>Ga0164305_10000509_pt1 | contig 14629 bp, 18 predicted proteins | sample Whisoiple_237_MG_FD_110215 | JGI IMG/M metagenome (GOLD analysis project Ga0164305, IMG submission 110215) | Soil microbial communities amended with pyrogenic organic matter from upstate New York, USA - Whitman soil sample_237_MG | ecosystem: Environmental > Terrestrial > Soil > Agricultural...
TGCTCGTCGGTAGGGTTTTCAGGAAGTTGAACAGACATAATTGTAGTAAAACGTAGTAAATAAGGACAAACAAATGGAAATTACTGATATTCGTCGTATTTCAAAGCAAGGTTATCCTTGCCTTGCGCTTAAGATTGATGGCAAGCCAGCACTTCTTATTCCGGAGATTAAGCCCACTCTTTACGAAAAAAAGATTGTCTTTGTGGGGGGCAATGGTGAGGGGTGGGAAGAGTCTCTTCCACCAATTGAGATTGAAGTTGATGGAAGCAGAAGCAAACGCATCCTAAAAGGATTTAGCGATGATCCGGAGCTATGGAAAATCTATGATGATTTTCTTAGCTCATTAGAAGATGGTACATTTCAACCAGATGAAATTATTGATCCACCGAATATCTAGGCATTATTTCTTCGTTTTACCTACCTTTTCATAATTAAAAGGAATACCCTCTAACATCGCTATAAACTCATTTTCATGGTCACCGTAAAAAGGTGTATCACCAGAGCCAGGTTTCCCCTCATAAAAATAAGTTCCAATTACCCTATGTAAGGGTACTTTTTGCGTTGTAAGTTCCGTTGTACCATTAATATAGACAGGCTTGTAGATTGATGTAGACTCTGCCACTCCCCTAGGCATTGTTACATCAGTATCGCCTGGTTTTTTCTTATAAGCTTTCATAACCTTTTTATCCTCTGTTCGCACTAGGGTAATAGTATTATCTGAATTCTTATTAATGAACCGAGTTTTATCAAGAAGCTCATAGTTGAAAGCATGAAAAGCTGCCACAGATTCAGCATACTTTGCTTCTCCTCCGGCATCTTTAGCATATTCTTTGTAATGATCGGCAGCTTTTCCTATACCGTGATACCAGAAATAAGTGTCGCCAGAAAGAGTTCGTTGTTGAGACTCAGCATGAGTTCGTTGTTGGGACAAGTGATACTTAAGCGCTTGCGATGCCTTACTCCAAGAGGAACCCCCTTGTTCATTCATCCAATCAGTAACAGCTTCATAATTCCCTCCATTTTTATTGATGTAATTTTGCACATCAATCATTGTTGATTCTTTCCCGCGAAGATTATCAAAAGCCTTACCATTCTCATCAATGACCTTTACACTTCCTTGTACTTGCGTTAAATAGTTCGGTAACTTGTCGGTAATTCCAGCCGCCCTAATCCCTAAACCATGCTTAGTGAAAGTACCAATATAACTATCTTTGAATTGGTCATTGGCTAAAGTTTTGCTGATAGTCGATATTCTTTCCATTTCAGCAATTCGACCTTCAATCGTGCTATGAAGCTCTTTGGGCACAGCAGCAAGCAGAGCTTCTTTCTTAGCTGTAATATTATCAATTTGATTGACCAACTCAGAGTGACTTAAACCATCAAAAGCTTTAGCAGATTGACTATTAATACTCGGATCACGCATTGACCACAACTCAGTCGGGTATTTATTCCATTGCTCCTTAGTTTTCTTCTCTCCTTGAGCGCGATGCCTCAGTGCCCCGCCGTTATCAACCCGCCAGACCTTACCATCGTTACCAACAACAATATTGTCTTGGGACATACCCACTACATCCCAATTGCCAAGCAGAGCATCAGCAGCAAAGTTCTTCTTCAGTTCAGCTAGCGCTGCATCTTGTTCAGCTTTAGTCCCTTTCGCCATTACTTCCTGAAGTGTTCTGCCCTCAACATATTCGCTCAGTTTGACTGGCGCACCATTGTTGTCGTAAAGCTTGTGTTTGGGTACGTTGACCCCTAATGCTTGATAAGCAGCATCGGCGGCAGCTTCCTCTTTAATATGCTCAGGGCTATCGCCATCCTTCTTGACATAAAGCTTACCCGTTGCTGGATCTCGAACCAGAACTGCACCAGTACTGCCCCCCAAAGTCTTAACAACTTCAAGATTTTCCAAACCATTGGGGAAATCACCTGCTTTTGGTGCAGAAGGTTGAGTAGGTTGCGTTGCAATTTTTGGCGGATGACCAGGCGCGATCGCATCTTCTGTTTTAGGTAGGGTCGTTTGAGTTGATGGCGCTCCAGAGGTCTTTGATTTTTTACTGGTCTGAGGTTTTATAGCTTCAGTCTGGTTTCCCCCAACCTTTTTCATCAACCACTCAGCATAAGTTTTCGCCTCATGTGGCAGAGCTTTCCTGCAAACATAATCCTTGTGAATACAAGCACCGCCGCAGTTGTACCCATTTTTACAAGTCTTTTTCTTTTTGCTTGGGGCTACAGCGAAATTCCAAAATTCACTAAAATCGGGCGATTCTTGAGGGTCAGAAGGCTGGTCTTCAGCCCGAACTGGCTGATTATCAAGCAATCCTGCTAATGAGTCTTTCTCTTGCCCCTGTGCTTGAGTATCAGTCCACTCACCGCCGTAAGTGTCCTGAACATGCTTGAGCGTCGGCCGGAAGCCCATCTGGAAGATAGTCTGCTCTCGCTGGGCTTGCTGGTCTAAATCTGGTGCAGCATCAAGCCTTCTCCAAACTTTTGGTCTGGCTGCATCTGGATAGTTCCAATCACACAACCATTCAACAACGCTGTTGTTAAACGACCCATTCACCAGATCCGAATCGGACTTAACAACATCATCTCGCACACTCAAATGAGTCTCAGACTGACTTCTAGAACTGCCGTCATCAGTTGTCATTGTCTGGGATAAGACGACCTTAGAAATCGCCGCATTCATCTTATCCAGCAGCGTCGAATAATCAGCCGTTCCTGACCTAGCAGCCTCAAGAAGCTTAATGATCATCCCTTCTGGGGTAACAACACCGCTATCCTCTTGAATCGCACCTAGAGCCTGTAAAAGCTTTTTCTGCTCCTCTGGAGAAGCTCCATTTGGGTATGTGCCGTGCGCTGTCGGTTGCCCAAATTTTTCTAAAAAGATGAGCCATGATTTCATACCATTTCGTTTGAAGAACACGGGCCAATAAAGCCAATGCCCTAAGCCCAACCCATAAGGTTCATCATCGTTATCGCCGCCAGTGCAGAAATGCCAAAACTTCCTCTCTGGTAGCAGTTCACCTTCTAACGAATTATTTAAAGTTAGTAGCCTTAAATTACTATCAATATCAAATCGAAAGCGCCTCTGTTTTTTAACCTTAATCTTGTCAACGGCAACATTATTCCCATCTCTCATCCACAGACACTCAGCCACCGCATAGCCGTAAAACGTGCCATAAAGCATCTTGTCGGTGACGTTATCCCACCCCACATGATCCAAGACCTCTTGAATGAAGTCCGCAGCTTTCTTATCAGCCCGTCTGCTGCCTCCAGGAACTATTTCCCATTCCCTGCTAATGACTGCCCGTCGTCGTTGTTGAAAGGCTGAGCAAACTTGGTCATCTCGCAGGACTTCTTCATAGATCTTGTAATCGCCACCTCTAGACCGGAGAACTCCATCTTGTGGTAGCAATGCCCCAATGAAAAAGCCGCGAGTGATGTCTCGCCCAGCCTTGATGGAAGCGACTTCTTGATTAATAATTGCTTTTGTTCTTGCCATTACCATCTCCAATCCGTATCGCTCCAAGCAGACATAGCACTGCGCTGACTGCCCAATGCCTGAAACTCAATGGGGGCAAAATTTTGAGCCGCATGAATTCCTAACATATGTGCCCAAAATTCGTCAGCGTGACCTAACTCAGAACGATCAGCATCAAACCTCGGATTCCCCGCAGCCGTCACCACCTTTCTTACCGCGTGGTGACTTTCTCGGATAGCGCGATCGCTAGGCATTCTCACCAAGCGATCCTCAAACTTCTGCTTACCCACCGTGGCTAATTCCTGTTTAACAGCAGAACTAAACAACAGCCCTTCTACCCGTGTAGTTCCATATTTTCGTTGAGCATTTTCTACCAAAACCTCTCCCATTCCCGTCTGATCCATGCACAGGCGGCAAACTCGGTATTGGTTCATAATTCTGTTTAGCTCTGACTCTTGAGTGGCAAAACTTACACCCTTTAAGCTCACAACTTCGCGAGTCCACAAGACATCACCAACTTTTTCTAAAACCCAAATCACCGTTAAGTCACGCCGACGAGCAATGTCCATGCCTACATAACAAAGTCCTCCAGACTGGTAAAGTTCTGACTTACCCGCATCTGGATGTTCAGCGCTGGTGATTAAATCCCACGTCAACCAGGCAGTAGCTTCATCAACTGGATTGCACAAATATTCTTGCTGCCAAGCTTCCTCATCCCCCACTGATTCCCGCAATTCTGCTAACCACTGCTCTCTCTCCAAAGAAGTTAGCGGCTTGCCCATAATCCGGTCAGCCAATCCCTGGTCAACGGCCTCAACAATTGTTGTTGTGTGCAAGCTCCAGTTATTGGCTTTTTTGGCATCCTCCACCATTCGGTAATAGCGATTTCCCTTACCGTTATAAGTGCTGAGAATTCGGACATCATAGCCCCAGGTAATCACTGGAATAGCTGCTTTCCACAGTTCCTCTGGTGCTTTGTGAAAACCAAACTCATCCAAAACCAACTTCCCACCCTTAGAGCGAAAAGCCTTGGGATTACTCGAAAGAGCATTAATTCGTTTACCCGTCGCAAATTCAATGACGAAAGCCTTGATATCGTCTTCTGAGTCAACAACAATCTCACCCATTGACTCAGCCGCAACCTTAAGTAATCTTGTCCATTGTTCGCAGTAGCGAATATATTCCCGTGCCGCACTTTCATCGGCGGAACTGAACCAAACATCCACCGCCCCCTTAGCCACGGATGCATCCCTTACGTCCTCATAGCTCTGAACGTAGGTCATCCCAATGCGTCGCGACTTCTCTTTAATTTTGAGGCGGGACTTATCCTTCAACCATTTAACTTGATAGGGCAGAAAATACTTCAGATTTTGGTTCATCTCACAATCCCCAAGATCTGTTCTTCTATTTCCCTGATCACATCCTCAGAAAGTCCACCCCTGATCGCTTGTTTTTTGACTACCTCTGCTGCCTGCTTCACCTTGTCTTTGACTTCAGCCATATAGCGCTTAACTGTGACGCTGGAGCGGTTTAAGTCTGCAATCATCCGCCCTAAGCTAGGTAGCGATATCTCCCCAGGATCTTGCAACTCAAGCAACACCTTAAAAGCCTTCTGCTGTGCCAATCGGGTCAACGCATCGCCTAGGGCATTCTCATCGTCCCCTGCATTTTCTGCGATCGCCCTCGCCTGCTCTGTCGCCAGTTTCAGTTCATGCAGTTGATCCTCAAACTTTTGCCCATAGCGATGTAGACTGCTACGGGAAATAGAAAAGCCTTGCTCATCTAGCCAATCAGTCAATTCCTGATAACCAGAAAATCCACCAGCAATCAGACGGCGATTGAGTTCCTCTTTCACGTCGTTAGGCAACAGACTGACAGCAGATCGCTGCGGCATTCCCCTTCTCCTGTGCGTAAATCGCTTTAATTCGGCGCTCTGACATTTTGAATTCTCTCGCCAGGACAGAAGAACTTTCCCCCGCAATCCGCCTGCAATAGATTTGGCGATCTCTCTGTATTCTGAAAAATTCTTTAGCCAGAGGGACTTGAACCGTTTGTCCCCCAAAGTGGTCGCTGATTTTCTTAGCTACTTCAGCCCCCACCAACTCAGCCAGTTTTAGTGAAGGCTTGGCAGAAACATAAAACTTAGTGCCGCCAAAAGCTGCAATCAGCGCTAAGGTGCTATCCAGCCCAATAATGCTGTAAATGTCTTGCAAGCTTTCCGGCAGGCAGGCGACGGCGTTAAACATACTTCTTTAGACAGACGTAATTGTTTTAATTCTTTCTTAAGTATTCCCGTCTGTCACGGATGAAGTAGTTCACCTCCCCCTTACTGATTTGTCTAAATTCTGGTCTAGGGCTTCAAGCCTTAAAGGTTCGCCAGTAGCTACTTAAAATAGTTCCCCATAGAGGCATAATTCGCCAAGCGTAAGATAGTTATTTCCTGTGGATGTCAAGCCAGTTTGGAGCATCCTTATGTAGCGATAATTATCAGCAGAATTAGTCACCTGATTGCAAATAAAGTGTCCCCAGCTACCGCCAGAAGCAAGAGTTGAATCATTCACTCTGGCATCTAAATCCGTCCAAGTAAGAGCATCTTTACTACCTTGAAGTTTCCAGCTTCTGGGTAAGTGAAAATTAGCATATCCACTTTGCAGATCATCTCGTGCTTTTAGGCAATAATCGGTCACTTTTAAGGTTTTCGATTTGAAATCATCCATTATCCATTGTCCATCGGAGCCGGACTCAGAAGAGAAAATGTTACCGTTGGTATCGAAAACGCGATCATGGATATTCCGTGCTTCGTATCCAGCAGCGAATAAAGATAAAGAAGTCGTGGAAATAATCCCATTTGTATTAGGATTCGTGAAGGGGGTCGTTTTACCCGCAGAACCCAACCAATAGATAATATCGTTCGTATCGCCGTTATTTACCCAAGTAAAAGTTTTAGACGTAGGTGTGATCTCCGTGCTGCCAGTGTTTCCATTAGCCATATCAGAGGTACTAGCATATTTTTTTGGCACACCTCTTTGACGAATACCCAGCTTGGAGAAAGACATTACTCTTTATCTCCTAAGATCTGAAATGTGACTTTCGATGCAGTTGTGGTACTGCCTTGAATTGAATCGTTGGTATCTGTCAGCACAATCACATAGGGGAAATCAATCAATACAGTTTCGTTTGCTGCTACAGAAATGTTGATAAAGATATTAGTATCTCCCGCAGTGCCCAAAGAGCCAGAACTGTCCGGGACGTTATATATTTTTACTGTTTCTACCGTGCTATTTAAATTATGGATAATAAATCCCTTGATGTAGCTTTTTGTGCCACCAGGATTGGCGTATAAATTGCCAGCAGCAGCAGAGATAAATTGAATATCAGATAGCTTGGTACGTTGCGTAGTAACGCCGCCCCCATTTTCAGATCCCAATCCTTGAACGCTTATCTTTGTTACGATCGTCTGGGCAAAAGCCTCTGCAATACTTGCAATACTTCCGGCGCTGCTCATAAACAAATTATCTAACTACATTCGCAGCTTATTTTTGATCTACCAACTTGTTAAGAGTGATAATTATCACCAAAAAAAGGGGCTTGCACCCCTTTAACGATTTCTGCTGATCAGACAGCTAGATTTTCGCAACGTTTAACGATTCAAATAATCGTTCTTGATCCAGGATTCCCCACCGCTTAACCTCCGCAGACACGCTTTCTGGCGTGTACAAAGGCGTAGTCGGTAAAGAGAAAATCACTCCTAATTCCATAAAAGCGTACTGGAATTTCCAGAACTGCTTACCAAAATAAATGGCTATTGAAACTTCCGATCCATCCCGTAAATAACAGCCGCCTGCTGCTAACCTGAACAGGTTTAAAAAACCAGATGAATTCGTCATCTCTGGATTTAGAACAATAATCCCCTCGTTTATCTTCCCCTCCTTACAAGACCGAGAGAAACCACCCATTGTCCGTGAGAGCCATTTAGGATAAGCACCATAATGAATGTAAACTTTGCCCTCAAACACCTCCGTTGGATTGTTAACCCTATCGGCACCTAGAACCGCTTCTAATGCCTCATCCAATGTCGAGATGGCAACATCGGTAGCAACAACATCAATGGTCGTTTCTAGAGGCATTTCAATCTGAATCCGAAGAGAAGACAGAGGAAACCAAGACGGGCTTTCTTTCCCCTCCGCTAATACCCAAGCCCCATCAGTTAAATTTTGCTGGTCATACTTTTTGCCATGAACCCGTGGGTCAACCGTTTTGCCACACCCATAAGAGCAATGCACCTCGGTTCCAAAAGGAAGTGCAGGGACTATTTCTGTAAGTACATCCCAAGCCCATACAAACGCCGCTATCAAATCCTCAAGTTGGAATGGCACAGGTGACTCTTCTCTTTCCTTCCGGATTTCCGCTAAGAGTTCCTGCTTCCAAGTCTCATCAGCTTGGCGCAAAAAGTCTGCATGGTACCGCGATGACAGCCATCCCTTACACCACTCCTTCAGCCAGTCCAAACTCAGAGGCTCATATTGCTCTTGTAGTTCTGATGGTTGCAGTTTTGATTTTTCAATCTCCGCAATCAAGGCTGCTACATCATCAGAGAGCTTAATTAACTCCTCAACCTTGTACTCTCCAACCTGATCATTCCACCAACGCACCTTAATCGGCTTACTGCCACGGCTCACCTCCTCAACCCGACCGTAGAATTGAGGTACACTGCTCCCCTTGTGAGCGTTCACAATGGTTTGACCTATAGACCCAGCCAAAGCTACATAATCACCTGCCCCAATCACAGGCGGCTCTGCTTTAGGCTTCAGATCGCTACGTCGCACCTCAAACACTGACTCTGGCTCATCAGGCAAGCGCACATAAGCTGTAAAATCACTGGAAGTTTTGATACTCGCTGCAATCACTACCTCAGTTCCGGGCTTCAGCGCAATTTGTTCGCTCTTCAAGTGCCCCCAAGTTTCCTCACCCTGGTAAACATAGATTTCCTTAATTTCCTTAGCCTTCTGGTGAGAGATTCCTTCTCCTGAAGCTGCTAATTTTTTAGCTTCCTCCCTAGCCGCCTTAGAAGTGGAGGGAGCGGCTAAAAGATATAAAGCCCGTGGTGCAAATTCCAAACCATTAGGAATCTCTTCAAACTGCCGAGCAACATTCATCAGATTATTAGCGGTTTGATGGCTCCAACCAAATTCCGCCTCTAGCCATTTACCAAAAGAGCCATGCCCCAACCGTTCCTTAATGTCTAATAAATCCTGTCCAGTTTCAATAATGTCCTGAGCAGTACGCTTCAGACGTTTCTTGATTTGCCCTGTTTTCTGTTGGATAACAACCCTTGTTTCGGTATCCAAAGCAGCATAATCAAACTTATTCTCAGTCGTCGCTAAACCACTCATTTTTGACCTCCAACGGATACAACAAAACCCTTAACGATTTCCCCCAGCGCTCCTAATTCAGTAGCTCTTTGTAGGGAGACGACTGCCTCAAAAAACCACTGTTCTCCCTCATCCTCTCTGTAGACTAATAAGCACAAAGAATGCCCATCTAAACCAAAAACTCGCCATTTTGGATAAGTTACCGACCCCATTCGGGATGTATTGTATCCGTGCTTTCTGAGGAGCCTACAAATCGCTGCACCTTTCTCCTCTATCCTTTGATTTAGGCTAACAATCTGTTTCATACCAAACCTCAAACAACAACAAAAGGTGATCTCAAGCGAGATCACCTTCTCAATTACTTAAAGCAAGCCACTAAAAACTGAGAACCTTGGCAATCTCGGCACTTTAGAAAAAATCTACCAGCCGGATCTTTAACCTTGCCTTTCGTACAAAATGGACATTGAAAAGTGTACTTTTTGCCAATCAAGTGATCAGCTAGGTTTGCAGGTCTAATTTGGTACTTTCTTCCGCCTCTCATGGTGTTACCCCTGCATTACAATGAGACAGCGTGGTTTGCAAAATAACATCAACATCGTAGTTATCTGGCAAAATCAAAATTTGATAGCTTCTATTCGCGACTGGTTGAGTAGTCGGATGGGAATCAAGTAAGCGTTGCACCGCCTCAATGAACTCTTCATCTCCATGCGCTTCCAGAATTGTCTTCAATTTGCCAGCACAAGCGTTAATTCTTTCTTCCATTGGTTTATTCTTGTCTTGGTTTGTTCTCGTCCCCACTGGTAACAGTGGGGCTTTCTTTTGCGGTAGGTTGACCCAATCCGCTACACCCCAAAAGGGTGTTTCGGCTGCCGGGTAAAGCAGCCTCATCAGGCGATCTAACCCTCCTCTGAATCCGAAATTTCCAACAACTGACCTAAGCCGTGAAACTTAAATAAATTGCGATTTTGCACCTCCAAAACCTGACAACGACGTTCCATGTCCGCATACAACACCCGCGTCACCAGTAAGTCAGCAAACACGCTTAAAAACATCCCTGCTGCCATCTCTGGCGAGGACTCCACCATCTTTGCCATCTGGTCATAAAGCAATTCGTATTGTGGAGGAATGCTTGCTCTCAACTTGTCATCCATCTGAGCCATAAAACACCTCGAAAAACTATTTCAACGTTTCACCTAAAGGGAGATCTAACTCACCTTTCCAAACTCAAAAACTATTTGCCTCACACAAGCAATTTGCTCCTCAGTGAGGTTAGGAAGCCCCTCAATAATTGCTTCCACATCTCCTTCAGCACCGCACATTTGTGGTTCGCTTTCTGGCTCATTTTTCAACAGCCAGCAATACCAAAAATTTGCTTTTTCCTCAGTCAAGTGATGAAACCGGATTCGGCGTTGCCCGTCGCAAACCGCCGTAATATAGTAGTTACGCCTCATTTCTTCTCCTTGACCTCGTATAGTTTTTTTGTGTTTTGATCAAGCAAAAAACTTCCACGCCGAATTTCTATGGGTGGTAAAGGTCCTGTATTCCTCAGCAATAAATAATTCGCCTCCTGATTGCGTTGGTGGGACGAAACGACTTGTAGAAAGCCAGACCGTGAAAGATAGCTCAAATAAATTCGTGCCTGACCATCTTTAACTTCTGCACACTGAATTAAATCTTTTAGTGTGAATTGCTTTAGCACACACATCGCCAGCCACATTCGCGTCACGCCATCTGGAGGGTTCAAATTGGGGTCAAAAACTTCCCCTTTATGGTCTACTAAAGGAGGTGCTACTCCTGTTACTTTCTCTAGCTTGTATATCCCTTTATCAGGAGTTGGGATGATATATCCAGCCCTATTTAATCCCTGACAATAGCGATAGACAAACATCCGAGAAACATCGCTTTTTTTAGCCAGATCAACCACCTCTGGAATCGAAAATTGCCGCTTAGATCGCAAAATCGACCACACAATCAACGTCCCTAATCGTCGCGATCGCACCCCTTTCATTTGCTCTTACCCCCCTTCTTCCCAGAAACTTGGCGAAACTGAGCCAGGTTTATTGATTCCCAGCCTTGGGTACGAGCTTCTTTTTCCAAATTCGCCATTACCACCAGCAAGCGACGAATATTCCCTACAGTTTCCATGTAGAGTTCGCTCACCAGGTCATCGCTGAGTGTGATTTCACAGCAGGTTTCAGCCAGAACCTTCGCATCATGCACATCACAAGGTTGGAAGCGAATCCGTTGAGCAATGCGGCTATCCAATTGCTGACGGTAAGCCAGCTTACGCTCCAAGTCTTCCATGCCGATCAGCACAACTGGCACCATTGCCCGATCATGAATGCTTCGCAACGTTTCCAGCATTCGCAGACTGGCTTTACTTAACCGAGTACCGCTATCGCTAGACCAGAAAAAATCAGCCTCATCTATAAACAGCGCCTTCCGTCCCATCGCCAGACGCTCAACTACCGCATCCTCCATCTGCTTTGCAATCCGCACGGGTGCAAGTCCCAAAGCAACGCAGATATCTGCCAGCATTGATGTAGGTGTCCAGTTTGGAGAGCCACAAACATAGGTACTGTTTGTCTGTGCCACCAAATGAGCGATCGCAGTTGTCTTTCCCGTCCCAGACAAGCCACAAACCACACCCATCCGTTCCGGGACTCGTGGCGATTGTTTCATTAGTAGCTGGTAAGCCACCCACAACCGCCGAATATTTGAGATCTCTGTTGCAATTACGTTTCTCATAGCGTTAAACTCGAAGGTGAAGTTTTTAACTTTTCCGCGTCCAAATTGAATCCTTGCGACGCGGATTTTGCTTTAAATGGCAATTTCTGAAGTCGCCAGTCGTTCCAGCACATCATCTTGGTCAAGCTGTAGCCATTCCAAAATCGCCATTCCCTGATCCGTCAGCAGGTAACGCCCCATCCAGTCACGCACATTAGCCGGAATCGGTTTTCCTGCCTTCACTTGGTTCCAGAAGCGATAGAAGTCCTCGTCATCAAAAATTTGAACCTCTTGCCTCACCTCTGGTTCTGGCAATGCTTTTTCAACCTCCCGTTCCAAACTGGGTTCTGGTTGGTTGGGTTGCATCCGCATCACCATTTCCAAAGCTTCTTGAGCCTCCTGCAAGCTCTCAGACTCAAACTCTTCTGGCTCTGTACGATTGCCAAACAGGTGAACAACCTTAGAGTTATTTGCATCTCGGTAAGCTTGAATTGCCTCAATACCCGTCTCATCCTCTTGCCGCATTGTTCGTCTAGCGGCACTTTCCACCTGTTTGTAAATCTTGTTAGCCGTCATCGCCTGCTGCTGCAACTGTTCCTGAGTCAGCAAGTGTTTGCACTCAGCAACACAAATGAAACCGTAGAGGTTTTCATCTTCATAGACAGCAATCCGAGAGATACTGAGCGGATCAAACCGAACGTGAACAACTCGACCATTCCAGCGAATCAAATCCGCATTGATATAGGAATAGCCACCAATCTCTAGCGTCCCCTTCTCCACTTTCCGCATCCCCAAGCCATACTTGCTCTTAGGTGCAGGCGATAGTAGTAGGTCTAACTGGCGTTCGGATACTGCCACTGGAACCGCAACCCTGACCCCTTCATGCCACTTAGCCAAAGGAGTCATGCCCAGTTCCCCATGTGGACGCTGAGTTTCATACCATACACACCAGCGATCTAATAGATCCTGGAACTCCTCACGGTTCAGCCCCACCTCTACAGGGTCATCCCGCCTAATCCCCCTGCCTTCTAGCTCTTGTCTGGCTCTAATGTTTTGGCGTTCCTCCACATTGCGCCCAATAAAGTCAGGATGTCGGCTGATCAGGTCATTACAAAGAACCCCAAACATCCGCTCAATATGAGGTTTTTGCTTGGGGTTCCTTGGCTGACACTTAATATGCCGCGTAATCTCGCCATTGACTCGAAAGCCAGAAATCGCAACTTGCAGGCGTTCCGAGAGGTAATCCTTACCGTTATCGGTCTTCACCGATTCTGGCAAGCCGAAATCCAAGCACATCAACCGCAGTAAGCTGCAAATCGCCTCCCCACTGCTGGTAGGGCTAACGTAAAAGCGGCATCGGCGGGAAAATACATCAATGCCACCTACTAGGGCATAGCGCTTGCCATCCGCCAGCATCAGATCTGCCAGTGTGCTGTCCAGTTCCCACAGTTGGTTAGGATGGTTAATGCCATGACTGGCTGAACCAATAGCACTGCCATAGCTACCCCTAGCGCGGTTAGGATTTTTATAGATAGCCGCAGTTTGTGGGTTGCGTTCCTTCCAGTCCCGAATCCAGCGTTGCAGTGTCCGCAGGTCAAAATCGATCTGACCAAAGGAAACCTCTAGCACCTCCATGATTTGGTAGCCCATCCAGCCTTGAGCGATTTTTTGCTCAATCACCGTTACCATCTCAGGATGACCATCAATCTTGGTTTTACCCTTGCGGTTGCCATACTGGGGAATCAGTTCACCAGCCTCAGAACCTTCCCACCTAGCTAAAGAGCTAGAAGAAAGCCGAGGAATAGCTTCTTTAACCCAAGCATCAACAGGAATTTGTCCCTCGTTGTAAGCCAGAGAGAAAATTGCCCGACAGTCGCATTTTTTCAAATTTCGCATCTTGCAGAACGGCTTGAACGCCTGCAAGATTTGCATGATCGCTGCTACTTTTTGATGGCTGCTAGGTGTTTCCTTACTTAATTCCGTCCGCTCGGATATTGGGGATGGGGCATTAATTGAGGGAACTGGGTTTTCTGACCTGTCAAAACTTAAAATCGTTGGGATTTCTACATCAGACTGAGATACAAGTACTAACTCGTTTTGGGGCTGATTCCTAATTGCCTCCCTTGTTTCAATAGGTAAAGAGTCAATGTGATATTCTTTCCCGCCGCCACGCGCTTGACGAGATTGGCAAGTCCATCCTTCTCGTTTAGCTTTCAGGGAAACTCCTTGAGGAGTAGCAGGCATTCCAGGTAATCCAGCTAGTTCTAAAGCTGAAAAGTAGGAATCTTTAAGATTGGGAGTCATTGCTAATATCCCTTTTCTCTTCAAGAATCTTATTAGCCTTTTCCTTAGCCGCATTGCGAACAAACTCAGAACGAGTTTCCCCTAATAGATCTGCTGCGAGTTTGATTAGATCAATCTCAGGACTTGAAAGCCGGACTGGTATTGACCTCGTTTTTACGGGCTTCCTCATGTTCGGTGTAGCAGACGGTATACTTGTATTCTGTATTCTACAGAGAACAAAGTCAATACAGTCAAGAGGCAATTAGTACATAGAGACATCTGTATACGCTGTGATATACACTGAACAAAAGAAGATGATATGAGTGTTATGTCTCTGAGAGCAGTTTGCATTACCACTGAAAAAGGCAAAAAGTCTCTGGGTAGAGTGCTCAAGCATTTCAGGGAAGCTAATGGTTGGTCAATTGATAGGTTGATTGCAGAGATTGACGACGCAACAGGCTACAGCATGAGTAAATCTGCCATCAGTGAGCTAGAGAGAGGTAATACCGATCCCAAGTGGAACACTCTAGCTATCATTGCGGGTACTGGTTATATAAAAGATCCCGTTACAGGCAACCCTCTTACTACCAGTGACCTGTTTAAAATTGCTTGTGAAGATTTTGACGTAGTTAAGTTAGTTTCAACTTAGTTTCAACTTTAGCCCTAATCAGTTTCAACTTAGTTTCAACTTTAGCCCTAATCAGTTTCAACTTAGTTTCAACTTTAGCCCTAATCAGTTTCAACTTATTGGATCGTTTAATGCCAA
>Ga0164305_10000510_pt1 | contig 14614 bp, 15 predicted proteins | sample Whisoiple_237_MG_FD_110215 | JGI IMG/M metagenome (GOLD analysis project Ga0164305, IMG submission 110215) | Soil microbial communities amended with pyrogenic organic matter from upstate New York, USA - Whitman soil sample_237_MG | ecosystem: Environmental > Terrestrial > Soil > Agricultural...
GCCGGGCGAGCATGACGGATCATTGGACAAGAGCAAAGCGTTTCAAGAATTTTTCGGCCCGACCTATTACACCTTCGACTATAGAAACGTGCATTTCATTATCTTGGACAACGTTTCAGACCCCCGGGCTCGCCTGGGAGAAGCGCAGTTGCAATGGTTGAATGCGGATTTGTCGAAGCAGAACCCGAACTCCAAAGTCGTCGTCTTTACCCATCGACCGTTGTTCGATCTCTACCCTCAATGGGACTGGGCGACCACCGACGGCTCACAGGCAATCGATATTCTTCTAAAGCATCCTAACGTCACAGTGTTTTACGGCCATATCCACCAGGAGCATCATCGGATGACCGGCCATATCGCTCATCATGCGGCGAAGTCACTTATGTTCCCGCTGCCCGCTCCAGGCTCCCAACCAAAGCGCACACCTGTTCCGTGGAACGCCGCGACACCCTATAAGAATTTAGGTTTTCGTGAAGTCGAAGCCGACGTGAATCATGCGAAATACGATATTACCGAATACCCAGTGGTGAGGAGTTGATCATGAAACGAATGGTAACCCCTCTCGTCGCCTGGACAGCGGCTTCGGCGCTCATTCTGTTTTTGAGCCTGACACAAATCCGCTCAGGAAATGCCCAAGCTCCTGAACGAGTGATAAAAATTACCGCGCATAAGTTTGCCTACGAGCCCGATCGTATCGATCTCAAAATCGGTGAACCCGTCGTCCTGGAATTGACTTCCAAGGATGTCACGCATGGCTTCAAGATCCCCGATTTGGGATTGCGCGCCGATCTCGAGCCCGGCGAAACCGCGCGCGTGCGCCTGGTTCCGGAAAAAGCCGGCACGTTTGAATTTTACTGCGACAATTTTTGCGGCATCGACCACGAAAATATGAGCGCCACGATTGTAGTGCATGAATCTGATAGCTCAAATTGAGAACTAAGCACAAAAGTAGGGGCGCAAATTTGTCGCCCCTACATACTATCTATATATAAAGGATCGTGTCGTCCCTTCCTTTGAGAATACGCCTGGTTTAATAGAACCACCTCAACACTGTCACCCCGAATGCTTTAGTCGGGGTCCAGTCCAAATTCCGCCTGGATTTCCGCTAAAAGCATGCGGGAATGACGAACTCATGTCGGGCCAACTCCTTGATTAACTGAGCCCGCTCCCATACTTCTCTGCTGATGCGATTGGGCTCTTTGAGCCACGATGGCTGGCTGCTTCTCGCTACCTGCGGCGTGCGCTCCTTCGCTTACGGCTTCCTCTCGGTCATTCTCGGAGTTTACCTCGATGCCGCCGGCTTGAGCGCCGCCGCCATCGGTGGAATTTTTACGGCTGCCCTCGCCGGCGGCGCGGTAATGACGATCGCCATTACCGCGGTGGCGGATTATTTCGGTCGCAGATCGCTGCTGATCGCTGGCGCGCTGCTCATGGCAGTGGCAGGATCTGTTTTTGCTCTAAGCGATCATCCAATGTGGCTCGCGATCGCCGCGATTTTCGGCAGTATCAGCCCTTCCGGAAAAGAGGTCGGCCCGTTTCTCGCGATCGAGCAGTCGATTCTTCCGGAGACGATCAGCGCTGAGCAAAGAACCACGATTTTTTCGCTCTACAATCTTGTCGGCTCCCTTGCGGGCGCCCTAGGTGCGCTCGCTGTCGCTGTGCCGTCCTTGCTCGCGCTATCTGAGATCGCCGGGTATCGCTACCTGCTTTGGGCCTATGTAGTTGCCGCGGTGCTTCTGGCAGCTCTGTTTGCTTCGCTGTCGCAACAGGTCGAAAAAAAATCCGCTGCCGGAGTTCAACCGCGACGCTTCGGCGTGCACAAGTCGCGCCGCATCGTCGCCAAACTTGCCGGCCTGTTTGCCTTGGACGCTTTTGCCGGGGGGTTCATCGTGCAAAGCATCGTTGCCTACTGGTTTTATCTTCGTTTTAAAACCGACCTGAAGTCGCTTGGGGCGATCTTCTTCGGTACAAATCTCCTCTCGGCAGTGTCATTTCTCGCCGCCCCGGCAATTGCTCGCCGATTCGGCTTATTGAATGCGATGGTTTTTACCCATCTGCCGTCGAACTTTCTTTTGTTGATCGTGCCACTGATGCCGAGTCTCGAGTTGGCGGTCGCTATGCTGTTGCTGCGCAATTCGCTTTCGCAACTCGATGTGCCGACGCGCCAGTCCTATACCATGGCTGTGGTGGACGCCGATGAACGAGCTGCATCGGCCGGCATTTTGTCCGTGGCGCGAAATGCCGGTGCCGCAGTGGCACCGGTCTTCACTGGATCGATGCTGGCAGTACCGGCCCTGGGGTTGCCTTTCTTACTGGCGGGCGGGTTAAAAATCATTTACGACCTCTGGATCTTTGCGATTTTTCGGAACGTTAGACCACCGGAGGAAGAACGCAAACGGCCGGATCGATAGGTTTCTTATAGAATTCCCGACCAAAGCAATGCGCCTGCGACAATCATAATAACGACGCCAAGAGGAACGCCGAGCTGTGCCCATTCGGTGCTTTTGATACGTAGTGCGTGCGCCGCGATAATGTTCGGAATATTACCGGGGATGAGCATGCCGCCGGAGATCAATAGACCCAAGAGAGCGCTTTTGATTTGCGCGGTGCTGAGCGAAGGGCCGATCTCTGCCGCTGCCAACGTCGCATTGTCGAGGATCGCCGAAACCATATTGACCCAGAACAGAATCTGGGACGGCAGCTTGAGCAAGTAGCTATCGATGAGCGGCTTGAATCCGGCGCCGAGGAAAATCAGCGCCATGACGAAGATATAAACCTTGGCTGCCCTGATAAATACTTCACTGAGCTTTTCTTCCTCTTGTTCCGCCGCCAAAGACTCGCCGGTATCCTCGGGCTGTTCGACGACGAGAAAAGTGCCGGCGATTCCTAAGACCACCACGGCGGGAATGACCGAGAGCGCGAGAAGACCAAACAAATAATAAAATGTGGCATGATACGGCGCGCCGTTTAATTTGGAGACAACGATCGTGGAGAGTGGCTCGCCCAGAGGTGTGAGCGCCGCGCCCAATCCGATGGCAAAGCACGCGATGATCGTCAGATTGACTTCCGCACGACGATGCAGTGGCAACACCGTAATCAACTCGACTAACAATAGAGCCGCGATGATTGCGGAGATGATGCTCGACAATAGACCCAGCACGATGATAGCGGCGCAAACAATCGCTTTAAGTGGCACGGTGACCAGAATCCGGCGCATCGCATGATCGATATACTTTCTCAGATAATGAAACAGCACGCCCGCGCCGAGAACCGCAAGCGTGATGTTGATCGGCGCCATGAAGCCTTCATGAATAACCTCGGCACTCCAGGCGTTGGACAGTGAAGCGCTAAGAACTCCCATGATAAAAAGAAACGCCTCGAGATTGGCCTCGATTTTTTTGTTCAGGAACGGGCCGATCAGGACCACGACGAAAATCAAACACAGCCCGGTCACTATCATAATCGTTGCTCTTTACGGGATCGCGAGTCTCGAGGCAATGCCAATGCCAATATTCCCCACAACTGTAAGCAATGGTGATTCGTCTAGTAATCCGCAGTTTGGATTGATAATGTGAGGCCAAATTTTTTACCGGAGTGGCTGATGTTTCCAGGTGCACTCAAAAGACGCTTCAAGTCGCTGCTGATTATCATCGTATTGCTCATCGACCAGGCGGCCTTTGCTCAGGAAATGAGCTTGCGCGCCGTTTATAACGCGCTGAGTGGCGTGATGGCACCGATTTGGGTCGCACAAGACGCCGGACTCTTCGTCAAGCATGGCGTCACTGTCGATTTAAAATATTTGGCCGCCACCACCGCCGTGCAAGGCATGCTGGGCGGCGGCGAAGAGATTGGACTGGTCGGTAATCAAGGCATCGACGCCAAGCTCGAAAGCGCGGATTTGATCTATGTCGCCAGCGGTCTACCGGTATTTGTTTTTCAGATTTACGCTCGGCCGGAAATCAAGAGCATGAGCGACTTGAAAGGCAAAGTCGTGGCGGTGACCCAACCGGCTGCCTCCACAGATTACGCGATGCGGATCGTGCTCAAAAAGAATGGCCTGGAGCCGGACAAAGATGTGCGTATTCTCTATGCACAGGACATCAATGGTGTCTTAACGTCGGTGAGCGCCGGCAACGCCGCTGCCGGCATCATGTCGGCGCCCACTTCGATCCGCGCCAAAGCCGCCGGTCTGAAAATGCTCGTCGATGTGACCGCGCTTAAAATTCCATTTCTCTTTACTGGAATACTTTCTTCCCCCCGAGTCGTGCGAGACAAGAGCGAAGCTGCTAGTCGTTTTCTGCGCGGCTATATCGAATCCCTGGCAGTTATCCGCAGGGATAAGGAAACCACGACACGCGCCATGGCAAAATTTCTCAAAACCAGCGATGCAGCGGTGCTCGATTCGGTTTACGAAGAATATAAGGATGTCTTTCCGGTAACCCCGCTAGTATCCGTGGCTGAAGTCAAAGCGGTGCTCGACGTGGCGAAAAGTCCCAAGGCGAAACAGATGAAGCCCGAGGAGTTTTTCGACAATTCCCTCGTTCAGAAAATTCAGGCGTCAGGTTTTATCGAACAGGTCAATAAGCGTTAGCAATGGTGTGATAGTCGCCCGAATTCGCGGCTGGAGGAACATGCGATGGGAACCCTTGCGCTGCTGTTTTTGTTTTTCAGTTTGCTGTCCGGATTGGCCTTAGGCCAGAGCGCTGAATTATTGAATCAAGCCAAGAAAGAAGGCGAGGTCATTTTGTACACCACCATGACGGTGGGCGATTTTGAGCATTTCAACAAGGCCGCAAAGGAGAAATATCCGTTTCTGAGTATTCGCCATGTTTATCTAAGCTCCGCACGCCAAACCGCACGAGTGATGCAGGAATTTCGCGCCGGCCGGGTGCAAGCCGATGTTTTGGGAAACAGCCCCGAGCCTTTGCTCTATCTGAAACAGCAGGGGGTGCTCAGCGCTTACAAGTCACCCGAAACCGTAAATCTCTTGAAAGGCGCCTGGGATCCCGAAGGTTATTGGTCCGGCATGACCACCGATCTTCTGGTGACTGGCTTCAATCCGAGGTTGATTTCCCGATCCGCGGCGCCGAAAAATTACGACGAATATCTGCGCCCGCCATTTAAAGGGCAGCTCGCCGTCAATCGCGGCGTGCCTTATCCTTTGACCGGCATGGTTTCGCTCCGCGGCGAAGAGCAGGGCATCGCCTACTTCAAAAAATTATCGCAGCAAGACTTACGACTTGTGGAAGGCTATACCCATACTGTCAATTTAATGGCTGCCGGCGAATATCCGCTCACCGCGTTCATGCAGGTTTCGAAGCTCGACGCCATGAAGCGTAAAGATGCGCCGGTGGACTGGCTGCCGAGCGCGCCGACTCTCGCGACCATTTCCACGGTCGCGATTATAAAAAATCCGGTGCACCCGGCTGCGGCGCAGTTGCTGATCGACTTCTATCTTTCAGCCGAAGGCCAACGCGGCTTGGCGGCAGCTGGAAAAATTCCGCTTCGCCATGGCGTCAAAAGCCAATCACGCGACATCGATCAACTGATGGAGAGCGGCAATTTGCATGTAATTCTTCCCGAAGGCGGCTATGATCGCTACATGAAAATCTATAATGAATATCTCGGCGCCAGATGACCCTGCATTTTAGCTGCTTAGCGCCGGTTATTTTCTGCCCCCGAGCTCCCGGTAAAACGAGCTTTTCTCCAGCCGCTGCCACGGAGTTTCGTCGACATTGTCTTCCATTTTGACGGATTTGACCTTCGGATTCCCGAGCGCGAGAAGCCTCGCCATATTCTGAATTCCCGAAACGGTCGGCTTGATATCGAGGCTGTAAAGCCATTGGAGTGCCTGATACCCGATCTCCGCATCCTGGGGATTTTTTAGCCGCAAGTTTTTCATCAGCGATTTCACCACGAGTTCTTGCACAGAGTTACCAAAACAAGAGCATGGCTATGCGAACGCCTAGCCGAATGAGCCAATGGGATCGGAATAGATCGGTCTCTTTCATGCAGCGATCCTCACAATGACGAGCGCGATTGGCGCGACCATAGGCAAACCAGCCTACGGCCGTCAAGTGGATCGACAAGAGTGCGCGCTTAAACTTGACAGGCGACAAGCTTCAACGTTAAGCCTCCGGGTATACGAAGGAGCACACGATATGGCGGTTAACCAGGATACAAACAAACGCATCAATCATGAAAAACTCACCCGGTTCGTGCAAGCGGCCTTCGAGAAATTGGGCGTGCCGGCGGCGGATGCGCAAATCGCCGCCGAGACGCTGGTGGCGGCGGATCTGCGCGGCGTCGACACCCACGGTGTGATTCGCTTTAGCCCGTACGCCTGGTACGTAAAATGGTTGAGCGACGGCTCGATGACCGCCAAGCCAAACATCCAAGTTATTTCCGAGACACCTTCGACCGCGCTGCTCGACGGCGATCGCGGCATGGGCATGGTTATTGGTCACCGCGCGATGGAATTGGCCATCGAGAAGGCGAAACAGTGCGGCATCGGTATGGTGGGTGTGCGTAACAGCCGCCATTACGGCATGTCGGCGCAGTACGCGATGCAGGCGCTTGCGCACAATATGATCGGCATCGCCATGACCAATGCCAGCCGACAAGTAGTACCTACATTCGGCCGTGAAGCGCGGTTCGGCACCAATCCCATGTGTTTCGCTGTCCCCGCAGATAAAGAGTTACCCTTTGTTCTGGATATGGCGACGACGACAGCAGCGGCAGGCAAGCTCGAGCTTGCCGCCCGTTTGGAAAAATCGATTCCAACCGGCTGGGCATTAGACGAAAAAGCCGAACCGACTCACGATCCGCGCGTCGCGCAGAAGGCACGCCGGCTGCTACCCCTCGGTGGCTCGAGGGATAACGGCAGTCACAAGGGATACGGCCTGGCGATACTTGTAGAAATTCTCTGCGGGGTTTTGACCGGCACCTTGACCGCGCTCAATGCCGATCAAGATCCGCGCGGCCATTTTTTTGGCGCCATTCGTGTCGATGCCTTTCGTCCCGTGACGGAGTTCAAACGAGATATGGATCGGCTCATCCGTGAATTGAAATCCACTCCACCGATCCAAGGCCAGAATCGAGTCTACGTCGCTGGCGAGATAGAATTTGAAACTGCCGAGGAAAGAGCCGAGCGCGGCGTCCCTTTATTGCCGTCCGTTCTCAAAGGACTGCGCGAGGTGAGCGAGCAGCTCGGCATGACCTACAATTTGGAATAACTCTGGCGGGAATTCTGCGCGATACATCTCGGGGCCGACATTATGTCGGCCGCTACCTGAACATTCCTGACGATACCAGTTCTTTAATGAACCGATCGTCGATGAATTGATCCCACTTGGCATTTTTGGCTTTGGGCGTTGTCGATGACGCAAGCACAGCGTCGATCGCCGCCTGCGATGGTGCGGGAACTTTTTCCCACGCCCTGTCATAGGCGTCGAGCGCTTCGTTGAGCTGCGCCGGATCGGTGATCTTGGTGTATTTCGACATGATCGCTACTGCGTCCGCACGATTTTTGCGCAGAAATTCCAGCCCCTCGGCCGCGCTTCGTACGAAGCGTCGAACCACTTCTGGATTGGCACTGATATACGAACGAGTCGTTCCTATGGCATGCTGCACGAACGGAATTTTCAGCTCGGTGACATTCAAGAGCTCCTTCAAGCCAAAATTTCGCGCCGTCAGCGTGGCCGGCGGGGTGAGTAAAGCAGCGTCAATAACGCCTTGCTGTAGCGCTGCGACCAGTGCGGGTATTTCCTTTAAATAAATAAATTTCACATCCATGTCGGGCTTAAGCCCGTTTTTCGTGAGCAGCATGTGCGCCGCAATGTCGCTCGGTGTGCCCTTGTTGGTCGCGCCAAAGGTTTTGCCTGCAAGTGCTTTGATATTAGCGATACCGGGTTGGCTATAAAGAGAAAACACGAAAGCGTTCACCGGACTCATTATGTACACCGTATCCGATCCGGCGAGATTCGCTTCCAGGATCTGCGGACCCGCGGTCACGAAATTGACTTTCCCCCCGACCAGCGCCTGCACCCCCTGATTCGTCGGGATGTGCGTCAGATCGACCCTAAGGCCGTTCTTCTGAAAAAACCCCTTATCCTGGGCAATCCACAGATAAAGAGGATCGGTGGCGATCACGCCGTAAACTGCGGTGGTTGGAAGCAACGCCGGCTCGGCGGCCAAGCCCGGCTGTATTAAGGCTGCGAGCGTGAATACGAAGAGAAGCGCAGCCCGGCAATTTTTTTTCGAGTCCCAAGTACGGCGTTTCATACTTCCACCTCAACTTCGCCGGTTAGTAGCTGCCGCGCGTGATCACTACTTCCTTGAGCACAACGTCTTTGTTCGGCCGATCGCGCGCATCGCGCGGAACGTTGGCGATGGCAACCACTACTTCCTGACCTTTGACCACTTCGCCGAAGACGCTGTGTTTGCCATCGAGAAAGGGCGTCTCCTTATGGGTAATGAAAAATTGGCTTCCATTAGTATTGGGTCCTGCATTCGCCATGGAAATGATGCCCGGTTTATTGTGCCGCAGCTCGGGACTGAACTAGTATTCAAATTTATAACCCGGACCGCCGGTGCCATTGCCCAGAGGATCGCCGCCCTGAATCATGAAGCCGGGAATGACGCGGTGAAAAATGGTTCCGTTGTAAAGCGGCCGCTTCACTTTCTCTCCCGTTTTGGGATCGGTCCATTCTTTGGTGCCGCTAGCGAGGCCAACGAAATTAGCCACGGTCTTGGGTGCCTTGTCTTCGAAAAGTTGAATGACAATATCGCCCATGCTGGTTTTCAAGGTCGCATAAAGCGGCCCTTTTTTTTCCGGGCTTTCAGCCGCCGTTCCAATCGATGTGCTTAAGAGCAATACCGCTAGAAAAATAATTTTCCCGATCATGAATGCCTCATTTCTTTTCCAGTTCCGCCATGACTTCTTTGACAAAACGCAAGTCCATATAATCGCGCGCCGGCCGTTTGGGCGGCACATTCAAAGCAATCGACTGCCAATGCGCCATCAGCTCGACGCCCTTTTCGGTGGGCACGGGGTTCAACGCTTCCCTGACGAGTTTGTATGCGTCCACGGAAACGTCGCGGTCCATATGCCAGTGTTTCATCATTGTTTGAATCGCATCTTCGGGATAATCCCGGCTATGAATCACGCCCCGAACGACGGCGCGCACCATACGCTTCACGAATTGCGGGTTCTCTCTGATGGTTTTTCCGGTCGCCGCTAGTCCGCTGAAAGACGTGTCCTTGAACAGATCGGCTAGATTGACCAGGCGCTTAAATCCGGCTTTGACCGCCACGTAATCGGAAGGCGGCGCCAGCAATGCCGCCTGGATAATTCCTTGTTGCAGGGCAGCGATCTTCGGCTGGCTCCCGGGAATGCTGACGTACTGCACGTCCTTATCGGGATTCATTTTATTGAGTTCCAATACCGCCTTGGTCCCCGCAAAGGTCGATCCGCCGAAGCTCACGCCGATCTTTTTGCCTTTGAGATCCGTCACTTTTTGGATCTCGGGAGTGACTATCAATGAAAATGTCGGCCGCCCGATCATTTGCGCCAGCAAAATGATATCTGCGCCTTCCCAAACGGACGGCATCTGCGGTCCGACAGAAAAAATGAAATGGATCTGGTTTCCGAGCAGCGCCTGGACGGCAGTAACCGCGCTGCGCACTGAAATCAGCTCAGGATCGAGACCTTCGCGCTTATAAAACCCTTTTTCCAAGGCCACGAACGCCGGCAAAAATTGCACATTGGCCGATGGATAGGCCCCGCGCACAGGCTCGGCGTGTACAGCCGCCGCGCCGAACACGCAAGCAATCGCGATCGTGACCGCGACTGTCCGCATCGTTGATCCTTCGCGACAGTTTTTGCTCATCGTGCCTCGGCTTTTAGCTCCTGGATCAAAGAAAGATCGAAAAATTTATACGGCGGGATGGATAGAAAAGCCGGATCTTCATAGCTCATCGTGCGGAGCACGTTGAGGATCGCTTCTTCGGTGGGAAAGAGATCGGGTCGCGCATCAGCCCGCATGGCTTTATAAGCATATTCCAGACTGTCTGCATCCTCCATTTTAAGCACCTGCTGCATGACGGCGATGGTCGACGCTTTATCCGCCATTATGAGTCGGACCGAATCCGAAAGCCCGCGCAGATAATTTTTCACCATTTCTCTGTTCTTGCTTACGTAGGAGCGCCGGGTCAGATTGATGCCCCAAATATACTCCAGCGGCACGGGGATCACGGTCAGCCCGAGTTTCTCCGCCTGCCGACCTTGAAGTGAAGAGATCAGAGTCGCATCGAGGTTGCCGGAAACCACCGCTGCGAGGCGAACCGAGGAGCCACCCGATAGCGGTATGATCTGCGCATCGCTGCGCGGGTCGAGTCCGACCTTGGAAAGCATGAAGCGGATGTAGGCGTCGGCGCGCCCGCCCGCGCCGCTCGAGGCGATCTTTCGTCCTTTTAGTTCTTTCAAATCTTTGATCTTCACTCGACTAGCGAGACTGTAAGGCGATGAATTATTCCACGAAGCGAGCCCGACGGCATCGAGGCCTTGCTTGCCTAGATAGAAAAGTCCGGTTGAGCTGGAAGTGAGAAACTGCACGCTGTCGGACATCAGCGCCTGCATATTCATCTGCTCGTTGCGAGTGGCAATCACTTCCACCGCAAGGCCATACTTGCTGAAAACGCCCTTTTTGCCGCCGAGGTAAATCGGCAACGCGCCGGTCAGCGCCCCTGGGGTAGCGATACGCAGCAGCGTTTCAGCGCAAGCAATTTGAGAGGATGCAAATTTAGTAACGACGATGATCGCGAGAACCAATAGGCGATAATAATGTTTCATAACCGGCAGGTAACCTAAACAAACTAAATTGCGCGGTCAAGGCGCTGATCGTCCGTGATGCGAAAAGATCGATCCTTTGCTAAAATTGTCGCCCAAGTCGCTGCGAGTTTGAGTTTTTGCTGGCTTTTCAGTCCTTTTTTCGAACGCATTGTTTTGACAATAAGATTAGTGAATGGTATAGCAAATTTGCCCTGAACAGGGGGGCCAAACGCATGGCATGGTTTGATCGGACCACAGGTATTAAAAAGACGCCCGAGCCGCAACCGGAGAAGATTCCGGAAGCGCCCAAACCCGCCCCTGATCCAGTGCCAGCGCCGGCAGCGGGAGTCGCCCCGGATGTGAAACCCGCTCTACCGAAGCAAGAGATTCCACCGAAGCCGACTGAGCCTGAGCCAGTTGCCTATCTTTACAAGGGTAGTCGAGTTACCGGGCAGCTGAGTTTCCAGGGAGCGGTGCGAATTGACGGCTCGGTGGACGGGGAAATTCAATGCCAGGGAACATTGACAATTGGCGAAGGCGCCGATATTCGCGCCAAGATTTCCGGTCACGTGGTTGTTCTCCGGGGTAAGGTTGAAGGAAATGTAACCGCCAAAGAAAGACTCGAACTGATTGCGCCGGCACGGTTAATTGGCAACGTCGATACTCCCCGATTGTTGGTCACCGAGGGCGTGGTATTTGACGGTAACTGCGCCATGGGAACAACAAAGCAAAAGGGTGGATTGACTTCACAGGGTGTGAGCGCGGACAAGCCTGCGGCGGCTCAAATCGCAAAACTGCAGGCCGATTCCAATAGCTAGACTTCGGTCGCCGTTAGTTTCCATCCCAAAAGCCTACGTTCATTACCGAAGGTAGGTTTTTTATTATTTTAGGCCTTGGTTTTTGTGTCGCCCGGCGGGAATTGTGTTCTCCGCCAGGAGCTCAAAAGCGGAATCGTACTAATGATTTCACTAGATATCAGCATCCTTTATCAAATCGTTCTGTTCGTCGTTCTGTGGCTGATTTTGAACAAGATTCTCTTCCAGCCCTATTTACGGCTGCTGGAACAGCGGGAGCGTAGAACTACGGGATCGGAACACGACTCCGCTGACCTGGAGCACGAGGGCTCCAGGCTTCGCGCCCAATATGAGGAGCAAATCTCCCAAGCGCAGATCGCGGGCTATGCCGCTAAAGAAGCGATTGTCCAGGAGGGTCGCCAGCAGCGAGAAAAACGATTGGCCGAAGCTCGGCAGGAAGCTGCCAGTCATCTGGAGCGCGTACGGCGCGAAGTGGCCCTCGCGCTGGAAAGAGATCGGCAGCTCGCAGCGTTTGAAGCCAAAGCAGTGGCCGGAGAAATGGTCAGCAAAGTGCTTGGAAGGACCGTCGCATGACCGTGGCGGATTTTTTTTCCACTGCGCAAGCCTACGCGTCTGCCGCTGCGGAAGGCGAGCACCACGGTCCGTCGATCAATGATATTTGGTTTCCGCTCGTCAACTTCATCATCTATGGGTTTATTATCGTCAAGTTCGCCGTCCCCTTAATCCGCGATTTCCTAAAAACGCGGCGCGAAGAGGTCGTGGCGAAGATCGCCCAGGCTTCGGCAAAGAAACAAGCTGCCGAAGCTCTAGTCAGGGATTATCGCTCCAAGCTGGCCGCCCTCGGCAAAGAAGTCCAATCGTTACAGGCCATGCTGCGCGAAGAGGGCGAGAGAGAGAAGAGCCGACTCGTCAGCGAGGCGCAAGCGACGGCACTCAAAATAAAGGAAGACGCCAATTTTCTCGCCGATCAGGAAGTCAAAACTGCGCGCCAAAAATTGCGCGAAGAGATCGCCGACGAGGCCGAGGCGACCGCTCGGCAACTGATCGAGCGCAATATTTCCACGGCGGATCAAAGCCGGCTCATAGACGATTTCATACGATCGATGGGACAGACCCGATGACCGAAGGTAGCTTGGGCCGTCGCTATGCGAAGGCGCTCTTTCAACTGGCGCGCGAAGCCGGCCAGGAAGCGAAAATCGGCCAGGAGCTCGAGCAATTTAATGGGGCATATACCCAATCGGATCTGAAACAAGTCCTCGTCAATCCGGCCTTCGCACTTGAAGTTCGTAAAAAGATCCTCGCACAAGTCACCCAAGCCGAGCAGTTATCAGAACTGACCAGACATTTTTTATCGTTACTTGCGGATCGCGACCGATTGCCTCATCTGGCGGGGATCGTTGGCTGCTATCGCCGGTTGCTCAATGAGGCGAAGGGACGAGTCGAGGCCAAGGTCGTAAGCGTAAGTCCGCTTGAGCCCGACTGGGTCGATCAGTTGCGCGGTCAGCTGCACGGGATTTCAGGCAAGGACGTGGTGCTACAGCAGGAAACTGATCCCGGCTTGCTCGGCGGCTTATTCGTCGAGCTGGAAGGCAAAGTCTACGACGGCAGCATTCGCACGCAGCTGGAAAATATGAAACAGCGCATCGCGCGCGGCTATTAAGGAGCTCAAGCATGGAAATCGGCACGGCGGAAATCAGCCGAATCATCAAAGAACAGATTCGGGACTACGACAAGACAGTCGAAATACAGGAAGTCGGCACGGTGTTGTCCACCGGTGACGGCATTGCCCGCATCTACGGTCTAGATAAAGTGGCCGCCGGCGAGCTGTTGGAATTTCCCCATCATATCTATGGGGTGGCGCTCAATCTTGAAGAGGATAACGTGGGCGCGGCGCTCTTCGGCGAAACTCACATGATCAAAGAAGGCGATACGGTCAAAAGAACCGGCCGTATCGCCGAAGTCCCGGTCGGCAAAGAGCTGATCGGTCGTGTGGTTGATGCCTTGGGCGAGCCCATCGACGGCCGCGGCCCCATCGATACCAAAGAGCGCCGGCGCATCGAGCTCAAGGCACCCGGCATCGTCGCGCGCCAGCCCGTAAAGGAACCTTTGCAGACGGGCTTGAAAGCGATCGACGGCATGATTCCCATCGGCCGCGGCCAGCGCGAGCTGATTATCGGCGATCGCCAGACCGGCAAAACCGCCGTCGCTATCGACGCCATTATCAATCAAAAGGGCGGCAACGTTATTTGCATCTACGTCGCCATCGGCCAGAAGCGCTCCACCGTGGCTCAGGTCGTCGATAGACTCAGAGAGGCCGGCGCCATGGAATATTCCATCATCGTGGCGGCGACGGCTTCTGAATCCGCCCCGCTGCAATTCATTGCGCCGTACTCCGGTTGCACCATGGGCGAACAATTCCGCGACAATGGCGGACACGCCTTGGTTATTTACGACGACCTTTCGAAACACGCAGTCGCCTACCGCCAGCTATCGCTGCTGCTGCGCCGCCCGCCGGGACGTGAAGCTTACCCCGGCGATGTTTTTTATTTGCATTCACGGCTGCTCGAGCGCGCGGCCAAAATGAGCGACCAGCGCGGCGGCGGTTCGCTGACGGCGCTGCCGATCATCGAAACCCAGGCTGGGGATGTTTCCGCATACATTCCGACCAACGTAATTTCGATCACCGATGGGCAGATTTTTCTCGAGAGCGATCTATTCTATTCCGGCGTCCGTCCGGCGATCAACGTCGGCATTTCCGTCTCACGGGTCGGCGGCAACGCACAGATCAAGGCAATGAAACAAGTCGCCGGTACGCTGCGCTTGGAGCTCGCGCAATATCGCGAGATGGCCGCCTTTGCTCAGTTCGGCTCCGATCTCGATCAAGCCACTCAGCGCCAGCTTAACCGCGGCTCACGACTGGTCGAATTGCTCAAGCAGGGACAATATCAACCCTTGCCTGTCGAGAAAC
>Ga0164305_10000512_pt1 | contig 14607 bp, 13 predicted proteins | sample Whisoiple_237_MG_FD_110215 | JGI IMG/M metagenome (GOLD analysis project Ga0164305, IMG submission 110215) | Soil microbial communities amended with pyrogenic organic matter from upstate New York, USA - Whitman soil sample_237_MG | ecosystem: Environmental > Terrestrial > Soil > Agricultural...
GACCGGTTCGGTCGGCTCGGGGGCGGGCTCGCCGCTGCCCGATCCGGAGCTGTCGCCGCTGCCGCTGGTGCCGCTCCCGCTCTCGCCGCTGTCACCGGAGCCGCTGCCCGAGCCGGAGGTGCTTCCGTCGTCGCCGCTTCCCGAGCCCGAAGACCCGCTGTTGTCGTCGGAGCCGTCACCGGAGCCGCTGTGGTCATCGCTGCCGCCACCGTCATCGTCGCCGCTGTGGCGGCCGCTGGAGACGGAGCCGGGGCCTGAGTTCTCGCTGCCGCCGCTGTGGCTGCCGGAGCCGCTGTGGCCCGAATGGCCGCTGCCGCCCGAGCCGCTGTTGGAGCCGCTGCGATCGCCGCCGGAGAGGCCGCCGTTGTCGTCGCCCCCCTCGCCGCGATGGCCGTCGCCGCCGCCCCTATCCTCGCCGCTCCCGTGCCCGCCGGAGCCGCCGCCGGTGCTGCTTTCGCCGGAGCCGCCACCCGAGCTCGAAGCTGCGCCTGCCGCCGGGCGCTCGACCAGCGGCGCCGCCGCGGCCGGTTCCGGGCCGCGCTCGCCGTGGCGGTGGTCTACCGCGACGCCCGCGCCGACGGCGCCGGCGACCAGCAGCGTCGCCATCCCGACTTTGACCGCGCCGCCGCCGAGGCCGCCGAGCGCCGCTCCGCCTGCCGCCGAGGCCCCGGTGCCGGCGGCGATCGCCCCGCCGGCGCCGGCCGCGTCGCTGTGGTCGGCCAGCGCCCGCAGCACCGGCATCGGCACCAGCAGCCCGAGGCCGTCGCGCAGCGCCGCCCTGGCCCGGTAGATCGCCTGCCGCGCGGCGCCGCCGCTGACCCCCAGCGCCGCGGCGATCTCCTCGTGGCTCAGCCCTTCCAGCTCGCGCATCACCAGCGCCGCCCGCTGCGGCTCGGGCAGCGCCTGCAGCCGGTCCATCAGCTCGCGGATCTCCTCCCGCGCTTCCGCCTCGGCGGCGGCGCTGCGGCCGCCCGGCAGGGCCTCGCTCAGCTCGGCGCCGTCGGGCGCGCGGTCGCGCAGGTCGTTGAGCGCCGTGTTGCGGACGATCCGGTACAGCCAGGGGCGCAGTTCGATCTCGGCTTCGGTCCCTCGCAGCGCCAAGAGCGCCTTCGAGAAGGCGTCCTGGGTGACGTCCTCGGAGCGGCCGCCGACGATCGCCGCCGCGAAGCGGTCGAGCGGGCGCCGGTAGCGCCGCACGATCTCCTCGAAGGCGGCGTCGTAGCCGTTGCGGACGAGGTCGACGAGGCGGCGGTCGGGCTGGGCCCGCAACGCCGGCCCCATGAAGATCCGGGCGGCGAACTGCTCTGCTGGCGGTGGAGACATCGGCGTCTGCTTACTGATCGACTGGTTCGCTCTTCTGCGTTACTGATAAGACAGCGAGAAGGTTCAATCTCCTCACTAATCGAGCAACACATGTCCACGCCAAAGATCACGCGCCCGCTGCGAAAAAGCCATGGATAGGGGGCTGGCAGTCGTCCTCACCGCCCTCGCCGGCGGCCTGATCGCCGCCCAGGCGCCGATCAACGCCGGCCTCGGCAAGGCCACCGGCAGCATGGCCGCGGCCCTGGTCTCCTTCTCGGTCGGGACCGTGGCGCTGGCCACCGTGGTCGTCCTCAGCGGCAAGGCCGGCGGCCTCAGCTCGACCTTCGACGTCAGCTGGTACTACCTGCTGGGCGGCTTCCTCGGCGCGATCTACGTGCTCAACGCGCTGATCGCCGTCAGCGCGATCGGCGCCGGCGGCGTCGCCGCGGCCACCGTCTTCGGTCAGCTGACCGCCGCGGTGGCGATCGACCGGCTAGGCCTGTTCGGACTTGACCAGACCCCGATCAGCCCCGAGCGCCTGGTCGGCGTCGTCCTGCTGCTGGCCGGGACGGTCCTCGTCGTCCGCTGAGCCGGCCCACTTCCGCCCGGCATACTCGGGCGGGGCGATGTTCAGGTAGTGGTCGAAGGACCAGTCGACGAACCGCTTCGAGGCCATCAGCTTGATCAGCGGCGCCAGGATCCGAGGCGGCACCTTCGGGATCAGCTTCTGCACCCGCAGCATCCACCTGAACTTCCACTCGTGGGTGTCGTGGAAGGAGGCGTAGTTCGCTTCCGCCTCGGCCTTGGTCTGGCGACCGTCGACCACGCCGCGCAGCTCCTGCCCCAGGGCGATGCCGAAGTAGAGCGCGGTGCGGATCCCCTCGGCGCTGAGCGGCAGACAGTGCCCGGCCGAGTCGCCGACGAAGAAGACGCCGCCCTCGGTCGCCCGGCGCAGCTTGTGGGGGATCCAATTCCCCTGGTACTCGTTCGGCTCCTTGCCGAGGTCCTGGGTCAGCTCGACGGTCGTCTTCTTGACGTGGAAGCGGGGGTCGAAGGAGCCGATCCCGATCCGCAGCTCGTCGTGGGCGGGGAACGACCAGCCGTAGCCGGCGGGCACGTACTTGCGGTCGATCCAGATCGCCAGGTCCTCGGAGGTGCCGCCGGGGTGGACCTCGAGGCCGCGCGAGAGCGGCGCGTCGGGCGGCTGGTAGCCGTCGCCGTTGGCCAGCATCCGCCGCCAGCCGAGCCCGTCGACGACCAGCGGCGCGGCGATCGTGCCGCGGTCGGTCTCGACCGCGATCTTCCCGTCGCCGTCGGCCGCGGCCGCGCGGCCGTTGACCTTGGCGGTCTCGAAGGTCGCGTCGCAGTCGCGCCAGAGCAGCTGGCAGAGCTCGCGGTAGTCGAAGGTGGAGAAGGTCCAGGGGAGCTTGTAGCGGCTGGTCCCGTGGGGGGTGTGCATGACCAGGGTGTCGAAGCGCTGGCGCTCGGAAGCCATCAGCCCGAGGCGCTCGAGCCACTCGGTCGGGATCCCGCAGGCGGAGGTCTGTCGCTCGCCGATCTCGTAGCGGTCGACGATCAGAACGTCGGCCCCGGAGCCGGCCAGCTCGCGCGCCACCGCGAGCCCGGCGAAGCTGGCGCCGCAGATGAGGACGTCGCGCTCGCCGCCCAGGGGCGTGCGTTCGTCGCCGCGCTTGGTGGCTCGGACCGGCATCGCGGCGGATTCTGCCATCATTCGCCGCCGTGTCCGCGACCGAGACCCTGACGCCTGCGCCGAGCGCCACCCCCGTAGAGGGTTCCGGCGGCCTCCTCCTCAACATCGACGGCAAGATCGTCCCGAATTACGCGGCGACGATGGTGTCCTTCGAGGAGGGCGACGTCGTCAAGGGCAAAGTCGTCCGGATCGACAAAGACGAGGTCCTGGTCGACATCGGCTACAAGGCCGAGGGGGTCATTCCCTCCAACGAGCTTTCGATCCGCAAGTCGGTCGACCCCAGCGAAGAGGTCGAGCTGGGCGAGGAGATCGACGCCCTGGTCCTCACCAAGGAGGACGCCGAGGGCCGCCTGATCCTCTCCAAGAAGCGCGCCCGCTTCGAGAAGGCCTGGCGCAAAATCGAGGTCGCCGCCGATTCCGGTGAACCGGTCGAAGGCAGCGTCATCGAGGTCGTCAAGGGCGGCCTCATCCTCGACCTCGGGGTGCGCGGCTTCCTGCCCGCCTCGTTGGTCGACATCCGCCGCGTCCACAACCTCGACGAGTTCATGGGCCAGACGCTCGAGTGCAAAGTCATCGAGCTGAACCGCAGCCGCAACAACGTCGTCCTCTCGCGCCGCGCGGTGCTGGAGGAGGAGCGCAAAGAGGTCCGCGAGCAGATCCTCGGCCGCCTCGAGCCGGGCCAGGTCGTCGAGGGCAAGATCTCCAACATCGTCGACTTCGGCGCCTTCGTCGACCTCGAGGGGATCGACGGGCTGATCCACATTTCCGAGCTTTCCTGGAGCCACGTCAACCATCCCTCCGAAGTCGTCCAGATCGGCGACACGGTGCGGATCAAAGTGCTCGACATCGACCGCGACCGCCAGCGCATCTCCCTCGGTCTGAAGCAGACCCAGGAGGACCCGTGGCAGCGGGTGATCAACACCCACCGCGGCGGCGACGTGCTGGAGGGGACCGTGACCAAGGTCGTCGCCTTCGGCGCCTTCGTCGAAATTCTGCCCGGGGTCGAGGGCCTGGTTCACATCTCCGAGCTTGCCGACCACCACGTCGAGAACCCGAGCGAAGTCGTCGAGCCGGGCTCGAAGCTGAACGTCAAGATCCTCGAGATCGACGAAGAGCGGCGGCGCCTCTCGCTCAGCATCAAGCGGGTCGAGGGCCAGAACATGGCGATGGCCGGGCTCGGCGAGCAGATCGCCGAAGCCGAAGGGCAGAGCACCGAGACCGCGGAGGAGTCTGCTGCGATCGAAGCCGCTGAACAGGACCCTCAGGCCGCGGGTCCTGTCTCCGATGAGTCCTCCTCGCCAACCGGCGAGGATCCCTCATCGTCGCCACCCACGGCAGAGGCGCCCGAGGCTGACGCTGAGGTTTCCGAGGACGCTGAACCGGCTCCGGTTGCCGAAGAGAACGGCACCACCGAGGAGGAAGGCGAGCATCAGGAGGGCGAATCCGTCCAGGAGCGCCCCGACTCGCCGGACGACGTCGACGAGGCCGCTGGCGACGAGTCGTCGAGCGACGACGCCGAGACGGGCGAGTCCGAGCAGAGCTGAGCGGCGCCGATGGCGCCGCTGAAGATCGGCCTCACCGGTGGCATCGCCGCCGGTAAGTCGGAGGCGCTGAAGGCTTTCGGGCGCCTGGGTGCGGCGACGCTCTCCAGTGACGCGGTCGTCCACGAGCTGCTCGAAGGCGAGCCGCTGCGCGGCAGGTTGGAGGAGCGCTGGGGGCCGGAGGTGAGCGCTCCGGACGGAAGCGTCAACCGGGCGAAGATCGGCGAGGTCGTCTTCGCCGACCCCGAGGAGCTGACCTGGCTGGAGCAGCAGATCCATCCCCTGGTGCAGGCCCGGACCGCGGAATGGCTGCTCTCGCTGCCGGCCGAGACCGAGGTCGCCGTGGTCGAGGTGCCGCTGCTCTTCGAGGTCGGCGGCGAGCGGCCGTTCGACACCACGGTCGCGATCCTCACCTCCGACGAGGTGCGCCGCGAGCGCGCCGCGGCGCGCGGGCATGCGCTGGTCGACGAGCGCGAGGCGCGGCAGCTGACCCAGGCGGAGAAGGCCGGCCGGGCCGACCACGTGGTCGAGAACGACGGCTCAATGGAGGATCTTGAGCGGGCTTTGTCCGCCCTGCTCGACAAGCTGCGGCGATGAAGCGCAAGCACCAGCGCCGCCGTCGCTTCGCCGCCCTCGGGACCGCCGCGGTGCTGGTCGTCGTGCTCGTCGGCGCCCTGGTCGCCGCCGGCGTCTTCGACCACGCCCTGCAGGAGCTGACCCTGCCGCTGCGCCACGAGGACGTGATCCGCCAGCAAGCCGACGAAAAGGGAGTCGACGCCGCGCTGATCGCCGCCGTGATCTACTCCGAGTCGAAGTTCAGGGACCAGACGTCGAGCGCGGGAGCGCGGGGGCTGATGCAGATCACGCCGGAAGCAGCGGACACCATTGCCAGGAACAGCAACGCCACCACCTTCGAACTGGAGGATCTCGGCGACCCCGAAATCAACATCCGCTACGGGACCTTCCTGCTGGCCGAACTGCTCGACCGCTACGACGGCGACGAGGCGGCGGCGCTCGCCGCCTACAACGCCGGCCCCGGCAACGCCGACAAGTGGGGCGGGTCGAGCCTGACGGTCGGGGCGATCCCCTTCCCGGAAACCCGCGCCTATGTCGAAGAGGTGCTGGAGAAGCGCGACGAGTACCGCCAGGAGTACGCCTCGGAGCTGGGTTATGGAAACCTCCGTTAGCGGGCATTGGCACAACCCCCGCGCACGCCTGGCGGCGCCGGACACACTTCGCGGGGCGTCGTCCTCAGTCGGCCAAATAGCGCTGCTATTCGGCCTCCCTGCGCCCTACCCCCGCTCGGTCCGGCACTCGCCAGTCGCACACGGGGGTTGTGCCAATGCCCGCTAGGCCGCGCGTCGCCGCGCTGGCACTGGCTGTCGGCGTCGTTCTCGCCGACTCCTCGATCGTCGTCCTCGCCCTGCCGGAGATCTACCGGGAACTCGACACCAGCGTCGCCGGGGTCACCTGGGTCCTGATCTCCTTCAACCTGGTGATGGCGCTGGCGGCGGTGCCGGCGGCGCTGCTGGCGCGGCGCGTCGGCCCGGGGCGGGCGGCCGCGGTCGGGCTGGCGGTCTTTGCCGGCGCCGGCCTCGCCTGCGGCCTCGCCGACGAGCTCTCGACCCTGATCGCCGCCCGCTGCGTGCAGGCGCTAGGCGGCGCCCTGGCGGTGACCGCAGCGCTGGAGCTGCTGCCGGCGACGGTCGGCTCCGAGCAGCGGGCGGCGACCGTCTGGGCCGCCGCCGGGGCGACGGGCGCGGCTCTGGGCCCGGCGCTCGGCGGCCTGCTGACCGAGCTCGTCTCCTGGCAGTCGATCTTTCTCCTGCAGGTGCCGGTAGCGCTGGTCGCGGCGGTGCCGATCCTCGCCGTCGCCAAGCACGAGGCGGCGACCGGGGTGATCGAACCCGAGCTGCGCGAAACCGGCCGCCCGCACCTCTGGGCGAACCTCGCCCTGGCGATGGTCTCGGCGGCGATCGCCGCGGCGCTCTTCCTCCTCGTCCTGCTGCTGATCGAAGGCTGGCGCCTGAGCCCGATCGAAGCGGCGCTGGTCGTCACGGTGATGCCGCTGGCGGCGATCCTCGGCAGCAAGCTCGCCGACCTGGTGGCCGATGCGCGCTCGCGCGCCGCGGCGGGGGCGATCCTCGTCTCCGGTGGTCTCGCCGGGCTCGCCTTCCTGCCGAAGGCGACGATCGCGCTGACGATCCCGCCGCAGATCCTGGTCGGCCTCGGCCTGGCGCTGGTTCTCTCGGCCCTGACCGAGACTGCCCTCGGCGGCCGCGCGCCGCAGGCGATCCACGGCGGCTGGACGATCTCCTCTCGCCACGCCGGGGTGGTGATCGGGCTGCTGATCCTGACCCCGATCTTCACCGCTGAAATCAACCAGCAGCGCCACGACGCGATCGACGCCGGCACCGCGGTGATCCTCGACTCGCCGATCAACCCGTTGCTGAAGCTCGACCTCGCCGAGCGGGTCAGCCAACAGCTGGAAACGGAGAAGGGGAAGGTTCCGATCATCGACCCGGCCTTCGAGCCGAAGCCCTCCGACCCGGTCGAGCGGGCCGAAGTCGAACAGCTGCAGGGCGAACTGCAGGACCAGCTCGACCGCGGCGCGACCCACGCCTTCAGCACCTCGTTCCTGCTTGCCGCCCTGCTCGGTCTGATCGCCCTCTTCCCGATCGCCCTCTCAAGGAGGGTCGACCTGTGAGCGGGGAGGGGAGGCTGAGCGGGCGGTTGCTGATCGTCGGCGCGGTTGTCGCTTCGCTGCTCCTGGTCGGCGCCTACCTCGCGGCGGGCGGCTCCTCATATGAGCCGAAGAAGGTCCAGGATCCCTGCCAGCCCCGACCCTGGTCGAACCCGCAGACCCTGGGCCAGATCGCCAACCAGTTCACGATCTCCGCCCTCGACGGCGCCGCCTGCCAGCTCGGCGTCTCACGCGAGGAACTGGCCCAGGCGCTGGCGACCCCGGAGGCCCGCGAACGCTTCACCAAGAGCCACGGGATCGACGACGAGAAACTGGCCAAGGCGATCCGCGCCGGCCTAGTCCGCGCCGTAGACGACGCCGAAGAAGCCGGCGCCCTGAGCCCCCTCCTGGCAGGCCCCCTGCGCCAAACCCTCCAGCAGATCCCCCTAGACCAAGCAATAGAAATCATCAACAACGCCCAAGACTTCCTAGGCAACGCCGAAAGCTTCCTCGGCCCAGCCCAAGACATCATCGAACAATTCCTGCCGTAGTCGGTAGGGCGCGGTAAGTCCCTCTCCCGGAGACCGTCGCGCAGCTGATCGGGCTGCTTACTTCGGGAGGTTGGCCCCTGAGCCTCCGCGAGAGGGACTTACCGCGCCCAGCGACAGCTAGCTGGGTTCGTCGATCCGGTACTCGCGGGCTTTTGGGTTCCAGCTGATGCCGGCGCACAAAGCTTCAGGGGTGGTGCCCAACGCGACCGCCAGCTTGACCAGGGTGCCGAGGCGCGGTTCGCGGCCGCCGCGCTCGAGGAGGGATACCTCGGTGCGATGGATTTCGCAGCGCTCGGCGAGGTCTTCCTGGGAGACGCCGGCCGTTTTGCGGGCGTGGCGGAGGTTGGCGGCGAAGCGGTTGCGTTTGTCCATGGGTTGAAGCCTAACCGCGACGGGTCACTCGCCAGACCCAGACCATCGCCAGCGGTTGCAGGGGGAGCCGCGCCCAGAGCGCCCAGCGCGGGATCTTCCTCAGGTCGAGGCCGCGGATCTGCTCGGGGTTGACCGCCATGTGGATGTTGGCCGGGAAGACGGAGATCAGCAGCCCCAGCAGCCACCAGCGGCCGAGTCGGCGGGTGGCGGGGTGGAGGAGCATCGCCGCGCCGGCGATCTCGGCGTAGCCGCTGATCGCCACCACCTCCTTCTTCTGCGCCTCGATCGCGGGCGGCACGATCGCTTCGAAGAAGCGCGGGCGGAGGAAATGCATGCTGCCGGTGAAGGTGAAGAGGGCGGCGAGAGCCGCGCGCGAGAGTCTCATCGAAGGCGCAGCATATGCGCCAGCTATGTTCTCAACGTGCCCGATTTCAAGCTCAACCCCGCCTACACGCCGACCGCCGACCAGCCGAAGGCGATCGCCGGCCTCGCCGAGGGGCTGCGCAAAGGAGACCGCTTCCAGACGCTGCTCGGCGCAACCGGCACCGGCAAGACCTTCACGATGGCGGCGACGATCGCCGAGGTGCAGCGGCCGAGCCTCGTCATCGCCCACAACAAGACGCTTGCCGCGCAGCTCTGCAACGAGTTCCGCGAGTTCTTCCCCGACAACCAGGTCGAGTACTTCGTCTCCTACTACGACTACTACCAGCCGGAGGCCTACGTCCCGGCCCAGGACCTCTACATCGAGAAGGACTCCTCGATCAACGATGAGATCGACCGCCTGCGCCACGCGGCGACGGCGGCGCTGTTCGCCCGGCGTGACGTGATCATCGTCGCCTCGGTCTCCTGCATCTACGGGATCGGCTCGCCCCAGGTCTACAACGAAAAAATGCAGCTCTTCAAGGTCGGCGAGGAAATCGACCGCGACGACGTGCTGCGCAAGCTGGTGAAGATGCAGTACCAGCGCAACGACCAGGTGCTCGGCCGCGGCGCCTTCCGGGTCCGCGGGGAGGTGCTGGAGATCATGCCCTCCTACGCCGAGTCGGCCTACCGGATCGCCCTCTTCGGCGACGAGATCGAGGGGATCCAGCACTTCGACCCGCTGACCGGCGAGGTGCTCGACGTGATCGACCACGTCTCGGTCTGGCCGGCCTCCCACTACGTGACCAAAGACGAGACCGTCGACCGCGCCGTCGACGAAATCCGCGCCGAACTGGAATCGCGGACCGCCGAGCTGGAAGCCGAGGGCAAGCAGCTAGAGGCCCACCGGCTGCGGCAGCGGACGATGTACGACCTGGAGATGATCAAGGAGCTGGGCTTCACCTCGGGGATCGAGAACTACTCGCGGATCCTCGACGGCCGCCCGGCCGGCAGCCCGCCGCACACCCTGATCGACTACTTCCCCGATGACTTCGTCGTCTTTGTCGACGAGTCCCACCAGACGATCCCCCAGATCGGCGGCATGTACGAGGGGGACCGCTCGCGCAAGTCGACCCTGATCGACTACGGCTTCCGCCTGCCCTCGGCGATCGACAACCGGCCGCTGAAATTCGACGAGTTCCTCGAACGGGTGAAGCAGCTGGTGATGGTCTCGGCGACGCCGGGGCCGTTCGAGAAAGCCGAAGCGACCCGCACCGTCGAGCAGATCGTCCGCCCGACCGGGATCGTCGACCCCGAGATCGAGCTGCGCGAGACGAGGAACCAGATCGACGACCTGATGAACGAGGTGAAGAAGGTCGCCACGCAGGGCGACCGCACCCTGGTCACGACCCTGACCAAGAAGATGGCCGAGGACCTGACCGCCTACCTGCTCGAGTACGGGGTCAAGGTCCGCTACCTGCACTCCGAGGTCGACACCCTGGAACGGATCCAGATCGTCCGCGAGCTGCGGCTCGGCGAGTACGACGTGCTGGTCGGGGTCAACCTCCTGCGCGAGGGGCTCGACCTGCCCGAGGTCAGTCTGGTTGCGATCCTCGACGCCGACAAGGAGGGCTTCCTGCGCGGCGAGACCAGCCTCGTGCAGACGATCGGGAGGGCGGCCCGCAACGTCAACGGGCGGGTGGTGATGTACGCCGACAAGGAGACCGACGCGATGCGGGCGGCGATGCGCGAGACCGACCGCCGCCGGGCGATCCAGGTCGCTTACAACGAAGAGCACGGGATCACCCCGGAGACGGTGCGCAAAGGGATCTCCGAGATGTCCGACTTCCTGGCGATGGAGGACCGGGCGCCGCGCAAACGGCGGCGCCGGCGCGGCGACGACTTCGACACGCCCGAGGAGCTGGAGAAGACGATCGTCGCCCTCGAGGAGGAGATGCTGGCCGCCGCCGACGACCTCCGCTTCGAGGAGGCCGGCCGGATCCGCGACGAGCTGAAGGAGCTGCGCCGCGACCTCGACGGGATGACCGCCGGGACTTAGCCCAGCGGCCAACCCGCTTTATACAAAAGTTTCATTGACTATACGGCTGGCGAGAGCTATTCCTGTGGTCCCTCAGTCGAGGGGAGAAACGGCGCTCCAAAGCGCTAAATGACTGAAAAGGATCGCATCATGAGCATCAAGAGAAAACTCGTCGGCCTTGGGTTCCTAGTCGCCCTGGCGGCAATCCCGCTGGTGATCGTGGCCGCTTCCTCGTCGGCCAACAAAGGTGGGCACTTCGTCTCGACCGGGACCCCGCTGGCGAAGCTCGTCGGCACAGAAACCGGGACCCACGTGCTCGAGTGGACAATCGACGGCTTTGCCGGCGGCATGGTCTGCGACGAATCCAACTGGGAAGACCTGCTCGAAAAAGAAACAGAAACCGAGCTGATCTTCTTCCCGACGTACGCGAAATGTCACACAACAGGGTCGACCGACCTCTTCGAAATCAAAATGAACGGCTGCGCGTTCTGGTTCTTCGTCGCCGCGGGGACCAATGAACAGACCGAGCAGACATCGAAACTGGACTGCATCAACAAACCGGCCGAAATTCTGCACCCGAAATGCAAAGCCAAAATTCCCTCCCAGGAAATTCCGACCGGGCTCACATACACAACAATCGTGGCCAACAACAAACACGCGCTGACACTCGACTTCAAACTCAGACTGACGATGGAAACCGAAGGCGAATGCGGCGTGGCGAAAAAACAGGGCTGGCTGGAGGGCTCGCTCACAGTCGAGGCCTTCGACCGGATAAGCGGCGCGGCAGCGAACATCACAGCAACATGAGTTGACGGTCTGAGCGGAGGCCGGCCAGACCGGCTTCCGCTCTTTCGTCCCGCCCCTCAGCTCAGCAGCTTCGCCGCCTTGGCGCTGTCGGTGAAGAATTCACCGCGGATCAGCTTGCCGTCGTCGTCGTACTCGAGGACGTGGACGAAGCGGGCGTCCATGCTCCCCTTGTCGTTGGCGGCGTGCTGGGTGCCGCGGACGACGACGGTGTCGCCGGCGTCCAGGTAGTCCTCGGCTTTGACGCTGAACTCGTTCCAGTAGTTGGGGATCTGAGCGAAGTTGCCCATGATCTGGTCACGGCCCTCCACGGTTCCCCCGAGTGGCAGCTCGTCTGAGGTGACCCAGACGGCATCCTCGGCGAAGTTGTCCTGCAGGGCGGCCAGGTCGCCGCTCCCGAAGGCGTCGTAGGCGGACCGGGCGGTGTCGACGTTCGACATGATTCCTCCTCTGTTGGGCCCCGCCTTTCAATCAACCTAGTCCCATGTGCCACTCAGCACAAGGGCGTTCTTTTCTAAGCTCGCGAGATGGCAATCGACGTAACCGAAGAGACCTTCCAGGCCGAGGTGGTCGACCGCTCCCGCGAGCTGCCGGTGGTGGTCGACTTCTGGGCCGACTGGTGCGGGCCGTGCAAAGCGCTGACCCCGGCGCTGGAACGGGCCGAGGAGGCTCGGGCTGGCAAGGTGATCCTGGCCAAGGTCGACGTCGACTCCAACCAGGCTCTTTCGGCCCAGTTCCAGGTCCAGGGCATCCCCGCGGTCAAGGCCTTCCGCGACGGGGCCGTCGCGGACGAGTTCGTCGGCGCTCTGCCGCCGGCGAGAGTCGAGGCATTCTTCGACGGGCTGGCGCCCTCGCGCGCCGACGAGCTGCTGGCCGCCGGCGACGAGCTCTCGCTGCGCGAGGCGGCAGAGCTGGAGCCCAATCGCGCCGACCTCGCCGTCGCCCTCGCCAAGGCCCGCCTCGAGCGCGGCGCCGAAGCCGAGGCCCTGGAAGCGGTCGCGGCCCACGAGAACGACTTCGCGGCCGCCGGGATCGCCGCCCGCGTCCGTCTCGCAGAGGCCGGGATCAGCACCGACGCCTTCGCCGCCCTGGACCGCGGCAACCGCGACGCAGCCTTGGACGGTTTGCTCGGCGAGCTCGCCGGCGCCGATCCCGACACCCGCGACCTGCTCCGCCAGGCGATCGTCGGCATCCTCAGCGAGTTCGACCCGGCCGATCCCCGACCCCGCGACTACCGCCGCAAGCTCTCCGCCGCCCTCGGCTGAGCTACAGCGGTGCGCCTTTTCCGCCCTATAGCGGGGAAAAGGCGCACCGCGGCACTTATAGGCTGAGGGAACATCTGTTCGCCTGTCTAGAATCGCTGTGAGTGGCTGCCTCTGAGCGAATCGTCATCACCGGCGCCCGGGAGCACAACCTCAAGGACGTTGACGTTGAGCTGCCCCGCGATGCGCTGATCGTCATCACCGGTCTCTCCGGGTCCGGCAAGTCGAGCCTTGCCTTCGACACGATCTACGCCGAGGGGCAGCGCCGCTACGTCGAGTCGCTCTCGGCCTACGCGCGCCAGTTCCTCGGGCTGATGGAGAAGCCCGACGTCGACTCGATCGAGGGCCTCTCGCCGGCGATCTCGATCGACCAGAAGACGACCTCGCGCAACCCGCGCTCGACGGTCGGTACGGTGACCGAGATCTACGACTACCTGCGCCTGCTTTGGGCGCGGATCGGGACTCCGCACTGCCCCGAGTGCGGCGAGGAGATCACCGGTCAGACCCAGGAGCAGATCGTCGACCGGCTGATGACCCTGGAGGACGAGACCAAATTCATGGTCATGGCCCCGATCGTCCGCGGCCGCAAAGGCGAGTACGGGAAATTGCTCGAGCAGATGCGGCTCGAGGGCTACTCGCGGGTCAAGGTCAACGGCGAGCTGCGCCGGCTCGACGAGGAGATCGTGCTCGACAAGAAGTACAAACACGACATCTCCGTCGTCGTCGACCGGCTGGTGATGAAGACGGACCTGCGGCGGCGCCTCTCGGAGTCGGTCGAAGCGGCAGCCGGCCTCGCCGCCGGGCTGATCGAAGTCGAGATCGTCGGCGGCGCGCAGGAGGGGGAGATCCTGCTCTTCAGCGAGCAGTTCGCCTGCCTCAACTGCGGCACCTCGATCCCCGAGCTGGAGCCGCGGATCTTCTCCTTCAACTCGCCCCACGGCGCCTGCGACCGCTGCCACGGGCTCGGCTTCCAGCGGGTGATCGACCCCGAGCTGGTCGTTCCCGACCCGACCCTCTCGCTGGCCGAGGGGGCGCTGCAGCCGTGGAACCGCGGCATCAGCGCCTACTGGCGGCGGCTGATCGCCGCCGTCGCCGAGGAGTACGGCGTCGACGCCGACAAGCCCTGGGCAAAGCTGAAGAAGGACGAGAAAGAGATCTTCCTCTACGGCACCGGCGACGAGCGCCACCAGGTCAGCTACACCAATCGCTTCGGCCGCCGCCGCTCCTACAAGGTCCGCTTCGAGGGGATCGTCAACAACCTGCAGCGGCGCTACGAGGAGACCGACTCGGAGACCAACCGCGAGCGGATCGAGGGCTACATGGCCGAGCAGCCGTGCCCCGCCTGCAAGGGCGCCCGCCTGCGCCCGGAGAGCCTCGCGGTCAGGGTCGGCGGGATCAGCATCGCCGAGTACAGCGACCTCTCAGCCCGCGCCGCCGCCGAGTGGATCCGCGAGCTGGAGATGACCGAGACCGAGCGGGCGATCGCGCGGCTGATCGTGCGCGAGATCACCGAGCGACTCTCCTTCCTCGAGAACGTCGGCATCGGCTACCTCTCGCTGGCCCGCTCTGCGCGCACGCTGTCCGGCGGCGAGGCGCAGCGGATCCGGCTCGCAACCCAGATCGGCTCGCACCTGGTCGGGGTGATGTACGTGCTCGACGAGCCCTCGATCGGCCTCCACCAGCGCGACAACGAGAAGCTGATCGCGACCCTCGACCGCCTCCGCGACCTCGGCAACACGGTGATCGTCGTCGAGCACGACGAGGGGACGATGATGGCCGCCGACCACCTGGTCGACCTCGGCCCCGGCGCCGGCGAGCACGGCGGCCACGTGATCGCCGCCGGCACCCCGAAGCAGGTGGCCAAGGACCCGGCCTCGCTGACCGGCCAGTACCTCTCCGGCAAGAAACAGATCGAGGTCCCGGCCGAACGCCGCCGGCCGACCGGCGAGCTCGTCGTCCGCGGCGCCCGCGAACACAACCTCA
>Ga0164305_10000514_pt1 | contig 14578 bp, 12 predicted proteins | sample Whisoiple_237_MG_FD_110215 | JGI IMG/M metagenome (GOLD analysis project Ga0164305, IMG submission 110215) | Soil microbial communities amended with pyrogenic organic matter from upstate New York, USA - Whitman soil sample_237_MG | ecosystem: Environmental > Terrestrial > Soil > Agricultural...
AACCGTCCCAGCCAATTAGCTGTATCTGGGTTTTGCAGCAGCCGTTGCAGTTGAGTTGGAACTAAAGAAATGAAAAATTCTTCGGGTTCGATGTCGCATATTTTACCATTTTCTAATTCTTTAAATGGCTGAATTGCCAGTCGTCCGCCGCTAGTAAAGGAACGCATAAATTGCATTAAACCGCTGACGTGGTATAATGGCAAAACGCAGAAAGAGTTGATTTTGTCAACTTGAAAATATTCTTGAAAACCTTGTACTGATGCCGTTAGTGTTTCCCAAGTGTGGATGGCAAAACGGATTTTCCCTGAAGAACCGCCGGTGGGAATCATGATTGTATCAAAACCGCTTTTAGTCTGCGAATGGAATGCGCGGTTATACAAACGAAGTCCGCCTTCGCGGACTGGGATATGGGGATTGTTGGGAAGCGGGTATTGTCCTAAAAATATGTCTGGTTGGACTAAATCAAATACTTGTTCCCATTCTGGTTTTACCCAGTTGGGATTGCAGAGAAAAATCGGGCATTTGGCGGCGCGGGCGGCGATGAAACTGGCAAGAAATTGCACTGGTTCTGGTTCGGCGAGGCAAATTTTTTGGGGTGTTTTTTGTGCGGGATTTTGGGTGATTTCTTGAAATAGCCGATCGACAATTCGGGCAAATTCGCGACTGTCACAACCGATCAGCCAATTATCGGGCAAGCTAGCCGCGATATCCAGAATATTTACTGTTAGATTTGTTGCCATAGATGCTTTCACCAAGTTTATCGATTCAAAACAATTACCTAACCCGCTTGATTTAGTCGTGGGAGTAATCTAAAATCTAAAATCTAAAATCTAAAATCGAATGATTGTCATCGAACCAGGAATCGGTGCCGAAACCGAGTGCTCTCTTATTTAAAGACAATTCTGTTGCTAAATTTAATCCTGCTTGTCTGCCGATTTCTGTTTCAAATACTGATGAGAAAACAGCGTCTATATGGTGATTTTGACAAAATTTTCGCAGTTGGGAGGGAGAACCGCATATCGCAGGTTTAATGACGAAAATGCCCCGCCAGCCTTGGCTGTAGCACTCTTGGATGCGATCGAGGTTGGCGGCAGATTCATCAAGGGCGATCGGAGTTGCATAAATAGCATTCAATTCTACCATTTCCTGAAACTGTGTTACTGGCAGCGGCTGTTCCAAAAATTCAATGCTTGCGGAAAAGTTAGTTGCTTTTACCTTGTCGCAAGCTTCCAGCCATGTTTTAGCCTGCGAGTAACTGAGTCCCCCGTTGGCATCTAACCGCAAAAATGCCGATTCTCGATCGCACAAATTGTGCATTGCTTCGATTAGCTGCTGAAAAATCTTTAATTCTTCCTCAATTGCAGCAACGCCAATTTTCCATTTAAATGTCCGATATCCCTCTAACCAAAGCATTTGTAAAGCCGACAAAGCTGTTTCTCCTGCTGGCAATAAACCGCTGAACCGATTTTTTTCTTCCTCATTCCCAACCTCTCTCCATTGGTGACTGCTTAAGACTGAACCCGCCATTAATGTCGATTTTAGGCGAAGTCTAGATCCCCCTAAATCCCCCTTAATAAGGGGGACTTTGAGAATATTTCTTGTCCCCCCTTTAGTAGGGGAGGTGCCCCCGTGCCCGCCCTTGGTTAGGGGGGATCTAGAGTTTAATAGTGCTGACTCAAAGCCAAATTGACAAGCAGGCAATTCAGCGGAAATTGAGAAAATAGTTTCTTCTGAAAGATTAGCCGGCAACGAGTTACAACAATCTAAAGCTTGCTCAAAACTTTCGGAACCAAACCAACTCAAAGGGGCAATTTCTCCCCAACCAATTTGATTGTTTTCGCCCACAAGTCGCAGGATAATTCCTTCGCGAGTATCCCAGATGCCGTGACTTGTTCGCAAGGGGCGCTTAAATTTTCGCTGATAAGTGCGAAACTCGAATTGATAAAGCATTAGTTTTTTAGTTAATCATAAAATTCTCTCACAAGTGCGACAAACTTATCAATATTTTCAAAATGGATATTGTGGCCAGCTTTTGGTACAATTTCCAGAGTAGCGGCCGGACACAATTTAGCAATTTCGGTATTTATTGTTGTAAATTTATCATCATATTCTCCCGCTAGCAAGAGGATGGGGATTTGATTTTGTGCGAGTTTTTCCCAGAGAGAGGGCTGGTTGCCGGTTCCCATATTGCGGAGGGATTTGGCTAACTCTAAGGGATTGTTTGCTAAGCGGGTTTCTATGAGTTTGTCGAAGTTGGGAGAGTTTTTTAAAGATTTGAATAAAGGGCGATCGTACCAGTTTAATAAAAAATTTTTAATGTTGCTATTTTCCAGCTTTTGTGCTAGCTGTAAATCTGCTTCCCGGCGGTGCGATCGCTCTTTTTTTGTCTTCAATCCTGGCGAAGCAGACTCTAACACTACTTTCTCGAATCTTTCAGGAAAATGTAATGTCATGTACAGTGCCAATCGCCCGCCCATTGAATAGCCCAACAACAAACATTTGTCTATTTGTAAATCATCTAATAACTCGATCAATGCTTGGGCTGTATTTGATATATTGTAGTAACTTTCGTCGCCGATTACTCTGGTTTCTCCGTGACCGGGAAGGTCAACTCCTAGACAGCAATAACTTTTAGATAGTAAGGAAATGATGGGATTAAAGTCTTGACAATCGCAGGTAAAGCCGTGGAGTAATAAAATTATTGGCTGATTTATGTTGCTAGTTAAGGAATAGTAAAATTGATATTTTTTAAATTTCTCCATATATAATTATTAGTATAATTGCTGTATTTACTGAAATCTAATTTCCGCATCGCTAACAGAAATTACTGCCTGAAAACGAGTAAGAAAGTCCATACCAAGAAGACCGTCTATGCGGATATTTGGCGGTATATCGTGGGCAACTATCTCAAAATTTTCTATTAGTTGACCCACGCAATTAAACCAAGATACATTAATTACAGGAACATAGATTCTTCCTTGACCTGTAACTAATTCTTGGCGGCGTAAAGGATTGCGCGTATCATAACCCAGATTTTGTAATACTTGAACTGGCAATATTGTGAAGCTAGAACCCGTATCTACCAATAAACGAACCCGCACAAAATCGCCCCCTTCTCTACTGCCAACAGTTGCTTGCACGGCTAGCAAATTTTGGCCATAACGCAACAAACGGTAAACTTTCTGATAAGCTGGCATTTTCGTTACAACATCACTGCTATGTTATCAGGTATCGAGCCAGTATACTCTATTGCGACAGATTTCCCATTTCTTAATGAAAGCTTACTGTAAATTTCATCGCGTTCTGTTGCATGGGCTAAAACTTCACCTCGAATCACGTTTAATTCTTCATCTAATTCAGGATTGACGATGAGTACCCACTCATCAGGATATAGGCTAAAAATTTCTTCTAAGCTCAGAATTTTGCCAATTTCTACTTGCTTACTCATGCTTTGATTCTCCTTTTTTACGATTCAAGCTGAGGTACGGATTGCTAAATTAAAGAAGATTTTGAGAAGTCGCCCAACTCTGCCAAATCGCCCAACTCCCTCAACTTAGCAAACCATACCTCGATTTTACCGTGATTCTCGATCGCCCGATCTACAAAACAAACCCCAACGCCAGCAGCAATCCGCTCGAAAAATGCAGCGTAACTGCGATAAACTTAGAGTTGCTGACCTTTCCCGGTTGATCGTGATAGTCTGTGACATGGCGGCAAAGGTCGATCGCAAATGGCAAACTCCCAAAAATCAACAGCGTCCAAATTGGGAACATTCCCAAAGCCACAAATAGCACAGTCAAAGCATAAACGCTGCCGCACAACCACTGCAACAACTGGGCACCTTTTTTCGTACCGAGTCGAACAATCGGCGATTTTTTGCCGGCCGCCAAATCGTCCTCAACTTGATGAAAATGGGAACAAAATAAGATGATACTCGTTGTAATTCCCACGATTGCCGAAGCCGCCAAATTAGTGGCAGACCAAGTTTGAGTTTGACTGTAATAAGCAGCGGCGAAAGCTAGCGGCCCAAAGGTGAAAAAGCAGATGATTTCCCCTAAACCCTGATAGCCAAGACGAAACGGAGGCCCTTGATAAGTGTAGCCGAGAGCACAGCACAAAACTACCAGCAAAATTACTGTTGGGTCTTTTTGCCACCAGCTTATGGCGCAGATTCCCGACACTCCCACTGCTAAAAACAGATTTGCCAGCCCGAAAATTAAAGCTTTATTTCCGGTTAAATTAACTAGGGAATGCGCTTTGTTTTTATCGATGCCTGTTTCCGAGTCAAATACATCATTGCTGAGATTCAGCCATGCTATAATCAAAATGGCTGAAATTAAAAATGTCGAAAAAATTGACCAATTAATCGTTTGAGTTTCGGCAAAAGCAATTGCAGTTCCTACTGAAATAGGAATCACCGCAACGCTGTACATGGGCGGCTTGATTGCCGCCAGCCACAATTTACTATTTGGACGTTCAATTAACTTTGTTGTCATCACACAAACTTGATTCAATTGATAGCAGCGTAGTAATTTTACAATTTTATTGGTGAACAAAGTCTACTCTCGATCGGGTTGAGTGCGCGGCTGACATCCACACAGAGGCTGTGGCGGCACTCAAACAGCGCAAGTAGCCCGTCTGTAAACCTCTGCGGGGGGCGATCGACTTTTGCGAAATTTAGCCGATCGATCTTAAAGTTTTGTGTCTAAATGTTTCGATGGATCGCCCGACGGTCGGTTTTTTTCCCCAACAGAGCCCAAACAGGCAGGGAAACTCAAAAGGTCGTGTTTTGCGATCGCCCTCCCGTGCTTAGATCGAAATAGGGGTTTTAGCCGGACAAACCCACACTCTATCTGACAAATCTGCTATTCTCGCTTTCATGACAGTAATACCGCACCGCGCTAATCTCTTGCAAGACCGCAATCAACTGAATCAGTTTCTGTTAAATTGCCAGCAGTCTTTAACCGAAAAAGATCGCACAAAAATAGTTAGTATTTCTCAGGAAATTTATCCCCTCGATCCGCTAGCTGTACTGCAAGAGATTGCCGAACCTTGTCAGCGGCACTTTTACTTTGAAAAAAGAAACCCAATTGTCGGGAAAAGTTTTGCGATCGCAGCCCTTGATTCGGCAATCCATCTCACAGTAGCAGGAACCGATCGGTTTGCCTTAGCTCAAAATTTTATTCGTTCAACACTTGCCAATACAATTACCATTGGTGCGGAACGCTTGCCATTTAGCGGGCCTCACTTTTTTTGTAGTTTTGCTTTTTTTGATGAGAACACAGCCGCTAATTCTTACTTTCCGCCAGCCACCATCTTTTTACCAAAATGGCAAATTGCCCGACAGAAAGATAGCTGCATTATCGTCGCCAATGCCGTAATAGAAAAAGATATAAACATTAAAAGCATCGCTGAAAATATTTGGCAAACCTTTGATAAGATTGAATCTCGCAAATACCATAAACTAACTACTGCTATCAAAAGTTCGATATCTTTGAAACAAATCCCCGTCAATGATGCCAGTCAATTTAAAACATCAGTCAAGTCTGCTTTAGAATTGATAGCCTCTAAATATTTTAGTAAAATTGTTTTATCCCAAGCAATCAATGTGATTTCTAAAAGCCCTTTCAGTTTAATAGATTCATTAAACAACTTGCGCCTCAGCTATCCAGATTGCTATGTATTTTCAACCAGTAACGGCAAAGGACAAACTTTTATCGGTGCCAGTCCCGAACGCTTAATTAGCATTCACAACAATCAGTTATTAACAGATGCTTTAGCAGGTTCAGCACCGAGGGGAAAAACTGAGGCGGGAGATGCGAAATTAGCCCAAGGATTACTAGAAAGTGAGAAGGATATTCGAGAACATCAAGTTGTGATTGACTTTATTGTCGATCGCCTGTCTAAACTCGGCATAACTCCCAATTTTTCCCCAGTGCCCAGACTGCTGCAACTATCAAACATTCAGCATTTGTGGACACCCATAACTGCTCAAATCCCTCCTGATATTCATTTATTAAAGATTTTAGCTCAACTGCATCCAACACCAGCGGTGGCGGGCGTACCGAGAGATATTGCCCTACAGCAAATTCGCGGCTGCGAAAGCTGCGATCGCTCTTTGTATGCAGCACCCCTCGGCTGGATCGATCGCACCGGCAACGGCGAATTTGCCGTGGGCATTCGATCGGCTTTAATCGACGGCGATCGGGCTATACTTTATGCTGGTGCTGGTATTGTGGCGGGTTCCGAACCAGAGAAAGAACTAGCAGAAATTCAGCTCAAATTGCAGGCACTTTTAAATGCTTTAGTTTAATTAAACTAATTTGCAGAATGTAGAGTTGTCTGGCTAATTGATTGAGTCTGTGTTAATGTTTAATTTCACCTCCTCAAAATGTTCTACTAGGGGAAAAGGATCGTAAAAATGGTGAAGCATTCTTTTCCACTCTTGATATTCAGCGGAATTCCTAAATCTAATTGTATGAGCTTCTAAATTTTCCCATCTCACTAATAATAGATATTTTCCTTGAACTTCTGTGCAGCGATGAAGTTCGTGAGATAAATATCCATCTATAGACGCTATCAGACTGGAGGCTTCTCTAAAAGCTATCTCAAAATCACCCTCACAGCCAGATTTGACATTCAGCACAACCACCTCAAGAATCATAAAAATGTATCCTGACAATTATTTGGGTATAATATCGTAGCACAATACAGAGTTGAGCTACTCAGATTTAGCAATGCCAATAGATTTTCGCAACACAAATACCGTCTGGGCTTCCGTATTAGCAGAGACATTGCAGCGGTTGGGATTAACTACAGCCGTGATTTGTCCCGGTTCGCGATCGGCACCGCTAACAATTGCCTTTGCCCAGAACAACAAAATAGAAACTATTCCCATACTCGACGAACGTTCAGCCAGCTTTTTTGCATTAGGAATCGCCAAAAAATCCTCTTTGCCAACAGCACTAATTTGCACATCGGGAACCGCAGCAGCCAACTTTTATCCTGCTATAATAGAAGCCAGAGAAAGTCGAATTCCGCTGCTAATATTCACAGCCGATCGACCTCCAGAATTGCGGGACTGTCACGCCGGACAAGCGATCGACCAAGTGAAAATCTACGGCAATTATCCGAACTGGCAAGCCGAATTAGCGATACCTTCTGCGTCCAGAGGAATGCTAGACTATCTGCGCCAGACGATCGTGTATGCTTGGGAGCGATCGCAATTTCCAACACCAGGCCCCGTCCACCTCAACATCCCCTTTCGCGACCCGCTTATACCCATTCCCGATCCGGCGGTAGAAGCTTTAGAAACACAATTTAATCCCGAAAATTTCTTTGCAGGATTAGAACCCATTTTCGCGCGAGAAAGCTCTACCCCCCCCAGCCCCCCCTGGTTAAGGGGGGGAGAAGAAAGTACCATGCAACAGTGGCAAAAGTGCAATAAAGGGATAATTATTGCAGGCGTTGCACAGCCTCAATTTCCCGAAAAATACTGTAGTGCGATCGCCCAAATTTCCAAATCTTTAAACTGGCCAGTTTTAGCAGAAGGACTATCCCCAGTCAGAAACTACGCCCAACTAAACCCCCATCTAATTTCCACCTACGATTTAATCCTGCGAAACCGCGAACTAGCAGATAAATTAACCCCAGAAATCGCCATTCAAATCGGAGACTTGCCCACAAGCAAAGAACTGCGAAACTGGCTAGCCAAAACCCAACCAAAACGCTACATAATCGACCCCAGCCACCACAATTTCGATCCCCTACACGGCCCAACAATTCACCTGCGAACCTCCGTAGAAAATCTCGCAACTAATCTCGCAACTATATTAACTCTTGTCCCCCCCCTTATTAAGGGGGGGTTAGGGGGGGATCTAGCCCCTGCTACCACTAATATCTCCCCTCAAATCCTCCCCCTAAACAAGGGCGAGTCAACTCAAATCCCCCCCCTTAGCAAGGGGGGGTTAGGGGGGGTTCTCACCTCTCCATCAAACGAATACCTCCAACTTTGGCGCAACACCGAAATCCAAGTCAGACAAACAATAGACCAAAAAATATCAGCAATTAACAACATAATCGAGCCCAAAGTTTCCTGGCTGCTTTCCCAAATTTTGCCGCCAGCAACACCGATATTTATTGCCAACAGTATGCCCGTCAGAGATGTAGAGTTTTTCTGGAAGCCTAACAACTTAGAAATAAAACCATTTTTCAATCGCGGCGCTAACGGTATAGACGGCACATTATCAACAGCGTTGGGAGTTGCTCACCGCAATCAAAGCAGCATTATGCTAACAGGTGATTTAACACTTTTGCACGATACAAACGGTTTTTTAATTAAAAATAAATTTGTCGGTCATCTGACAATTATATTAATTAATAACAACGGTGGCGGAATTTTTGAAATGTTGCCCGTTGCCAAATTTGACCCGCCCTTTGAAGAGTTTTTTGCCACGCCGCAGCAGATCAATTTTGCTCAGTTGTGTGCAACTTACGGCGTGGAACACGAGATAATAGACGATTGGAAACAGTTCAAACAAAAATTAAGTTTTTTGCCAAACAGCGGGATTCGCGTCTTAGAATTGCAAACAGACAGGCGATCGGATGCTAAATGGCGGCAAGACAATCTCGGTAAATTTGCCAAAGATTTGTAGTCAAGACTTTTGTCAATAAGCCTTTCGCGGGCGGGCTTTCCGGCCCACCCCACAAGCAGAAAATTCACTCTTTGTGGAACAGGCCGGAAAGCCTGTTCTTGGGAATGCTGCAATATCTCAGTTTAAACTGCTGGTTGAGCTAGCAGCGGATCTAACTGTCCTTCTGCATCAAGTTTGTGAATGTCATCGCAGCCACCTACGTGTTGATTATTAATGAAAATTTGGGGCACGCTGCGGCGTCCGTTAGCGCGATCGGCCATTGCCTTTCTAGCTGCTTCGTCGCCGTCAATTTTGTATTCGGTGAAATTTACGCCTTTCCACCACAGCAAAGTTTTGGCGCGGATGCAGTAGGGACAGGTTTGCCAAGTATAGATTTCCACATTGGCTTTGATGCGATCGGGCTTGCGGCCCAAGATGGGATTGAGAAAATCAAGCATTTTCAGTACGGGGGTAAGGGTGGAACTCATTTAGAAATCATACCCAATGTATAAATTCCGCTGGTATGGGCGCATCTGCCAGAGGTGGGTTTTAAGCTGTCGGGCGATCGCATTGTGACCCAAATCACAACTTGACTCTACTCGGATCACTGGCTTTCACCCTAGAGAATCACCTTCGCGGCCTCATTAATATCACCGATATTTAGAGGAAACCAGAAGATGATAAATATATCGAATTCAACCGCACTGCCATGCACCCCGTACAACTCCTCCCCGGCGCTATCTCTGAAATCCTCGCTTCTGTAACCGATACAGGCGTTTTGACTCTGGCGGATCGCTACGGTTTGATGGCCGCCACCTTCGACGACTCTCTGAATGACGAAGACAGAGGCTGTGTCAACCGCTTGCTGCGGGCGGTGCTTAGAGGCCGAGTCCAAGTAGTCAACGAACTTTCAGCAGCATTCTAATCGGGATTTGAAGTTTTGTTCTGAAGGCAGGGTGAGTCAGCGGTAGATAAAAATAGTGGAAACTCAGGCAGGAGTGGAAACAGCGGTAATTTGAATTCGATTTAAAAGTTTTCTCCTCTAACTCAACAACGGTTTATTTGTCAAAGCAGCCTTTACAGGCTGCTTTTTTTTGATTTAATCGCGGATTTCGAGGTTGTACTGGCGGCAGAGGGCGATCAGTTTTTGTTGGAATCGATCGCGCACACTGTCTGGAGACACAATGACGCAATCTTCCCAATACCGCGATACCTCTCGCATCAGCCAAAAAGGATTAGAGACATTCCGCACGACTTGGCGGATATCTCCCACGACTTCATTGCTGATATCTCTTGCCCTCGGATCGTAGGCATTCACCATGCCACGATAAAAGTGTAAGTACACTTTTAAATAATCCAAGCCTTCATCGCGCCACTTTCCGTCCGTTTTGACGATCGACTGAATGCGATCGAACCGCAGACAGCGATTGTGGATGAGTTCGGGATAATCGGGATTTTTGATGTCATCAGTCTCTTCGCACCAAATTTCTAGGTAAAAGCGCTTTTCTTCAAAGGAAATCTCGGCATAGCGGGCTGTATATGCCAAATTCTCTCCTTTGGGATTGCGGTACAGAACCAGAAAGGGTTGTGCGTCGTTGATGTATTCTTCGGCTTGAATGCGCCACGCTGCGGTGGGCTGGATGACTTGTTGGAGGAGCGATTGGCGCAGGGGGGCTGCGAGGTTTCCCCGACTTACAAGCAGTTGTGAGACCGATCGCGCTTGCTCAACATAGCCTGAGTCGATCAGCAGTCTGATGCCTTGTTGTAAGGCTGCGACTTCGGTGGAGTTGAGGGTGAAGGGTTCACCAACTTCTAACTTGTGCTGGGCGATCGCGACCAATAACCCAGATACGCTGGGACTTTTGCCCCATTTGATACCGAGGCGAAGGGCGATCGCCTCTAGCTGTTCCTTGGTTTCCGGCGGGACTGAAAGGGTTAGTGCTTCTTTTTTTCGCGGCATTTTCCAAAATACACTTGCACTTTTTTTAAATATGTGTCATTGTAGGTTTATTGTAAGTACAGATTACATCAAGCTACAGGCAGATAACCATGACAGCCTACACTATCCTGCTGAAACCCGTGTACTCACGTCCCGCCCAGACGCTTCCATCAGGCATTACCTTACCTCCAGCCTGGGACGGGCTCTCGCAGCATCAAGTCGAAACCTACGAAGCACTGCAAGACCCAACCATTGATGTGGTCTTCAATACAGCGATGACAGGGGACGGTAAAAGTTTAGCAGCTTTTCTGGCAGCCGTGACAAATCGCACGTACACTTTAGCAATGTACCCGACAAATGAACTGGCACGAGATCAGGAAAAACAGGTGAGAGGCTACAAAGCACTGTTTAAACCGGAAAACGACCCCCAAATTTATCGTTTGAATGCAGCAATCCTGGAAGATTTTATTGCCACAAATAAACTTTCTTCAAAATTAGCAGGATTGTGCGATCGCGCGGACAACTCAGAAATTTTACTGACAAATCCCGACATCTTCCACTACATCCACGATTTCCGCTATTTGCGGCGAAACAAAGAAGGTAAAGGAGATAACCCCGATCGCCTGTTTGCCAAGATAGACGACAACTACAAACTATTTATCTTTGACGAATTCCACATTTTCTCATCTCCCCAAATTGCCAGCGTCATCAATGCCATCCTGTTAATTAAACACACATTTCCAGGCAAAAAGTTTTTATTCCTCTCTGCTACACCGAACGATTTGTTGGAGGAGTTTTTATCCAAAGCTGGATTAAAGTATCGCATCATCGATCCAGTCAAGCAAGGAGGTTATCGGTTTGCAGCCAGCGACAACTGGCGACAGATTAGTTATCCGATTAACTTGACTTTTCCGCAAAAGTTAGAACCAAACCTGCGTTCTAGTTATAACTGGATTATCGAAAATGCCGAAACAACGATTTTGAAATTTTTTCAAGATAATCCTGGGAGTAAAGGTGCAATTATCCTTAACTCGATCGCGGCTGTTAAAACCTTAGTTCCCAAATTCAAGGCAATTTTTGAGCCGCTGGGATTGAAAGTCAGAGAAAACACCGGATTGACTGGCGAGACAGAAAAGTCTAAATCGGTTGAAGATGCTGATTTACTTTTGGGAACATCGACAATTGATGTGGGAGTTGATTTTCGGATTAATTTTTTGGTATTTGAAGCGGCGGATGCGGGGAATTTTATTCAGCGTTTCGGTAGGTTGGGGAGACATCCAGGCTTTGACATTTATCAAGCTTATGCTTTGCTGCCGAACTTTATAGTCGAGAGGCTGTTTGAGGTTGAAAATCACCCGCTGCAAGATGGCGAAACGCGCGATCGTATTAGTTTGTCCGACGCTATCCGCCAGCATTACGGCTATGTCAACGAGTTTCGACAGTATCCCAAACGGTGGGGCGGAATTCAGTCAGCTTGCGTATATTCTGAGTTGCTGAGGCTGTCTCGTTATTACCCTAATGCTGCCCAAGGTTTCGGCACTGATATCCAAAAAACTCTAGATATTAGTGTCAAGAAAAAGTTTGGACAGATTAAGCACTGTCAGAGTGAAGGCAAGCAAAAAGTTATTGATGATGCCCGGAGTTTTCGCGGCATCAGCCAGTTAGATTGTGCGATTTATGATATGACTAATCCCAACGAGCCTGAGAAAGAACGGTTTAAAACTTATAATCTCCCCAGTTTACTCAGTAACTTTCATTTGGCTCCTGAGTTAATAGAAAAAGACGATTTTATGAAGCGAGCTAAAAAGGCGGGCTTAGCAGCCAATCGGTTTGAGAAAGCTTTGTGTTATTTGACATTGACTGGATATCGGGAATTGCGAGAAGATTGGCAGTTTTATTGTTCCCGAGACGATTTGAGTGCAATTGCCAAGTCTGGTAAGGTTCAAGTTTTGAAAGGCTTGGAGGTGACAGCAGGTATTAACAAAATTAGTAGTGCTTTATCTACACGAGGTCTAGTGTGCTATATCTCAGATCGCGATCGCATGACTTTACGAGCCAAGTGTGGATTGCCGATTCATTTTCAGGCTTATGCTTTAAGCGACCAGCCAGAGGATAGAAGACCACCTTACACGATCGCATTTGGGCGATCGGCACTTTTGTTAGAGACGCTGATTTGGCACTTGAAGCCAAAAGAGGATGAAGGCTGGATCTGCTAGAAAATTTCGGCAATATTTAAACAATAGGAGAAAAAATGATGGTCGGGAAACAACTATCTTTATTTGACGATAACTTTGATGAATTGCCACTCGAACCATTAGAGTTAAATTCTACAGCCAATGAGGACAGTGAAACTCCTGCAAAATACGAACTTTTGACAGTTCGACTGTTTAAAGAAGCCATTCGAGAAGCAGAAGGAAATGAGAGCGATCGCCTTTTAGCATCCTTCGCCGCAAACGTCCTGCCCAAATTGATTCAGCAGCTAGTTGGAGCCACAGCCAAAGGCGGTCAATTTACCGAAGACAGGCGTGCCGAAGGCAAAAATGTCGATCGCAGCAAACACGATCAATCCTTTACTTCTCACCTGCTTAACGGCTTATTCCCAACTTACCGAATTCTCAAGAAACTCAAGACAGACACACCTGAAACTAATCCAGTTAAACGCAACTGCGGTGAAACTGAAATAGCTTTGTTCGTAGCATCGTACATCCTGCACGACTTCGACAAATTTCCAGATTATAGTGAATGGCTAAAAACTAACGATTCAGAGGGAAAATTTGCCAACCGAGACTGGCGAGAAAAACCACCTCATAAAGACGAAGCCCCCAATTTCGGACGCGATTATGTGGCTCTAAAAATTCAACAACTCGGATTAGATAGTTTATTAGGCGAAAATTGGCGATCGCACATCGATGATATTGTGTGGATGAGCAACAATGCCGGAGTCAAATATGATAGCGATCGCGGTCTGGAAATTCGCGGATTGCAGCCTAAACTCGATGGTAGAATCAGAGGAACTATAGCCAATTTAGTCAGACTTTCCGACTTATTTGCCTCAGTTATCAAACATCCCAGCGATGCAGAAGCTAACGGTTTATCTGAAGTTTTGACTTCCCTCAGCAACGGACAACTTAAATTTAGCTATCACTCGCTTTCAGACAATCGCGGAGTATTGACAAATATCATCAACAATGCTCTGATGGACGCTCATCCCAAAGAGTTTTATACGCCGCTGCTTTACTTGCCAGACGGCGCAGTTTACCTAGCTAAAACCAATGCACCGGCTATCGAAACTGCTGAAATCCCTAATCAAGTTATCGCCAAAATCAAGAACCTTTGTGCAGAGAGATTGAAGCTCAAAATAACAGGATTTAGCCGAGACGGAAAAGGCTTTAAATTTGGTGAATTCTATTGGCTGTTTTTTGATATAATCGAACTCATGGGAGTCACCATCGAAGCAGCTTGCAAACTCATCCCCAGCACCAAAGCATCCTCTGCCAAAAAGCGCAGCGACAGCTTGCTAAGTTTCCAAAAAGATGGAGATTTGCCCGGTGAATTGAATCTAGAATTTCCCGAAGATTATCGGATTGATAGGCTAGCCGAATTTGGCGATATCCTATGTCGGGGCATTTGGAATAAATGGCAGGAACGCTTGAGTGATTCTCAGAAAGAATTGCCCAAAGCTAAACGGCAAATCCCGCCAGAATTAGATTTGACTCAAAAACTTGCCGAGCATTTAGGTTTAGCCGACCAACTCCCCGCTTTAAAAGCAATCCAATCTCTCAAAAAAACAGGCGGCGTTCCTCTGGATTGGTATTACTTAGCTGCACAGTATTTTGAACGGAATAAAGGGTTAGATGAAACTCAAGTGCGCGCGGTTTTAACCGATATGGTTGAATGTGCAGTCACTCTCATCAAACCCATCGCCGAAAACTTTGAAATTCCAGACGGCTGGAACGATTTGCGGACTTATGTCAGCCGCATTGTTTCCTTGCCGACGGGGGCAGTT
>Ga0164305_10000515_pt1 | contig 14570 bp, 11 predicted proteins | sample Whisoiple_237_MG_FD_110215 | JGI IMG/M metagenome (GOLD analysis project Ga0164305, IMG submission 110215) | Soil microbial communities amended with pyrogenic organic matter from upstate New York, USA - Whitman soil sample_237_MG | ecosystem: Environmental > Terrestrial > Soil > Agricultural...
CACTTCACCAAAGGTAAATCTCCATACTCTTTAATAATCTGGATGCCTAAAGAGTTGGGTTGTGCCTTCATGCGGTGTTGCAAAATTAATAAGGTACTGTCAATCCCTTCGTGAATATCTACAGGCTTGCGTTCTGTTTGATCAATGCGAGAAAAATTGCGTAAAGACAGTACCATCTGGCGAATACGGTCAGTTCCCACTTTCATAGAAACTAACATTTTAGGCAAATCTTCAGATAAAAAGTCTAAATCAACCGCTTCTGCTTGCTCTACAATCTCCGGAGCCGGATTGGGATAATGCTGTTGATAAAGCTCTACCATGTCCAATAAATCTTGGGCATACTGGCTGATGTGAGAGAGATTTCCGTAAATAAAATTAACTGGGTTATTAATTTCGTGAGCCACTCCAGCCACTAGTTGACCCAAACTCGACATTTTTTCAGTTTGAATTAATTGAGTTTGAGTTTTTTGCAGATCTAGAAGAGTTTCTGCTAATTCTTCTGCCTGATTTTTGGTTTGAGTGAATAATTCTGTCTGCTGTAGAGCTACTCCTAATTGAGTAGCAATTTGTGTAATAAAGTCAACTTCTGAAGGTGTCCAAGGGCGCGGTTTAGAGCATTGGTGAATACAGAGTAAGCCCCAAAGAATTTCTCCCCGGAGTAGGGGGACGACGAGATTAGCGCGAACTTGAAAAGATTCTAGTAGCTGAACATGACACTCACTTAAGCCTGCTGTATAGATATCATCAACTACCTGAATTCGACCCTGCTGATAGAGTTCAGCATAGTGGTGAGAAAAGTGATGATCGTAAACTTTATTGCCAATGACTGACTTGAAGCCGGGTAGGACATCTTCTGAGATAAACTCATCATGTTCTGAACCTGTCGCTGTATATAACCGAAAAATTGCCACTCGATCTGCTTCTAAAAGGTGTCGGACTTCAGTGGTGGTTGCTTTAAAGATGGTATCGAGATCTAAAGATTCTCGAATTTTGCTAATGACAGCAAATAATGCTTTCTGTTGTTCTGCCGATTGTTCTAGTTGTTGGGCTTGTGCTTGGGCTATCTCAGCAGCTTTGCAGCTTTGTTCATACAGTTCGGCTTGCTGTATGGCGATCGCGGCTTCATTGGCTAGTTGCTGCAATAGCTCAATTTCTTCGGCTTTCCAGACTCTCGGAGCCTGACATTCATGAGCAATCAAAAGTCCCCACAATTGCTCTCCGATACCAATGGGAACAACTAGATTAGCTTGAACCTGAATTTTCTGTAAAAAATCTATATGACAAGGATTTAAGTTTGACTGAGCTACATCATCAACAACTCGAATCCGTCCTGCCTGATATAAATTAGCATATTCTAGCGGAAAGCATTGATCTTCATAGACTTCGCCATTAATAGATTGCCAAGGGCTAGTGACTGCTTCTACCACGACTAGACCTTGCCAACCCCTAGTGAACTGGTAAATAACCACTCGGTCAGTATTAAGCAAGTTGCGAACTTCTCGCACAATGGTTTGTAAGATCGTCTTTAAATCTAAGGTGCTGCGGATTTGGTCAGTAACTTGCTTAATAACTTTAGTGAGGTCTAAAGATTGTTCTAACTGAAGGGTACGCTCTTGAACTTCAGCTTCCAGGTTGGTATTCAACATCTGTACCTGTCGGTACATTTCGTACTGCTGAATTGCCATGGAGAAATGCTTGCCTAAAGTTTGCGCTAGTTCAATTTCTTCAGGTGTCCATTCTTGAGCTTGACCTCGTTTAATTTCTTGCCATGCCTCAAAAGAGTTGCGGGGTTGCAGTTGTCGTTGATCTGGATCAAAATGTCCAGCCCATAAGGTTTCTGTCTCAATTTCATTCCGAAAAATGCTGAGATAGCCCAGAAATTGTTGTCGATACTGAAGGGGTACAATTAATAAACCCCGAATCTGGGTAGCGCGAAATGCGGATGCTAAAACTCGTATCTGAGGTTCTTTATATAAATCTGTAATTGCTTGCAGTTGAGGACTCGTAATTTCTTCTTTAAGATCAGCTTTTAAATAAGTGCCAAATTGCTGCCAGACGGGATGTTCTTCAAGGGGGATTTCTTGTCCCTGACATATTAATTGAGGTTGAATCCCGGCAAGAAATAACTGACCCGACTCATTTGGGTTCTGTGCTGAGATATAGATTCTACCCCCAACTCCTTGCAAGGACGCGATCGCCTCCTGAAGGGCAGCTTGGAGTTCGATCGTAGGTAGGGCATGCAGGAGGGTAGAAACGCGATTGATAATTGCTTCACGCGCTGCTTTTTCTTGGGTAAGTTTGAGTAGTGTTGACTGAGCGATCGCGACCGATACCTGATCCGCTACTAACTGCACTAGTTGCACTTCTGATTCTGAAACTGAGCGCGGTTCTGAATGGTGTGATACCAACAATCCCCACAAAATCGGCACACTATGTTGAGCCTGAAGATTGTACTGAAGAATCGGCACAACTAGCGAAGATTTCACTCCCATTGCCATCAAATATTCAATATGGCAGGCATCTACAGGTCGATAATAGATATCTTCTGTATCTAAGGGTTTTCCGGTTTCTGGAGAATCTAGAGGACTTAAACCAATTTGACCTGTGTGCAGATCAACAATTGAGCGCTGACGCGCTTTCAGAAACATTTCACGGGCATAAGGGGGAATGTCATCAGCCGGAAAATTTAATCCTTTTAGTGAAGGTAAACGATCTTCCTCAATAGATTCGGCAATGACTTCTCCACTTTCATCTGCATGAAAGCGATAGATCATTACTCGGTCACTTTCTAATAAAGAGCGAACTTCCGTAACAGTGGCAGTCAAAATTTCCTGCAAGTCTAAAGATTGACGAATCTGGTTAGTGATTTGATGGAGCAAACCTTCTCGGTTTATTTCTAGGGGCAGGAGTTGCGGAGTTTTTTCAGGAGCCATGCTTTGATCTACCACGTTTATCAATGCGTATAAAGGTTAGCTATATCTACTTATTCAGTAAGGAAAGAGTCTTTCAGGATATACATAAAACTAGGATAGAGGTTAAAAATTAATTAAAAATACTTTTAAAATTTACAAAACTCAAAATTATTTCTAAAGCCCTATTTCAAGAATAGAAGTCAATTGCTTGATGTTACTAAGTTAATGAGGATTCTGTGCATTAAAGACTAAAATTTCTACTTTTTGTGCCCAGTCACAAACGTTTGACTTTACTAAAAATCATGCTGCTTGAGCAAGCTAATCATCAATAAAAAGAGTTTGAGTAATTAGGTTTTAAGGTGCTGTTAAACGCTGCCGGATTTCGTGACGCACACTGACTAAAATTTTTCCGAGATGATTTTGACCTGTTTTATCTTGACCACAGCCCCAATAATAATCGGTAGGGGAGTCTTCTATGATCAACTGCTCTCCTGTCGCCAGCAGAATGGCTTGAATGTCCAAGTGGGTGAGAAATTTGGTCAGGACAGCTTGCCGCATCACCGACGACTTGACTTGATCCCAGTCTAGACGAATTTGACGATCGCGATCGCGCCCAAGGGCGGCGGCTTCCTCTGGAGTCTGGGCAGCGCGAATCACAGCCATTAAATATTCTTCTTCAGTTCCGACAAATTTATGAGCTTGATAATAATGCTCTACGGTTGCCCACTCATAGCCTTCTAAGTGAATGGGATGAGCAGAGAAGTTAGAAAAACAACCGTAGGGTTCGTAAACTTTATAAAAATAGAGGGTCATAATAAATTGCTTGATCTTTCTCCAACTTCTATCATGCTCTGCTGAGTCCCTGGAATCTAGGGGGACGAGAGAGGCTGACAGGTGTAGGTTTTTTACATTGAAGGCTGAGAAGGGACAAGGGAGACAAGGAAGACAAGGAAGACAAGGAAGACAAGGGGGACAAGGGGGACAAGGGAGAAAAAGCTAATTTTTCCGTGTTTTGAGAGTGTCTACTCTTAGAACTGATATATCCTCATAAACCACTGATTTTTGCCCTGAAGATGCTTTAGAGCAACTTATTGAGTTGAGCTACTAGATTATCCATAAAGCAGTACTACAAACCCGACATACATGGTCTAAGCTAATCTGGGTACTGAGAGGCAAGATAAAGATCTACTTTGCTCAAGTAGGGGTGTAAGCAGATGTTAGCTACCCCGCAATACCCATGCACGGGGATTATGCTCAAAGCCAATCTTGGGATAATACTCATTAGCGTTTGGGGCAGCGACCAAGACTATCATGCACTCTGGCTTCAGGCGAAGCCGGGTCTCATCAATCAAGCGCTTTCCTATGCCCATCTTCTGATAAGCCTCATCCACAGCAAGGTCAGCCAGATATGCAACATAGGTAAAATCAGTTAGGGAACGCGAGATACCAACTAGGCTGTCATCAACCCATGCCGTGATTGTCAGGTTGGCGTTATCGAGCATCCCCTGAAATATGTCAGGACGAGCAATGGGGCGGCGCTCACCTAACGTTGAACGCTTGTATAGATCTATGGCCTGCTCAACAGTCAGCTTTGCATCTTCACGATAAACTACTTCCATTGCCTTACTCCTTACTGAAGCTATTAGGAATAAGCTTGTCTTTTGTAAGAGAAATAACGATTTAAATCTTTGCTACTTACCATATAGATCGGAATAATAGCGCTGAGAACAACCAAGCTCAAACTGCCAACAATAAGGACAGGGGAGAGCTTTGAACTCAGTGTAAGAACCAATGCCATTAGAATGACAACCAGCAAACTACAGATACCCATCAGGAGCCATTTTGCCCATTTTCGCCCTTGCATAACAAAGTACATCAATACAATTGTTAGTAAGATGCGACCAATAGCCCACCTGTCCCGCGCAATAATCACCAACGCAGTGTCTAGGATGCAAACTAGCACAAACATCGCAAGTAATTTATTTCGAGCTTTCAAAGCAGATTGATCGGGCTGATCCATGGGTTTGTGGTAAGGACAGGACATTGATGCTTACTGCATGCTAATTGTATAGCTCAAGGTAAACTGTCCGATATATAGTTTGCATTCGACAAATAGCTGTGAGAGTTTCAACAAGATTATCGTGTTAGAGACGCGATCGCCTAACATCCAGTTGCGAGAGTAGGAACCATGTCAGCAGAAGCTTTTGAGAAGAATAATTGGGGTTGGCAGTGGCAGCAGTGGCAGCAACAGGCAGGGGAGTGGATAGAACTGCAATTTTCTCAAATGCATCCCAATATTCCCCATGTTCCAGGGGTGGCGCTACCAGAATGGTTAGGGGAGCTTTTGTGGCGCTTAGTGCAAGGAACGTTTTGGTTAACCTTGGTAGTACTGGTAACTTGGTTAGGTTGGCAGCTATGGCAGTTATGGGGGCATTCAGTAACGGCGTTTCCTTCACTGTGGCGAAATCTGGCTGAAAAAACTCAGGCAGTCCCAGTTAGAGAGGTAAGTTTATCTGAATGGCTGAGGCGATCGCAAGAGTTTCAGCGACAGGGTAATTATCAGGAAGCTTGCCGATGTTTGTATATGGCTATGCTACAACGATTAAATGATACGGGCATTGCTCCGCATCAACCTAGCCGCACGGATGGAGAATATCAAGCAGTTGTGCAGTATTTAGAGCCAAATCAACCCTATGAGTTGTTACTAGCTACTCACAAACGTTTGTGTTTTGGCAATGCTGAAATTACACCAGAAATTTTTGCTCAGTGTTGGGATGCTTATGGAGCCATTAATTTAGAAGAGAGTTCTCTAAAATAACCTTTAGAAAAAACCTCATCTCCCTTGTCCCCCTTGTCTTCCTTGTCTTCCTTGTCTTCCTTGTCTTCCTTGTCTTCCTTGTCTTCCTTGTCTTCCTTGTCTTCCTTGTCTTCCTTGTCTTCCTTGTCTCCCTTGTCCCCCTCCGCTTCCCCCGCCCCCTCTTCCCCCCTCTCTAAGTCCACTTACTTGTATTCAAATCAATGATGAAAAGGCGTTGGTTATGGCTAGGAGCGATCGCGGTAGGAGTTATGATCTTGCTAACTCTGCTGGCAGCGCCGAATACGAGTCAGTCAAATAATGGTTCTACCTATGGTCGTGCCCCAGATGGCTATGGCGCTTGGTATGCTTTTATGCAGCAGCAGGGAACCCCCGTTAAGCGGTGGCAGAAGCCATTTGAGCAATTACCCGGTGTTAGTGATGTCAAGGCGGCAGAAACGCCCGTTAAAAATCCCATCACTTTTCTGCGCGTGAATAGCCATCCTGGGGGAAATTTTCTGTACTCTGAAGAACGCGACTGGGTAGAAAAGGGAAATACCTTAGTTTTGTTGGGAGTGCGATCGCCTGTTACTAAAGCAAGTTTTAGCACGATGCAAACCAGTTCTGTCGGTGCGGTCAAAATTGATACTCGGCGGCGCAGGGAATTTAAGACGAATGAGAAATCTGTATTAGGCGATCGCTTTGGATCAGTTGTTTGGCAGGAAACTGTAGGTGCAGGAAAGGTAATTTTTGCAACGACTCCTTATCTAGCAGCTAATGCTTATCAAAATGAACCGGGAAACTATCAATTTCTGGCTCAATTAGTGACTCAAAAAGAAAACACTATTTGGGTAGATGAGTATATTCATGGCTATAAAGATCAGGATGTTGCAACCAAAGAAGACGCGCAAGACTTTATTAGTTATTTAGCGAAAACACCCTTATTAGCCGGACTGTTGCAAGCGGGAGTTTTAATCACGGTTTTAATTATTGCTCAAAATCGCCGTTTCGGTCGTCCTCTAACTTTATCAGCCCCTGTTATTGATAATACGGAAGCGTACATTCAAGCCCTAGCTGGCGTGTTGCAAAAAGCCGAAAGTGGTGAGTTTGTTGTAGAAGTTGTCGGAAAAGAAGAACAACTACAATTACAAAAAGCTTTAGGACTCGGCACTATTCTAGTTGAACATCCGCTATTAGTAAAAGCTTGGACAGAGCAAACAAAACGCCCAGCTTCAGAATTAGAGCAAGTATTACGAATCCAAGCTAAAAAACGTCGCCTTAGTGATCAAGAATTGCTGACTTGGTTAGGGCAATGGCAAAGTATTCGCTCTCATCTTCCCTCTTCAGGGGTTTCTATAAAATAGGGGCGATCGCCTTTTCTATATCAAATCACTATAAAGATTGCCCGATATAGGTTAAAGGCAATTGAGAGCGCTTAAAATTTTGTGATCTGCATTAGTAACGATAGAAAGAGTTATGGCAAATATTCAACTGGAAATTCAAGGACAAGACGCGATAGACGCTACCGAAGAATTGCTCTCAATGCCTGAATTATCGGGGACTTGGGAGACTGTGGGGGAAAATGAAATTAAAAAAGAACCCCTTGTAACGACCATTGCCACAATTGTGGGTATAGTAGGCGGAACGATCGCCATTGCCGAGCAAATTCGCAAGTGGTATCAGGAATACAAGAAGGGAAAATCGGGTAAAAAGATTGAGAAAGTGCTGCTGGTAGGACGGAATGGTAGGCATTTGCTGCTAGAGAATGCCACACTTGAGCAAATTAAGCAAATTCTAGACGAGTGAAGCCGTAAACGTGAAAACGCTCCACCTCGACCTTAAGCCAATTGTCAAGGGTTATGTAGAGCTACGTTATTTTTTTGATAATCCTAATGAATATAAATCGCGATCGCTTCCTGTCTCAGAAATCGCTGAGTTGGTTGAGTTAGCGGCACAAGGCTACTATCTGCCGCAGAATTGGGCACTCTTAAGGGCGAGATTATCGTTAGAAAACTATGCCGAGACTGGGCGATCGCTCTATAACTGGTTAGATGGGAGCGATCGCTTTTTAACCCAATTGCTAACTCAGTATCCAGGAGAAGGGATTGTTTTAGCGATCGCCGCCGCCGAAAAACTGGCTCATTTACCTTGGGAACTCTTGCACGATGACAACCGCTTTTTGGTGCAACGAGTGCCGGGGGTGGTTCCGGTGCGGTGGGTAGCCTTGGGTGCGGAAAGGCGATTATCTATTCAGGCGGAACCGGAAAATCGGGCGCTGAATGTTTTGTTTATGGCAACTTCCCCCCTCAGTGTGGAACCTGTACTAGATTTTGAGGCAGAGGAAGGGCGCATCCTCGAAGCAACAGCGCGGCAACCTTTATCGCTGATTGTGGAGGAAAGCGGCTGTTTATCCGAGTTGGGCTATTTAGCTAATTATTATGGGAAAGGGCATTTTGATGTTTTACACCTAACGGGTCATGCTACCTTTGCAGACGATCAACCGCGCTTTATTACGGAGACAGAAACGGGTGCGGCTGAATATGCTAGTGCTGAGGATATTGCCAGGGAGTTGCAATTTACTCTGCCGAAATTGATCTTTCTCTCTGGGTGTCATACTGGGCAAGCTGGAAAGTCGGGCGCTGTGCCTTCGATGGCAGAAGAGTTGCTGAAATTTGGGGCTAAAGCCGTTTTGGGTTGGGGTGAGAAGGTTTTTGATCAGGAGGCAAAGGAAGCCGCCGCAGCGTTGTATCAGGCGCTATCTAGCGGCAAAGAAGTTGCTGAGGCAGTGGCTTGTACTTACCAGACATTACTCAAAAATCAGGCGCGAGATTGGCATTTATTGCGGCTATATACAGCAGGCAATTTACCGGGGGAGTTGGTTACGCCCAAGGGAAAGCCGAACCGTCAACCAGCACCCGCGCATTCTATTGCTACCCAGTTTTTAGATCCGGCGGGAACGGTAAAAGTCCCGACTCGTGAAAGTTTTATTGGTCGTCGCCGTCAGTTACAAAGTTGCTTAAGGGCACTAACTCAGCCTTCTGAGGTTGTAGGAGTGTTGATACATGGGATGGGCGGTTTGGGAAAAAGTAGTTTAGCGGCAAGGCTATGTGACCGACTGCCCAATTTTGAGCGCGTGGTTTGGGTTGGGCACTTGGATGAAGCTAACTTAGTGTATCGCTTGGCAGAAAAGTTGCTCGATCAAAACTTGCGGCAAGCCCTACAAAACCCAGATGAAGAACTGAAATTTCGGTTGCGGCGAGTATTTTTGCAGTTGCAGGCAGCCCAGCCATTTTTGTTGGTGTTAGATGACTTTGAAGCCAATTTAGCAGACCGCAATTCTAGCTTTGTACTCAACCCTGAACCTGCCATAGTTTTAGCAGCTTTGGTTTGGGCAATCCGTGAGACTAATGCAGCCCATCGCTTAATCTTGACCTGCCGTTATGATTTTGCCTCTAGTCAGTTGCAGTATTTCTACAAGCAACCCTTGGAAGCACTGCGGGGGGCAGATTTAAGAAAAAAGTGTGATTACCTCACTGCTTTTAGTGCTACATCAAAGGTAGATCAGGCGTTACAGTTACAAGCAAAAAGGTTAGCAGATGGGAATCCTCGCTTGTTGGAGTGGTTGGATAAGATTCTGCAAAACTCAACTGTTGACCAAAAGCAGATTCTCGACCGTTTAGAAACGGATGCGGTAGAGTTGCGAGAACAAGTTTTGGCAACGGTACTGCTAGAACAGATTGATCAGCCGATGCGGGAGATGTTGCAGCAAGCATGGGTATTTGAGTTACCTGTACCGAGGGAGGCAATGACAACCGTTTGTGCTGCAATTCCTCATTTAGAACGGCAGCTAAATCGGGCAGTGGCGTTAGGGTTATTAGAAGTTAGCCCGGATGAGTCGCTACGAGTGCCGCGCATTTTGCCGCTTCAGTTACCCGATGATGCCGAAACGTTGCATCAGCAAGCGGCAGAGGTGTTGTATCGCCTCTGGTGGGAAGAGAGAGAAACTTGGACAGAGGAACAAGTAAGAGAAATTCATCGTTTAGCGTTGTCAGGGAAAGTCGAAAAGATTGCTATTGAAATTGCAGAGACTCTTTCCCATCGATGGATCAATACCAGCCGATTTCGGGAAGCCCTCAAAACTTGCCAAGCTACCTTAGAAATTTTTCAAGACTATCGGATTCTGCATCATTTAGCTTTTTCTGAGAAACAACTGGGTGACATTCAACTAGCGCAAGAGCATTATCAACAAGCCCTCTCAACGTGTCCCCCAGCAGACGAAACCGAAAAAGCCGCCATTATTCATAATCTCGCAGGGATCTACGCCGATACCGGAAAGATTGAACAGGCGATCGCTCTCTACCAGCAGTCTTTAGAACTTTTTAAGCAGATTGGGGATGTGCGAGGGAAAGCCGCTACCTTGCACTGTCTCGCTAACATCTACGCCAATACCGGAAAGATTGAACAGGCGATCGATTTCTACCAGCAGTCTTTAGAACTAAAAGAGCAGATTGGGGATGTGCAAGGGAAAGCCGCTACCTTGCACCAACGCGCCAACATCTACGCCAAGACTGGAAAAATTGAACAGGCGATCGCTCTCTACCAGCAGTCTTTAGAACTAAAAGAGCAGATTGGGGATGTGCAAGGGAAAGCCGCTACCTTGAACCAACTCGGTATCATCTACGCCAATACCGGAAACATTGAACAGGCGATCGCTCTCTACCAGCAGTCTTTAGAAATTAATGAGCAGATTGGGAATCTGCAAGGGAAAGCCGCTACCTTGCACCAACTCGCAGGCATCTACGCCGATACGGGAAAGATTGAACAGGAGATCGCTCTCTACCAGCAGTCTTTAGAAATTAATGAGCAGATTGGGGATGTGCAAGGGAAAGCCGCTACCTTGAACCAACTCGGTATCATCTACGCCAATACGGGAAAGATTGAACAGGCGATCGCTCTCTACCAGCAGTCTTTAGAACTGAAAGAGCAGATTGGGGATCTGCGAGGGAAAGCCACTACCTTAGCCAATCTAGGATGGTTGTTAGCAACTGAACAGGGAGACTTTGCCACAGCGCTAAATTATCTCCAGCAATCCCTAGAAATATTGCAGCATCTTCGCTCCCCAGAAGCTGAGCAAGTCCAGCAAATGATTGCCAGTTTACAGCAGAGGTAAGGGGGACAAGGAAGACAAGGGGGACAAGGAAGAAAGAGGGGGGTTTTTCATTGTTTGAGAGCGTCTATTCATCGCTTGCTGAAAAGCCTACACTTGTTAGCCCCCTAAATCCCCCAACTTTGGGGGACTTTGAAAAGTTCGGAAGCCCCCAAAGTTGGCTTTAGCTAAACGTGAACTTTGAACCTCTTGTTCCCCCCAGAATTGGGGGGCTAGGGGGGCAAATGCAGAGTTTTCAGGTTGATCAACACACCCTACAATTAGAGTCTTTGCCTAATATCAAGTCCTAATTTATAAAGACGACACTTCCAACGACGGCGCAACCGTAACAGCAGGCTGAGGACGTTTAGCCTTAACAACCAACCTTACCTCCGTAGACGCTGCCGTTAAACCCCGGCGTATAGGTTTTACCGGACGCTGATCGGCAAGTTCCAATTCAACACTCGATAAAATCTTAGCCAGTGCCAGTTTCATTTCAAATTGAGCAAACGCCATCCCAATACAGCGCCGACTTCCTGCCCCAAATGGCAAATATTCATAAGCAGAATATTGCCGTTCTAGAAACCGTTCCGGTTTAAAACTCCGAGGTTCTGGATAGAGATCTTCTCGTTGATGGGTGAGATAAATACAACCAATGACGATTGTTCCAGGTTCTAGTTGATAACCATTCAGTTCTAAGGGCACTCTCACCACCCGTGGAAAGGTTAACATTCCCACCGGATAAATCCGCAAGGTTTCACAACAAACGGCATTCAAATAAGGCAGTTTGGCAACTGCATTCGGATCGGGATGTTCCCCCACACTATCCAATTCTGCTAATAGTTTTTGCCGCACTTCTGGCAACTTGTGCAGCCAATACAGCGCCCAAGTTAATGCCGTTGCCGTCGTTTCATGCCCTGCCACCAAAAGTGTCATCAACTCATCATGTAACTCCTCATCCGTCATCGGTTCCCCTGCCTCATCTCGTGCCGATAGCAGCAGGTTCAGAATATCGGTGCGCGAGGGATCAAAGTGTTCGCGGCGTTCTTGAATCTCCGTATAAATCAGTTGATCAATTTGTCTTTTGCGACTGACAACTCGTCCCCAAGGACTCCAAGTCCCGAAGTCTTGGCGCAAAATCGGAAAATATAGCAAGCTAGCACTTAAAGGAGAACTCATTTCGTCGAGTAATTCACCCAGAAGCGCTTCTAGCTGTTGGTAGCGTGGCCCCTCTGCCAAACCAAATACGGCACTTAAAATCACTCGCAACGAAATCGTTTGCATAGAATGCCGCGCCGAGAAGGGTTGATTAATCTGCCACTGACTAATCACATCTTCGGTAATCTGACTAATGATCTGTCCATATGCCCGCATCCGTTCCCCATGAAACGGGGGCATCATCAACTGACGCTGACGGCGATGGCGATCGCCACTAGCAGCAATCACAGACTGTTTCCCTAATAAAGGTTCAAAAAGTCCGTTCATCTCTCCCGGCGCATCAAACTCTTTGGTATCCGAACTCAAAATTTCCTGAAGCGCTTGAGGATTGCTCACAAAAATCAGAGGGGCAAAATGATTCCCTAGCCGCGCCGTAAAGAAGTCCCCATAACGTTGGGCGCAGCTCTCCATAAACGAAAACGGACGGGCAATCCAATGCAACATTTGCAAAATAGGGGCAGTCTGGGGACCATCAGGGTATTTCATGTAAGTATTTCCTTAAAAATTTATCCATCTAACTTAGCAGAGGCAAAACTCTACCTAACGAACCTTTACCAAATCTACCAAAAGGGGATTTAGAGAGCAGAACCACAACAGTAGAGTGCAAGGGACAGCTTTAGTCTTGGTTCTTCGCTCTAATGGATCTTTATATTCTTAACCTGTTGGTAATTGGCATTCTGTTACTGATGGTCACATTAGGTTCAGGCTGGATTGCTCGATTGCCGCTTTCTTACGCCATCATCTATTTAATTGTTGGCATTTCCTTAGGGCGGTATGGATTCAAGTTAATTGAATTACGACCGAATGCAGAATTTTTAGAAAGACTCACCGAATTTGTGGTCATTGTTTCCGTATTCGGTTGCGGTCTAAAAATGAATCGTCCTTTAAAGTTATGGGCTTGGAATATCACCGCCCGGTTAATTGGCTTTCTGATGCCCATCTCTATTTTTAGCATTGCTGCCGTTGGGCATTGGATCTTAGGTATGGGTTGGGGCGCTGCCATTTTGCTGGGCGGAATTCTCGCACCCACTGATCCGGTTTTAGCCTCAGAAGTCCAGCTAGCCCATTCAGACGACAAAGATGAACTCCGCTTTGGTTTAACGTCTGAAGGGGGGTTAAACGATGCCTTAGCCTTCCCGTTTGTCTATTTTGGAATTCACTGGCTAGAAAATCCTCAGTGGGAAGACTGGTTTAAACAATGGGTGGCGATTGATTTAATTTGGGCGATCGCATCCGGCATTTTTATGGGCATTGTGGTCGCTAGAACGGTGGTTTGGATTGATCAGAAACTCCAAGAATTTAGACGAGCCGATGAGTTAATGGAAGATTTTGTTGCTCTCAGCACCATTCTATTAACTTATTCTTTAACTGAACTGGTAAATGGTTATGGTTTTTTGGCGGTGTTTGTAGCTGGAATTGTTGTTCAACGCAGCTACCACGATCCAGAAAAGCGAAAATCTCAATTTGAGTTTACTGAACAAATAGAAAAGCTACTAGAAGTTTGTACCATTTTAATTTTAGGGACTATTCTACAAGTGAAACCGATGCTTGCCCATGCAGGTCAGGGGATACTAGTGGCTGTCTTAGTCTTATTTGTGATTCGACCTTTAGGAGTGTGGATTAGTACTTTAGGCGATCGCCTCAAACCCGGAACTCGTTGGCTAATCGGTTGGTTTGGTATTCGCGGGGTGGGTTCTCTGTACTATCTCACCTATGCCTTTGGTAAGGGTTTAAAAGGCGAATTAGGAGAACAAATTGCTTGGATTACTTATATTACCGTGGTGATTTCGGTATTATTACACGGCATTAGTGCCACTCCCTTGATGAACTGGTATGAACGACATACTGAAACCAGTAAGTTAGAGCAATCTGTCCCCCGCTAAGGTCAAGAATTTACGTTCAAGAAGGCAGGAGGCAGAGGGTAAAGGGCAGAAGGAACCAATTGGAAGGGGCTTTATACCTTTACGCCTTTCAGTCGTGGGCAGGAGACAGGAAACAGTCCTTCTGCCTCCTGCCCTCTGCCTTTCCCGGTGAGAATAATCCTCTCGATTTGTAAAAAACCTGGCATTAAAAACCCTGTAGAAATGTTTTATAAAACGTCTCTACAGGATTTTCTATTTAAGGTAGGAATGTAGGTGATTACATTCCTATCCAATTGACTTACAGATCTCTTTTAGGAAGTCATGACTGGTTGAGATTCTTGAGTCTCTACCCTTTCATCTCCATCAGTAGCATGATGCTTCTCTTCTGGCTGAGTGGCTTCTAGAGTGGCAGAGTTTTCTGATCCACTCATGGCTAAATTTTCACCTAAGTTAATCTTCACAACTTGGCGTTGTGGGGCTTCCAGTTTCGGTAAGGTCAACGTCAAAACGCCATTCTTGAAGTCAGCTTGTACCTGATCATTCTTAATATGAACAGGTAAAGGAATTAGGCGTTGAAATTTTCCATAGCGGAATTCCGAGCGGAAATATCCTTTTTCATTGGCTTTATTTTCCGAACG
>Ga0164305_10000520_pt1 | contig 14509 bp, 8 predicted proteins | sample Whisoiple_237_MG_FD_110215 | JGI IMG/M metagenome (GOLD analysis project Ga0164305, IMG submission 110215) | Soil microbial communities amended with pyrogenic organic matter from upstate New York, USA - Whitman soil sample_237_MG | ecosystem: Environmental > Terrestrial > Soil > Agricultural...
CGTACCAGGCGTCGACCAGCATGGCCTTCAGCGGCGCGTCCGGATCGCCCTTCGGCGCCGGCAGACGCGTGACGATGGCTTCCAGCACGTCCTCGATGCCGATGCCCGACTTGGCGCTGCACAGGACGGCGTCCGAGGCGTCGATGCCGATGACGTCCTCGATCTGCTGGCGCACCCGCTCGGGCTCGGCGGCGGGCAGGTCGATCTTGTTGAGGACGGGGACGATCTCGTGATTGTTGTCGATCGCCTGATAGACGTTCGCCAGGGTCTGGGCCTCGACGCCCTGCGAGGCGTCAACCACCAGCAGCGATCCCTCGCACGCGGCCAGCGAGCGGCTGACCTCATAGGCGAAGTCGACGTGCCCCGGCGTGTCCATCAGGTTCAGGACGTAGTCGAGGCCGTCCTTCGCCTTGTAGTTCAGGCGCACGGTCTGCGCCTTGATCGTGATGCCCCGCTCCTTCTCGATATCCATATTGTCGAGAACCTGCGCCGACATTTCGCGCGCGGTCAGGCCGCCGGTGACCTGGATCAGGCGGTCGGACAGGGTGGATTTGCCGTGGTCGATGTGCGCGACAACGGAGAAATTCCGGATACGGTCGATGGGAGGGGTCGTCATGGCCGCGCCGGTAGCACGGCGGGGCGGAATCGCCAACGCGGACGCCGCCCCGCCGATGCCCGGCAACCGCGATAGTGGCGGATTACTTCGCCGTAAGGCCGTGCTTTCGGGTTTGAGAAGCGCCGCCGGACCCGCTATTCAACGACTGATGACTGAGCGTCCGGGCGGCGCCGACGGTCGGCGTGCGGTCCCCCCGGCTGCGGCGCCCAAAAGGGGATCAGACGTGGCGAACATCAAGCGGAACATGCGTGCCGGTGCGGCGGTCGTTCTTGTCAGCCTGGCCCTGGCGGCCTGCGGCGCAAGCGAAGACGCCAAGAAGGCCGAGGCCAAGGCGGGCGCCAAGGCCGGCGGCGGCGTGTCCAGCCAGACCGTTTCGGTCGTGACCGCCTCGCTGCAGAACCTGCCGCGCACCGTGACCGCCTCGGGCACGGTATCGGCTTGGGAAGAGGTGCCGGTCGGGGCCGAGACCGGCGGCCTGACGGCGACCGGCGTCTATGTCGACGAGGGGACCTATGTGCGGCAGGGCCAGCCGCTGGTGCAGATGAACGACGCCCTCCTGCGCGCCCAGCTGCGACAGCAGCAGGCGGCGGTGCAGACGGCGCAGGCCAACGCCGCGCGCGATCAGGCCGCGCTGGGCCGGGCCCAGGAACTGAAGGAGCGGGGCTTCCTCAGCCAGGCGTCGCTGGACACGGCCCTGGCCAACCAGCGCGCATCGAGCGCCAATGTGGCAGCGGCCCAGGCCTCGCTGTCGGAAACCCGCACCCGCCTGTCGCAGGCGACGATCAAGGCCCCCGTCTCGGGTCTGGTCATCAGCCGCAGCGTCACGCGCGGCCAGATCATCTCGCCTGGAACCGAACTGTTCCGTATCGTCCGCGACGGCCGGCTTGAGCTGGACGCCCAGGTGCCCGAGACCGATCTGGCGCTGGTCCGCGCCGGTCAGAGCGCGACCATCTCGTCGGACCAGATCGGCGAGACGACCGGCCGGGTCCGGATCGTGACTCCCGAGGTCAACGCCGAGAACCGGCTGGGCGTGGCCCGGATCGCCCTGGTCGGCGGCGGCTTCCGCCCCGGCATGTTCGCCCGCGCCCGCATCCAGGTCGGCGACCAGCCGGCCGTGACCGTGCCGACGGCCGCGGTGCTGTACCGCGAGAACCGCGCCGGGGTCTTCGTTCTGGGGACCGAGGGCCGCGCCCACTTCCAGCCGGTGACCGTGCTGTCGCGCACGACGGACTCCACGGCCGTCAGCGGTCTGGCCGCCGGCGCGCGGGTCGTGGTCGCCGGGGCCGGCTTCCTCGGCGAGGGTGATCGCGTGACGGTCGCGGCCGCCGCCCGCCCGGTGGGCCAGCGCGCCTCGGCCGCCCGGACCGCCGCGGTCAACGCCGCCGCGGCCCGCACGGCCAAGAAGTAGGGCCGGACGATGAAAAACATCTCGTCCTGGTCGATCAAGAATCCGATCCCGATCATTCTCATGTTCGTGCTGCTGACGCTCGCGGGCGTCAACGGCTTCATGGGGATGCGGGTCAACCAGAACCCCGACATCGATTTCCCGCTGATCAGCGTCTATGCGGGCCGGCCCGGCGCCGCGCCCAGCGAAATGGAAGTTCAGGTCACCCGGCTGATCGAGGATTCCCTCGCCGGTCTGCCCGGTGTGCGCCACATCAACTCGCAGGTGCTGGACGGTTCGTCCCAGACGACGATCGAATTTGAGCTGGGCACCGACACCGAACGCGCCACCAACGACGTCCGCAACGCCATGAGCGGCCTGCGCGCCGACCTGCCGCAGGATATGCAGGAACCCAGCGTCCAGCGCATCGACATCACCGGCGACGCCCTGATCACCTGGGTGGTCCGCTCGTCGACCATGACGCCGGAAGAGATCAGCTGGTTCATCGACAACGAGGTCAGCCGTTCGCTGCTGTCCATCAGCGGCGTCGGCGAGGTCAATCGCTCGGGGGGCGTGGACCGCGAAATTCGCGTCGAGCTGGACCCCGACCGCCTCGCTTCCTTCGGCCTGACGGCGGCCTCGGTCAGCCAGGCGCTGACGGCGGTCAATAACGACCTGCCCGGCGGCCGGGTGACCATCTCGGGTTCCGAGCGGTCGATCCGCACCCTCGGCGCCGCGGGCTCGATCGACCAGCTGCGCGAGACCCTGATCCCGCTGGCCGGCGGCCGCTCGGCCCGGCTGGGCGATCTGGGCACGGTCACCGATCACTGGAGCGAACCGCGCCGTCTGGCCCGCTACAACGGTCAGGAGGCCGTGACCTTCAACTTCCTGCGCTCGCGCAGCGCCTCCGAGGTCAAGGTCGCCGACAAGGTCCGCGAGCGCGTGGCCCAGATCGACAAGGACCATCCCGAACTGACCATCGAGCAGGTCACCGCCAGCGTCGAATATATCGAGGAAAGCTACATCGCCTCGCTGGAGGCCCTGGCGCTGGGCGCCGGTCTGGCGGTCATCGTGGTGTTCATCTTCCTCAGGGACTGGCGCGCCACCTTCATCACGGCCACGGCCATGCCGCTGTCGCTGATCCCCGCCTTCGCCATTCTGGGACCGCTGGACCAGTCGCTGAACGTGGTCACCCTGCTGGCCCTGTCGCTGACGGTCGGCATTCTGGTCGATGACGCGATCGTGGAGATCGAGAACATCGTCCGGCACATGAGGGACGGGAAGTCGCCCTATCACGCCTCGATGGAGGCGGCGGACGAGATCGGTCTGGCCGTCGTGGCCACCACGGCGACCATCCTCGCGGTGTTCGCGCCGGTCGGATTCATGCCGGGCATCATCGGCCAGTTCTTCAAGGCCTTCGCCCTCGCGGCCTGCGTTTCCGTGGCCTTCTCACTGGTCGTGGCGCGGACGCTGACGCCGCTGATGGCCGCCTATCTGCTGAAGCACCAGAAGCACGAGGACGCCGACCCGTTCTGGATGGGGACCTATCTGACCTCCCTGCGCTGGTCGCTGGCCAACCGCTGGAAGGTGTTTGCGCTCGGCACGGTCCTGTTTGTGGCCTGCGGCTTCCTGGCGACCAAGGTGCCGTTCGAGTTCTCGCCATCCGGAGATCAAGGGCGCGCGGCCTTCTCGATCGAGCTGCCGCCCGGCGCAACGCTGCGCCAAACAGACGCCATCGTTCAGCAGGTCACGCGCGACCTGCGCCAACGGCCCGAGGTCACCTCGGTCTACGCCTCGGTCGGCGGTCAGGACGTCAACCAGGCCAACGTCTACGCCGACATGGTCGACAAGGGCGAACGGGCGCTGAGCCAGCAGGAGTTCGCGCGTCAGATGGTGGACGGCTGGAAGTCCATTCCGGGCGCCCGGATCGGCGCCGGCACGGGCAACCAGGGCGGCGGACCGTCGGACGGCACGACCTATACCTTCGCCATCCTCGGCGACAATCCGGCGGCGCTGCAGGCGGCGGCCCGCAAGATCGAGGCCGAGATGCGCAGTGTTCCGGGGCTGGCCAATGTGGTCAACACCGCCTCGATCGCGCGGCCGGAAATCCTGGTCACGCCGCGTCCGGATCAGGCCGCCCTGATGGGCGTCTCGACGGGCGACATCTCGCGCACCATCCGCGTCGCCACCATCGGCGACGTCGCGCAGAACCTGCCCAAATACAATCTGGGCGACCGCCAGGTGCCGATCCGTCTGCAGTTGTCGGAAGCCGCGCGGGAGGATCTGTCGGTGCTCGAGACCCTGCGCGTGCCGACCGCCAACGGCGGCGCCGTGCCGCTGAGCGCCGTGGCCGACATCCAGTTCGGTTCAGGTCCGTCGCAGGTCCTGCGTCAGGACCGGTCGCGCATCGCCTCGATCACTGCCGAACTTGACGGCATCCGTTCGGGCGAGGCCGACGCGGCGGTGAAGAAGCTGCCCAGCGTCAAGAACCTGCCCAACGGGGTGCGTCAGGTGCCCGCCGGGGACGCCGAGTTCATCCAAGAGATGATCACCGGCTTCGCCGTCGCCTTCGCCACCGGCATCCTGCTGATGTACGCCGTGCTGGTGCTGCTGTTCCGCAGCTTCGCCTATCCGGTCACCATCATGGCCTCGCTGCCGCTGGCCATCGGCGGGGCCTTCGTGGCCCTGATGATCGGCGGGTCCAGCTTCTCGATCTCGTCGCTGATCGGGGTTCTGATGCTGATGGGGATCGCGGCCAAGAACTCCATCCTGCTGGTTGACTACATCGTCATGGCCGAGAAGGACGGGATGACGCGCTGGGACGCCATCATGGACGCCGCCCACAAGCGGGCGCGGCCCATTCTGATGACCACCTTCGCCATGGGCGCGGGCATGTTGCCTGTGGCCGTGGGCTGGGGCGCGGACGTCGAGTTCCGCCAGCCCATGGCCATCGCCGTGGTGGGCGGGCTGATCTCCTCGACTTTCCTGTCGCTGCTGTTCATTCCGCCGATCTTCACCATCGTGGACGACATCGCCGGCTTCTTCAGCCGCCGCATGGGCAAGATGTTCGCGGGGCAACGGCGGGTGGCGGGACAGACCGAGGCGACGGCTCCGGCCGAGTAGACGCTCGAGGGAATGGTGGGGAAGCGGGCGTGATCAAGCGCTCGCTTCCGGCCCTCGCAGGTCATTGCGTCGGACAATTTCGGACCAGAATTCGATCTCCCGAAGAGCGCCGGGCCACGGCCTGCTGTCCCACCCGTTTTCTTCCCGCTCGATGTAGTCGCCAAGATCCGCGCCATAGTGAATCACGTCGGACTGGTAGACTGAGAAGACGGGATTCCCTGCCTCACCGGGGGTCGCCGGCAGATAGCGATGGCCGAAGATCGGAATAAGCCGGGGCGCGCGGTTGACCACGTCCCGCAGAACCTCCGCGCGTTCCTCCGCCTCGTCCGGGCGATCGCCCCATTCGGTCCACCAGAGCCCGTTATTCTCGACATCGAATAGCAGGCCCTCGAATGGCCAGGCGAGCAGAGCACGCACGCCCTGCTCGTCGTTCCAGTCTGGCCCGTCCAGCGGTCGCCGGTCACGCAGCAGGCTTATGAGATCGGGAGGGAAGGCAAGGCGGAACCGCGCCTGCGCTCGTTCAAGTTCGACCGCGGTGTAACCGTCTGTCCAGATGATCATGCCGCCTCCCAAAACAAAACCGGCCGGGGTTTCCCCCGGCCGGCTGCGTCAGCCCGCCTTGCGGCGCCTTGACTAGTATTTGAAGCGCAGGGTCGCGCCGTAGGTTCGCGGAGCGCCGAGGAAGGCGTCGTAGGTCAGGGTGTCCGTCGCCGGGTTGTAGAACGTCCCGTTGGGCTGGGGCGTCGTACGGTTCGGGAAGGCGTCGCCTTGCAGGAAGCCGTTGTAGGCGACTTGGGTGTATTCCTCGTCGGTCAGGTTCTGGACGTAGAACTCGGCCGTCCAGCGCTCGTCCTCGGTGCCGATCATGATGCGACCGTTCACCGTCGTGAAGGCTTCCTGCATCTTGTAGGGGAGCAGGTCCGAGCCGGTGTTGTAGTCGTCCATGTATTTGGCGGCGAGGCTGAAGCCGGCGCGCAGGCCGTTGCCCATGCTGCGGTCGTAGTTGATCGAGCCGGTGGCCGACCATTCCGGAGCGAACGAGGCGCGGGCGCCCGGCAGCAGCGAGAGCTGCGGGAAGTTGCCCGGGTTGAACAGGTCAGCGGCGGTGAAGCTGCCGTACTGGGCGTCGGTGTAGGTGACGCCGCCCTGGAAGCTCAGGCCTTCGATCGGCGTGAACCAGACCATGTCGGCGTCGACGCCGCGCGAGGTCAGTTCCGGGATCGTCTCAACCACGAATGAGGTGCCCAGGAAGGTGTTGAGCTGGAAGTCTTCGAACTTCTGGTCGAAGTAGGTCGCGTTCAGCAGCAGGGTGCGGTTCAGCAGCGTCATCTTCACGCCGGCTTCGTAGCTGTCGACGGTTTCAGACGGGAAGAACAGCGAGGCGGCCGGGGTGATGCCCGTCTGCACGCGGTCCAGGTTGTAGCCGAAGCTCTTGTAGCCGCGGGCGTAGGACACATAGGCCAGAACCGACGGGTTCAGGCGGTAGGCCGCCTTGACGGTGCCCGACAGTTCGCCGTCGTCGAACTTTTCCGAGATCCCGCGGTTGTTGAAGGCCGAGTTGGTCCAGGGCAGGCAGAACCGGCCGAGGATGTTCGGCGCATTCGCCGCCCCGAACACGCCGGCGACGGCGGCGGCGTTGGCGAGCGCTGCGTTGCAGGTCGTGCCGTTGCCGTTGGTGTTGGTCTGCGTGCCCCTGAGGCTCTTTTCGTCCATGGTGTAGCGAAGGCCCAGCGTCAGATCGAACGCGTCCGTCACATGCCAGGTGTCGTTGGTGAAGAAGGCGAACGAGGTCGACTCCTGGGTGTAGTCGTCGTCGAAGGCCTGGCCGACGGTGAAGACCGGACCCGTAGCCGCCAGCGGGCTGGGCGGGGGCGAGGCGCCGCCGGTGCCGAGGCAGCCGCCGAGGGCCGCAGCCGTCTGACCCGGACGGGTGAAGCAGCCGATCACGCCGGGGCTGATCGGGATCGCCGGGTTGGCCGCATTGAAGCTGGCGGTCAGCAGCAGCGACAGGAACGGCGAATAGTCAGAGCCGAGGTAGAAGGTGTCGCCGCGCTGGATGTCTTCCTGCGTGGCGAAGAAGCCGAACAGCCAGTCCAGAGTGTCGTTCGAACCGGCCAGGCGCAGTTCCTGGGTCAGGTTCTCGACCGAGGCGCCGAAATTGCCGTCCTCGACGCGGTAGGCGATGTCGGCGCCGGTGAAGTCGCCGTCCTGGCCGTTCGACGTGTCCCAGCGACGGCCCGAGGTGACCGAGGTCAGCGTCGCGCCGCCGAACATGTCGGGCAGATCGATGTTGGCCTCGACGGAGAAGCCGCGGTCCTCGATCTCCTGACCGGTCGAACGGTTGGCGAAGGCGAGGCGCGAGAACGGCAGACGGCCAAAGCCGGCGGCCGGGGGCTGCTGGCCCGTACCGTTCGAAAGGGCGTCGACGAACGGATAGGTCTGGCCGGTGCGGATCTGCACGCCGGTGCAGCAGAACTCGTCGCGGCGCGAATAGTCGACGATCGCGCGGATCGAGGTGTTGTCGTTCGGAAGCCACAGCAACTGGGCGCGGGCGGTGCCGTAGTCCGAGTTGTTGTCGGTGGTTTCGGGACGCGGGCCGTCGCCGGTGTCGACCGTGTAGAAGCCGTCGCGAACGCGGCGACCGGCGTACAGGCGGAAGGCCAGCTGGTCAGTGATCGGACCAGTGACCGAGCCCGAGGCGCCCATCTGGCCGTAGTTGCCGGCGGTGATTTCGGCGTTGAAGCCCGGCGTGAACGACGGAGCCTCGGTGATGATGTTGATGACGCCGGCCGAGGTGTTCTTGCCGAACAGCGTCCCTTGCGGACCCTTCAGCACCTCGATGCGGGCCAGTTCGCCCAGGTCGCCGAAGCCGACCGAGTTGCGCGAGCGGTAGACGCCGTCGATGACGATGCCGACCGAGCTTTCCAGACCGGGGTTGTCGCCCACGGTGCCGACGCCGCGGATACGGGCGGTGGTCGAGGATTCCGACGAGGTCGAGGTGACCGTCATGCCGGGGGTGAGGATCTGCAGGTCCTTGATGTCGCGAACGCCGGCGTCCTGGAGCGTCTCGGCCGACAGGGTCGTGACCACGATCGGCACGTCCTGCAGGTTCTGCTCGCGCTTCTGGGCGGTGACGATCAGGTCGTCGATGGTGGTCGGCTGGTCCTGCGGCGTCTGCTGGGCCGAGGCGGTTCCGGCGATGCCGAAGGCGCACGCGCCGACGACGGCGGCCGACACGGTGCTGCGAAGAAGGTTGGTAAGGCGCATGGTCGCTCCCCGACATGGGCCGGGACCCCGTCAAGGACGGCGACCGCGGCGTTTCCTGATCCCTGGCCGCGCCCTTCTGTGGAGCGCGGATAGTCCAGCTTCCGGGGTAATCCAAGCCGGAGTCAGCGACAAGGAGCGGGACCGTCCACGGCCCTGTTTCCGCCATGGCGCAAGCACGACTGTGACGCAAAAGCGACAGAAACCGATGACCCTAGGTCAATATTCGCCTAGTCAGGGATAGTATCCGGCGCCTCTTCGACCAAAATCTTGCGCCGTCGTGAAGCGATGGCCAGAACCGCGCCGCCTGTTGTTGCCGAGAGCACCGACCCGAGAAGGACGCCGAGTTTTACCTCGACCTGTTCCGGTGAGTCGATCGCACCCGGGAACGCCAAGGCTCCGATAAACAGACTCATGGTGAATCCCACCCCGCAGAGCAGGCTTACGCCGTAGAGTTCGAGCCACGTCGCACCCGTGGGTTTGCGCCCGATCTTCAGCGCCGAGGCGAGCCAGGCTGCGCCCAACACTCCGAGCTGCTTGCCGGCGAACAGGCCGAACGCCACTCCCAGCACCAAGGGAGCCAGCATCTGGTCCATCGACAGGCCGGCGAAGCTGACGCCTGCCTTGGCGAAGGCGAACAGGGGCAGGACGAGGAAGGCGACATAGGGATGCAGATCATGCATGGCCTCCCGCAGGGGACTCTGGCCGTCGCCGCGGCGTTCGACCACCGGCACGATGGCGGCGAAGGCGACGGCCGTCAAAGATGTCGACAAGCCCGCCAACACCGTCAGATACCAGACTGCACCGAAGCCGAGGACCCAGAAGGGCGCGGGAATTTTTAGTCTGCGTGCACCAACGAACCCGATAACCAGAAGGACGGCGATCCCGGCCAGCGGCTCAAGCGCGATCCCTGTCGAGAACAGGGCGGCGATCAGGGCGATGGCCCCGAGATCGTCGACGATCGCCAGGGTGAGCAGGAAGACCCGCAGTGACGATGGCAGATTGCGCGCGGCGACCGCGAAGACGGCGAGGGCGAAGGCGATGTCGGTGGCCAGCGGGATCGGCCAGCCGCCATGGGGGCCGCCCATCAGGCCAGAAACGGCCAGATAGACGAGGGCGGGGGCGATCATGCCGCCCGCCGCGGCCAAAACCGGCGTGGCCAGTTTGCGCGGATCGCTGAGTTCGCCGCGCAGGATCTCGTATTTGATCTCCAGCCCGACCACGAGGAAGAAGACCGCCATCAGCCCCTCTTTGATCCATTCGGAAATGGACATCTCGAGAATCAACGGACCGACCTGCAGGACGTGTTCGCTCTTCAGCCAGCCGAAATAGGCGGCCGAGAACGGCGAGTTGGCGACGACCAGGGCGGCGAGGGCGGCGAGGCCGAGGACCGCGCCGGAGCCGGCCTCGGTCCTGAGGAATTCGAGAGTCAGTTTGCGCGCCACGGCCGCCTCCGGATCAGAAAGGTCTGTCGTGGCGTCAGGTTATCGACGGACGCCGGACCGGATTCGCGCCGAAGCGCGCCAGCCTGACCGGTCCCACCGGCCTGATCTCTGAGGACACAATAGTCGAGGAAACGCGGCGTTCAACCGCGAGCGGCGGTTGCGCCGGCGGGCCGAAGCCCGCATCTGCGCCGGATGCCCGTCTCGCCCGCCTACCGTCCCGATCCCCGCTTCTTCGATCTGGGGGCAGAGTATGGCGACGCCGTCGCGGCGGCGGACTTTCCCGAGACCATCCTGCGGGTCCGCAACGACCGGGCGGCGGCGACCGTGGGTCTGGAGACCCTGACAGACGCCGAATGGATTTCTCATTTCGGCCGGCTAGAGCCTCTGCCCGGCCAGCCCGGCCCGGTCGCCATGCGCTATCACGGGCATCAGTTCCGGACCTACAACCCCGATCTGGGCGACGGCCGCGGCTTTCTGGCGGCCCAGCTGCGCGACAACCGGGGACGGCTGCTTGACCTCGGCACCAAGGGTTCGGGTCAGACGCCATGGTCGCGCGGAGCCGACGGGCGGCTGACACTGAAGGGCGGGGTGCGCGAGGTGCTGGCGGCCGAAATGCTGGAGGCTCTGGGCGTCCCCACCAGCCGCGCTTTCAGCCTGATCGAAACCGGTGAGCCTCTGGAACGCGGCGACGAGCCGTCGCCGACGCGCTCTGCGGTGCTGGTCCGGCTGTCGCACAGCCATATCCGCTTCGGCACCTTCCAGCGCGCGGCGTATCTGGGCCGCAAGGACATGATCGAGGCGCTGGTCGAGCACGCCCGCGACCTCTACCATCCGACTGTCACGCCGGGAGACACGCCGGGATTCCTGCGCGCCGTTGTCGAGGCCTCAGCCAGGCTGACGGCGCGATGGATTTCCGCCGGCTTTGTCCACGGGGTGCTGAACACCGACAATCTGAATGTCACGGGCGAAAGCTTCGACTACGGCCCGTGGCGGTTCCTGCCGCACTACGAACCCGGCTTCACGGCCGCCTATTTCGACCAGACGGGCCTCTACGCCTTCGCCCGCCAGCCCGAGGCGGTGTTCTGGGCCCTGACTCAACTGGGCGGGGCATTGAAGCTGGTCGCCGACGCAGAGCCCCTGACCGAGGCCCTGAACGGTTTCGGCCAGGCCTATATCCGCGAGCTGCGCGCCGCCTTCCTGGCGCGGCTGGGCGTGCAGAGTCTCGGTGAAGCCGCCGATCAGCGACTGCTGGACACGACCCTGGCCCTGCTGCGCGAAGGCGCCGAGGCGCTGCGGTGGGAGCCGCTGTTCTTTGACTGGTTCGGTGGTTTCGCGTCCTCCGCCCGGGCGTTGGGCGGGCCGCGGGGCAAGCTCTACCAAGGCGGAACCTTCGACGCCTTCCGCTTCGCCCTGTTCGAGCACACGGCAGACCGCCCCGACCGGCTGGAGCATCCGTATTTCGCCCGGCCCGAGCCCGATGAAATGCTGATCGATGAGGTTGAGGCGATCTGGGCGGCCATCGACGGAGAGGATGACTGGAGCGCGCTGCAGGGCAAGATCGGCCGCGTTCGTGAAGCCGGGAAAGCGTGGGCCCTGACCGGCTGCTGACAGTCAGCTGGCAACAGGGTGGCGGTAGGAAGCGGGGCCGGCTCGAGCCGGCGTCGTTGTCAGGGAGGACCCGCCGCCATGCAGAACCCCTGCCAGCGGTCCGCTTGCTGCAATCCCGGCCTTAACCCGCCCTCAACGCCCGTCGCATTACAGAGAATTATGCATACGGCCACGCTTCGGCCCCGTAGCTCACGCAGAAGGCGGTCACGGATGGTTACGGTCTCGCTTCGCTCCCTTGCGGAATGGATTGCGCGATCCGACATCGCGACTGTTGCTAATCACAAGAGCGCCCTCCCCGGCGTCAGAAAAATGACTTCTCAGACTCTCACCCCCGCCCGCTCGCGCCTGAACGCCAGCTATCGCAACCTGACCCTCTGGACGCTGCAGGGCTGGCTCGTGATGTTCTTCATCGGGGCCGGCTACGCCAAGCTCAGCGAACCGATGACCAATCTGGTCGAGCTGATGCGCTGGCCCGCCATGGTCAGCGAGAACATGGTCCGCGGCCTGGGCCTGGCGGAAATCATCCTCGCGGTTCTGATCCTGGCGCCGCTGGTGTCGTGGAAGCACGGGCGCCCTTTGCTGGTCATGGCCGCCTCGGGTCTGCTGGCGCTGGAAGTCGTGATGCTGGGTCTGCACACGTTCGGCATGGACGTCGGCCCGGCGGTCACCAATCTGGTCCTGATCGCCATGACTGCGCCGGTGCTGTGGATGCGGGCGCGCGAAGTCCGCTGAACCCTTAGGGATCAGGCAGCAGGCAACAGGCAGCAGGAAGGCTGAGTTCGGCTCCAGCTGACCGATGCCTGATGCCTGATGCCTGATGCCTGATGCCTGATCGAGAAGGCTTCCCTTTACGTGCACGTCAAGTTATGACGGATGCATGGCGACCGCCGACGATCACCGCACCTATTCGATCCGCCAGTTGTGCCGCGAGTTCGGCGCGACGGCGCGGGCCCTGCGCTTCTATGAGGACAAGGGTCTGCTGACGCCCGCTCGCAAGGGTCAGACGCGCGTCTATGACGCCCGCGACCGGGCCCGGCTGAAGCTGATCCTGCGCGGCCGCCGCATCGGGTTCAGCCTGCTGGAGATCCAGGAGATGCTGGACCTCTACGACCACGACAACCACAACGCCCACCAGATGGCCGTCGCCCTGCGCCGCCACCGGGCCCAGATCGCCGCGCTGAAACAGCAGCGCGAAGACCTCGACGCCGCCATCGAGACGGCCGAGGAAGCCTGCGCCGTCATGGAGAAGAAGCTGGGCGAATACCGTCCCGACCTCCTGCCCGGCGCCGAGGAATACGCCGACCTGCTGAAGGCGCGGCTGAATCCCGATCCCCACCACCATCAGCCCTTCAAAGCGAGAGCCTGAGCATGGCCTACAAGGCGCCTGTCCGCGACCTGACGTTCATTCTGGACGAGGTGCTGGAGATCGACCGCTATTCGAACCAGCCCGGCTTCGCCGACGTCTCGTCCGATCTGGTCGCCCAGATTCTGGAAGAAGGCGCCAAGTTCGCGGAGGAGGTCATCGCCCCCCTGAACCGCATCGGCGATCAGGAAGGCTGCAAATGGGTTAACGGCAAGGTCACCGGCCCCAAGGGCTGGAAGGAAGCCTATCAGGCCATGGTCGCGGCCGGCTGGCCCGCCCTGTCGGCCCTGCCCGAGCACGGCGGTCAGGGGATGCCGGCCGTGGTGGCCATGGCGTTCGGCCAGATGACCGCCGCCGCCAGCGCCGCCTTCTCGATGTATCCGGGCCTGACGGCCGGCGCCTACTGGGGCTTGAACGCCAACGGTTCGGACGAGCTGAAGGCGAAATACCTGCCCAAGATGGCGACCGGCGAATGGGGCGGGACCATGAACCTGACCGAGCCGCAGTGCGGCACGGACCTGGGCCTGATCCGCACCAAGGCCGTCCCGAACGGCGACGGCAGCTACAACATCACCGGGCAGAAGATCTGGATCTCATCGGGCGAGCACGACTTCACCGACAACATCATCCATCTGGTGCTGGCCCGGATCGAGGGCGCGCCCGCCGGCATCAAGGGCATCAGCCTGTTCGTCGTGCCCAAGGTCTTCGTCAACGACGACGGCTCGCTGGGCGAGCGCAACGAGGGCGCTGCCTGCGCCGGCCTCGAGCACAAGATGGGCATCCACGGCAACGCCACCTGTGTCATGGCCTATGAGAACGCCAAAGGCTGGCTCGTCGGGACCGAGAACAAGGGCATGGCCGCCATGTTCGTGATGATGAACGAGGCCCGCCTCGGCACCGGCCTGCAGGGCCTGTCGATCGGCACCGCCGCCTATCAGGCCGCCGTCGAGTTCGCCCATGACCGGCTGCAGGGCCGTTCGCTGACCGGGCCGAAGAACCCGGACGGCCCGGCGGACTCCATCATGGTCCACCCCGACGTGCGTCGCATGCTGCTGGAGGCCAAGGCCTTCGTCGAAGGCGGCCAGGCCTTCACCCTGTGGACCGCTCTTCAAGCGGATCTGCAGCACTCGAACGACGAGGCCGAGGCGACCAAGGCCCGCGACTACATGGGTCTGATCACCCCGGTGCTGAAGGCCTATCTGACCGACAAGGGCTTCCATGTCGCCTCGCTGGCCATGCAGGTGCACGGCGGCAGCGGCTACACCGAGCATTTCCCGGCGTCGCAGTATCTGCGCGATGCGCGGATCACCATGATCTACGAGGGCGCCAACGGCATCCAGGCGCTGGATCTGGTGGGTCGCAAACTGCCCGCCAACGGCGGTAGGGCGATTATGAGCTGGTTCGCCGACATCGACGCCTTCGTCAGCGAGAACGGCGCCGAGGGTCCGATCAAGCCCTTCATCGACGGTCTGTCGGACTCGAAGAAGAAGCTGCAGGAGGCCACCATGTGGCTGATGCAGAACGGCATGCAGAACCCGGACAATGCAGGGGCGGCCTCGACCGACTACCTGCACATCTTCGGCCTGACGGCGCTGGCCTACATGTGGGCGCTGCAGGCCAAGGCGGCGCTGGCCCGGCAGGCGGTGGGCGAGGACGATCCGTTCTATGAGCGCAAGCTGGTGCTGGCCCGCTACTATGTGGAACGC
>Ga0164305_10000522_pt1 | contig 14491 bp, 14 predicted proteins | sample Whisoiple_237_MG_FD_110215 | JGI IMG/M metagenome (GOLD analysis project Ga0164305, IMG submission 110215) | Soil microbial communities amended with pyrogenic organic matter from upstate New York, USA - Whitman soil sample_237_MG | ecosystem: Environmental > Terrestrial > Soil > Agricultural...
CCGCGCTGCGGTTGTAGTATTGCTGGTCTGAGCGCGGCACATGACGCCGATGTTGCTCGCCGAAGACGTTCACATGATTCGACGCACTCGCGTCTGATCGAGCCGATCAGTCGTTCCGGGGAGAGATGATCGAATGGACGAGCGCTATCTCGACAGCCCACCTATCTGCAAAATTTGACATTGAACGTAGCTAAGCCGAGAGTCAATCTCACAAGCGGGCCGGGCTAGCTCACGGGAGAGCTTTCATGCTTCATCAGTTCAAAGCTCATGCGCGCGCACTTTCACCTACTCTCCTATTGTCCCTTCTTCTCAGCTCCACGGCTCTAGTGACGCAAGCGCAGCCCGTATGCTCACCACCAATCGACCGATCCCGCTCTCTGGTCGTCACTGATGCGGCTCTGGACAGGTCTAAGTTCTCGTTTGGCAACACCATCGATGCCATACTGACGAGCCTCAACATCCCGACTACCGCAGACAACAGGGAGAATTTTGTCCGCTCCCGAGCCTGACATCGTTCGGGAATTCCTCACCATCGGACAGCCAGGATATGTCGCGGAACTCGATCCCAAGAGTCCGCAGTTCAACGCTGATAAGTATAAGATTGACGTTGTAAATCGCATTGGGGCGAGATTCGAGAACCGCTTCAAAGAGTTTCAGAGCGTTTCGCAAACCAATCAGGACGATCCTACTACGATCGCAAACACCTCGGGGCCGATCTTCAAGAGCCGCGTCGCGACCACCACGGCGACGTTTGCACTCGATCCCGGTCAGATGCCCAATGCAGATCATGTACTTAACCGAGCGGGGGCCGTAACCTGCGGCGGCTGCCATCAGTTTGTTTTCAGGCGGTGGTCTCCCGTCGCAACCAGCTCGACAGATTGGCTCAGTGAAGGGTCAACCCATCGAGTGGCCCGGGAGCGCGATCTTTGTCCAAGTGGCCGAGGATGGGACGCTTTCGACGGCTCTCAACGACTTCTTTCTCCCATTCCGAGGAGATCGCCTCCGCGATGCCGTATGTATTCCATCCCCGCCGCTCGCTGTGGCCGGCGCCGGTACGGCGCGCCTTCCGGTGGAGGCTTTCGGGGCCTCGCGCACGCTCGCATTCGAAGCGGCGCGTCAAGCGCGTTGGCAGCAACTCGTTAGAACGGCACGCGAGCAAAAGGACGAGATAGTACGCCGGCAGTTACACGGGAGGCCGTTCGGGCTATTAGTGTTCAACGGCAGGAGGAGGATCTCTCTGATCCGAAGATTTTCAGACGTTATAGTAGAAGCGATCGAGAACAATCTTACTGCCGATTTAGAAGCGCATCTGCCGGGAAATCTTGAGGGTCAACGTGCTTGGGCGCTTCGGCTTGCTGCCATTGCTCTGCATCAGCTAAAATTTGAGCGCATTCATCGCCAAATCTTTGGAAGCCAGATCGGATTATTGAAACGGCTAAACGTCTATGGGCCTGTGAGCGTGGAAGAATGCCATAAAATGTACAATGATGCGGCTTCTCAATACGAGTCTTTCTTTAGGAATTTTACGTTCAAACAGTGGGGAACTTTTCTAATCAGCAATGGGCTGGTGGAGGTGCCTGGTCTCTCGGGTGTACCTGGTATGCTCGAGCCGAAGTCCGACACGTTAGTCTCGATCACACCCAAGGGGCGAATGTTTCTTGCGTATATGAACGCGCATGGATTGATGGAGAGAAAGGTGGGCTAAGAGGCCGCTACCACGACCAGCGACACTGGGCCGATAGCTGCGGCCGTGATCTGGAGGCGGATGATATATGAGCGGCGCCGTTACCCCAGACGCTACCCCCACCTGCTACGTTATGGCTACGTAAAAAGATAAGCCAATGATTCAACTAGCAAATCTGAAAGACAACGCCGCGGATGGAACATGTCATTGCATCACGTGCCGGACCGCGAAGCCGCGGCCGCGGAAATTGCCCGCGTGCTCCGTCCGGGCGGCCGCGTGCTGCTTCGCAGCACGTTTTCCGACCGCATGCCGGATTTGAAATGGATGCGCTATTTCCCGCGCGCCCGCGAAATCGAAATGCAGATGTTTCCCTCGAGCGAGGAGGTCATCCGAGTTTTTGCGAATGCCGGCCTGACGCAGGTTGCGCTTGTGACGATCGAGGAGCAGCTCGCACCGAGTCTCAGCGACTATGCCGAAAGATTGCGGATGCGGGCGATCTCGACATTCGAACATATGTCTGAGGAAGAGATCGTCGAAGGCTTTGCGCGGCTGGATGCGGCGGTGGCGCAAGAGCAAGCGCCGCGACCAGTCGTGCGATCGAGCGATCTGCTCGTGCTCGGCTAGAGCACAGCGCTAGGTTGCCTTTCCGGCGAATTCGCCGAGGACTTGCGTCCACACAATGAGATCCGCGATTGCCGCAGCGAGAGCGAGCCCGCCCGCGATCCATGCGGCGCGCAGGAACGGGCTCAGCACCAGCGCGGGAAAGGCGAGACAAAGCGCGATAATGGTCAAGGGCATCATCGCCGCCCATTCCATTCCGTCGCCGAGCGGATTTGCGTGTCGGCTGATATAGGAGAACGCATAAAGCCAGAACACGATTTCCGCCGCGGCCATTGCCATGGCCGCAAGGCGCACGTGCTCACGTTGGGGAAGCTGAAATCGGAAGGACATAAGGCTCACGAAGCCGAGGCGATAAATCGTCGGCTCAGCATAGATGACCTGCCGCTTGCTTGCGAGGTTGTCATCCCGCTGGGGAGGGGCTAACCCCTGGCATGATGTCCGAGCCCGAGATCACATGCGAGCGCCGCGGTGCCAGCGGGGCGGTTTTCCTCAACCGTCCGCAGGCGCTGAATGCAATCACGCTCAATATGGTGCGTGAGCTCACGCGCGCGCTCGACGAATGGGAGCAGGAGCCCGCGATCCGCAACGTGGTCGTCACAGCCGCCGCGAGCAAGGCTTTTTCCGCCGGCGGCGATATCAGGCTCCTCTACGAGCAGGGCGGCGCCGGCGATCACGCCGCGCAACTCGATTTCTGGCGCGAGGAATATCGGCTCAATCGCCGCATCCGGCTTTATCCGAAACCCTATGTCGCGCTGGTGGACGGTATCGTGATGGGTGGCGGCGTCGGCGTTTCGCTGCATGGATCGCATCGTATCGCCGGCGACAAGTTTTCGTTTGCTATGCCGGAAGTCGGCATCGGTTTCTTTCCGGACGTCGGCGCGACCTATTTCCTGCCGCGGCTTCCGGGGACGACGGGCATGTATCTCGCGCTGACGGGACTGCGCGCCAGTGCCTCAGACGCGGTGCATCTCGGCTTGGCCTCGGCCTATGTACCATCGGCGCGTTTCGACGAGCTTGCGAACGCGCTCAGTGAAGGCGAGCTGACCGATGCTGCTGTCGCGCGATTGCGCAGTGATATTGCGCCGGGACCGATTGTTGCCAATCGCGCGCTGATCGACCGCTGCTTCTCCGGTGCGAACCCGACCGAAATCCTGGCGCGGCTCGATGCTGAATCTTCGGCTTTCGCCGCAGAGGCTGCAAAAGCCATGCGGGCCAAGGCGCCGCTCAGTCTTGCGATCGCCTTTCGCCAGATGACGATTGGCGGGGAACTGTCGATCGACGAAGCGATGCGAACGGAGTTCCGTATCGTCTCGCGCGTCTGCCGCGGCAGAGATTTTTACGAGGGTATACGCGCGACGATTCTCGACAAGGATTTCGTGCCGCATTGGTGTCATTCGAGCATCGAGAGCGTCTCGTCCGAGGAGGTTGATACCTACTTTGCCCCGCTTGCCGCTGCCGGTGAACTTACTTTCCAAGACAGCCGCGTGCGCGAGACGGTATCGTGATCAATCCGAACGACGACCGATCGTCCGACGCAATCGTTCTTGGCGAGCGGGCCAAGGATGCCGACGAAACGCGCTGGGGCATGTTGCTCGTGTTGTTCATGCGCATCGTTGCCGTGCTCTGGGTCTATCAAGGTCTCGTGCAATGGCACGTGATCTTGTCGGCGGAGCAATCGATTTTCGATGTGCTTCCGGTTCAGACAAGCGTCGCGGTCGTCTTCTTTGCAGTTCTCGATCTGCTTGCTGCGGTTGGCATGTGGCTTGCAGCCCCTTGGGGCGGCGTGCTGTGGCTGTTCACTGCAGTGGCACAAGCATTCGTCGCGGTGCTGCTGCCGGATTTTTTCGCCGGCGGCCGCATTGTGATCGCACTCGATTGCGTGTTGCTCGTTCTCTATTTCATTCTGACGTTCAAGGCGAGCCAGCGTTCCGATTATCAGCGCGAACGCATCTCCGCTTCGCGCATCACCAGCATCAAGTTGCCGTCCATTCGTCTTTTCGGCTTTCGCATTCTCAAATGAAATGTTCACGTCTTCTCAACGTAAAGAAGAAGAGAATTTCACTCGAGATTTACTGAAATCCGGATCGGTCAGGTAAACGCCGGATTCAGTCTGTTACTTAAACCGGTTTTCATACGCGACCCGTAGAGTTCGATATAGAAGCGGGCCGGATCACCCGGCGGGATCAGTCGAACGGGGACAACCATGAACAGCGTAGCCAAGATCGAAGTTGCGCCGAACCGCACCGATGGCCAAGCCGAAATCCGACCTGTCTATCTTGAATCGCTGACGCTGGTCGAGCGTCTGCATCGCCGGCTTTTGGACGTCATTAAGGATGAGTTCGATCGCCGTGGCCGCAGCGATGTCAATTCGGTGCAGGCGCTGCTCCTCTACAATATCGGCGACAAGGAGCTGACCGCGGGCGAGCTTCGCACGCGTGGTTACTATCTCGGCTCGAACGTTTCCTATAACGTCAAGAAGCTGGTCGAGATGGGATATCTTCACCATGCCCGCTCGCGCGTCGACCGCCGCTCGGTGCGCATCTCGCTCGCCGAGAAGGGCAGGGAAGTGCACAAGATCGTGGCCTCGCTCTACGACAAGCACGTGTTAACCGTAGAGCAGATCGGCGGCGTCTCCGCCGACGAGTTCAAGCGCATGAACCAGGCCTTGAGCCGTCTCGAGCGGTTCTGGACGGATCAGATCCGATATCGGCTGTGATCTGCGCGGTGGCTCGCTAACGAGCCTGCCGCACCCCCTTCGACATTGACGGCCTCTTAGCGGGCGGGCGATACCCTTCCCCCGCTCGCCGCCGTTTTGGAGCCGAGCGCCCGAACCCGCGGTGCTCATGGCCCTTGCCTCGATGACAGGTTTTGCCCGCCAGGCCGGCCAGTCTGGCGCCTGGACCTGGGCCTGGGAGGTGAAAACCGTTAACGCCAAGGGCTTCGATCTCCGCCTGCGGTTGCCGCCCGGCTTCGACGCGCTGGAGCCGGCGATCCGCGCCGACGTGCCGAAGCGCATCTCGCGCGGCACCTGCTTCGCCTCGCTGTCGGCGCAGCGTGCCGGGTCCGGCACGGACATTAGGATCAACCGCCCGGCGCTGGACGCGCTGGTCACCGCGCTCGCCGACATTCCGGCGAGCGCCAACTTGCAGCCGGCCTCCCTTGACGGGCTGCTCGCCGTGCGCGGTGTGGTCGAGGTCGCCGAGCCGACGGAGGACGAAGCCGGCACCCAGGCCCTGCATGCGGAGCTGCGGAAGGGCCTCACGGCGGCGCTCGATGCGCTTATCGTCGCCCGCCGGCAGGAAGGCGCGGCGCTGGGCGAGCTTCTGGCCGAGCGCCTCGATCGCATGGAGGCGCTGCAGAGGCGTGCCGACGCGGCGCCCGGGCGCAGCGCCGAGGCGATCGGCAGGCGCCTCGCCGAGCAGGTCGCGGCGCTCGCCGGTAATCCCGGCCTCGACCCCGAGCGGCTGCATCAGGAGGCCGTGCTGCTCGCCGTTAAAGGCGACATCCGCGAGGAACTCGATCGGCTTTCGACCCACATCGCCGCCGCGCGCGAGCTTCTCGCCAAAGGCGGCGCGATCGGCCGGCGGCTGGATTTTCTCGCGCAGGAACTTTCGCGCGAATCGAATACGCTTTCGGCAAAATCGCCCGATGCCGAGCTGACCGCGATCGGCCTTGAGCTGAAGGTCGAAGTCGAGCAGTTCCGCGAGCAGGTGCAGAACTTGGAATGAGCCTCGCCGACGCGCCCACACAAGCGACGCAGAAGGCCGGCAGCGGCCGGCGCGGGCTCATGCTGATCCTGTCCTCGCCCTCGGGCGCGGGGAAGACGACGCTGACCCGCATGCTCCTGCAGGCAAAAGAGCTCGATCTGACGCTGTCGATCTCGGTGACGACGCGGCCGCGGCGGCACAGCGAGGCCGACGGCATTCACTATCATTTCATCACGAAGCGACAATTCGAGGTAATGCGCGACAGCGGCGATCTGCTCGAATGGGCCGAGGTGCACGGCAATTTCTATGCAACGCCGCGCGCGCCAGTCGAAGCGGTGCTGGCGAAGGGCCGCGACGTGCTCTTCGACATCGATTACCAGGGCACGCAGCAGGTGCGCGAGGCGGCGAGCGCCGATGTCGTGACCATTTTCATCCTGCCGCCGTCGATGCGCGAATTGCAGGCGCGGCTCGAGCGCCGCGCCGAGGATTCCGGCGACACGATCGCCAAGCGGCTGGAAAACGCGCGCAACGAAATCACCCGCTGGGAACAGTACGATTACGTGCTGATCAACGACGATATCCAAAAGACGTTCGGGGATCTCCTGGCGATCGTCACCGCGGAACGGCTGCGCCGGCCCCGGGTGCAGCCGGCGATCAAGGAATTCGTCAAGCGATTGCTTTCGGAATGATCAGGGTCCGACGTAGCGAATCTGCTTGCCGGCTGCCTCCACCATCTTTGTCGGCTTGCCCGTGCTGACGGAGCGCCCGGTCACCAGGGCGGCGAACTGCGTTGCCGGCACGTCGATCCGCTCGAACGCGAGCTGGATATCGCGCAACTGCTTCTTGTCGCCCATCACGAATTTCGAGGCCTCTGCAAGCGGCACGAAATCCGCGGCGCGGTAGGGGAAATGGCTCGACCCTTTGAAGACGCGCAGGCCCTGCGCCGTCATGACCGAGTCGCCGCGGCGTAACGTGCGGTCGTTGTAGATCGACACGGGACCCTTCTGCGGCATCTCGACATGCGCCACAGCTTGCGGCCGTTTGACGCGAAGATGCACAACCGGTTTTCGCATCACATGTGGCGCGGCCCGTGGCGGCGCCAGCATGGGAGGCGGCATTGCCGGCCATGCGGGTGCGAGCGGCGCGCTATAGCCGCCGTGTCCCTGGCCGAGAAGGAATTGCCAAATGCCGGCATCGTCGGCGAATGCCTGGCCGACAAGCGTCAGCCCGGCAATGCCAACGAGGAGAAGAGACGTCCGCCGCATCCGCTAAGCCTCGACAAATAGCCGTCATCTCGAGGAGGCCGAAGCCTGAACGCCCTCACGCCCGACGCACGAATGCGGAGACGCAAGTCTCCGCATTCGCATTGGGATTTACTGCGCGTATTTGAAGTCCGGCGCGTTCTTCAGCTCGTCACGACTGAGATTGAGAATCGCGTGATCGGGATAGGTGCGGTTCTTGTTCGAAGCGACGGAGCGGTTCGAATTGTCCGGCGTCTTGGCATTCTTGTCGGCGACCGGCTGATCGCTCCATTTCAGATCGTTGAACGAAACCGCGACGTCTTTCTGGCCGATGCCGAGGAATCCGCCGACGCCGATCACCACCGCATCGGCTTTGCCGCTTTTGTCGACGATCACTTCGCTGATATCGCCGATCTTATCGTTGTTTTGATTGTACACGTTGACGCCGACGAGCTTCGACGCACGCCACTGATCGGGTTTTTCCTGCGTGATGAATTTGCCGGTTTGCGCAGCGACGGGCAGGCTCAGCAGCAGGGACGCAGCGAGCGCTGCAGCAAAGGTGCGTTTCATCATGGCCTCCAAGCGTTGTCTCGACGGCGCTGAAACGCGGCTTTGGGCGAGCGGTTCCCGACTGCTGCGCTGCTTGCACATTGTGATTCGAATGAGCAGCGAAGCTGCTATTTTGCTCAGCCTTGCGAGCTATTTTGCTGAGCTTGGCAATTGCTGCGCATAAGCTTGCGCCAGCGTGACGAAGCCACGTACGTCGATCTCTTCGGCGCGTTGCGTCGGATCGATGCCGGCCTGCTGCAGCAACGCGATTGCATTCGCATTCGGCAGCGACTTCAATGATTGCCGTAACATTTTGCGGCGCTGCCCGAACGCCGCCTGCGTCACGGCAGCGAGCGCGCGCGCATCGCAAGAGAGGGGATTGGCACGCGGCAGGAGTTCTACCACCGACGAATCGACCTTCGGCGGCGGCGTGAAGGCGCGCGCCGGCACATCGAACAGCATGCGCGCCTGCGTGCGCCAGGCGCAGAGTACGGCAAGCCGCCCGTAATTGGCGCGATCCGCCGGTGTCGCAACAATGCGCTCGGCGACCTCGCGCTGGAACATCAGTGTCAATCGATCGAACCAGGGCGGCCATGGTTCGGTTTCGATCCAGCGCACGAGCAGCGCGGTGCCGATATTGTAAGGAAGATTGGCGCAGACCCGCGCCGGACCTGCCGGCGGATGTTCGCGCACGAGAGCGGCGTAATCGATCGCGAGGGCATCGCCTACGATAACGTTGAGGCGCCCCGGATAGACCGCGGCAATTTCGCCAAGCGCCGCAACGCAGCGCTCGTCCCGCTCGATCGCAATCACCTTGCGCGCCCCTTCGGCGATGAGCGCGCGGGTGAGACCGCCAGGGCCCGGTCCAATCTCGACGATCGTCGCTTCGTCGAGCGGACCCGCGGCGCGCGCGATGCGACCGGTCAGATTGAGATCGAACAAAAAATTCTGGCCGAGCGATTTTTTTGCGAGCAATCCATATTTGCGCACGACTTCGCGCAACGGCGGCAGAGAATCCGACGCTGGCATAGCCTTCATAGAGTGGTGTCGGCGTCAGCCAAGCGTGCCGCGAGCTTTATCGCCGCAATGAGGCTCGCCGGATTGGCTCTGCCCGAACCTGCAATATCGAATGCGGTGCCGTGATCGGGCGAGGTGCGCACGAAGGGCAGCCCAAGCGTCACGTTGACCGCGCTGTCGAAGGCGAGCGTCTTGATCGGGATCAGCGCCTGATCGTGATACATCGCGATCACCACGTTATAACGCGCTCGCGCCGCGGCGTGAAACAATGTGTCTGCCGGAAAAGGACCGGAGACGTTCAGGCCGTCGCGCCGAAGCTCCGCGATTGCCGGCGCGATCGTCTCGATCTCCTCGCGACCGATGCTGCCACCTTCGCCCGCATGAGGATTCAGCCCGCAGAAGACGAGACGCGGCGCGGCAATGCCGAAACGCTGACGCATGTCTTTGACGACGATCTGCGCGGTCTCGACAAGAAGCTCGCGCGTCAATCGCGATGGAACTTGCGCAAGCGGGATGTGAATCGTCGCGGGGACGACGGCGAGCTGCGGCGACCAAAGCATCATCACCGGATGCACGGCTTGTCCGAAATGGCGCAGCGCAAGCTCGCCTAGAAACTCGGTATGGCCAGGATGGCGGAAGCCGGCGTCATACAGCACCTCCTTGGCAATAGGATTCGTCACGACGGCCGAGGCCGAGCCTTCCGCGACCATCGTTACCGCGCGCTCGATCGCCTCGATCGTGGCCGCGGCGTCGCTCGCCGAGGGGCGCCCGGGGGCGCCGATGACCCGAGCTTGCAACGGGACGATCGGCAGCGCCTCCGCGAACGCGCGCTCCGCGTCTTCTGCGCTCGTGATCCTCACCGGAACATCAAGTCCGAGCGCGTGCGACACGCGCTCGAAATGCGCCGGGTCGCCCAGCACGAAGAACGGCGCGTCCCTGTCGCGCATCTCGCGCCAAGCTTTGAGCGCGATTTCGGGTCCAATTCCGGACGGGTCGCCTTGCGTCAAAGCAAGGGGCAGAACTCTCCGCTCGCGCCTCACTGCGGCTTGATGCCGTCGGATACCGGCACGTTGGCAAGCGCGGATGAAATGCGTGCGTCGCCAAGCGTGCGCAGCTGCAGGCCGAACGTGATCGTCTGGTTGCGCCCGACCGTGCCGCCCTCATAGACCGACGTGTAATTGACCGTGAATGTCGTGCAATCGTCCTGATAGCCGCCGCCAATTCCGAGACCGGCGACCGAGAATAGCGGCGCGGTGCCGTTGAGGCCGTTATAATAATGGCGCGAAAGATCGAAGATCACGTTGCCGTTGACGAAATAGTTCTTGCTGACGTTGTACTTGCCGCTGAGCGACAGCCCCTGCCGGCGCACCTCGTAGCCGATCAGCGGCTGCGCCTCATAGCTCGCATATTGCAATGAAGCGGTAAGGTCGTTCGTCAGATTGGCGGAGGCAACGAGGTCGATGCGCCGCGGTTTGAAGGTGAACGGATCGAACCGGCCTTTGGCCGTGAAAGTGAACATCGAGGAGGGCGAAAAGGAAATCCGCCCGATGTAATCCGAGGCCCGTCGGTCGAGCCCCGAGCTCAAGCCGATATTCGCCGCGTCCGGCGTGGCGTATGAGTTGATGCCGGCAAGCTGATAGGATTGGCCGGCCATCACATTCAGATAGCCGCCGTTCCTGAAATTCAGCGTGGCTTGCGCGCCGTAATTCGCCCGCGTCCCCGTTTCGAAACGGTCGTAACCGGAATAGCGGCTCCAGTCGAACAGGTTCGTGTCGTCGAAGACGAGGCTCTGCGAGTCGATGTTGATCAGCGTATTCTGGCTGCCGAGTGGACCGTTCGGTCGCACCACGACTTGCGCGATCGGCTCCACGACCATCGTGCCGACGGCGGTGTTGGCGAAGAAGGGATAGCGCCATTCGACACCGCCGCCCGGAAAGACTTGCCCGCGCGCAACGTTGTCGGCGCCGATAAAATTCGCTTGCGCGGCGTTCGGCAGCGGCTGCAGGAATTGGTTATAGATCGAGTAGACGCGGTTCGTATCGTAATTCACGTAGCTGCCGTTGGCGTGCACGAAGGTGAACGGTGTCCACACTTCGCCGATCGGATCGACATATTTGCGCTTCCATGAGGCCTCTACGCTGCCGCGCGCGTAATCGCCGCCAATGCCGCGCAGCAGGCAGTCCGAGCGGTTGTAGACGCTGCAGACGTCGTAGAGCCCATACAAGCTGTCGAGATGGCGTCCTCCGGTCGAGGCGAAATTCGCAGCGCGCGCATACTGGTTCATCGCATTGACGCTGAGCTGCAGCTCGCCGCCAATCCCCAAACTGCGCTCCGGCGCGATCTCAAAGCGCCGATCGTACTCCAACATAGGGGCGACGACCGGCTGCTGCGGCTGATAATCGTTTGCGGTCAATCCTTGGAAATAGAAACCGCGCAAATCGAAATAGGTGTGGTCGCTCTTGCCGGTGAGATACACCGTCGAGGATTGCTCGCGGAAGAAGTACGAGCTCGTCAGGAAGGAGTTCGGCTGCCGGTAGTCGCTGTAGAAGAATTTATCGGAGAGGATCGCACCATCCCAACCGAAGCGCCATTTGTCCGTCAGGTTGAATTGTCCGGAGCTTTCGATGGCGCCGCGAACGACGTGATTTCCCGCTCCATAAGGCGGAAACGGAAACGCATCCCGATTGAGCTGCGTGATGCCGGTGCCACGCACGAAATACGAGCCGTTCTCGAGACGGTGACGCCACTCGATCTCGCCGAGAAAGCCTTGTCTCGAGAGCGCCGTCGGCGTGAACGTGAGATCGTAATTGGGCGCAAGATCCCAAAAGATCGGCACACCAACGCCGAAGCCGAGTTGCGGCTTATAGACAAAGTGCGGCGCAAGCAGGCCGGACTTGCGCTTCACCGTCGGATCGGGCGCCGAGAAGAACGGCACGTACGCGATGGGTATGCCGAGGAATGCGAGCGTCGCGTCCTCGTAATAGACCATCTGCTCGTCGTTCTTATGGATGATGCGCTTGGCGCGAACCTGCCAGAGCGGCGGACGATCGGGATTGTCCTTGCACGGCTCGCAGGCGGTGTAGGTGCCGTTTTCGAAGGTCGTTGTCTCGCCTTCGCTGCGCTCGGCCCGCGGCGAGCTGAAATAGGTGCGATTGGAACCGGTGACGCGCAGACTCTCGACGAAGCCGTTCTTGAAATCTTCGGTGAAATCGAAGCGATCGGCGCGCAGCACCGTGCCGTCGGCTTCGGTCAGTCGCGCATGGCCCTCCGCGTAAACGCGATTGGTCGTGCGATTGTAGATGACGCGATCGGCTTCGAGCAGGCGTCCCTGATAGTTGATCTGCACATCGCCGCGCGCTTCGACCGTGTTGGTCTTTTCGTTGTAGACGAGCTCCTGGGCCTCGACGAGCATGCGCGCCTGGTCGCCGGTTTCCTTGGCGCTCCGGCTCTTGATGCGTTGGGAAACGGTTTGTGCAGATGCCGGCAGGCTTGCCGTCACCAAAACTAAGGAGCCGGTGAGCAGGGCGAGGAGCGATAGTAGCCGACGCCCGATGAGGGGCGGCACCACGGCGCCGAGCCGGATTAGCCCGCTCGAGGAGGGATCAGCGGGAGCGGCGCGCCGTCCCATCAGCCGTCCTCCAGGTGCAGCAAAGCGAATGCGCCGAGCAGGCTGCCGACAAGCGCCGGGGACCAGGCCGCAACGGGCGGGCTGATGAGGCCCGTGCCGCCGAGATTGGCGACGAATTTGGTAGCCACGTAGAGGACGAAGCCCGCACCCACGCCACTCGAAATCATACGGGTGATGCCACCAAACCTGAAAAATCTTAAGGAAAAGGCGGCAGCGATGAGAACCATGGCGACGAGCAAGAGCGGCCGCGCCAGAAGCGTCTGGTACTGCAGACTGTAGCTGGTTGCGTCCAGGCCGGCGCTTTCGGTCTCATCGCGGACTTTCGGCAGCTGCCAGAACGGCACGGATTCGGCCGAACTGAAGCTGCGCGTGACTTCGTCGGGCGTGAGATTCGTCGCCAGCATATAGGTGTCGAAATCCCTCGGCTCCTCAAGCGAGGTGATCACGCGTCCGCCTTCGAGCTTCCAGGCGCCCGGCTGCAGGGTGGCGTGCTGAGCCTCGATTCGTTCGACGAAGTGTCCATCCGGATCGTAGAGATAGGCGGTGACCCCACTGAGCTTGGCGCCGGAATCGCTCGCCTGTGCGGCCTTAATCAGCGCCTGGCCGTCGACACTGCGCTGTCGAAACCAGACGCTCTTATCGGGATTGGATCCCGTCCCGAAGAGCCGCGCCTCGATATGCTCGGCCCGCATTTTCATCTCGGCCGACACGGGATTGAACACGGTCACCGAAAGCACGCCCGCGAGGAATGCTATGAGCAGCGGCGGGAACATGAATTGCCAGACCGAAATGCCAGAAGCGCGTGCGACCACGAGTTCGAGGCGCCGGGTCAGATTGACGAAGGCCGTCATCGCACCGAACAGCACCGCAAAGGGCAGGATCTGTTCTGCGACCGCGGGAATGCGCAACAGCGAGAGGCCGGCGATCATTCCGGTGCTCGCCTCGGGGATGTTGCCGGCCCGGCGCAGCATCTCGACGAAATCGACGAGGTAGACGAGGCTGACGATCGTCAGGAAGACGGCGAGCACCGTCTTGACGAAGCGCGCAGAGAGATAGCGGCCGAGGGTGAGCCCGATGATCATGGCCGCCCCGCCGAACGCCGCCGGCGGTGCAAAGGCGCAAAGGCTCGCCACCGCGGGCACACGCCCGCCGGCGCGTAGGGAAGCCGATTGCCCTTGACGCGTTCCATCTCGGTTTAGAGCTCGCTTGAAGACGCTCGGGGCCTAGGAGCCGCCCCATGACGCCTCGAAACGTGCCTCGCGGTTCCCTTTCTCGTCCGTCCGACCGTAGGCGCGCCCCGACTCCGGCACGGACATAACTCGCCACTCTGTTGGCTAGACCTTGGACTTTCGAGGCGCAACAGGCTCTGAGGGCGTGCGCGCGTTCGCAGCGAAGGCGTTGCCGATGGGCCACTTAAAGCAAAGCTGAGGGCCTTTTGAGGGCAGGTGGAGGGGCGCGGCGGCAGGCAGTCATTTGACCGTGCCGGGGGCGCGCGATAGTGCACGACGAGCCCTCGCCTGGCGGGCGGCTCAGCCCCCATGGCGGAATAAGCGGAATGTCCTCTTCGGTCGCAATCGAGTTTGTGCCGTTGGACGGCTTGCGCCCGCAGGCGGGCCCCGAGGCCGCTCCCTCGGTACTCGTGGCTTTCGCGGCCGACTATCTCGCGCTGTCGCCGAAAACCCGCGAAATTGTCGGGAGCAGCGTCGGCCGGTTTGAGCGCGCCGCGGCGGTCGCCAACTTCAAGGGCAAGAACGGCAGCGCCGTCGATATCCTCGCCCCGGAGGGGCTCGGCTTCGACCGGCTCTTGGTGCTCGGCACCGGCAAAGGGGCGAAGGTGGACGCCCTTGAGGATACGCTTCCGGACCACGTCGGCTTGGGCGGTGCGCTCATGGGCCGGCTCGGCCGCGGCCTCCGCGCGACCGTGCTGTTCGACCTGCCGGAGCCTCCGGGCGATCCGGCCGCTGCGGCTGCCGAACTGGCGCTTGGCATCGAACTCCGCGCCTATCGCTTCGACGTTTACCGGACCAAGAAAAAAGACGAGGGC
>Ga0164305_10000523_pt1 | contig 14468 bp, 10 predicted proteins | sample Whisoiple_237_MG_FD_110215 | JGI IMG/M metagenome (GOLD analysis project Ga0164305, IMG submission 110215) | Soil microbial communities amended with pyrogenic organic matter from upstate New York, USA - Whitman soil sample_237_MG | ecosystem: Environmental > Terrestrial > Soil > Agricultural...
CCACCGTGCACCTCGAACGTCGGCGTGGTCGCCGGGTCGTAACAATCCTGCGAGTAATTGTCGAGGGTCGGCTTGAACATGAAGCGGATCGCGTTACGCATGTTCGCGTTGTTCGGGAACAGCTCTTCGCCGATCACGTAATCGCCCGGGTCGTTGCTGTTATTGGCGTAGTACTCGACCAGGGTGCCGAAGATATCCGAGGTGGACTCGTTCAGCGAACCGGACTCGCCGTTGTAGATCAGGCCCGCGGAGCGGCTGGTGACGCCGTGCGACATCTCGTGGCCGGCGATGTCCAGCGCGACCAGCGGCAGGATGGTGGCGCCATTGTCGCCATCGCCGAAGGTCATGCAGAAGCAACCATCGCTCCACGAGGCGTTCTGGTAGTTGCGGCCGTAATGCACGCGGCTGATCGCGCCCACGCCGTCGTTGGCGATGCCGGAACGGCCATGCACGTTCTTGTAGTAATCCCACGTGGTCGCCACGCCGTAATGGGCATCGGCGGCCGCGGTCTGGGCATTGCTGACCAGGTAGTTGCCCCAGGTATTGACGCTGCCGGTGAATACGGCGCCCATGCCGGCGGTCTTCATCGACATGTTATGGGTCGCGCCGCCGCCGCGGGTCGAGTCGACCAGCTGGAAGCTGGTGCCGCACTTGGTGGTGTTGAGCACGACGGCACCGGCGGTGAGGCTGTTGCCGGAGCCGACGGCCGCGGTGGCGCCGCTGCAGCCGCCGCCGCCCGGGCCCGGCTGTGCGGTCTGCACGTTGTCCCACTGCTCGAGGATGCGGCCGCTGCGTGCATCGACGAAGTAATGCATCTCGGTTTCGGTCTGGTCGGCCTTGATGCCCTGGAACACCACTTCATGGGCGAGCACCGGGCTCGCGCCGCGGGCATAGACCACCATCCGAGAGGTCGGGGCGCCGAAGAACTTGCTGCCGAAGCGTGCGCCCGCCTCGATGATCGCTTCGTCGCCGCTGAACTGGGCGACCAGGTTCGGGCGCGCCGCGGTCTTCAGGGATTGGCTGACGTTGCGCAGCTGGCCGTTGCGTGAATGCATCACGAAGTCGCCGCCGATCACCGGCAAGCCGCGATAGCTGCGCTGGAAGCGCACGTGCTCGGTGCCGTCCGCATCGACGATGGCGTCACGCGCCGCGAACACGTCGCCCTGCGCACCACGGATGATGCCGGTGCCGTTGGCGCCGAGCAGCACGTTGGCGCGGCTGATGGCAGCGGCTTTCTGGTTGCCGGCAGCTTCAGCAGGAACCGACGAAAGGAACAGGCCGGAAACGATGGCAAGGCTCAACAAGGACATCTGGGCTTTCATGGTGCGTTCTCCGTGGTGATCAGGACCGGACGTTTCCGTGCCGGGGAATGGATGGGGCAGGCCGGGTAGTGGTGCCGCGGCCGCCGACAGCGGCGGGTGCACGCAACGGGCTCGGTGCCTGCAGCACGGCATCCTTGAAGTAGGACACGCGCAGCACCAGCCCTTGCGGGGAATATCCGATGAACGTCGAATCGAACGCCGGTTCATGGGCGCGGTTGTAGACCTTGGCGAGCTTGGTGTTCTCGAGCTCGAGCAGGATGCCGAGGCTCTCAGGCGTGTCGAGCCCGCGATTGAAATCCTCGAGGATTCCCTTCGCGCGCAGGTGGAACGACTGGATATGGTTGCGGCCGCGCATGCGCTGGGCGAAATACTGGCGGAAGTAGTACATCGGCTGGCGCAGGCGTGGCAGCACCTTGATCACCGCGGTGCAGACGCCGCACAGGGCGCCCTGCTCGTCGCGGGCGATGCACACCGCCTGCATGGCGCGCGCCGCTGCGGTCGCTTCGTTGCCGATCGCCTTGTTCTCGCGCCAGAACGCGACAAGTTCGGCAGCCAGCTCCGGCGTGACCTGCTTCCAGACGGGGATGTAGTCGGCGTTCACTTGGCCGGGCCCTTGGCCGCCTCTTGCGCGGACAGCGTCTGCACGAGTTTCACGTACTCGCCGAAGGCCAGCTTGCCATCGCGGTTGGCATCGAACACCGACATCTGCGGCGCGTTCTTGCCGGCCTGCTTGACCAGCACGAGGTTGCCGTACTCGGCGGGGTCGATCGCGTTGTTCTTGTTCGCGTCCACCGTGCCGAACTGGTGGCGCAGGCGCGCCTGCACCTCGGCGACGCGCTGCACCTGCTGCCAGCCGGTGCGGAACTCGACCAGCGACAGGCTGCCGTTGCGATCCTTGTCCCAGGCCTTGAAGGCTTCGGCGGCGGGATCCTGGGCGACGGCAGCCTGTGACGGCTTCGCGTTCGCCGGCGCGGCCTGCGCGGCAGACTGCTGCGCGCCGACCAGGAGCAGCGCGCCGGACAGCGCCAACATCGTGGTGCGGATCAGGCTCATGCGGCGTTCGCCTCCGCGGCGGGCAGATCGGATTCGAAGGTGATCAGGTCGCGGATCTCGGCGGTGCGCAGTCCGATCATCATCGGATTCTTCACGTTCGGCAGGAACGCGATGTCGAAGATCTCGCTGATGTCGCCCTCGAAGCGGATCCAGTTCATCACGTCGCCGTTGGTCAACGAGATGATCTGCACGCCGCACCACGGCTCGGCGTCGCGCTTCTTCAGCTCCTCGTCGAGCTGCAGGCCCTCGAAGCGCTGGTTGCGCGGCTTTGACAGGCCGACCGCGGCGACGTTGCCGATGATCGACAGGCCACGCGCGAACCCCGGCACCGATGCATGCGGCACGAAGGCCTTTTTCTCGAAATCGACCCAGCCGAGGTGGCCGGTGCCGGCGTTCAGCGCCCACAGTTTCCCGTTGTGCCAGCGCGGCGAATGCGGCATCGACAGGCCTTCGCAGACGATCTCGTCGGTCTGCACGTCGATCACCACGCCACCGTCCTGGCGACGGTCGCGCCAGCCGTCGACGCTGTCGCTCTTGCACACCGCGGTCACGTACTTCGGTTCGCCGTCGACCATCGCCAGGCCGTTCAGGTGGCACCTGTCCTCCGGCGCCAGCTTGCTGATGAACGTCGGCTTCCAGATCGCCTTGAAGCTGTGGGTCTGGCTGAGCTCGGCCAGGCAGGAGTACTTCGTGTTGACGAAGACCACCTTGCCGTTCTTGCGGATGCCGAGTTCGTGGATGTCGAGGTCGCCGATGGTCTGGGCGTTGCGCGGGACATAGCACTTGTCGAACTGGCCGTGGATGACCTCGTTCGGGCGCAGCACGTTCTCGAATCGCCACAACTGGTACAGCCCGCCCAGGTAGATGCGCTGCGCATTGCCGACCACGCCCATCGCACGCTCGAAGATGCGCTCGAAGAACGACACCCGGCCCTGCTTGTCGCTGCCGACCAGGTAGATCCGGCCGGTCTGGTAGGAGGTGATCGCCAGCGACATCCGGTGCTGGGCCAGCCAGCCGGACAAGCCGCGCGAGCAGGATTTCTCGACCTTGAGCTTGGTGATGTCGACCGGCGGCTTCTTGCCGTCGGCGCCCGCCGCCGCCGGTGCCTGCACCGGGGCGTCGGCGGTCACCGCATCCAGGCCTGTGTCCAGCTCCGGCTTGTCCTGGTTGCCCTGGACCTGCGGTTCTTCCTGCTTGTTCTCGTTCGTCACGTGTATCCCGACTGCTGTCCTGCAAGACGACGGACCCGGTTGCGCCGGGCCCGCCACATCCAAAGTTACCAGGCGAAGCGCACCGACGCCTGGCCGCTGACCGCGCTCTTGTAGGCGCCACCATCGGTCCAGTTGGCGCCGATGTTGAAGCCCCAACCGCCAGCCTGCACGCCAAGGCCCAGTTCCGCCATCGCGCTGGTGCCCTCGACGCTGGTGCTCCCGAAGAAGTTGTTGCCCACGGTATAGGTCATTTCGCCATCGAACTCGCGGATCGCGCTGATCGAGCCGTACGGGGTCCAGCGCAGGTTGCCGGCGGTGAAGGTCTTGTTGAACTCCACGCCCAGGCGGCCGCGTTCCGAGGTACCGCCATCCGCTGCGAAGGTGGCGCGGTCGAAGCTGATCGCCCGCACGTCTTCCACTTCGGTCCGCGTGTACTGGATCTGCGGGACGATGTTGAAGCCGCCCACCGCCCACTCGTAACCCGCTTCCAGGCTCTTCGACGAGGTGTGCGCACGCGTCTGCAGCAAGCCAGCGATCGACAGCGACTCCACGTCCACCGCCATCTGGCGATGGGTCAGGTCGACGTAGAAGCCCTGCGGCACGTACCAGGTCGCGTACGCGCCCCAGGTCATGCCGTCCATGCGGTTCTGGCCAACGCCCGCGCCGGTCAGGCGCTGGCGGCTGTCCGCCGTGCCCAGCACCACGCCCGCGTGGAAGTTGCCGAACAGGTTCGCGTTGACGCCGACTTCCCGGCCCCAGCTCGACTGGTCGTAGGCGAAGTTGCCGCCCTGGCCGAAGTTGGCCGCCACGTGCGCCTGGTCGACATCGCCTTCGCTGCTGTAGACGCGGACGAACGCGCTCATCACCTTGCCGGCGTCGCCGTAGGGATTCACGCCGAGGCGCTGGCGGAACGTGCCGATCTGGCTGTTGAGGAAGTCGGCGGCGCCCGAGGCCACCGACGCGGCCAGCGAGCCGCTGTCGCTCAGGCCGACCACGTCGACATTGACCGAGAACAGGTCCGGGGCGGTGTTGGCGGTGTTGATCTGGCTGCTGACCGTCAGGTCGAGGTCGAGGAAGTTCGCCGGGCTGTAGCCGAAGATCTGGCCGGCCACGAAGTTCGACGCCACCGAGGTGCCGCTCACACGCCCGAACACCGCCGAAGTGTGGGCCGTGGTCGGCAGCCCCGGCGCTGCCACGTTCACCGTCTGCACCGCGTTGGCTGCCACGTTGCCGGTCACCGCCAGCTGGTCGACCGTGCTGTTCTGCAAGTTCAGGTCGAGGTTGAGCGCGCCACTACCGGCCAGCGTGCCGATGACCGTCAGGCGGTCGTCGGTCGCACCGTCGATCAGGTCGATCGCGTTGGTGTTGGTCAGGGTGCCGGCGGCGCCCACGTCCACCGTGCTGTTGCCCAATGCCTTGAGGATGCCCGCATTGTTGAACGCGTTGGTGCCGGTGCCCATCGTGACCGTGCCGCCGGTCAGGCGGAACGTACCGAAGTTGGTGATCGTGTCGTTGCCGGCTTCCGTCGCGATCGTGCCGCCGACCACGTCGATCAGGCCCGTGCTCGCATTGGTCAGCGTATCGTTGCCGTCGCCGAAGCTGATCGTGCCGCCGGTGCCGGTCCTCACCGTGCCGGCATTGGCCAAGGTGTCGTTGCCGGTACCGAAGGTGATCGCGCCGGTCAGGATGTCGACCAGGCCGCCGGCCAGGTTGTTGAGGGTGTCGTTGCCATCGCCGAAGTCGGTGCTGTGCGTGCCGCCGGTGCTCCACACGCCGCCGCTGCGGTTGTTGAACACGTCGTTGCCGCCGTAGAGGGCCAGCGCGCCGGTGATGCGACCGTTGTTGTTGATGGTGTCGACGGCGTCGCTGCCGAGGACGGCGAAGGCATCGCCGTCGGTGCCGACGACGCTGATCGTGCCGGTCGCCGCATTGTTCAGGGTGCTCGTTCCGGACAAGGACTCCATCAGCACCGCCGCGGCATGGCCACCCGCCTCGGCGCTGGCCGAGACGGCGCCCGCGTTATTGATGGTCACGTTGCCATCTGCGCGGGCGAAGATGCCGTAAGCGTAGCTCGGTGCCGAAGCGGCGATGCGCCCGGTCGCCCCGTTGCCCACCGTCACGTCGCCTGCCGGCGCCTGCGCCAGGATGCCGTAGGCGCCGTAGTCGCCCAGCGCATCGATGGTGCCGCTGTTGGACACCGACGTATCGCCCGCCAGGGAATAGCCGGTGATGCCGATCGCCGTGCCGTATCCGGAAGTAGCGTCGATATCGCCCGAATTGGTCACGGCCACGTTGCCCAGCCCGCTGTAGGCCTGGATGCCGACGCCGCCGCCGAGGACGCCCTCGACCGCGATGTCGCCGGCATTGGTGACCGTCACGTTGCCGTATTCGGAGCGGCCCTCGATGCCGATCGTGACATACAGCGAGTACGCCTCGATTTCGCTGGTCGCGGTGGTGGTGACCGTGGTGCCGTACAGCGAGCGCGCCGCGATGCCGGTGGCGGTGTAGTACCCGATCGCCTGGATGCTGCCGGAGTTGCCGACCTGCGCGTACTCGCCATTCGCCAGCACACCGTAGGCGTAGTCGCCGATGTAGCCATTCACGCCTTCGACGCCCGCGTAGATGTCGCCACCATTATTGACAGCCGCGGTCCCGTAGTCGGCGCGCGCGAACACGCCGACCGCCACATTGCCGCCGGTGATCACCTCGATCGAGCCGGTGTTGGTGACGGTGACGTCGCCCAGGGCCGCACGGCCGAAGATGCCCGCGGACTGGCCATAGGCGTAACCGCTGATGGCACCGTCGTTGGTGATGTTCACGTCGCCGTTGTCGGCGAAGCCGAACACACCCCAGCCACGGCCGCTGTACGAGTAGAAGCCGAGTTCGCCGCCGTCCGCATTGGTGACCGAGACGTCGCCGGTGCCGGCGGTTGCGTACACGCCGAACGCATACTTCGCGCCATTGGCGTAGACGGAGCCGCTGTTGTCGACGGTGACGTCGCCGAAGCCGCGCGCATCGATGCCGGTCGCCCAGTAGCCGCTGACGGCGTTGATGTCGCCGCTGTTGTCCGCGATGGCGTCGCCATTGCCGGCGAAGGCCACGATGCCGCTGGCCGCGTAGTACTTCTGCGCCGAGTTCTCGACATTGATGTCGCCGCTGTTGGTCACGCTGGCGTTGCCGGCGAAGGACAGCGCGGCAGCGCCGTTGGCGATGCCGCCAGAGTAGACCTCGATCGAACCGCTGTTGGTGATGGTGCCGTCGCCGTCGGCCGAGACCACGATGCCGTAGGCGCCGTAGCCGTACTTCTGGTTCACCGATACCGAGAGGTCGCCGCTGTTGTTGACGCTGGCGGTGCCGCCCAGGCCACCGGAGGTCGCGGCGATGCCGCTGGCCCCGAAGATGCCATCCGCGCTGATGTCGCCGCTATTGGTCACCGAGACGGCCGCGCCTTCGCCATTGCTGATGGCGTTGATGCCGGTCGCGACCTGGGTGCCGAAATAGTAGGTGTAGTAGTTGGTGCCGTTGTAGTACGAATTCAGGCCCGACCCGGCAACGATGTCACCGCTGTTGCTGACGCTGATGTCGCCGGTCGACTGCACTTCGATGCCGGTGGCATAGCCCGCGTCGACGGAGATGTTGCCGCTGTTGGTGAGGTCGACCCCGCCTTCGCCGCCGGTTGCGTAGATACCGAACGCCTGCACGCCCGGCGAGTAGCCGATGACGCCGTAGTAGTCCTGCACCTGCAGGAAGCCCGGGGCGAGGACGCTGATGTCGCCCGTATTGCTGACGGTCGCGCTGTCCGCGCCCTGCGCCTCGATGCCGGCCGCCCAGGTATAGCCGTAGACCTCGATCGCGCCGGCGTTGGACACGTCGACATTGGCGCCCGAGGCGAAGATGCCGTCGGCCAGGCCGTAGTAGGAAATCGCGGTGATGTCGCCGCTGTTGTCGAGGGTGACGTCGCCGTACGTCGAGTAGGCGTAGATGCCGATCGAGTCGCCGTACAGCGAGCCGGCATAGACGTCGCCGCTGGTGTCGACCGACACGGCGCCATCGCTGTAGGCGACGGCGTTGATGCCCTTGGCGCCGAGCACGATGCCGACGGCTTCGATGTCGCTGGCGTTGTCGACCGACACGCTGCCGTAGAAGGAGCGGGCATCGATGCCGAGGCCCTCGCCCACCGCGATCGCACTGATGCTGCCGCCGGTGTTGGTGACCGCGGTGCCGTAGTACGAGGTCGCGATGATGCCGGCCGCCGCGTAGTAGCCGCTGGCCTCGATGTCGCCGCTGTTGCTGACGCTGGAGTACTCGCCGCGGGCGAGCACGCCGTAGGCGACTCCGTAGTACGAGTAGGCGGAAATCGAGCCGCTGTTATCGACCGTGGCGGTGCCGTAGTCCGCGCGGGCGAAGATGCCGAGCGCCGCATTGTCGTAGCTGTACGCGTCGATCGCGCCGCTGTTCGAGACATCGACGTCGCCGGCGTAGGCCAGGCCGAAGATGCCCACCGACTGGCCGCCAACGCTGGTCGTGATGTCGCCGCCGTTGTCGACCGCGACGTCGCCGTTGCCGCTGAGGCCGAGGATGCCGAACGCGGTGCCGCCGCCCAGGCTGTAGGTGGCGTAGATCGAACCTTCGTTCGACACGGCCACGTCGCCGTTGCCGGACTGCGCGCGGATGCCGTAGGCGCGATACGCGTCGACCGAGATGTCGCCGGTGTTGCTCGCCGTCGCGCCGTCCAGGCCGCTGACGTCGATGCCGGCGCTGGTGTACTTGCTGGTGACATCGATGTTGCCGCTGTTGCCGGCATAGGCGCTGCCGTTGCCGGAGAACGCGACGATGCCGTAGGCGCCGTAGTACAGGAACGCATCGGTGGTGACGGTGATGTCGCCGCTGTTGGTGACGCTGGCGTCGCCGGCGAATGACAGCGCGACCGCACCATTGGCGATGCCGGCCGAGTCCACGGTGATCTCGCCGCTGTTGTCGATGCTGGCATCGCCATCCGCCGACACCACGATGCCGTAGGCGCCGTAGCCGTACTTGTTGTACTGCGAGGCGTAGATCGCGCCGCTGTTGGTCACGCTGGCCGAGCCGCCCAGGCCGCCGGACGTGGCGGAGATGCCGGTGGCGCCGTAGTAGCCCTGCGAGGAAATGTCGCCGCTGTTGGTCACCGTGACCGCCGCGCCCTCGCCGTTGCTGCTGGCGTTGATGCCGGCGCCGACCAGGCTGCCGTAGAGGTAGGTGTAGCCGCTGTAGTAGTCGTAGACGCTGGTCAGCGAGCCGCCGATGATGTTGCCGTCGTTGCTGACCGTGACGTCGCCGTAGGACTGCGCCTCGATGCCGGTGCCGCTGTAGCCCTGCGCCTCGATGTCGCCGGTGTTGGTGACGGTGACGTCGGCGCCGGTGGCGTAGATGCCGAATGCGGTCCCGGCATCGGACACCACGGCGTAGATGTCGCCGCTGTTGTCGACATCGGTCACGCCGGTGGACTGCGCCTCGATGCCGGCCGCCCAGGTGTAACCGTAGACATCGATCGCGCCGCTGTTGTCGATCTCGACATTCGCGCCGGAGGCGAAGATGCCGTCCGCCAGGCCATACACGGAGTAGCCGAAGATGTCGGCGGCGTTGTCGATGCTCGCGTCACCGGCGGCGGCGTAGGCGTAGATGCCGATCGCGTTGCCGTAGAGCGACGCCGCGAGCAGATCCGCGCCGGCGTGGTTGCTGATCTCGACATTGCCTTCGCTGCTGTAACCGCTGATGGCGGTCGCGCTGTAATAGATATCGACCTCGTCGATGGGATCGACGTTGTCGATGACCAGGTCGCCGATCGCCGATTCGCTCAGGGTCGAGTGAAGTTCGACCGGCACTTCCATCCAGATCGGCGGCGCCACTGCGGTCAGGTCGTGCACGGGAGCCACATCGATCGCGGCGCGTTCGACCTTGAGCGCCTGCACCTGCGGGGTCTTGTGGCCGGCGGCGAAGGCGCCGCCACTGGCGCCCAGGGCCAGCGCCATCGCCGAAACGGCCAGCGCGGAGCGCACGGCACGGGTCATGGGGGCCAGCTTGATGGTGCGGCTCCGCTTCGTCTTCGCCGACCCGCTCACGTTCCGGATATTGCTCATTTGACCCCCAAGGTCCATAGCTGATTTGTATGTCGCGGCTTGCCGGGAAGACGGAAAACGCGCGGTGCCGACGATGCATCGCGGCACGTGTCGCCTGCGCAGGATTGCCTACCGGACGAGGAGTCCACGCACGCCTGTTCCCCGGCGCAAACGGACTCATTCAATGTTCAGTTATCGCCAGCCGAGCTTTTCGTGTCAATAGAAACTTTGACATAGGACACGCTTCCCTTTCCCTGAATGCGGGGATGCCGAAGCGCAACCCATGGGCGTCCGTCGACGGCCAAGCGATCCTGCGGTGGTCGCGCCGGCGGGCATGAAATCGGAGGTCTCCGCCGCCAATCTCGCGCTACACCTGCTGTTCTGGGATAATCCGGGGTTTGGTGGCTTCGGCCGAACCCCATACCCTAGGTGGATCGTGCGCAACTACGACCTCGAATTCCTCAAGCGCTTCTCGATGGTCATCGCCTTCCTGGCGCTGGTCACCCTCGGCCTGATCCTGTTCGCGCACCACCTGAACAGCAAGGTCGTGCATGAAGTCGATCCCGCCACCCACCAGCGCCTGGCCGCCCGCATCGCCCCGGTGGGCGACGTCTACGCCGGCAGCACCGGCGCAGCCGCGCAAGCCGCCGCCGCGGCAGCAGCGCAGGCGTCCCTGCTGGCCAACATTCCCTTCGACGGCCGCACCGACGGTGCCGAGATCTTCAACAACAGCACTTGCACCGGCTGCCACACCGCCGGCATCGGTGGCGCGCCCAAGCTGGAGCCGGCCGGGATCGGCGCACGCCTGGCCGAGCAGGGGCTCGATACCCTGGTCAGCAAGGCGATCAGCGGTTTCCAGGGCAGCGCCGGGGTGATGCCGGCCAAGGGCGGCAACCCGGCCCTGACCGACGACCAGATCAAGGCCACCGTCGAGTGGATGGTGTCGCAGAGCAAGTAAGCCGGCCCACGCCCGCCACCCCGCAACGCCGCCTCCGGGCGGCGTTTGCATTTGCGGATGTCGCACCTCCCTGTCTTCGGGGTTTCACCGCGCCTGCGGCATCATGGCCGCATGAGCGAACCCATTGCCGCCCCTGCCAGCGCCGACGAATCCCTGGCCATCACCGGTCCCGCCGGCCGCATCGAGGCCGCGCTCGACCTGCCCGAGCCGGGCAGCGTGGCGCAACCGGTGCTGGCGATCGTCTGCCATCCGCTGCCCACCGAGGGCGGCAGCATGCACAACAAGGTGGTGACCATGGCCGCCCGCGCGCTGCGGGAATCCGGCATCACCACCTTGCGCTTCAACTTCCGCGGCGTCGGCCAGTCCGAAGGCCGCTTCGACGATGGCCAGGGCGAGCTGGACGACCTGCGCGCGGTCGCCGCCTGGGCGCGTGCCGAACACCCGGAGAAGGCGCTGTGGCTGGCCGGCTTCAGTTTCGGTGCGTGGGTTTCGCTGCGTGCCGCGGACGAACTCGGTGCGTCCGCGCTGGTCTCGATCGCGCCGCCGGTAGGCCGCAGCTGGTCGTTCGACGACATCGCGATCCCTGCCATCCCGTGGCTGGTCATCCAAGGCGAGGCCGATGAAATCGTGGACGCAGGCGCCGTGTTCGACTGGATCGCCACCCTGCCGCATCCGCCGCGGCTGGTGAAGATGCCGGATACCAGCCACTTCTTCCACCGCAAGCTGATCGACCTGCGCGGCGCGGTGAAGAACGGCGTGCGCGACTGGCTGCCGGTGCCGCCCGCCGCATGAGCGAGGCCATGCTTCCCTCTCGCCGCTATGCCGACGGCGTGGCGCATGGCGACTGGCTGAACGATCCGGCGCAGCAACCCGCCCTGCGCGCGCTCGACCGGATCCACGCCTCGCTTGCGGCGCCAGTCCCGACCCGTGGCGTGCTGCAACGCCTGTTCGGCGCCGATCCCGAGCCTGCCCCGCAGGGGCTTTATCTATGGGGCGGCGTCGGTCGCGGCAAGACCTTCCTGATCGACCTGTTCTTCGCAGGGCTGCCGATCAAGGAGAAGCGCCGCACCCACTTCCACCGCTTCATGCGCGAGGTGCACGAACGCCTGCGCGCGCACGCCGGCGAGCGCGACCCGCTCGCGGCGATCGCCCGCGAGTGGCGACAGTCGCTGCGGGTGCTGGTGCTGGACGAGTTCTTCGTCAGCGACATCGGCGACGCGATGCTGCTGGGCCGCCTGCTGGACCGCCTGTTCGCCGAAGGCGTGGTGCTGGTCACCAGCTCGAATGCCGCGCCCACCGACCTGTACAAGGATGGCCTGCAGCGTGCGCGCTTCCTGCCGGCGATCGCGCTGGTCGAGCAGTATTGCGAAGTGGTCGAACTGGTCAGCGACACCGACTACCGCCTGCGCGCGCTCACCCGCTCGCCGGTATACCGCGCGCCGCTCGACGCCGATTCGGATGCCTGGCTGCAACAGCGCTGGCGCGAACTGGGCGGCGACGACAGCCACGTCGATGCGGGCATCGTCATCGATGGCCGGCGCATCCCGGTGCGTGCGCGCAGCAAGGGCCTGTGCTGGTTCGACTTCGACGCGCTGTGCGAGGGCCCGCGCGGCAACGCCGACTACATCGAGGTCGCGCGCGAGTTCCACACGGTGCTGCTCGGCGGCATCCCGCGCCTGGACGGCAGCCGCGACGATGCCGCCCGCCGCTTCGTGCACCTGGTCGACGAGCTGTACGACCGCCACGTCAACCTGGTCTGCACCGCAGATGCGCAACCGATGGCGTTGTATGCGGGCGAGCGCCTGGTCGCGGCGTTCGAGCGCACCGCATCGCGGCTGGTGGAGATGCAGTCCACGGACTATCTCGCCCATGAACACGGCGGCTGAGCGCGCGGCCCGCGCACTGTAACTCCCCTAGAATCCCACCCCTTGCACCGATCCAGAGGACGCCCATGACTCCCATGCTCCGCATCGCCGGACCTGCCCTGCTCCTGCTGGCCGTGGCCGGCTGCAACCGCCAGGGGCCAGAAGTCCCGAAGCAGGTCGACGACAACAAGGAGTTCCGCGATACGGGCGACGGGATCCAGTCGGTGGTGGTCTCGCCCGACGCGGCCAAGGTGGGCAGCGAGGCAAACGAGGCCGGCGACATCGTCACCGAAGCGCGTGTGTTCGAGGTCGGGCAGAAGGTCCACATCTCGGTTCCCACCAAGTTCGGCCGCAAGATCGGCGACAAGCTGGAGATCTTCTGGTTCCACGACGACGGTCGTTCGCGCCGGGACGAGACCAAGCAGATTGCCGGTCCCTTCACCCTGTTCGAGTTCTCCCCGACCGATCCCGGCCCCTACAACGTCGAGGTCGCTGCCAATGGCCGGCCGATCGCGCTGGCCCAGTTCGAAGTGAAGTAAGGCGGCAGCCGCTCCGTGGGCGACATCGACCATTCCCCGCTCGGCCGCGACGTCGCCTACCCGCGGCACTACGACCCCACGCTGCTCTATCCGATCCCGCGCGTGCTCGGCCGCCAGGCGATTGGCGTCTCCGCGCCGCTGCCCTTCATCGGCCACGACCGCTGGAATGCCTACGAGTTGTCGTGGCTCGAGCCGGGCGGCAAGCCGAGGGTCGCCACCGCGACCCTGCAGGTGCCGGCGGATTCGCCGAACCTGGTCGAATCCAAGTCGCTCAAGCTTTATCTCAATTCGTTCAACGCGAGCCGTTTCGCCGGTGCCGACGCAGTACGCGCCCGGATCGAGTCGGACCTGTCGGAGGCCGCGGGCGCGACCGTGACGATGGCCTTCGGCTTGCCTCCGTTCGAGGATGCCGATGATGATGCAACCTGCATCGATGGCCTCGAGATCGACATCGCAGCGTGCGACGCGCCGGATGCCACCCTGCTCCGCGCCGATCCCGGCGAGGTGGTCGAGGACACCCTGACCAGCGCCTTGCTCAAGTCCAATTGCCCGGTTACCGGCCAGCCGGACTGGGCCGACCTGGCGATCCGCTATCGCGGCCCGCGCATCGACCGCGCCGGCCTGCTGCGCTACCTGGTCGGGTTCCGTGATCACGCCGAATTCCACGAGCAGTGCGTTGAGCGCATCTTCGTGGACGTGCTGGCGCGTTGCATGCCGGAATGGTTGTCGGTGGAGGCACGCTACACACGCCGTGGCGGGCTGGACATCAATCCGTGGCGGGCCAGCGCGGGGATCCACCCGCCCGTCTCGCAACGCACGATCCGCCAGTAAGGCGGCACATGCGCGGTCACGCTGTCGCCATATTTCCTTAACAGCCCGCGTGTCAGCGTGCCCTGCCCGACCCCGGGAAGGAGCCACGCATGAGCAACGACAAGAAACCCGATTTTTCCAACGTGCAGGGCGGCGTGCGCAGCACCGAGCAACTCAAGCCCGATTTCTCCAACGTCCAGTCCAAGGTGACCTCGACGGAGGAAATCACCGGCGGCCAAGGCGGCGGCGGCGGCATCGGCGAGCAGACCTATACCGTCGAGAAGGGCGACAACCTGTCCACCATCGCCAAGCATTTCTATGGCCGGCAGGATTGGAAGCGCATCTACGACGCCAACCGCGACCAGTTGGACGACCCCGACCTGATCAAGCCGGGACAGGTGTTGAAGATCCCGCCGAAGGACGAGCCGCAGGACTGACCTGCGTTGCACGGCCTGTCGCATCCCCACTCCAGACACGAAAGGAAGAACCCCCCATGAAAACGAACCGCCTCCAGATGGCCCTGCTCGCCGCGATGATCGGCAGCGCCGCGCTCGTCGGCTGCAAGAAGAAGGAAGAGCCGGCACCGCTGCCGCCGGTGGCTACCGAGCCCATGCC
>Ga0164305_10000524_pt1 | contig 14463 bp, 14 predicted proteins | sample Whisoiple_237_MG_FD_110215 | JGI IMG/M metagenome (GOLD analysis project Ga0164305, IMG submission 110215) | Soil microbial communities amended with pyrogenic organic matter from upstate New York, USA - Whitman soil sample_237_MG | ecosystem: Environmental > Terrestrial > Soil > Agricultural...
AGTCGTAGTTCACTTAAGGTACGGTCTTCTTCCGGGGTCAGAATGATGCGTAAAGGGGTAGGCATGACAGGCTAATGAGGCAGATTCACTATCTTATAATTAATTCCACCCACCTACTTAGAAGACTAAAGATGTTAAAACTGGGCAAGAACCCCCCTGCTAACTAGGTCAACATAATTTAAAGATAAGCTCTAATTTTGGAACTCCCTCAGCCTCCTCTGCTTATATTTTATTAAGTCGAGCTACTTATCAAATCCGTAAATCCTGTCCTTCTGCTTCCTCTTCCTGCTCAATTCTGGCTTCTGGCTGAGGGCGCATCGCTTCTCGCCCCAGCATAAACATGCCTGTAACTCCGATGCAAACAAACCAAATATATTGATACCAGTATTGCTGAATCTGCTCTACCGGACTGAGTTCGGGGCGTAGAGTTGTGAGATAAAGCAGCAAAAATAGCAGGAGTAAGGCTCCTAACCCCACAAAGGTTAAACCCATGAAAATTCGTGCAGGTTGTAACTCTGCATCGCTGATTTCATCTAAGTCAATTTCAGCTAACTCCTGAAGAGAAGTTTCTGCCACGGTAGAAGCCGCTTCTAAGCGGGTAGCTAGAGGCTGGGGTAAGACTGGCGTTAACGTCTCTATCGTTTGTCTCCGCAGCAACCCTTCAGTATCCCGCAGCAATTCTAAAGGTTTACGTCCGGCTGGTTCCGAAAATTCTGGACTTTCTACAGTAGGTTGGGGAGTAACTTCTGGTTCCATATCCATACATGCCTCTTCCCAGGTTTTGTTTTTCAAGATACTGCTAAAGATCTGCTCTTAGGTCTTTCCCAAGAGTAAAGTTAGCGGAACTTATAGGGCTAATTTTTCCAGAAGCGATCGCGTCGAAACAATATGTCGATCTAAACCTAATTGCTCTGGACTAATTCCTAACGATAGGGCAATGAGTTGGGGTAAATGCAGCACTGGTAACCCTAAGGAGTGTCCAATGACTTTCTCAACTTCAGGTTGACGGGAATCTAAGTTGAGATGACATAAAGGACAAGGCGTAACTATACAATCTGCCCCAGATGCTAAGGCTTCTTGAATATGCATTCCTGCCATTTTAAACGATTGGGTTGTGGCATAGCTAGAGAGCGGCCAACCACAGCACTGAGTCCGTCCCCTGTAATAAATGGGGGTGGCTCCAATACTGCGGAATACATCTTCCATTGACTCTGGTTTATAAGGGTCATCATAGGGAATCGACTTCTGTGCCCTTAATAAATAGCAACCATAGAAGGCTGCACACTTCAAACCTGTTAATGGACGAGTCACCCGTGCTTTCACCGCATCTAAACCATAATCGGTGACTAACGCCCACAGGAGATGTTTGACTTCCGTAGTGCCACGATAGGGTGAACATCCTTCTTTCTGCAATAAACCGTTAACTTGCTCAACGTAAGCAGTATCAGTTTGCTGCATTTCCTTCAAACGCTCATCGACGTGTCCAATCACGCCTTGGCAAGTGCTGCAATGCGTCAATAAAGGCAGATTTAGCTGTTCTGCCAAAGCAATATTGCGGGCATTAACGGTATCTTCCAATAACTGAGAATCTTCTTTAAAGGTGCCCGAACCGCAACAGGCCGCTTTTTTGAGTTCAACGAGTTCAATTCCTAAAGCTTGGGTGAGAGCAGCCGTAGACTGATAGAGTTCACGAGCGGCTCCTTGGGCAACACAGCCAGGAAAGTAAGCGTATTTTAAAATCTTAGATTGCATAGATATCAGTATTTTGGCAGGGTGAGCCTGACTCTTCTATCATCGTTGCTAACCCAGTTTCTAGCCATAAGAGAAGCCTTAAAGAATTGCCCTTATCAGTTAATCAGCATAAAATGAAGTCTGTGCCTCAGGGATCGCGCTTTCGGATAAGATTAAAAATGCTGAGAACCGTGTCGCCCTAGCCATAAAATTCTAGGGACTGGGTAAAGGAAAGTTTAAGTTTATGAGCCAAGAAATTTTCGAGAGAGTCAAAGACGTTGTGGCACAACAATTGGAAGTAGATCCCAAGGATGTGACCCCAGAAGCCAGTTTTACCACAGATCTAGGCGCTGACTCCCTAGATACCGTAGAACTGGTGATGGCTTTGGAAGAAGAGTTTGATATCGAAATTCCCGACGAAGCAGCTGAGCAAATTCTAACCGTGCAGGCTGTTGTGGACTATATCAGTAATCAAGTAACTGCTAAAGCCAAGGATTAATCAATCCAGTGACGAGGACTGAGCCACTGACTCAGCCCTCAGCTTTGATCTAAACTTTCACTAATTTGTCGGCACTTTGGGTAGTGGAATCCCTCTCTTACTGGCATCATGACAAATTTTGACCGTAAACGCGTTGTTGTAACGGGTCTCGGCGCGATTACACCGATTGGCAATACTCTAACTGAATACTGGGAAGGGTTGTTGAGTGGGCGCAATGGTATTGGACACATTACCTTATTTGACGCTTCGCGGCACGCTTGCCGGATTGCTGGTGAGGTGAAAGGCTTTGATCCTCACGACTACCTGGAGAGAAAAGAAGCAAAACGGATGGATCGTTTTGCTCAATTTGGGGTTTCAGCGAGCAAGCAGGCGATCGCAGACGCTCAGTTTGTGATTAATGATCTGAATGCTGCACAGGTAGGCGTGATGATTGGTACGGGCATTGGTGGTCTTAAAGTTTTAGAAGATCAGCAAGAGATCTATCTCACTCGTGGCCCCGATCGGTGTAGCCCGTTTATGATTCCGATGATGATCGCCAATATGGCGGCGGGTTTGACAGCCATTCACATCGGGGCTAAAGGACCAAACTCTTGCTCCGTAACGGCTTGTGCCGCAGGCTCTAATGCCGTTGGAGATGCCTTTCGTCTGATTCAACGGGGATATGCCCAGGCGATGATTTGTGGGGGCACAGAAGCGGCAATCACGCCTTTGGGCTTGGCGGGTTTTGCAGCAGCGCGGGCGCTCTCGACTCGCAATGATGATCCGGCTCATGCTTGCCGTCCGTTTGATCGCGATCGCGATGGCTTTGTGATGGGTGAAGGAGCAGGGATTCTGTTGTTAGAAGAACTGGAACATGCCTTAAGTCGGGGTGCCCGAATTTATGCTGAAATAATTGGCTATGGCATGACTTGCGATGCTTATCACATCACCTCCCCAGTTCCTGGCGGAGAGGGCGCAGCGACAGCAATGCAGCTAGCGATGAAAGATGCCGGCATCACTCCTGATCAAGTGAGCTACATTAACGCTCATGGCACCAGCACACCCGCCAATGATGTGACGGAGACAGCAGCGATCAAGCGAGCTTTAGGGGAGAGTGCCTACCGGGTAGCTGTTAGCTCAACTAAATCCATGACTGGACACCTCTTAGGGGGTTCTGGTGGGATTGAAGCGGTGGCGACTGCCCTGGCGATCGCTAATGATAAAATTCCCCCAACGATTAACTTAGAAAATCCTGATCCTGGCTGTGATCTAGATTATGTGCCTGGTTCAAGTCGCGCTCAAAACGTGGAAGTAGCGCTGTCCAATTCTTTTGGATTTGGCGGTCACAATGTCACGTTAGTATTCAAGAAGTATGTTTAGAGGTAGGCTAGCAGCCAGAATGAAATCTTAAGAGATGAAGCATGAAAACAGTTATATGTTGGCGGCATCAGCAAATTAAGATGAAATCCTGTAATTTCCAACTTCAAATTTCAGGCTTAGTTCTGGCTGCCTACTTACCTTAGAAAAGCTTGCCCGTCAATCCGGCTAATGGGATGATAGGTATGTATGCTTATGGCGATCCAGGGCATTCAAATTCCATCGTACCCAATTCAGTGCTAACACCGTAGTTCAGTAAAAGTAGATCATGGCTGTCGCAACTCAATCGCTCGAAGAACTTTGTATTAATTCCATTCGCTTTCTGGCTGTTGATGCTGTAGAGAAAGCAAAGTCAGGTCATCCAGGGCTACCAATGGGCGCTGCTCCGATGGCATTTGTGCTTTGGGATCGCTTTATGCGGTACAACCCCAAAAACCCTTATTGGTTTAACCGCGATCGCTTCGTGCTATCAGCTGGACACGGCTCAATGCTACAGTACGCGCTACTGTACCTAGCTGGCTATGACAGCGTGAGCATCGAAGACATTAAGAATTTCCGTCAGTGGGAATCAAAAACCCCCGGACACCCTGAAAACTTCATGACTCCAGGGGTGGAAGTAACAACGGGGCCCCTCGGTCAAGGGATTGCAAATGCAGTTGGTTTAGCCATCGCTGAAGCTCACCTCGCCGCTAAGTTTAACAAGCCTGACCAAACCATCGTTGACCACTACACCTATGTAATCTTAGGAGATGGTTGCAACATGGAAGGGATTTCGGGAGAAGCGTGTTCTTTTGCCGGACACCTGGGATTAGGGAAACTCATCGCTCTGTACGATGATAACCACATCTCCATCGACGGTTCTACGGATGTAGCCTTTACCGAAGATGTTTCTAAGCGGTTTGAAGCTTACGGTTGGCATGTCCTCCACGTTAAAGATGGTAATACCGACTTAGAAGGAATTGCTAAAGCGATCGCCGAAGCAAAATCCGTCACCGATAAACCCAGCATGATTAAGGTGACCACCACTATCGGTTATGGTTCTCCTAACAAAGCCAACACCGCAGGCGTTCACGGCGCTGCTTTGGGTGCGGATGAAGTCGCCTTGACTCGCAAAGAATTAAACTGGGAACATCCACCCTTTGAAGTCCCCCAAGATGCCCTTAACTATGCGCGTAAGGCAGTAGAACGCGGCGCAGGTTACGAAGCTGACTGGAACAAGGCTTTTGCTGACTACAAAGCGAAATATGCCCAAGAAGCGGCTGAATTTGAACGTTACATTAGCGGCAAATTGCCTGACGGTTGGGATAAGGTACTGCCTACCTACACTGCCGAAGACAAAGCGCAGCCTACCCGCAAACACTCAGAAATCTGCCTCAACAAACTAGCATCCGTTTTACCAGAACTGATTGGTGGTTCGGCAGACCTCACCCACTCTAACCTGACTGAAATCAAGGGACAAGGCGATTTTCAGAAAGGGCAATTCCAAAACCCCAACATTCACTTTGGGGTACGGGAACACGGTATGGGCGCAATCTGTAATGGGATATCGCTGCACGGTTCGGGATTAATTCCCTACGGCGCGACCTTCCTCATCTTCACAGATTATATGCGTGCTGCCATTCGCTTATCTGCCCTGTCTCAAGCTGGGGTAATTTGGGTGATGACTCACGATTCAATCGGACAAGGTGAAGATGGCCCCACTCACCAACCCATTGAAACCTTGGCTTCCCTGCGGGCTATTCCTAACCTGACGGTGATTCGCCCCGCAGATGGCAATGAATGTTCTGGGGCTTATAAATTGGCAATTGAAAAAGCCAAGCAAAAGCATCCCACCCTATTAGCGTTCACTCGTCAAAACGTGCCGAACGTTGCAGGGACATCTATGGAAGGTGTGGCAAAGGGTGCATACACAGTTGTTGAGTCTGATGGTACACCGGAAATTATCTTGATTGGGACTGGTTCAGAATTGAGCCTTTGTGTAACCGCAGCTGAGAAACTCACGGCTGAAGGACGTAAAGTGCGTGTCGTCTCCATGCCTTCAACAGAAATCTTTGATGGACAGGATGCAGCTTATAAAGAGTCAATTCTGCCTAAAGCTGTCACCAAGCGCTTATCCGTAGAAGCTGCTAGCAGTTACGGCTGGCATAAGTTCGTCGGTTTAGATGGCGATACGGTTAGTATCGATCGCTTTGGTGCTTCTGCTCCAGGTAATGTCTGTTTGGAGAAGTTTGGCTTCACCGTTGACAATGTGTTAGCGAAGGCTAAGGCATTATTGGGTTCGTAATCACTCAGTAATTCTTTAAAGGGTGGGCAAGATGCTCACCCTTTTTTATTGGTATCTCCAAGTGAATTGTTATACAGCTATTCGCCACCACCGCCGCAGCCTCCACAACCTCCACCTCCGCAACCACTACTACTGTCACTACCACCAAAGTCACCAGAAGTATGATCACTAGAATTGCCCCATCCGCAGCCTCCACCTCCGCAACCACTACTACTACTGTCATCTCCTTTAGTAATACGAGGACGTGTACTAATACGAGGACGTGAGGGATTTTTTATAAAATTTACTAACTCTAAAAAAAACAATATGACTCCCAATGCTGCTCCAACACAAATAGTGGCAAGTATAGTTACTGTAAATGGATCGATGTTGCTTTCAGAATTACCTACATAACAACTACTCAATATCAAAGTTAAAAGAATAGCTACACTGGTCGTTGCCCCTCTTTGAACTTGCAGCTTTGGCAATACCCAATTCTGCTGAGTGTTGATTCGCACAAAATATAAGTCGCGTCCAAAACGCTCCTTTGGGGTAGACCAAATTTCTACTGGAGGTGTTTGCCCAAAAAAACGTTCGTAGCTCTCTAGAGTCTTGCTGTACCAAGTATCAAATTTTTGATTTTCAGTTTGCCCACCACGAGTTGGCTCATGATGCAATGGAGTTTGCAAAACCTGTGTACAGAATTCTTCCCAATAAGATCGCGTATAGGTCAAGTGCAAATGCCAAACTTGGTCTATCTGGTCTGAAGGGGTAACTGGATGACCTGCTGCCACAGCCAAAAAAACAAACTTCTGATACTCCTCAATAACTTGCTGAGCATACTGTAATGACCAACCATTATCTCTGGCCAGTCGTTTGCTAAAAGATAGCTGCGTATCCGGTTGGTCTAACGAAAATGCTTTAATTCGCTCATACAACTCTGCTTGCTCAGTATTCATGGATTGAACATTCTGGTCAGTCGCCTTTTCAGAGTTCACCATTGTTTTTACTGCAATTGAGAAACTTTACTGCAAATTTAACACTGTTTAAGAGGTTCGTCGAACGCCAACCTAGTTTTGAAGTTTAACAGATATGGCGTAGGCTGCTTTAGGCTTCAAGGAAGGTAGATTTTTAGGCATATACTTTCCTCAATTCATAAACATCTGTTTTTTCTTCTTGTTCTTCTAAAGTTAAAAATTCGTGCAATTCTTGAATTGATACACGAGAAGAGTAAACATTGTTTTCAGAATTATGAATTTCCGTAAATGAGGCGATCGCTTCTTTAAGTTTATCAACAGGTTGTTGTTGAGTGTTTCCTTGTCTAAATAAGCCATTTTCTAAACACAATAAAACTCAATGTTCTTGGCTCTTTATCAAAATTACAGTATAAAAATTCATTGTTTTCGACTAAAGTTTTAATTTTCTGTATTATAACTTTGTACTCCAGGCGATCGCACTCTCAAACTCCCTGCCAAACAAGCAATAATTAAGCTCAGATCTGTTCTTTATTATCTTCTAATTCTTCTCCAACTATCACTCGATAGGCTGTTGGTTTAATCACCAACTTACCTTGATTAATATTTTCGGCAGGGTCTTGTATCTTTATAGCTATACGGGGAGAACTGTTAATATTAATAACTTTATAAATCCAATAATATAATCCGTGTTTCTGAGCAATATTTAATTCATTTTCAGTTAAATAAAAATCTAAGATATCTGATTCGCTAGTTTTTACTTCAATATATTTTAAATTACCTTGTAAATCAAAGGATAAAATATCATAACCAGCACCAACATCTTCTTGAGCAGTCCAACTCACTTTATTTGCCAAATCTTTCTTTCCATAATTTATCAAAAATTGACTTTCGTATTGAAGAACAAATTTTTCCCCTCGTTCTCCAATTTCAGCAGCTTGGCTTTGTTTTTTTCTAAAGAGTTCTAAACTAATTTTTTGTTTTGAATCAAATATTCCTCTTCCTATTTTTTCTCCTTCTATTTGCTCAACATGTTTTCTTCCTTCTTCTGTAATTACCCAAATTTTATGGTTAGAAGCAGCATACACAAGCCCTTTTTTTACTAAATCCAGTTTAGCCCACCGGATAAACTTCATCCATTTTGTGTCTGTATCTGAAGTATTACATAGTAGATTCTTTGCTTCTTCAGATAAATCAAAATAATCAGCTAATGATTGATAAATTGTCAATCCCTTTTCATTGGATTGTGATGGTTTAGATGAACCACCTCTACGGATAAGTTCCTGTAGTAAAGGTATATAAATTGCTTTCTTACTTGGAAACATCTAATTAATCTTAAAGCCCAAAATATTTCTTATACAGTTGTTAAGCTTTTGCAAACTCAGTAAACTTACGAGTTTGTGGATCGTGAAAAGCTAAAACAATATCTTCTTTCGGTACACCTTCCCTTAATAACTCATTAGCAATTCCTTCTTCTGTCCAATCTTCCTCAATGTAAATCTTTTCATTTTTAATACGCACATAAACAGAAATTGCCTTAACTCGCCTCTCATTTTTCCAGCCAATATTAAACCAAAGATATTGACTTCTTTGGTCATCAAATATCAATACCTCATCTATATCAGGATCAGGAACTTGTGCTGATATCTTTTCATACTCAGCAAGGATTTGTTTGATTACAGTTTGATAATGACTTAGCTTGTCCATTTGATAATCTGCTCTTTATTGATATTAACAATTAATAGTAATACTTGATACTTTTTTAAAATCAATTCAATTGCTATTTGTTCAAAAAATTTCCTATAAACATTTTCGCTAATGGCTAAATAAACTTTTTGACCAGGATGGGTGATAGAAATAAACGTTTGATAAATTAGATATTGACCTAAGGCTGTTTCAAATTCACGCATCGGAGAACGACTGATAAAACTTTTAATCTCAATAACAATTTGTTGTCCCTCCTTGTTAGCAGAAATAGTTTTTTCACCAGCAAGATCGGCAAATAACTTAACCTCTTCATATTTAATTGGATAAGGATCGGCTGTAATCGACCACCCATCCTTAACTAAAGCATTTCTCACGGCATCGAGGTAAACATCCTTTGCGGGCATTGTTCTCTTTGTAATTCTAGGGTGAGTCTTGATGGCTCACCCTAAAGTTATACTAATTAACTCCCGCTAAAGCAGCTTCCTGTTCTTTGGAAACAACACGCCCTTCATCTGCAAAATTAGTGATTTGATCGAAGTTTAAATACCGATACAAATCATCTGCAAACGGATGAATCTTTTTCGCCACAATATCAAGATATTCTTGAACTGTGGGAATGCGACCTAAGAGAGAACAAACGGCTGCTAGTTCGGCTGAACCCAGGTAGACTCGCGCATCTTTCCCCATGCGGTTGTTGAAGTTGCGGGTGGAAGTTGAAAAGACGGTTGTGCCATCTTTTACTCGTGCTTGATTTCCCATACACAGACTACAACCTGGCATTTCAGTTCTAGCACCTGCTGCGCCAAAGATACCGTAAACTCCCTCTTCCTTTAGCTGCGATTCATCCATGCGAGTAGGAGGACAAATCCAGAGGCGGGTTTTCACGGCTGATTCGCCTTCAAGGACTTTTGCAGTGGCGCGATAATGACCGATATTCGTCATACAAGAACCGACAAATACTTCTTGTACAGGGTCATTAGCAACTTCAGATAATAACTTGATGTTATCTGGATCATTCGGTGCTGCGACAATAGGTTCCTTGATTTCATTCAAGTCAATCTCGATAATTTCTGCATACTCTGCATCCGGATCAGCTTCCATTAATACAGGATTGGCTAACCACGCTTCCATCTGGGCAACTCGGCGCATGATGGTACGGGCATCTGCATAGCCCCGCGCTACCATATTTTTTAGCAGTGCCACATTAGACCGAAGATACTCAGAAACTGTCTCGACACTTAGCTTAATGGTGCAACCTGCACAAGAACGTTCAGCCGTGGCATCAGTGAGTTCAAAGGCTTGTTCTACTTTTAAATCGGGTAAGCCTTCAATCTCCATAATTTTGCCAGAGAAGATGTTTTTCTTGTTCTGCTTCTCGACGGTTAGTAAACCTTTTTGAATCGCTACATAGGGAATCGCATTCACAATATCCCGGAGGGTGACACCGGGTTGTAATTCACCTTTGAAGCGCACTAGGACAGATTCTGGCATATCTAATGGCATCACTCCCAACGCGGCAGCAAAGGCAACTAACCCGGAACCTGCTGGGAAAGAAATGCCTAGAGGAAAGCGGGTATGGGAGTCGCCACCAGTACCTACGGTATCAGGTAGCAGCATCCGATTTAGCCAGGAGTGGATAATACCATCGCCAGGACGTAGGGCAACGCCACCACGGGCGGAAAAGAAGTCTGGTAGATCGTGGTGTGTTTTGATGTCTACAGGTTTAGGATAGGCGGCGGTGTGGCAGAAACTCTGCATTACTAAGTCAGCACTAAAACCGAGACAAGCGAGTTCTTTCAACTCATCTCGCGTCATGGGTCCTGTGGTATCTTGGGAACCGACGGTTGTCATGATGGGTTCGCAAGACGTTCCAGGGCGAACTCCCGGTAAACCGCAGGCTTTCCCAACCATTTTTTGGGCTAAGGTGAAGCCTTTACCTGTATCAGCAGGTTGTAAGGGGCGGATGAAGACGGTACTGGGTTCTAATCCTAGGGCTTGGCGAGTTTTATCGGTAAGGGTGCGCCCAATTAATAAGGGAATACGTCCGCCTGCGCGAACTTCATCAAAGATGGTTTCTGGCTTGAGAGTGAAGGTGGAAATCACTTCTCCGGCTTCGTTGGTGATTTCTCCTTTGTAGGGATGGATAGTAATCACCATGCCTGTTTCCATCTGGGTAACATCGCACTGGATAGGAAGTGATCCGGCATCTTCGGCGGTGTTAAAGAAGATGGGCGCGATCGCACTTCCTAAAATATATCCCCCAGTCCGCTTATTGGGAACGAAGGGAATATCTTCCCCAACGTGCCACAATACCGAGTTAATTGCCGATTTGCGTGAGGAACCTGTACCCACAACATCCCCAACATAGGCGACAGGATGCCCTTTTTGCTTTAATTCGGCAATCAGGTTGATAGCTCCCGGCATCCGGGATTCTAGCATTGCCAAGGCATGGAGGGGGATATCTGGGCGGGTTGTTGCATGAGGGGCTGGTGACAAATCGTCTGTATTCGTCTCACCCGGAACTTTGAAAACAGTAACAGCGATCGCCTCTGGTAATGTGGGACGAGTCGTAAACCATTTCGCTTCTGCCCAAGCATCTACGACTTGTTGGGCATAAGTATTCGTTTTGGATAACTCAAAAATATCGTGAAAGGCATCGTAAACCAACGTCGTTTTACTCAACGCCTTGGCTGCTGCCGTTGCCAGTTGGGGATTGGCAGACTTGAGTAAATCAATTAACGATTGCACGTTGTATCCGCCTATCATGGTTCCTAAGAGTTCCACAGCTTCAGTTGGGGAAATCAGGGAACAAGGGGTTTCACCCTTAGCAACACTGGTGAGAAACCCCGCTTTGACGTAAGCTGCCGGATCAACACCGGGGGGAACGCGATCGCGTAATAACTCCAACAACGTCTCTGCTTCGCCTGCTGGAGGCTGTTTTAGCAGTTCACACAGTTGAGAAGTTTGCTGGGCATCTAACGGTAATGGGGGAATTCCTAAGGCAGATCGTTCAGCGACGTGTTGACGATATGATTCAAGCATTGGGGGCAACTTTTAGAGACATCAAAAGATTGTGCGGTAAGATCTACCGCTTTTTACCTGTTAAGGTTACTGTGACCAAACTGCTGTTTACAGTTGGTAATGATACTGGCTGACTAATCCTTGGCATTACCCAATCACTGACGAGAAACTGCTTGAGTCTAACCAGGAGAATTTTCCTGCCTCTTTGCATCTTTTTGCAGTCTGCATCCAAGTTTCTCAGCGCTTGTGGGTCACTCAGATTGGTCTGTAAGAAAGCTATTTTCAGTTGATTGGCAACTAAAAATTTTAGCATTTCTTTACTTAAAGAGTATCGAATTTAGTGCCTTGATGTGCATTGTTTTACTCCTAGATCCGTCAGCTTTAACAAAGCCATAAAAAAGGGCGATCGCTCCTGACCGCCCTTTGATATTAAAATTTGCACAGCCTGATTTATCTTGAGGCAACTCCGACTGTGAGACTGAGTAACCTTAGAGATGTCTCTTCTACAGCCGAGAAGTGAGTTGCTGAGATTCAACTTGCAACTGGCGAATCAGGCTTTGATCACCTCTTGCCTTGGCAACTTCAAGTCGGTGTTCCAAGTTACGACGAATATTTGCCTGATGGATAGCCGACACTTCGTGTAAGATTTTTTCACTAACTTGAGGCGAATAATAAGCCTCGTCAATCACTTCTCGCTTCGTAGGTGCAGCAAAGGGTGAGGTGGTTGATGGTTCAGTCACCAAACGATTCATTGGGTTGGAGATGACTGGGGGAAGCGGTATGTGTCTGACATAAGCAAAATTCAAACTCTCATCTCGATAGCGGCTAGTCAGGTCATTTTCAGCGACTTCGAGGGTTGGGGCACTAGATTGGAAGTTAACACCGCGATAAGAAGTTTTCATATACTTTGCCTTTAAAGTGAACTGCCTGAAAGTTGTTAGACAGGGGAACTTATTTTTTCAATATTGCTCTCCATCTGCCTTCTGCAAACAGTTAGCTAAGAGAGGATACCTAAGCGAAACCATGAGTAAAATTGTTTCTGTATCTATTGTGACTGATTTATTTTTAGAGTGTCAACATTAAGGAATGTTAAATACAAGTTTAAGGATTATATCGTTCTACGCTCAATCTTGTTTTAGTGATTTCGGATACAGTTTTTGTGCATAAGAGCTTAATTTGGATTGAGACTAGCTTTGTTTCGCTACGAACTTGCTACCTAAGCATTTGAGCTTAAATAAGAAATCACTGAGTAACAATGTTTTATAGAAATATAAAACCTAAATAACATAAAACCTGATTAATATCTCTTGAGATATCTCTCTCTAGAGAGAAAGCTCCCTCATACTAGGGGTACATTAAAATCAAAGCTAAAGTTTTTAACACTTTACTTGGCTTTTAAGGAGCAGTTTCCTCAAGATTAAATAGTCCTGCCTCCGCTTCAAAGCTAGCCTGGTAAATGTGCCGGAAGTAGGGATACAGCCGCAATTAAGAGAAACAATAGAGACGTTGTGGTTTCCAACATGGCAATAGATTGAATGTTCGTGGTGCAATACCAATGACGCTGCCATAGAATCAACATAAATTTGAGCAGAACAACGCCAAAGGTGATCGCTGTCACGGGTGAAAGCCAGCCTAAGAACCAGAGTCCGGCAACTAACAGAGTTGCGATCGCGTGATAAACCAAACTCGGTAGAAGTGGGTGTGTTTTATCTTTGCGAAACTTCACCGTAAAGATGGCACTGGAGAAAAACAGAGTATTTAATAGCCATAATCCCAAGACTGAAGTTGAAAGAGATCCCGTCGTGACTACATAGGCGAAAGGAGCCGATAAACACACGGCAAAGAAAGTAATCAACTCATTTAAAACAGATTTCTGTTCTCGATAAAATACAGAAATTGCATCAACGAGAAAGGCAGCGATCGCTCCCAGATAAATCCAGAGCAAGGGTGAGAGCAAATTTCCTTGCAGCCAGTACAAGTAGAGAGCGATCGCCATGGCTACACCCGAATACAATCCACCCCACACCAGAAAACGAGGTTTGAGGCTGCGTCGTTGTTTAATCTGTAAAACTAGCGGATGTTCTGCCTGAAAGCCGCAGAATGCACAGATTAACGCGAGTGTAGTGATCCAAGTCCAATTCTGAGCCGCCGCCGCACCTGTCAGAAAAGACACGAATAGCACCACATAAACTCCATGTTCTGGAGAAAGGGTGGGACGATACCAGGCTTGAGCCTTGGGTTGAGGAGATGGCTGTAAAACGGCTTGATTCAACGGTGATGATGTCATCAGGTTGCCTCAGGTTAGTCAAGTTTTTGTTATAAATGCGGAATTGGAGAAAGTTGTGAGCACAGGGAATGAAAGCAAGCATTGAGCAACTCGCAGCCATCTCAGTTTTTACCCAGTTACAACCCGAACAACTCGCTAGCTTACAGCCCCACTCTGTTATTCAAGCCTATCAAGTTGGTGAAATAGTGTCCCACGAGGGCGATCGCTTACCGCCTCGTCTGTATGCCTTGGTGAGCGGATTACTGCGAGTCTCGAAAATGGCAACCAGTGGTAAAGAGACAATCCTTCGCACATTAACGACTGGTGATATCTTTGCGGCTCCAGCCTTGTTTGGCAATGGCATTGCTCCCGCCACAATCATCGCTGAGAGGAATGCTCAAGTGCTGATGGTTGATCGGGAAGCTTTGCTAGCAGTAATTCAAGCCAATCCAGAAATCGCGCTGAAGATGATGGCAGTCTTTAACCAGCGTCTCCAGCAGTTACACGAAATGGTGCATGGATTGGTTTCAGAACGAGCAATTGTCCGGTTAGCAAGACTGCTCGAAGACTCTGCTACACAGGGAACAGAGACTAGCGAACAGGGAACCTGCTTGACGCTGCGCCTCTCTCATTACCAAATTGCCCG
>Ga0164305_10000527_pt1 | contig 14430 bp, 10 predicted proteins | sample Whisoiple_237_MG_FD_110215 | JGI IMG/M metagenome (GOLD analysis project Ga0164305, IMG submission 110215) | Soil microbial communities amended with pyrogenic organic matter from upstate New York, USA - Whitman soil sample_237_MG | ecosystem: Environmental > Terrestrial > Soil > Agricultural...
ACCAGCCAGCGGCCAGAACAGCAAACCTAAGGGCAATACCCAACCGAAAGGCAAAGCAACATTCGTAGAAATAGCTGGTTGATGAAACATCAGCCACAGACAAAATAGAGCAGCAAAACTTATTTGCAAAGCCAATTTCATCCGAGGTGAAATACCTTTGTTCGACTTGCGTCGCAGAATTTGCCAGTCATCGAGCCAGCCAATGAAACCGTAAGCTAAAGTTAAAGCCGATACGGCAACAACATCTGAGTTAAACTTAGACCAAAGTAAAGCGACTGCTACCCCTGCAGGTACAAAAAAGATGCCTCCCATTGTCGGCGTTCCCGCTTTTTTCAAATGGGCTTGGGGGCCGTCTTCGCGAATTATTTGTCCTGCTTTTAGTTGCTGGAGTACCGGCACAACTGCATAGCCCAACCCCGACGCAACTAAAGCACAAACAACTAGCGGCATAAATAGCGATGCAGGTAAATTCAAAAATCTACCCGCTGCTAAATCTAAACCGATCGCTAAAGTACCGAGCCCCAAACCCAGCAGCAGGAATAAATTCCTGCCTGTAAGTTTGAAAGGCCGACTAAAAGGGATTTTCTCATCCAAAAAGTTATCCATAACACTCCTCACCACACACTATTTGAGAATAAGCAATTGACAATGGGGGAATAGGGTGCGATACAGGAGATTGAGAAATCTCTTAGTTTTTCTTCCCTGTTTCCGGTTGATTTCTTCACCCTTCTACCCGTTATTCTTCGCCTACACTCACATCCTCTTCTACTTCCTCTTCTAAATCATCGTAAGGACTGTCGTCAACTGCCATCAGTTCAGAAATTTCTTCTTCGTGCAGATAGTCGGGTTCTTGGACATCCCTTGCTAACAAGCGATTGTTAGATTCCAACCAGTCTAAAAGAGAAGATTGCTGTTTTAATGGAATTACATCCGCAGGTAAGTGGCGAGGAATTTGACGCAGAGATGGGTTGTACATGATTATCGGTTTTTAAAGACAAAGACGCGATCGAATAGAGGTAACGTTTTGCCGACGAACTGCTGCTTTGATCGAGCACTTGCAAATCGGGCATTTAGCAAGGCTAAAGCATTATACCACAGGCACTGTTTGGTTCCGGATCGGGATAAGATGGGAGACCGAAAAGGCGATCGCCCCCAAGCATGGGCATGAGGATAGCACTAAAATCCGCTCTTGCCAATCCTTCTTTAGCCGTAAGCATTGTAATCTAAGACGATCGTCTTTAAGATATCGCGGGACACGCGGCGATCCTATTGTGCAAGCTTCGCTAACGGCAAGGGGTTGATTCACAACAGTCTCCTGGTTTGTCATCAAAGCCCGAGCCCGAATGCCCTCTGGCTTCTTCAGTCAACTCTCAAGCAATAAATCTCAGAATGGATACAACGGCAGCGGTTTTATACAACAAAGAGGGCTACCACACCGGAGGCAAAAAACTTCTGGGGCGTCATTCAGCCGGAGAAGGGTTTCTCAAAAGCTTAGTCCAACACGGAACCGCCGACTCTCTCTACTGTTGCGCCGATAGCGAAACAACCTTTAAAGAGTTTTGTTCGCACATCCAACCTTGGCTGCAAACACCTCGGAAAGTCCGCTGGATTCCCATGGAACGACCGGATTTGCTATCTCAACCGGGCACAATTTACAGACCCGATCCGGTTCTGTCGCAGATGGTGTGGGCGCGCAGATTTGTCGATCAGCGGGCCTACAGCGTTTGCGGCGTTACTCACACGATCGGTACAAAATACATCATGGGGGCGATCGGCGATTTGATCACCGCACCCATGCAGCCTTGGGACGCCCTGATCTGCACCTCTGCAGCCGTGAAAACAGCAGTAGAAGGAGTGATGAGGGAGTGGTCTGAATACTTAGCCCAGCGCAACGGCGGTAAACCGGAAATTTTGGTCAAATTCCCCGTTATTCCCCTAGGAGTCGATTGCAGCGCGTTTCCGCAGGGTGTGGAAGCAGTTAATAGTCGCCGCCAACTGCGGCAAGAACTCGGCATTTCTCCCGAAGATATTGTTGTGTTATTTGTCGGTCGATTGACTTTTTCTGCAAAAGCTCATCCGGTACCCATGTACATCGCCCTAGAACGGGCCGCACAACAGACAAAAGCCAAAATCCACTTAATTCAAGCCGGTTGGATAGAAGATCCGAGAGAAGAACCCGACTTTAAAAATAGCGCGCAAATATTTTGTCCCTCGGTGAATGCTATTTTTTTAGATGGGAGACAGCCGGAAATTAGAATAAATATTTGGTCGGCGGCCGACATTTTCGTTTCGCTGTCCGACAACATTCAAGAATCCTTCGGACTGACACCAATAGAAGCCATGGCGAACGGACTGCCGGCCATAGTCTCCGATTGGAACGGATACAAAGAATCTGTACGCCACGAAATAGACGGCTTCCGCATTCCCACACTCATCCCGCCCCCGGAATCTTGTTTAGATTTAGCCCTAAATTATCTTGACGGCAGCTTAAACTGGCCGACTTACATGGGTCACACTTCCCTCGCCACAGCAGTAGACATTGATGCTTGCACCCTGGCGTTGTGCCAATTAATTGAAAACCCCGAATTGAGAAAGCGGATGGGGAAAAATGCCAGACAAAGGGCGAGGGAAATTTATGATTGGAAAGTAGTAATTGCTGCTTACGAACAATTGTGGCGGGAATTAGCAGAAATTCGCCTTGCGGCACCGGAGTCAGCACCTTTAAAACCCGGGAAGCCACCTTATCCCCTAGGCGACGATCCGTTTCGGGTATTGGGTAATTATGCGACTAGAAGTTTAAGCAATGAGATGATGCTGAGTCTGGGTGCGATCGCCACACCAGAACTTCTGAGAGAGTTGCAAACAATTTGGTTTACCAGCTTCGGTCAGGACAGAAGAATCTCTGTTAACATTCAGATGGAGATATTGGATGCGATCGAGCAAAAGGGTGCTCTCAGTGTCGGTGAAGTTCTCAGGCGTTATACCAAAAACGAGCAAGAATTAGCATCCCTGTATCGGACTCTGCTCTATCTGGTGAAATTTGGTATCTTAGTTATTAGTTGTTAATACTCTGCGGACTCGGCGATTAAAATCGCTACTACACAAAATTTCCCCCCTCTCGCTTGAGACAGAAGAAAACAGCGGTCTGACTTTTGCCTCACCTTCGATAATTAATCCGTGTATTCGTGCCAAAATCCGCGTCGTGCCTTCCTTCTTTAAAAATCATGCTTAGAAAATCTGCGCTATTAGAGATAATTGCTGGTAAGAATCGAGGTTTGCTGGCTACCCCTAGCGACAAACAAGCGATTTTAAGCGCGATCGCCCAATTGGAAGATTACAACCCCACACCACGGCCTGTCGAAGCCGCAGAGCTTTTAAATGGTGATTGGCGGTTATTGTACACTACCAGCAGCGAACTGCTGAATCTTGACGCTTTTCCATTGGTGAAATTGGGTCAAATTTATCAATCTATCCGCGTCAAAGAATCTAAAGTTTACAATATTGGCGAACTTTACGGCTTGCCTTACTTAGAAGGAATTGTCAGTGTAGCGGCGAGATTTGAGCCAACTTCCGAACGTCGAGTGCAGATCAAGTTTGAGCGGTCGATTTTCGGTTTAAGCAGGTTGATTGGCTATGAATCTCCGGTTAAGTTTATCAATGAGATTGAGTCGGGGAAAAAGTTCGCTGCTGTAGATTTCGGGCTGGATACTCGCGAACAGCAGGGATGGCTTGATATCACTTATTTGGATAAAGATTTGCGGATAGGACGGGGGAATAAAGACAGTGTTTTTGTCTTGACAAAAGAGTGATTTTGTGATGTGTGATTAAGTGCGATCGCCCCTTAACTCCTACTAAATTTATCTTTCCTTCATCCGCGTTTATCCGCGTTCATTTGCGGTTAAAAATCAAAAATATATCACTTTTGCAAACAATTCAACACTTACTAAAACCCTCAAATCCATAGCCGATAAAAGCTTCAGATAGGATAACCGTTAAAACTTAGCGTTAAGAATTGACAATTGACAATTCTTGTGATATGTGCTTGAATTTTAATGGAAAAGGCGTTAGTACATTCCCGCCAAGAAACTTACTAACGCCTTTTGTGTACTCCTTACGAATACAACACGATTATGACACAAAACGGTTATCAACAGGGATTCGCAGCGAATCCTAGTGCGATCGCGTACCAAAAACGCCTTTACCCTTGGGCGATCGCGAAACTCATGCCCAGTATGCAGCGGGCGATTGTGGGGCGATTTCGCAGTCGATCAGATGCTGACGGACACTTGTTGTGTCTGCGTCAACTCATGCCTCAAGCAACGCTTGTGGTAGTTTTTGACTTGCAACCAGACTTAGAATTAGCAATTTCGGCGCCGACAGCAATGCGATAAGCACAAGGATTGCGATTGCCATTTGTAGGGGCGGTGCCCCCGTGCCCGCCCCCTTCGTCTGACTGCAAGTCGATCTTTCTTGTATTTTCCTTCTTCCTTTTTAAGAATGACTCAGACTCGATAATTCATCCGTGTATCCGTGTAGTGCCTTCCTTCTTCCTTCGGCTATAAATATCGACTTAAGTTAGGATAAAAATATCCTCAATTTACTTTTAAATCATGACTTCTACAACTGCCAAATTCATCGTGTCTCAAGTGGGGGAAATTCCCCAATGGCAAGCCGCGACGTGGGAAGATTATGTAGCAGCCTGCGAAGATCCATCTTTGGAGGAAACCAGAATATTTTTTTATGAAGGATATCTTTGGATAGACATGGGTAATGAAGGGCCTCAGCACGCCAGATTTAACAACCTCTTGACGCTGGTATTTTACGCCTGGTTTGTCAGCAAAGGAGGACAAGCTTTCGATGATTTGGGTGGATGTGTAATTGAGAAGCCAAAGGTGGGAGGAGGTGCGCCCGATCGCATTTTATATGTCGGCGGAGAATTTATCCAGTGGCAAAAAGGGGAACCGCGCCGAGTTAATCTAAATAAATCGCGAATTCCCGATTTAGTGATAGAAACTTCCGATACGACTTTGGCCAGCGATTTAGATGAAAAAAAGCGGTTGTATGCTGCTTTGGGAATTCCCGAGTATTGGGTAGTAGATATTAAGGGCGAGAGAGTTTTGGCATTTCGCTTGCAGGAAAACGGGAAATATCAGGAATGCGAAATTTCCGGTGCGCTTGAGGGATTGCCAATTGCTTTGCTGTCGGATACTTTGAAACTTTTGGGTGAGGGAAATGGGACGGCGGCGATGTGGTTTGCTCAACAAATTGGGAAGTTGTAGAGAGGTTGGCGAAAAGTGCATGAAGCTTAGCTATCCCGTAGGGAATCGCCCTTAATTTTTCTCAATTATTTACGCAATTATCGCTTAAAGAGAACCATCAGAGGCATAAACAGTTACACATTTTCAGAATAAATCTATATAATCAAGTTAAGTTACTTGAGAAAATATATGACAACAACTGTAGTAGACATCGGGACTTTAATTATCCGCGATCCCAAGCTTCGAGGCGGCCGTCCGATTATTGCTGAAACTGGTACTTCTGTCCGCCGCATCGCCGTTTTGTACAAGCAGGGTAACAGTGCGGAAGAAATTGCTAGGCTGATGACTCACTTATCGATCGCACAAGTTTATGCAGCTTTAACGTATTATCATGCTAATCGAGAAGAGATTGATACAGATTTAGCTGAGGAACAAGAAGCTTACGAACAGTTAGCAGAGTTACACTACAAAAACCTCAAGACAAATTCATGAGCATTATTCTACTGCTGCTAGACGAAGATGCGATGAATTCGGCTCTGCTAGATGCTCTACGCCTGCGGAGTGTTGATGTTATTTCTGTTGCAGAAATAGGAATGCTGTCTCGCACCGATGAAGAAATTTTGTATTGGGCTCATGAAAAGCATCGAGTAACCTATAGTTTTAATACTAGGGATTTTTATCGATTGCATACTGCTTTTAGCATGCAAGGGAAAGAACATATGGGGATAATCTTGGGACAGCAGAATTATTCAGTTGGGGAACAATTGCGTCGCTTGCTAAAAATTATAGCTAGTAAATCCGCAGAGGAAATGTACAATCAAGTCGAGTTTTTAAGTGCTTGGGGTGAAGCATAAGCGATCGCACTTGGGAAAGTAAAGGGCGATTCCCTACGGGATAGCTACGCTTCACACACTCTCCTCCAGAAACGCGATCGCCCTAATTTATCTGCGTTTATCTGCGCCCATCTGCCGACATCTGCGGTTAAAAAAAGATCGCTACCCCTTACAATCATAAAAAATCTAAAATATAAAATCATAAAAAAATGCTCCGACTATCCCAAACCCAACTCAAAATCCTCGAAGAATGCCCCCGCAAATTCCAACATAGCTACCTCGAACTACTCGCCACCACCGCCTCCCCAGAACACAAAGAAAAACTCACATGGGGAAGCCACTTTCACCTGTTAATGCAGCAGCGAGAACTCGGACTTCCCATTGAATTCATCATCCAACAAGACCCCGAACTGGGACGCTGCGTGGCAGCATTTATCAACACCGCACCCGAACTTTTCGCCAATTCAGAAAATAGCGAGCGAGTTTTCCGCCAAGCCGAACACCCCCGCACCCTAATTTTCCAAGACTACCTATTCACCGTTATCTATGACTTGCTAATAGCAGAACCAAACGCAGCCCAAATTCTCGACTGGAAAACCTATCCCCGCCCTCAAAAATCAAAATGGATAGCCGAAAGTTGGCAAACTCGCCTCTATTTATACGTCTTAGTAGAAACCAGCGACTATTCCCCCGAACAAGTTTCCATGACATACTGGTTCGTACAATTGCAAGGAGAAGAACCGCCGCAAAAACTCACATTTTCCTACAACCAAACAGAACACGATCGCACAAAACAAGATTTAACCCACCTATTGCAGCAGCTAACCGACTGGCGACAGCGCTATACCGAAGGCGGCGAATTCTTACCCCAAGTAGAAATTAGTTCCAATCTTTGCGATTCCTGTCAATTTGCCACTCGCTGCAACCGCACAACAGACAACACAGCTTCCTCACCAAATCTTCTTGCAGAAACTCCCACAGATTGGCTGCCAAATCTTGCTATAATCGACGAAATATTTATTTAATATATAAACCAGCCCCCAAATTTTACTCGTTACTAGGCTCTGCCTCCAATTTTCCAGATCGTAAGCGAGGCATAGCAAGACTAAAATGGGTTTCCAGGCTCTGCCTGGGAACCAGTTACCAGTTACTCGGTTAAGTTTTATTTAACATACAAACAAGCCCCTAGATTCCTCTGCGGTCAAAATCTAAAATCTAAAATCTAAAATCTAAAATCGAATGACAGAACTACTTCAAAATTTGCCAAATCAACCCTTACCACAACCCCCTGATTGGCTGATCCAAGCTGTCAGGAACCATGCACCAGAACTCCCCGGAAACTATGCCGCCGCACTTCTCTGGTATAGAGGAATTCACAACCCAGAACAAATACCCGGTTTTTTAAATCCCCAACTTTACCAACCAGCAAGTCCCTTTGAGTTCGGACTAGAAATGAATTGGGCAATAGAAAGAATTCAGCAAGCAAGAAATAGCGGAGAAAAAGTCGCAATTTGGGGAGATTTCGACGCCGACGGCATTACCTCAACCTCGGTACTTTGGGACGGACTGGGAGAATTTTTTGCTCAAAATGACCAACTAATTTATTACATTCCCAACCGCTTAACCGAATCTCACGGACTCAATATCTCGGGAATAGACGCCTTAGCAAAATCGGGAATTAGCTTAATTATTACCTGCGATACAGGCAGTACAAACATCGCCGAAATCGAATATGCCACCAGCTTAAACATCGATACAATTATTACCGACCATCATACATTACCGGACGATCGCCCGCCAGCTACAGCCATTATCAATCCCCGCTACTTTCCGCCAAACCACCAACTATTTAACCTTTCAGGAGTGGGAGTAGCTTACAAATTAGTTGAAGCATTGTATCACACATTACCGGATATTCCGCAGCGCCCGATCGCAGATTTATTAGAATTAGTAGCGATCGGCTTAATTGCCGATTTAGTCCAACTTACAGGAGACAGCCGCTACCTAGCACAAATCGGCATCCAACAACTGCAAAAACAAATCGCAAATCCCACGCGCCCGGGAGTTGCAAAATTGCTCGAACTGTGCAAAAGATCGGGCGATCGCCCAACCGACATTTCCTTTGGCCTCGGCCCCCGAATCAACGCCGTCAGCCGCATTCAAGGCGACGCCAGCTTCTGCGTAGAACTCCTCACCAGCCGCGACAAAAAACGCTGCGATGAACTAGCAAATTTAACCGAAATTGCCAACACTAGGCGCAAATCTTTACAAAAAGATGTTGCTAAAGATGCCGCCCACAAATTAGCCAAACTCGACCTCTCAACTACTAGCGTCATCGTCCTCAGCGACCCCCAATGGCCCGTAGGAGTATTAGGATTAGTAGCAGGACAAATCGCCCAAGAATACGGCCGCCCCGTGATTTTATTCAGCACAGAAGGAAGCGAAGAAATTAACGAAAATTCCCCGGAAACGGAATTTACCTCTTTCTTAGACCGAGAATCACAAACACTTTCCCTATCTAAAATTGCCAGGGGTTCCGCCCGTTCCGCCAATCAAATCGACCTTTACCAATTAGTCAAAGACCAAGCGCATTTATTGCACAGATTTGGCGGTCATCCCTTCGCTGCCGGATTGAGTCTCCCCGTTGAAAATATCCCCCTATTTACCGATGCGGTAAATCAGCAACTGCGGCAACAATACAGTACAGATAGTTTAACAGCCGCCCCCGTTCAAGCCGACCTAAAAATTACTGTCTCCGAATTAGGCAAGGACTTATTTCAAGAACTAAAATTGCTCGAACCGTGCGGCATGGGCAACCCCGCACCAAAATTGCTGATTGAAAACTGCTGGTTTGAAAATCTGTGGAATCAAAAAATTAAGGATTTGAAAGGGCAAAAAGTAGAATATATCAAAACAGAATTTACAATCCGGGATGAATCTAGCGATATGGGATTTCCCGGCATTTGGTGGGGGCATAATCAAAACGAAGTTCCCCAAGGCCGCTGCGATGTCACCGTGGAACTCGATTTTAATACTTACAAATCGCGGTATGAAGTGCGCCTCGTAGCAGTGCGGGAACGCACGGAAGAAAACCAAATCAATTCCCCGACTAAAATAGATTGGATCGTAGACTGGCGCAATAGAAATAATGATGAAGAGTTGTTAGCAGCCAGCACAAACTTAGAATCTCAAAGGCCGATCGACAATCTAGTTTACACTTCCGAAAAGGTCGATCGCGAAAACTCGATCGTCCTCAAAGAATGCCCCGCAAGCTGGGACGAACTGCGGATCTGGTTTCGGCAAGCACAGCAAACTCAGAAAAAACTCGCGATCGCTTACACATTACCCCCACTCGTACCCCCACAGCAAATCTGCCAACAGCTAATCGGCATCGCCAAATACCTCAGCCGCACCAAAAAACCCGTCACCAGACAGCAACTCCGCCAAAAACTCGGCATCAGCGACACATCCCTGCAACTGGGGTTCAAAACCCTAACATATCTCGGTTTCAAAATCAATTATCGCGATCGAGCTTTCCACATCACGAGACAACCCGAAACCGCACAGCAGGAAGACGCGCCCGATCGAATCCCCCAACCCTTATTAGATAGCAAATCCCTTCAATTCTCAGTGCCAAATTCCCCCATCGCCGCCCGTTTGGCAGGGCAATTCCTAGCAGCAGTCTCCGAAGAACAATTCCGGCGGAAATATTTCTGTGAAGTACCTCTGTCAACCATTCAATCGATCGCCCGAGAGACCGTTTTCCAAGAAGATTCTACAGAAAATCCCTTCTAACTGAGATATTGCACTATTGTCAAGAACGGGCATCTTGCCCGTTCCACAAACAAGGAATTTTCTCGCTTCAGGGGCCGAAAAGCCTGTTCCTAAACAAGTAATTGAGAATGGTGCAACACATGAGTTCTAACTGAGATATTGCACCATTGTTAAGCACAGGCGGGATGCCAGTTCCAGTGATCAGATAACTTTTCTTGCGGGGCCCGCACTCGCGAACGCCGATAGGGCTGGCTTTTGAGCCCCTGAAGCCAGAGAAATTTTTGTCGGTTGGGCTGAAGAGGCCTATTCCTGACACGGATGCAACATCTCAGTTCTAAGAAATATCTTACTTCTGAATTCATCCCGATAAAATAAGGCATAGGGCAATGAGAGTTATCCGTTGCGAGTCAGGCCCCAAACTCATAACTCCTAACTCACAAGCCAAAACCCAAAACTCCCCACCGCCAAACTCGATCGCCCATCTCCAATTTAAAACCCCTATGCTTCTCTGTCCCCGCTGCCAATTTGAAAATCCCAATCCAAACAAGTTTTGTCAACAGTGCGGAAATTCCCTAATTTACAAACCTTGCCACGAATGCGGTGCCCAAGTCGCTTTTAGCGCCGCATTATGTCAGAATTGCGGCGTCGCAACAGGTCAAGTGTGGCGGGCCATTATCTGCGGTCGATCGAATTTTCCAGCAGTCGAGCCACACGAGTCAACCATACCCCCAGCCGAGTTTCCCCAAAAACCAGAGATGGTTGCAGAAACCGCATCGCCCCAAAACTCTGCTGAACCAATCACAGACAGCATTAAAACAGAAATAACCACCCCAACCGAACCCCCAACAGCAGTCGAACCAACTTCTCCACAGCCAAGCGACGGCGAATTCAGCAGCAGAGAAATTGACCGTATGGTAGCCGTGGGGGCGATCGCACCAGCATCCCTTCAAACAACAGAAAAAAGCTCGAATACAGCACCAGATCGCGAAATAACCCCATCTGAGCCGAATTTTACAACCGCACTGCAGCCTAAACAAATCCAGGAAGCAACCGAGAACCCCGACAGCCCAAACATAGCTGACACCTCCCCTCCATCTCCAGAATTCCCCATCCCCAATTCAGAATATTTAATCCCTTCCCAGCCAGCCGGAGCATATTTAGACACTCAGCAGCGCTACCAACTCCTAGAAACCGTGCCGCCGAGAAAACGCTCAGACACAGTAGCAGTAACAGTATTGGACTGTCAGCCCCTGGAAATGTCACCCCTCAAAGCCATGCTAGCAGCCAACTCTGCCAGCGTCGCCAGACGAACATCCCCCTATAGCGCAGCAATCAGCGGAGAAAATTCAACCAATCCCGCCTTAGCAGAGCTTTGCCAAGGCATAGCTGAACCTTATCTGGCACTCCGGTGGCAATTCTCTCAAAACCTGCCAGTCATTCACGATAGCTGGTCAGACAACGAACAGGCAGTCCTGCTGCTAGAAGACTGCTCTCAATGGCCGCTGCTGGTAGAACGCTGGAGTCAACCCGAAACTTCCACCCAGCAAATTTTATACTGGCTGCACGAAATGACAGAACTCTGGGCTGCCCTAGAACCTTGGCGCTGTCGGCAAAGCTTGTTGGAACTGACAAATTTGCGAGTCAACCCCGACTCTTCCTTTTCCTTGGCTTCTTTGCGGCTGCAATACCTCTATCCCGAACCCGCGGGATCAAACCTGCAACTGGTAGATTTGGGGCAATTGTGGCAGGTGATATTTAGCCAGTCCGAGCATCGCACTCAGTTTGGCGCCTTGCTCGACTTGCTGCAACAAATGTACAGAGGCGAGATTAACACAATCGAAGAATTGCGATCGCGCCTAGAAACAGTTCCCCTCGAACTCCAACCCCCACCTTCACCAAGCTCAACCCCCACGCGCAGGCATTACTGCCGCCCCGACGAGTCGCCCCCCGACGTTGGCGAGGTCTTAACCCAGCCCATGCCACTCCAGATTTACAGCTTAGAAGACGCAGGCCTCACCGATGTTGGCCGCACGCGGGACCACAACGAAGACTTCTTCAGCATCTGGACTCAGCTCAACAAAATCGAAAGCTCCTTCGGTCGCATCTTTCAAACCAAAGGGCTTTACATTCTCTGCGACGGCATGGGCGGACACGACAGCGGAGAAGTAGCCAGTCAACTAGCCGCTGAAACTCTCAGAGAATTCTTTCAAACCTGTTGGGAAAATCAACTACCTCCGGCAGACACCATCCGCGAGGGAGTCCTGCTAGCCAACAAAGCCATCTTTGAAATCAATCAAAAGGACGGACGCGCAGGCAGCGCCCGCATGGGTACAACTCTAGTCGCAGTCTTAGTTCAAGACACCCAATTCGCGGTTGCCCACGTCGGCGACAGCCGCCTCTACCGACTGAGAAAGGGACAAACCCTAGAAAAAATCACCTCAGACCACGAAGTAGGCCAGCGCGAAATTAAGCGCGGGGTTGACCCGGAAACTGCTTATGCCCGTCCCGACGCCTATCAACTAACTCAAGCCATCGGCCCGCGAGACAGTAATTTTCTCAAGCCTGACGTGCAGTTTTTAGACTTGTGCGAAGATACTTTGTTGATTTTGGCTTCCGACGGCCTGACAGATAATGATTTGTTGGAAACTCACTGGCAAAACACTCTCGAACCCCTTTTCAATCCCCAAGCCGATCTCGACCAGGGAGTTGCCCAGTTGATTGAACTCGGCAACAAACGCAACGGTCACGACAATATCACGGCAATTATCATTCGGGCCCAGGTAGGCGCATTTCGATTTTAGACTTTCGATGCTGCCAACTTTTTCTTGGCGTAGCCCAAGCCAGCGGCTGCCAGAGTTAAACCTGCAATTGTTCCAGGTTCGGGAACAGCCTCTGAGTTTTCAGAGCAAGGCTTGACTTCCTCTGCTATTACATATCCGCTGTTGAGGTAGCTTCCGTTTGATTGGAAACCATTTTGCAGCCAGCTCATTCTGGAGCCTGGCCCATCGCTATTCCCAAATATTGCCAGATTTGGAGGTGTTCGTATATTTCCAAATGCCCAATTTCCCCACAGATTCGGTTCTTCGGAACCGGAAGGGGAAAAAAAACTTGCCATAACAACTTGTAATTGATTTCGGTCAAACGGTGCCCACAAGAAAGGTGAAAGCATTTTACCCCTATCGCCAACTGTAGCTTGGGACAAGTTCCACGACAGCCCGAATATACTTACCGCAAAATCCTGTACTACAAACCATTTATCACTGGCCTTAATTTCTAAAGGAGGTCTTCCCACACTTCTTGACGGAAAAATAGCTTCATAAGGAGTAGATTCATCATAGCTGAAAGAGCCTACAGCTACAGGAGTGTCAGTGTCCTGAAAAAAAGTTAATTTCACTGATGCAGCCTCTGCCGATTTCACTGCGGTCGCCCCCAATCCCAAAATAGCAGCAACAGCCATTTTTTGTAAGTTTTTAGTCATTGTTATTCCCTGCTTACTTTTGATAGGATTAAGTAGATAGGCTTGGGTAAAAAGCTCGATCTATTTATCAGCTATAATACGGAAAACATTTTATAAAAATGAGACAGCGATAGCATCTTGATGCAATCTTTAATAAAAAATGTGCTTTAATCAAGATTTGATGAAGCTAAGGGCTAAAATTATAGTAATCATACTTATTACGCGAACGATGCAACAGATCGATTTATCGTAAATTTACGGTTAAACGCTGCAACAGAGCTGGTTATTAGTTCCTCGTTCAATAGCGAGCTATTACAGTTGGCGCTGGGCAAAAGAATTCCCCAGCTAGAAGCGGGGCAACTCCTGCTAGTTATTAGCAGATTAACCACATCAATCGAAAATGCTGCTGACTCTTTTAGATCCAGAAAAACAGACCCCCCTGCAACAGTGGAGTTTCGAGAGCGAATCCATTGTTCGCATCGGTCGCTCTCCTGAAAATCACGTTGTGATCCCCAATGCTCTAGTGTCACGGCACCATCTGGAATTGCAAAGAGTTAATAGCGGCACGTTCAGTCAGTGGTACTTAGTCAATTCCGGGACAAATGGCACTTTGGTTAACGGTATTCTCATGTCTCAGGGTTGGATATCTGACGGTGCTCTGATCCAGTTGGCGCGGGGCGGCCCAATTCTGCATTTCCAAGTGATTACTATTCAACTCGGCGGCAAGATTGAGGCGAACTCCACCGTCAATCTCGCGGCACCAAGGTGTACCCACGCGGGAAACCCGCCGGGAAATTTATTTTGCATCCACTGCGGCGAACCGATTAAAGTCGAGCGCACTGTCCGCCACTACCAAGTGCTGAGAACTTTGGGCCAAGGCGGTATGGGGACAACGACTTTAGCCTGGGATCGAGAGAAAGCAAAAGCTCAAAAACCCGGAAGTCCCCCCGCAGCATCTCTGGTAGTCCTCAAGGAAATGAATGCTGATATGGCTCAAATCGCCAAAGCTCAAGAACTGTTTGAACGTGAAGCTAAAACTCTCAAGGCCCTCCACCATCCGGGAATTCCTCAGTTTTTTGACTTTTTTGTGGAAGGGGGCAAAAAATAC
>Ga0164305_10000529_pt1 | contig 14405 bp, 12 predicted proteins | sample Whisoiple_237_MG_FD_110215 | JGI IMG/M metagenome (GOLD analysis project Ga0164305, IMG submission 110215) | Soil microbial communities amended with pyrogenic organic matter from upstate New York, USA - Whitman soil sample_237_MG | ecosystem: Environmental > Terrestrial > Soil > Agricultural...
CATAGCGTTCCACCGGCCCGAGCACACTCGGCGTGAACGTGCAGTCGAGTGCGCGAGCCGAGGTCACGACCATGCCTGCGCCCGGCGCCACCGCACAATGCAGAAAGCCAACGCGCGCCTGGGCGGAAGCGGGCGAAGCGAGGGAGACCATCGCCGCGAAGGCGGCCACGGAAATGAATGCAGCAGAGCGAGCTTTCATGACGCTACTTTCCTGTAATGCCGGGTGTGACCTGGCTCCGCCCCGCTCGCCACATCGGCCCGCAAAGCGACCGAAATGCGGCCTGCGAAAGCCATGCGCCATTCCGGCACACGGGTACACACCCCGCCAGTAACCCACCCGCAATCTTAAGGGGCGATAACTTTTTTGAAGAGAATTGCGCGCTTTTACGTGGCCCGCGCGCCACGGCGCGCACCTCACCCATTCACAGGTGCGCGGGTCGCGTATGGGTCGGTCGCGGATCGGTTGGGCGCTCACTGTCGTGGCGCCGTGGTGCCTCGGGATCGGCATTGTCGTATCCGTGACCGCCGATGCCGGCCAGGATGTCGTCAGCGGCGCATCCATGGCGCCGATCGTCGCACGCGCCGCCATGCAGCCGATCGACCTTGTCCCGCGCGGCGATATTTTTACCGGCAATCTCGGCATGTTCGGCTCCGGGCGCGGTCTCTTGCGCGAGGCGCGCCTGGCGATCGGCGCGCCTGAAGATTTCGCCGCCCTTCCGGACGAAATTGCGCCGCGCGGTGACATCAAAATTCAGGCTCGCCATTTCCCGATTGTCGACCGCGCGCATAAGGGCGACCCAGCGGTGCGGCTGCGCCCGACCTTCGACACCAAGCTGCGCGGCCCCAATGGGATCTCCAAGTACATGGCCGGGATACTCACCTTCCGCCACGACGAGACCTCTCCGGCGACAACGTTCGAGCCTGCAGAGGGTGAGCCGCAGGGCCCCGAAGCCGTTGCCAGCTTCGAGCCGTGGGGGGATGGCGAAAGCCCCACGACTCAACGGACGCGCGCCGACGCCTCGCCTGGCCAGGGCGGCTCGGCCTTTACCGTACGGCCGGCTGCAATCGCCGAGCGCCTCATGCAGGGCGCCACCCCCAAGGTCGCGCGCGCCGTCGCGCTCGGATCGACAACCCCGGCTCCGGCCGACGCAACGCCGGTCGAGATTGTCGCGCTGCCTGGGGTGCCGCGTGTCGGGGTGGCCAAGGACGCCGGCATCACGCAAGTCGCACGGACACCGGGTCGGCCCGATTACGCCTCACTCATCGACCAGGAGCAGGCAGGCCGGGAGCGAAAGTGCCTCGCGGAGGCGATCTATTTCGAGGCGCGCAGTGAGCCCGAAGAGGGCCAAGCGGCGGTCGCACAAGTCGTGCTCAATCGCGTCTCAAGCGGGCTCTATCCAGCCAGCGTTTGCGGCGTCGTCTACCAGAACCGCCACCGCTGGCACGCTTGCCAATTTTCGTTTGCTTGCGAAGGCAAGTCGCTGCGCATCACGGACGACGAATCGTGGGGGACGGCACGGCGCATTGCCGACGCGGTGATGGACGGCAAAACCTATTTGGCCGATGTCGGCGGATCGACCCATTACCATGCCAATTACGTGCGTCCGCGCTGGGCCAAACGATTGAAGAAGATGGACGTGATCGGCCACCACATCTTCTACACGCTACGGCCGGGGCAAACTTAGCTGCGCTTCGTCGCGGCTTGCGGGCGCGGCGCAAATTGGCCATCTTCCTCCGCAATCTCCTCAACCTGCCGGGCCTCATGGGCCCTCTGGAATTTGCCCCCCGTGATTGCACCTAAGCTTGCCCGCCTCACCGGCTTCGGCCGCCGTTCCGCTCGTCCCTTTGCCGCCGCTGGCGCCGCCGCCCTGCTCCTCACCGGCCTCGGCTTCGATCAATCGGCCAGCGCCCGGGCCCGGGATAACCTCGCCGTTGCCACGCCCTTCGAGGTCGGAGACAGCCCGGCCGGCAATTACCTCGCCGCGCTGATCGCAGGGGCGGAACGCGATACGCTCGCCGCCGCCACCTTCTTTCGCGAGACGCTGCGCTACGATCCGCGTAATCCCGAGCTGATCGAGCGCGCCTTCGTCGCCTCGCTCGCCAACGGCAACATGCCGGATGCTTTCGGCCTCGCCGAACGGCTGCTGCAGCGCGATGCCAACAACGGCCTGGCGCACCTCGCGCTCGGCATTCGCGCCATCAAGCAGCGCCAATATGGCGGCGCGCGCAACAGCCTGTCGAAGGGCGGCGCCGGGCGTCAGCGCGACATCACGGCGACCCTGCTCACCGCTTGGTCCTATGCCGGAGGCGGCGATTACAAGCGCGCGCTGGCGCAGGTCGATCGGCTGAAGGATGAAGGCTTCGGCACGTTCCGCGACTATCACGCCGCGCTGATTTCGGAACTCGCCAACAATACCGCAGAAGCGACGAAGCGCTTCCAGGCCGCTTATAACGGCGAGAAGAGCACACTCAGGCTTGTCGATGCCTATGCGCGTTTCCAAGACCGGCACGGACACCGCGACGAAGCGATCCGCGCATATGAAGCTTTCGACCAGATTCTGCCACGCCACCCGCTCGTCACCGCGGCGCTCGCGGACTTACGCGCCGGCAAGCAGCTCGAACCGCTGATCCGTTCGGCCGAGCAGGGTGCGGCGGAAGTTCTCTATGGACTCGGCGCGGTCGGCGGCCGCCAGGGCGACGAGCTCGCGGCGATCGTATATCTGCGCCTATCGCTCTATCTCTCGCCGAAGAACGGTCTTGCGACGGTGACGCTCGCCGATATTTTCGAGCGGCTGAAACAATACGAGCAGGCAATCGAAGTCTATAACAGCGTTGCGGAAGACAGTCCGCTGCGCGTCAATGCCGATATCCAGACGGCGCTTCTGCTCGAGACGCTGGGTAAGAGCGACGAGGCGCAGAAGCGGCTGCAGGACATCGTCAACGAGAAGCCGAAGAATGAAGAAGCGCTGACGGCGCTCGGCAATTTGCAGCGCTCGCGCAAGCAATTCGCGGACGCGGCGGTAACTTATACGAAGGCGCTGGAGCTATCGACCAAACCGGAAAAGAGCCTCTGGTCACTATATTATTATCGCGGCATTGCCTACGAGCGGCAGAAGCAATGGCCGAAAGCGGAAAGCGATTTCAAGAAGGCGCTTGAGCTTTTTCCGGATCAGCCGCTGGTTTTGAATTATCTCGGCTATTCCTGGGTCGATCAGGGTATCAATCTCGACGAGGCGTTCAAGATGCTCCGCCGCGCCGTCGAATTGCGGCCGACCGACGGTTATGTCGTCGACAGTCTCGGCTGGGCGCATTACAAGCTCGGGCAATACGATCAGGCGGTCAAAGAGCTCGAACGCGCAATCGAATTGAAGGCGTCTGACCCGGTTATCAACGATCATCTTGGCGACGCGTATTGGCGCGTCGGTCGGAAGCTCGAAGCGCATTTCCAGTGGAATCATGCGCGCGATTTGAAGCCGGAGCCTGAAGATCTCGATCGCATCTTGAAAAAGATCGAGAACGGTTTGCCGGACGAGGAGAAACCGGCAGCGGCGGAGGCCGAGCCGAAGAAGCAAGCCGAAACAAAGAATGGCGGCTGAGCGCGTAACGCGCTCAGCCCGTGACCCTTTGATGTTCACGGCGCGTGCGCCGGCGAAAATCAATTTGACGCTGCACATCCTCGGCCGGCGCGCCGACGGTTACCACGAGCTCGAAAGTCTGGTCGCCTTCGCCGGCGTCGGCGATCTCTTGAGCTTCGAGCCAGGCGCAGAATTGGCGTTGACGATTGCCGGCCCGAATGCTGCTGGCGTCGGACCGGCTGCCGACAATCTGGTTCTGCGTGCGGCGCGGGAACTTGCCGACCGCGTCGCCGGCCTACAAGTCGGCGCCTTTCATCTCATGAAACGCCTGCCGGTCGCATCGGGCATCGGCGGCGGCTCGTCCGATGCCGCGGCGGCGCTGCGGCTCCTGGCGGCCCATAATGGCCTCTCGATCGCCGATGCGCCGGTGGCCGATGCGGCACGTGCCACCGGTGCCGATGTTCCCGTCTGTCTTGATCCGCGCGCGCGGATGATGAGTGGGCTCGGCGAACGGCTCGGTGAGCCCCTGATGCCAGGACCCATTTTTGCGGTTCTCGTCAATCCCGGCGTGGCGGTCGAGACGCGGGCGGTATTTTCCCGAATGGGATTGCAAGCCGGCCAGAGCATCGGCGCGGCGCCCCATCCGGTGGTCGCCAAGTCGGCGGATGCGGCCAGCCTGTTCGGCCTGCTGAAAAAGACGCGGAACGACCTCGAAGACGCGGCTTGCAGTATCGCACCCGTCATAGTCGATGTTCTCGCCGTCCTCAGCGCCGCAAAGGGCAGCAGGTTGGCGCGAATGTCGGGATCGGGCGCGACCTGCTTTGCGCTGTTTGAGAATTGCCGGCAGGCGGCGCGCGCCGCGCGCGCGATCCGGCGCGACCATCCGGGCTGGTGGGTCAAGGCCACAGTGTTGCGGTAGCCGAAACTGGCTCTCGCCGTCGGGCTCTGCTACATGCCCGCCGATCTGCCTAATGCATGTGGGAGGTGAGCGTAGGGAATGGGTAATTTTTCATCGGAGCGGTTGTCGATAGCGGACGTCATTGTGGTCCGGGTCCGCAAATTTGCGGATTCGCGCGGCCACTTTCTTGAGACGTTTCGCAAGGCCGACTTTGCCGAGATGGGCGTCGATTGCGAGTTCGTGCAAGATAATCAGGCTTTCTCCGCGCAGACCGGCACGATCCGCGGCTTGCATTTCCAGGTGCCGCCGCATGCGCAAGCGAAACTCGTGCGGGTCTTGCGCGGCGCGGTGTACGACGCTGCGGTGGATTTACGTCGTGGCAGTCCGACTTATGGCAAATGGTGCGGCGCGCGTCTCACCGCTGACGGCGGCGAGCAGATTTTCGTGCCGCGTGGCTTCGCCCACGGCTATTGCACGCTAGAACCCGACACAGTCGTCGCCTATAAGGTCGACTCCTATTACGCACCGCAATCGGAGGCTGGCATTATTTGGAGCGACTCGGCGATCGGCATCGACTGGTCGGTTCCGGCTGAACGCGTGCTTGTCTCCGACAAAGACGCAAAACTTCCATCGCTCGGCGCCTTCGATTCGCCTTTCGAGATGCCAGCGTGACCGCCCGCCGCTTTGTTATCACGGGTGGCGCCGGCTTCATCGGCTCGGCCGTCGTGCGTCATCTCATCGAGAATACGCCGCATAGGGTGCTTGTCGTCGACAAGCTCACCTATGCCGGCAATCTCGACAATCTTGCGAGCATCGCCTCAACCGACCGCTACAAGTTTGCGCGAGGCGACATCTGCAATGCACGCGACATGCGCGCAATTGTCGAAGGCTTTCGTCCCGACGTGCTCATGCATCTCGCGGCCGAGAGTCACGTCGATCGCTCGATCGACGGACCGGGCGAATTCGTCCAGACCAATGTCGTCGGCACGTTCACACTGCTCCAGGCAGCACTTTCGCATTGGCGCATGCTGAAAGGCGAAGAACACGAGCGCTTCCGCTTCCATCACGTCTCGACCGACGAGGTCTTCGGCTCGCTCGGCGCTGATGGTTTTTTCACCGAGGTGACGCCCTACAGTCCGAATTCGCCCTATTCGGCGTCCAAAGCCTCGTCCGACCATCTGGTGCGTGCCTGGCACCACACCTACGGCTTGCCGGTTGTTCTGTCGAACTGCTCGAACAATTACGGTCCCTACCATTTTCCCGAAAAGCTCATCCCGCTCGTCACGTTGAATGCGCTCGAGGGCAAGCCGGTGCCGGTTTACGGCGACGGATCGAATGTGCGGGATTGGCTCTATGTCGAGGATCACGCGCGCGCGCTTCAGCTGATCGCGGAGCAGGGCCGGGTCGGCGAAAGCTACAATGTCGGCGGCCATAACGAGCGCACCAATATCGACGTCGCGCGAAAAATTTGTGCGCTGGTCGACGAATTCGCGCCCGACCCACAAGGCTCGCGCGAGCGGCTCATTACATTTGTCGGCGACCGGCCGGGGCATGATCTGCGCTACGCCATCGACGCCTCGAAGATCGAGCGCGACCTCGGCTGGCGGCCCCGCGAGACATTCGAGACAGGTTTGCGCAAGACCGTCGCCTGGTATCTTGATAACAAAAGCTGGTGGCAGCGCATTCGCTCCGGCGTCTACCGCGGTGAGCGGCTCGGGGTCGTCGCGTGAGCCGACCGGTTCTCATCGTCGGCGCCAGGGGCCAGCTTGGGCAGGAGCTCGTGCGGGAGACGCGCGAGCGAGCGATGCCGACGATCGCCGCCGGCCGGGATGATCTCGACATCACGCGAGAAGAGGCCGCGCTCGCCTATGTGTGCGAAGCGGCGCCGCGCGCGATCATCAATTGTGCCGCCTATACCGCCGTCGACAAGGCGGAGAGCGAAGCCGAGGCTGCCCACGCAATCAATGCGCTCGCACCGGGGCATCTCGCGCAAGCCGCTGCGGAACTGGATATCCCGCTCCTGCATGTCTCGACCGATTACGTCTTCGACGGCACGAAAAGCGACGCCTACACCGAGGACGATCCGGTGGCACCGCTCGGGGCATACGGCCATAGCAAGGAGGAAGGCGAGCGGCGTGTGCGCGCGGCGCATCCGAAGCACGCGATCCTGCGCACATCCTGGGTTTATGGCATCTATGGCAACAATTTTCTGAAAACAATGCTGCGTGTGTCGCGCGAGCGCGATCAACTCTCTGTCGTTGCCGACCAGCGTGGCTGCCCGACGGCGACAATCGACATCGCGCGAGCGCTGCTCGCCGTAATCGCAGCAAGCGATGCCGGACGCGCAAAGTGGGGCACATACCATTTCGCCGGAAGCGGCGTGACGACGTGGCACGGCTTTGCCAGCGAAATTGTCGGCGTCGCGTCCCGCTCCGGCGGACGTTCCATCCCGGTCCACCCGATCGGCACCAAGGATTATCCGACGCCGGCGAAACGCCCCGCCAATTCGGCACTCGACAGCAGCCGCTTCGCTGCGGCTTTCGGCTACAAGAGTCCGCCCTGGCAAGAGCGAACGCGGGAAGTGGTCGAAGCTCTGCTCACACCGGCGGAGGCAAAGTGAAAGGCATTATTCTCGCGGGCGGCTCCGGCACCCGGCTCTACCCGATCACCACGGTCGTATCGAAGCAGCTCCTGCCGGTCTACGACAAGCCAATGATCTATTATCCCTTGTCGACGCTGATGCTTGCCGGCATCCGGGATACCCTGATCATCACCACGCCGCAAGACCAGGCGCATTTCCAAACGCTCCTCGGCGACGGCTCGCAATTCGGCATCGCGCTTTCCTATGCCGTGCAAGAGCATCCGCGCGGGCTCGCCGACGCGTTCATTGTCGGGCGCGACTTTGTCGGGTCCGAGCGCGTCGCGCTCGTGCTTGGCGACAACATCTTTTACGGCTCCGGCTTCCCGCACCTGCTGGCGCGCGCCGCCGCGCGCGAACGCGGCGCGACGGTGTTCGGCTATGTCGTCTCCGATCCCGAGCGCTACGGCGTCGTCGAGCTCGACGCGCAAGGCAAGGCGATCTCGATCGAAGAAAAGCCGGCACAGCCGCGCTCGCAGCTCGCCATCACCGGCCTGTATTTCTACGACAACCGCGTCGTCGACATCGCCGCTGCGGTGAAGCCTTCGGCGCGCGGTGAGATCGAGATCACCGACGTCAACCGCGCCTACATGGAAAGCGGCGATCTCAATGTCGAGATCATGAGCCGCGGCATTGCCTGGCTCGATACCGGCACGCATGACAGCCTGCTCGAAGCCGGCCAGTTCGTCGAAATCCTGGAGCGCCGGCAGGGTCTAAAAATCGCTTGCCCGGAGGAAATCGCCTTCGTGCAGGGCTTCATCACCCGCGAGCAGCTCAAAGAGGCGGCGAACCGATCCGGCAAATCAGGTTACGGACAATATCTCTTCAGATTGCTGAAGGCCGGGCATCCGGATGCGATTGATGCGCCGGTTAGACCCTCCGCCTGAGGCGACGCGCCATGCGGCGCGCCAAGCCGCTACCGGTTAACGGATCGTAACAAAAGCCTGCGGGCGCTGCGCCTCGCTGCGGCTCTCGGCAACAGCGGCATTCGTCGGAATGGCGCAGAGACGCTGCAGCAACCGCGCGATGTCTTCGCAGGCAGAAGTCTCGGGCGGATAGGAGGCGCGAAGGTCGACGCCGATCGCGCCGAGGGCCGTCTTGGGGGAGTTTCTGCCGATGACACGCATTTGAACCTCCCGATCAGCTCAAAACACACGAGCCGTCGCAAGAAAGCTTTTACGCCTCTATCCGTTGCCGATCCGTTACGAGCACCGGGTTCCGGCGCGCCGGAATCGGTGCAATTTGTTGAATTAGGGATAATGCGTAACCGCTCGCGCGGCAGTGTGGGTTCGCACACGCCACGTCGCTGATTTCGGAAATTCTTATGGTTTAGCTGAGACTTACGGCTCAGCTTGCCGGCTTCTCCAGCGCCGCGGCGACAGCGTCGCCCATCGCCGAAGTCGAGATCGTTTGCGCGGCATCGCCCTTGATGTCGGCCGTGCGAAGGCCTTGCGCCAGGGCGTCGGCGATGGCGCGCTCGATTGCGTCGGCCGCTTCGCCCAGGCCGAAGGAATAGCGTAGCGCCATGGCAAAGGAGCCGATCATCGCGATCGGATTGGCGAGGCCGCGCCCGGCAATATCGGGGGCCGAACCGTGCACCGGCTCGTACAACGCCCTGCGCTTGCCGGTCTTGGCGTCGGTTTCGCCGAGCGAGGCGGAGGGCAGCATGCCGAGCGACCCGGTCAGCATTGCCGCGACGTCGGACAGCATGTCGCCGAACAGGTTGTCGGTGACGATCACGTCGAACTGTTTCGGCCAGCGTACGAGCTGCATGCCGAGCGCGTCGGCGAGCTGATGCTCGAGCCTGACGTCGGAATAATCGCGCTTGTGCAGGGCGGTGATCACCTCGTGCCAGAGCACGCCGGATTTCATCACGTTGCGCTTCTCCGACGAGGTGACCTTGTTATTGCGCTTGCGCGCCAGCTCGAAGGCGACGCGGCCGATGCGCTCGATCTCGTAGGTGTCGTAGACCTGGGTGTCGATTGCGCGCTTCTGGCCATTGCCGAGATCGCGGATTTCCTTGGGCTCGCCGAAATAGACGCCGCCGGTCAATTCGCGCACGATCATGATGTCGAGGCCTTCGACGACCTCACGCTTCAGCGACGAGGCGTCCGCAAGTGCGGGATAGCAGATCGCCGGGCGCAGATTGGCGAAGAGCGCGAGCTCTTTGCGCAGGCGCAAGAGCCCGGCTTCGGGGCGCACGTCATAGGGCACGCCGTCCCATTTCGGCCCGCCGACGGCGCCGAGCAGCACCGCGTCGGCCGCGCGCGCGAGCGCCATGTCGGTATCGCTGATCGCTTGCCCATGCGCATCGTAGGCGCAGCCGCCGACGAGGCCGCGCTCGAATTCGAAGCTTGCCAGGCCGGTGCGCGCCAGCGCGGCGGCGACCTTCTCGACTTCGGTTATGACTTCGGCGCCGATCCCGTCGCCGGGCAGGAGCAGGAGCTTGTAGGTGGGCATCAGCGCTAAGCGGCGAGCTGCCGCAGCACGTAATGCAGGATGCCGCCGTTCTTGAAATATTCGAGCTCGTCGAGCGTATCGATACGGCAAAGCAGCGGCACGTTCTTTTTCGCGCCGTCGGCGAAGGTGATCTCGGCTGAAAGCTTCTGCCGCGGCCGCAGGCCTTCGCGAAGCCCGTGGATCGTCACCTGCTCGTCGCCCTTGAGGCCGAGCGTCGACCAGGTTGTGCCCTCCTCGAACGTGCAGGGCAGGACGCCCATGCCGACGAGGTTCGAACGATGAATGCGCTCGAAGCTTTCGGCGATCACCGCGCGCACGCCGAGAAGCCGCGTGCCCTTCGCAGCCCAATCGCGTGACGAGCCATTGCCGTATTCGGCGCCGGCGAGGACGACGAGCGGCACGCCGTCGGCCATGTATTTCATCGCCGCGTCGTAGATCGGCATCTCTTCGCCGTCCGGCCAGTGGCGTGTCATGCCGCCTTCGGGAATCGAGCCGTCGGCGCGCTTCAGCATGTGATTCTTGATGCGGATATTGGCGAACGTGCCGCGCATCATGATCTCATGATTGCCGCGCCGCGTGCCGTATTGGTTGAAGTCCTGCGGCGCGACCTGCCGCTCCATCAGCCATTTGCCGGCGGGCGACGTCGCGCGGATCGAGCCCGCAGGCGAGATGTGGTCGGTCGTGATCTTGTCGCCGAACAGCGCGAGGATGCGGGCATTGACGATGTCCTCGATGGGCTTCGGCTTCATTTCCATGCCCTCGAAATAGGGCGGGTTCTGCACGTAAGTCGAGCCCATGTCCCATTTGTACGTTTCACCGGCAGGCACGCGCACGGCGCGCCAGTTCTTGTCACCCTTGAACACATCGGCGTAGCGGGCGCGGAACAGCGAGCGCGTGACATTCTTGCGGATGAACGCATTGATCTCGGATGAATCCGGCCAGATGTCGCGGAGATACACTTCCTTGCCCCGCTTGTCGGACCCGAGCGGCTCTTTGGTCAGATCCTTCTGCATCGAGCCGGCGAGTGCGTAAGCGACGACGAGCGGCGGCGATGCCAGATAATTCGCCTGCACGTCGGGGTTGACGCGGCCTTCGAAGTTGCGGTTGCCGGAGAGCACGGCGGCGGCGACGATGTCGTTGTCGTTGATGGCTTTCGAGATCGGGCCGCCGAGCGGGCCGGAATTGCCAATGCAGGTCGTGCAGCCGAAGCCGACCAGATTGAACCCGAGCTTGTCCAAATGTTTCTGCAGGTCGGCCTTCTGCAGATATTCCTCCACGACCTGCGAGCCCGGCGCGAGCGAGGTCTTCACCCACGGCTTCGACGTCAAGCCCTTCTCTGCGGCATTGCGCGCGAGTAGACCGGCGCCGATCAGCACGCTCGGATTGGACGTGTTCGTGCACGAGGTAATCGCGGCGATGACGACATCGCCGTGGCCGAGGTCGTAATTCGCCCCTTCGACCTTATAGCGCTTGCCGAGTTCGTCGGCGCCCTTGCGGTACTCGGTTTGCATGGCGCTGGCGAAGCCTTTTGCGGCGTCGTTCAGCCCGATGCGTCCTTCCGGCCGCTTCGGTCCGGCAAGCGAGGGCACGACGTCGGCGAGATCGAGCGCCAGCGTGTCGGTGAAAACGGGATCGGGCGTGCGCTCGGTGCGCAACATGCCTTGTGCTTTTGCATATTCCTCGACGAGCTCGATGCGCGGCCCCGGACGGCCGGACATGCGCAGATAAGTCAGCGTCTCTTCATCGATCGGGAAGAAACCGCAGGTCGCGCCGTATTCCGGCGCCATGTTGCCGATCGTCGCGCGGTCGGCAAGCGGCAGCGTGCCCAATCCCGGCCCGAAGAACTCGACGAAACGTCCGACGACGCCTTTCTTGCGCAGCATCTGCGTGACTGTGAGCACGAGATCTGTCGCGGTGACGCCTTCCCTCAGCCTGCCCGTTAATTTGAAGCCGATCACTTCCGGCAACAGCATGGATAACGGCTGGCCGAGCATCGCGGCTTCCGCCTCGATGCCGCCGACACCCCAGCCGAGAACGGCGAGGCCGTTGACCATCGTCGTGTGCGAATCCGTGCCGACGAGCGAATCGGGATAAGCGAGCTCGACCGTCTCGGCCTTGCCGTTGGCTTTGTATTTTTCTTTTTTGGTCCAGACCGTCTGCGATAGATATTCCAGATTGACCTGATGGCAGATGCCGGTGCCTGGCGGCACGACGCGGAAATTGTCGAACGCGCTCTGGCCCCATTTCAAGAAGCGATAGCGTTCGCCATTGCGCTGATATTCGAACTCGACGTTCTTCTTGAAGGCTTTCGGCGTGCCGAATTCGTCGACGATGACGGAATGATCGATGACGAGATCCACCGGCACGAGCGGGTTGATCTTCTGCGCGTCGCCGCCGAGCTTGGTCATCGCGTCGCGCATCGCGGCGAGATCGACGACGGCGGGAACGCCGGTAAAATCCTGCATGAGCACGCGCGACGGCCGGAAGGCGATCTCCTTGTCGGCGGTGCCGCGATCGTCGAGCCACGCTGACACTGCCTGAATGTCGTCCTTGGTGACGGAGCGGCCGTCCTCGAAGCGCAACAGATTTTCCAAAAGTACCTTCATCGAGAAGGGCAGGTTCGAAATGCCTTTGAGCCCGTTCTTCTCTGCCGTTTTCAGCGAGTAGTAATGGTAGGTGCGCGCGCCAACCGTGAGCTTCTTGCGGCATTTGAAACTGTCGAGCGATGGCATTCGGGCGGTGTCCTGAAAGCGGTGGGGAGCGGTCGCTCGCTTATAGGAGTTTTTGCCGAACGCGGCTACACGAAGAGCCGCCGCTCCGATGAGCAGAGCCGCACGGAAATTCGGCATGCGCCTTGAAGTCCGCGATATCCGGGTCGAGCGCGGCGGCAGGCGCGTTCTCGATGGGTTGAGCTTCGCGCTCGCGCCCGGCGAGGCGCTGATCGTCACCGGCCCGAACGGTGCAGGCAAATCGACGCTTCTTCGGGTGCTTGCCGGCCTGTTGCCGCTGAAGCAAGGGCGGATCGCGATCGGCGGCGCCGAGGATCCGCCGCCTTGCGCCGAGCTCGCGCACTACGTCGGTCACGCCGACGGCAACAAGGCGAGCCTGACGGCGGCGGAGAACCTGTCGTTCTGGGCGGCGATGCTGAGATCGCGGCAGGGCAGGGGAACGAGCTTGCCGCCGGCGGAAGCGCTTGCCGCTTTTGCGCTGGCGCACGCGAGCGACCTTCCCGTCGCGGTTTTATCGGCCGGCCAGAAACGCCGCGTGGCGTTGGCGCGGCTGCTCGTCGCGCCGCGGCCGATCTGGCTGCTCGACGAGCCGCTGAACGCGCTGGACGCGGCCTCGCAGGCGCGGCTCTCGCATCTGATGCACGCCCATCTCGGCCAAGGCGGCATGATCGTCGCTGCGACGCATAGCGCGCTCGATCTGCCGAATGCGCGGCAATTGACGCTGAGGCAGTAGCGTGAGGTCCGCTCTCGCCGCGCTGTTTTGGCGCGAACTCGGCATCGCGCGCCGCAGCGGCGGCGGCACCTCGACGGGATTGGTCTTCTTCCTGGTGCTCGCCGCGATCTTTCCGTTCGCCGTCGGCCCCGATCTCAATCTCTTGGCGCGCATCGGCCCGGCGATCCTTTGGATCGCGACGCTGCTCTCGACCCTGCTCGGCCTCGATCGCCTGTTTCAGGCCGACCACGAGGACGGTTCGCTCGACCTGATGTTGACGAGCGAAACGCCGCTCGAGTTGATCGTGCTCGTCAAATGCGCGGCGCATTGGCTGACGACCGCGCTGCCGCTCGTCGTCATCGCGCCGCTGTTTGGATTGGCACTGGCGCAGGAGGCACCGGCGCTCGGGCGAGTGACGCTGTCGCTGTTTGCCGGCACTCCGGCGCTCACCCTGATCGGCGCCGTCGGCGCGGCGGTGACGGTATCGCTGCGCCGCGGCGGTCTGCTCATGGCCGTACTGGTTCTGCCGCTGACAATCCCGGTTCTGATTTTCGGCGTGTCCGCGGCGGGCGCCGGTGCAGCCGATCCCGTGCCTTTTGCCGCGCCTTTCGCAATCCTCTGCGCGCTGAGCCTCGCTGCAATCGCCGGCGCGCCTTTCGCCGCCGCGGCGGCGCTGCGATATGGCGGCGAGTGAGCGCGTTTGCCGTTGTTCGGCGCCTTGTAAATGCCGGACCCGCTCGATAAGACGAGGCCGCTTCGGCCCGATCGCGGCCAAAGCCCGCCGCAATAGCTCAGCTGGTAGAGCACCTCATTCGTAATGAGGGGGTCGGGGGTTCGAATCCCTCTTGCGGCACCAGCAACTTCAACTACTTGAGAAGACACTGCTTCCAAAATCCGTTGCAATTGATGGATTGGGAAGCAGATGGGAAGCTAGAGCAGGGGTCTCGGGGACGTGGTCCAGCTGCTGTGAACATGCTGCGCGGCTTTGCAGCGCGGCTCTCTCCCCGGAAAGCCGCCCCCGGAGCGGCGTCTGATCGGCCAGTGATATAGTAGGCCTAAGCTGCCTGTTTGCGACTCGCGCTCGACCTTCAATGGTCCGGGGGCCTGTCGAGAGCCCGCCCTGAAACCTACAGCGGGCCTTCCCTCGCCCATGCATGGCGGAGTGTTTGAAGGCCAGATCCCGCGCGGGAGAGCAGCGAAGCGGAGACACCACATATCGTGGTAAGCATGACCCCTTGCTGGCCTTCGATTTCCTGGCCGCTGATTCACTACTTTCTCAATTTCAGTAGTAATTGGACCGGCATCCGGTTTCGTCATTTTGTCAACGGACGTGCCGGCGAGCCTCTCATTTTGTCGATAACGCGCCGTCGTAGGGCTGTTCGCGTATTAGCGC
>Ga0164305_10000530_pt1 | contig 14398 bp, 15 predicted proteins | sample Whisoiple_237_MG_FD_110215 | JGI IMG/M metagenome (GOLD analysis project Ga0164305, IMG submission 110215) | Soil microbial communities amended with pyrogenic organic matter from upstate New York, USA - Whitman soil sample_237_MG | ecosystem: Environmental > Terrestrial > Soil > Agricultural...
CTCGGAAAGTTCTTCAAGATGGAGCCGGGCAAAGACTACAAGGTGATCACCTTTAACGCCGAGACCGATCGGGTGGCCGCGCTGATCAACAAATCGATCGACGCTGCTTTGCTCTCGTTTCCCCATGCGGCGAGGGCGGAAAGGGCCGGTATGAAGATCCTGGTGAAAACGGGGGATTACATTCCGAGGCTCGGCGGGACATTCATTACCCACCGCGACTTTCTCAAAGAGAAGCGGGACGTGACCAAGAGATTTATCCGGGCGATGGTCAAAGCCAACGATTACGTCAAGACCAACAAGCAGGGCACCATCGAGGTGATCCAGAAATATTTTGAAATCAAAGAGCCCGGATTGGCCGAGGGGATATACAATCAGGTAGCGAACGCCTTTGGCCCGGAAATTCCCCACGACCTGTTACTGGAACTTTTTCAGTCCCGGACGACGCCGGAGCTTGGCTGGCCGGCGGGCAAGCCGTTGCCCGACATCGAGCAGTTTGTCGCACGCGATCTCCTGAATGAAGTTCTCAAGGAGATGGGGAGAAAGGTGACCAAGTAAGATATTAGTGAACTGTAACCATTGATTCGCGGCTAAATTCTCAGGTTGATCGGTCAAGGCACAAGCCATTGGTGCTGAGACTCTCGAAGCATGAACGGCGAACGCTAAATTGCTGTCACAGCCCACTAGAAGGTCTTGGCCCCCTCCGGGCGCCAGCGCGAGAGATTGGATTCGATTTTCTTTACCGCCATCGTCAGAATCAGAGAAAGTCCCATAAAGATCGCCACGCCAGCGAACACCACGTCAACCTTATAATTCGTGGCAGCGGTGGCGATCAGGAAGCCTAGACCTTTGCTCGCGCCGAAAAATTCGCCGACAACCACGCCGAGGATGGCCCGGCCGATCGCAAGACGTAGTCCCGCGACGATATAGGGGACCGAGTTCGGCAGCACGACGATCTTCATGATCTGCCACTCGTTGGCGCCAAACGATCGCACCACATTCACCAGCACGCGATCGACATTTTTTACTCCTTCGTAGGTGTTGATGAGCAGAGGAAATACCGCGCCGATGAAAACGATCATGATCTTGGACCAGATACCGATGCCGAACCACAGGATGAAAAGCGGTAGGAAAATCAGCCTGGGTGTAGCATTAAAAATCGTCACGAAGGGGTCAACCGTGGCATCGAGGTCGCGCGAACGCCCGGTGATGAGTCCCAGCGGCAGCCCCACGATGATCGCCAGTCCGAGGCCAGCAAGGAACTCGATCGAGCTGACGTAAAAGTGCTCCTGAATTTTGTTCTCCACGATCAATTGGTAGCCGGCCTCGATGACCTTCCATGGCGTGGTGAAGAAAAGGGAGAATCCTTTGGACAGCGGCACCAGGTGCGGCATCAATTCCCATAGGACGATCAGGAGCAGGATGAATCCCCCGCCAAGAATGGATTGCTCTCTTTCGGTGTAGAAATTAGCCAGCCGCTTCATCGCGACTCCTGTGTAGTCTTCCACGGCGCCAGTACGTTTTCGAGTTTTCTCATGCCTTCGGTTAGCCCCACCGCCGCGATCATCAACAGAAAGATCGCCGCGAACATTTCCGGTAGCCGGTACGTGTCGCCGAAGCGGGAGATCGCGTAACCGATGCCTTCCGAAGCCGCGTAGAATTCGCCCACGATGATCCCCACCAGGCCGCGGCCAAGCGCGATCCTCGCGCCCGCAACGATGTAAGGCAGAGTGCTCGGCAAGATGACCTTGAGGTAGAGATCCGTTTCGCCGCCGCCGAACGACCTGACCACGTTGATCAATAAACGGTCAGTGGAGCGCACTCCGGCAAAGGTGTTGAAGATGAAAGGGAAGACCGAAAGCGCGAACACCAGAACCGATTTGGCGAAAAGACCGACGCCGAAAACGACGATGATGAGCGGAGCGAGGGCGACCAGCGGACTCGCGTAGAGCGCCGTGAAAAATGGGTCGAGGGTGTAGCCGGCTTTGCGACGCCAACCCATCAGGGCGCCCAATGGTATGCCCAGGAGAATCGCGAAGCTGAAGCCCCACAAAAACGCCTTGCTGCTGACCGCGAGGTCGCCCCATAGTGCGCCGTAAATGACCTGTTCCTTGAAAGCCACCGCGATAAGAGAAGGCTTGGTGAAGAAGAAAGGATTGAGCGGAAAAACGTACGTCAGTAGCACTTCCCAAGCCGCAAGCACGAAAAGCACGGAGCCGAGGCCAAGCCAGAACCGGCGATGCTCGGCAAAAAGTTTTTTCTTCATTGCGGCACCCGCGAAGTCAGCTCTTCTTTGAGCACGTCCCAGATCTGCGATTTGATGTCGTTGAATTGCGGCGTGAGCCGCATCTCGTAATCGCGCGGCCGCGGCAATTGAATTTTCAGAGTCTCTTTAGCCCGGCCGGGCCGCGCCGTCATGATGATGACGCGATCAGAGAGATAAGCCGCCTCCTCTATGCTGTGAGTGACAAACAGCACTGTCTTTTTCGTGCGCTCCCAGATTTGCAATAGCTCGGTCTGCATAAGATCGCGCGTCTGTGCGTCGAGGGCGGCGAAGGGTTCGTCCATCAGCAGCACTTCAGGTTCAGTGGCGAGGGCGCGAGCGAGACCGACCCGTTGTTTCATGCCGCCGGATAGCTCATGGGGGTAGTGGCGCTCGAAGTCTTCCAAGCCAACCAAGCTGATCAGCTCGGTCGCGCGCTGCGCGCGCTCTGGCGACGATATCCCTTTGAGCTCCAATCCCAGTTCGACATTGGCGCGCACGGTGCGCCACGGCAACAACCCGAACTCTTGAAAGACCATGGCGCGCTCTTGTCCGGGCCCAGAGATCGGCGAGCCGCCAAGCGTCATCTCGCCCGAATCGGGTTTGATGAGGCCTAACAGCAAGTTGAGAAAAGTGCTTTTGCCGCAGCCCGACGGCCCGACAATGCTGACGAATTCACCTTTGCCGACTTCGAGATTGAAACCCCGCAGCGCGGTGACCGGTTCTCGATCTTTGGACTTGAAGACCAAAGTGATATTCCGTGCCTGGATCATTGGTGCGCCCATAGGCTCGCAACGACACTATTTGATTCCCAACTCCTGATTTACGTCCTTTTGCAGGCTGAAGTCAAAAATCCTCGCCGCGGGTACGGGCTCTTTCAGCTTCAATACCTCGGCGTCGGCGCGGAGAAAATCTTCGACTTCTTTGTCTGTGGCGAGACCATTCGTGGTAAAGGCGGGGCGCGCCAGGCGATAAGATTCCAGAGCGACAGGCAGCTCGACTTTTAGATAATTCGCGAGAACTTCGGCGCTGCCGCGCTCATTTTCCCAAAAATAACGATGCGCCCGAGAGCGTGCTCGCAGGATGCGCCTAACCAGTTCTCTTTTTTCTCGCAGCATTTTTTCCGTGAACGCCAGGCCATTTTGCAAATTGGGCAAATCCTCGAGCGTGCTACCATGAATTTTCAATTTAAACTTGTCTCGTGCCAGAATCACGGTGGGCGGCGACAAAGCCGCCAATTGAATGGTGCCGCTCACCAAGCTTTGTAGCTGCGCGGGGACATCGCCGCCTATCACCACAGTAATGTCTTTATCGGGATTGAGCCCGGCTTTTTGCAGGAGGCGAGCCGCAGCGAGATGCTGTGCGCCACCGAAGGTGGTGGTCCCAAAGATCTTGCCTTTCAGTTCGCTGAGCGACTTCACTTCCGGCTTGGTGACCAGCCAAAAGAGGTTTTTCTTGAGGCTTTGGGTAATCACTTTGACTGGCAGATCGCTCCGTTCCATGGCGCGAATCACGGTGCCAACGTTATTGACGGCGTGAGCGTCGCCGCTCAAAAGCGCCGTCACGCCGATATTGCCCCGCACTTGCACGACATCGGCCAACAGACCTTCTTGCCGAAAAAACCCGCGCTCCTGGGCGATGTAAAGATCGACCGAGGCAATGCTGCGACTAGGATAGGTTATGACGATCCGGTCGAGATTGTGCTGGGCTTCTGCGATGGTTTGGAGGATCCAAAGCAAGAAAAAAAAGCATAGAACGAAAGGCGAGCCTTTCATGGGTTATGGATGTTTAGTGGATTCACCGTGGATGTCAAGTCGCATAACGCTGTCGCTGTGCTATTCTCCAATTCCGCGGCGCTTGAAACCGGTGTTCAGGTTACAGTATAAAAAATCAAACGGAGGAATCAGAACATGAAAGTCAAACAAATCTATCACATAGGGCTGCCATGCAATGACCTCGAGCGCGGGGTAAAGTTTTACACCGAAGTGCTGGGCATGAAGTGCACGAAGGTGGGTTATGACACCGAAAGTGGTGGACCGTACAAAGACAAGTACGGGATGTTTCCCAACATTGCCCGTTTGTTCATGGAAGATGGTATGTGCTTGGTCCTGTTCCAGCGTCCGTCAACCGTCGAGCGTGGCGATTTCGATGAAGGAACTTCGCATTTAGCGCTCGAGGTTAGTTCGGGCGACTTCGACAAGGCCAATGATGAGCTCAAAAAAGCGGGGGTCAAAGTTCTGATCGATCAGCCGGTGGTGCGGCCGACGGGTAAGGCGATCTATTTCTTCGATACCGAACAGAATTACATTCAGCTCTGGGCGCGGCCGTAAGATCAGCTTCAGTTCAGGTATCGGTTTTCAGCTACGCATTAGCCGCAGCCAACTTGTTGAGTTCCCTCGAGTTCTCGAGTGGCGGTTCAGCGGGCGCGGGGAATGTCCTTTTCGCCGTCTGCGAGACGACGCGCTGAGGTGATAAATCCTGTATGCGCCACCATCCGATGCTGTGGGCGGGCGCTCATCCCCTTAAAATGCCAGTAGCGCATCAGAGTTTCCGTGCTTTCGATGCAGGAAAATCGGGTGTCATCGCGCAGTGCATCGACCAAGGTCTTAACTTGCAAAACGGTGGGCAAATAGGAAAGCAAATAACCGCCGGGCCTGAGGGCGCTCCAGGCGCGTCCCACCACGTGCCAAGGTTCCGGTAAATCCAAAACGATTCTGTCGATTTCGGTTTCGGTCAAATCGCTCGCCACGTCACCTAATTTAACTGTCCAGTTCGACACCGGCCCCAGATAGCGAAAGACATTTTTTCTTGCCAGCTCGGCAAAGTCGGCGCGAATTTCGTATGAGATCAACTGACCGGTCTCACCAATAGCACGCAACAGTGCCATGCTCAGCGCGCCGGCGCCGACCCCCGCTTCGAGCACTCGAGCGCCGGGAAAAATATCAGCCCACAGTAAAATGGGGCCGATATCCTTCGGATAAATAAGCTGCGCGCTGCGCGGTAAATTGGGAATGAGCTGCGGTAAGCTTGGACGAAATACCAAGAACGGCTCGCTCAGAGATGAGCGCACTACGCTCCCTTCCGGCCGACCTATAATATCTGCGACGGAGATCTTGCCGCCGCGAATAGAAATTGTCGCACGCTGATCTAGACGCGCGAGATATTCCCGGTCCTTACGATCAAGCAGGATGACCGCTTCATCTGTTTGAAGCGGGCCTTTGGGATAGAGATTTTTCACCGGAAGGACAATCGCAGGAGGTAACGCCTAGGTCGTATACGAACTCAAGCGTTCACGATTCAAAGCATCCACCACTTCGCGAACTTCTTGAGAACGCTGGAGATCCGCGACCAGCAATGCATCCGGGGTATCGACAATGACAGTATTCCGAAGGCCCAATAACACCACCAATCGATTCGCGGCATGAATAAGACAGTTTTTCGTATCGATTCCGAGCCAGCGACTTTGACTGGCATTGCCGTTTCGATCCTTCGGCATCATTCGATGCACCGCCGCCCAACTGCCGACATCGCTCCAGCCAAACTGACCTTCGAGAGTCAAAACCTTGCCTTCAGCGCCGGCATTTTCCATCACCGCATAATCGATCGACAAGTTCGGCATCTCATTGTATTCGTCGGCAATAGTTTTACGCAGCCGACGAGCCGAACTCGTGAGCGAATGAGCCCGGGCCGCTTTATTGATTTTTTCCAATGATTCATAAATGTCAGGCTGGTATTGCTGCAATGCGGCGAGGAGTGTGGACGCCTTCCAAATGAAGATCCCGCTGTTCCATAAGCTACGCTGCCGGATGAGTCGCCGGGCCGCGGGCAAGGTTGGCTTCTCGACAAAGCGTTTGACGACGAAAGCCGCCTCCGACTTGGCTCCTATCGGCCGGGTTTTCATGATGTAGCCGTAACCCGTTTCAGGGTAATCGGGCTTGATTCCGATCGTGATCAACTGATCGGTTTCAGCGGCGAGCCGGACCGCAGTTTTGAGCGTCTTACGAAACGCAGCGATATCAGCGACCCAGTGATCGGCGGGAAGAACGATCATTACCGCTTCGGGATTACGGCGCATCACTTCCAATGCCGCTAGCCCGATGCACGGAGCGGTGTTTTTGCCCTGCGGCTCAGCGATAAAATTATTTCTCGGTACACCAGGTAATTCGCGGCGTAGCAACGGAAGTTGATCGGCGATTGTTACAACCATGGTTTGCTTGCGACCCGCCAATGGATAGACGCGTTCAGCAGTTTCCCGGATTAAACTGTTTCGACTAAGGAGCTTGAGTATTTGCTTTGGTCGGTGGACGCGGCTCAACGGCCAAAACCGCGTGCCTTTCCCGCCCGCGATGATCACGTTGAAACAAACTTTAGCCAATGGATCGCCTTCTTGATGAGATCGCGGGGTATAGTACGGTAGTCGATATGATGGATCAAGCGACGGAGGATGCAACAAAGTCTTGGTGTGTTGCGCCCGAGCACGACCAGCTTCGTGTGGATGCACTTCTGCGCCATTGCCTGCCGCAGCTTTCCCGCCGCCAACTAGCGAGCGCTATTGCCAATCGTTTGTTTTCGCTTAACGGCAAAGTGAGTAAAAAAGGCGACCGGGTGAACGCGGGGGATGTCCTAGTCTTTCACGGGCCGGCGGCGTGGCTGAGTCCGCAACCGCTGGCGAATCCTAACCTTCAACTACGGGTTGTGTATGAAGATCCAGAGATCCTGATCGTGGATAAGCCAGCCGCCTTGCCGACGCATGGCTTCTCGGGGCGGGATGAAGACACCGTGGCAAACTTCATTGCTTCAAAGCATCCCGAGTTGCTGGCGGTTGGCAAATCTCGTTGGGAACCGGGAATTTTAAACCGGCTTGATCGCGATACCTCAGGACTGGTGCTGGTGGCAAAAACGCAAGAAAGCTTCATTGAGTTGCGCAAACAGTTTCGCCGTCGGGAGATCGTTAAAACCTACTGGGCGCTTGTGTGGGGAAAAACCAATGCAAGTGGCAACATCACGCTGCCCTTGGCACATGATCCCCGGGACAGAGCCCGGATGCGCGCTGTTAATTCGACGTATCAGCACAGTGAGAGGATTTGGAACGCCGCGACGCACTATCGGCAATTGGCGCAAGGTTCCGAAGTTACTTTGGTCGAAGTAAACATGACCACAGGAGTTACCCACCAGATTCGCGTTCATCTAGCGTCGATAGGTCATCCGATTGTCGGCGACTTGTTATATGGTAAGGCAAGCCCGGAGAGCTTTGGTCTCAAGCGGCAATTTCTGCACGCGATTAAATTGCAGTTCCGACATCCAAAAACCAGCCGGAAATTAATCGTTGAAACGCCCTTGCCGGATGATCTGAAAGAGGTTTTAACGCGCGTGAAACTCTGGATCTAGGCAGCACTACTGCGAATGCCTTTAAGCTTCGCACAGTTACCGCAATAATTGTTCAACGTCCCCGCCTCTTCGACCCATCCATCATCCAAATTGTGGCAGATTCGTTTGCATTCGAAACAGATAAAGTAAAGGCCGTCGATGCTCTTGTTGATTTTTTCCCGGTTAAGGACGCGGCCGCGAAGCTTGTCTACGCGAATACCCAAGAGTTCCTCATAATTTTTCTTTATTTTCCGCCGACCCGCTTCGTCACTTGGAAGATCCTCATCTTCCGATTCGTCGTGAGTACCGTCATCGATATACTCGTGGCTGCGATCTTTGCCGGCGCGGCCGGCGCTCTTTTTCTTGGCTCGTGGCATCTTGGTTTTGTTTGGCGCTCCTTGAATGCTTAGCTGGGAATTCTGAAAAATTGCTCAAAGGTATTTTCTATTGAACGGGTCAGATCTTGTCAATACCGAATTCGTCATGGCCAAGCCACAAAATGATTGATGAGCAAAAAAAAGCGGAAGATCGTTAACCGATCTTCCGCTCACAAGGTCGTTCCAGGGCAAACTTACTGTTTGATTGCCGCAGCGCGCCTTTGCAGGTAAGCATTCCGCACGGCGCCGTAGAGATCGACCGTCGATTCGGCAACTCTCTCAAACCGATCCAAATTTAGGGATCTTTCGTTGACGGTACTCGTTGCTGTTCCCGCCACCGAGGCCCACCAAGGTATGAAATAGGTATAGGGAGTCATGGCGATGTCGAAGGCATAACCGATGCCATCACGGACCGTGAGTGGCGGCAGAAATGGCAACACCAGGTAAGGTCCAGGACCGGCTCCCCAGACGCCAAACGTTTGCCCCGTGTCCTCGTCTTTTTGTTCGATGCCGAAACCATCTTTCGCGACATCGAAAAATCCAACAACGCCAATCCTGCTGTTTATCGTGAAGCGTGCGAGTTCGGTCGCCGCGCCATTAAACTTGAGCTGCAAGCTATTATTGACGACACGTCGGACAACGGCGAGATTGTCAAAAAAATTGTGCACGCCCCGTTGCACCGGATCGGGCAGTAAAAAATCCCACCCCGTAGCAATCGGTTTCAAAACGTAACGATCCACAACTTCTCGGTTGAACCAGAACATTTTTTCATTGAAGCCCTCGAAGGGATCATCCTCGAAATCTTCGCCAGGATTGGAAGCTGCCGCCAGTCCAGTCAGATTGACTGCAGCTGCAAGCCCCGCAGGGGACTCAGTATCGGCTTGAGCCAGCGTAACCTGATTGGCTTCTTCGCTCGGTTCCGCTGCGGAACTCTCGTCCGCGCTCACGGGCGTGTGTACCAGCACGGCGAAGCTCATTAAAATACCGAATGCCACGGCTGGTACGTCGCGCGCCCATAACGATTTCTTTCGCTTCATCAATATCTCCTTCTCCCCGTCTGTGTGATTACATTAAGCCTAGAGGATGGTCAAGTGTTTTGCCGAATTTGCGCGATCTGAAATCTGTCAGTGAACGCGAAAACTATGCCATGTAGCCGCTATTTTCTTCTGCCAAGCTTGGTAAATCCGGGAGCGTGTTCGCATCGAAGCAATGGAATACGAAGCGCGCCGGACACAAACTCGTATGCGGTGGCGAAATTCGCTCTGATTGATAAGGTCGTGATCGCCGATCGAAGTTTGCACCCCTGCGGCTGATCGGCTAATTTTGGGACATGGCGGCCAACGGTCAACAACGGATGATTGTTCTTGGGGTCACGGGCGGCATCGCGTGTTACAAAGCAGTCGAACTGGTGCGGCTCCTCGTCAAGAATGGCTTCCAGGTTCGGGTGATTATGACTCGCGGCGCAATGGAATTCGTCACGCCGCTCACGTTTCAGGCTCTCTCGGGCAATCCGGTCGCTACGGAAATCTTTAGCCTGACGCAAGAATCCGAGATTGGCCACATCGATCTCGCGGATTCCGCCGATCTTTTCGTGGTTGCACCGGCAACGGCGAATGTGATCGGAAAGCTCGCCTCTGGCATCGCTGATGACTTATTGACGACCGTTTTAATGGCGACTCAAGCGCCGGTGCTGCTCGCGCCAGCAATGAATATTCATATGTATGAGAACGTGATCGTTCAAGAGAACCTGCGTAAGCTCCGGCGGGTCGGTTATCACGTTATGGAGCCCGCCGAAGGCTATCTAGCATGCGGTTATGAAGGCAAAGGGCGCCTGCCCGATCCAGAAAAGATCAGTGACGAGGTTGAACGGCTACTACACAAAAAAGATCTCGCCGGAGAAAACTTCTTGATCACTGCGGGTCCAAGCCGGGAGCCGCTCGATCCGGTTCGCTACATCTCAAACCGATCATCGGGCAAAATGGGATACGCATTGGCCCGCGCCGCGCTCCGACGGGGCGCTCAGGTAGCATTGGTGAGTGGGCCCACGGCTCTCGATGCGCCGGCCGGTGCTCGTCTCGTCGACGTGACCACCGCAGCGGAAATGCGTGAGGCAGTTCTTAAGGAGTATCCACGTTCGAGCGCCGTCATTATGGCGGCGGCCGTTGCCGACTATCATGCTGCGGCGCCAAGCGGTGGGAAAATAAAGCGCGGCGTAGGTGCCATCGAGCTTCGGCTCGAGCCGAATCCCGATATTTTGAAAGAATTGGGGCAGAATAAAGACGGCAAATGGCTGGTCGGTTTTGCCGCGGAGACCGAGAATCTCACCGCCAATGCGGGAAAGAAATTGCGTGAGAAAAATCTTGATATCGTTATCGCGAACAATGTCGCGGAAGAGGGGAGCGGTTTTGACGGCGATACCAATGTCGCGACAATTATTGACCGCACCGGCGTCGTTCGCCCGCTGCCGCTTATGAGCAAGGATGATCTCGCCGATTGTATTTACGACCACTATCTCGCTTTGAAGAACCGCAGCTGAAATGGGTACTCCACGGGAGCCGAAGCCGGCGAAATTTTTCGTCGCGCTACTCTCCTCGACTCGGGAACTCCTCACCCAAACTGAAAAAGACCTGATGGCGCTAATGGGCCAGATCGACGGGCGAAGCGCCGTGTTGCCTTGGAATCTGTCCACATACTACGAGCAGGAGATGGGTTCAGAATTGTTGAGGTGTTTCGTCGGATTTTCATCGCTCCTGCCGCCCGAACGGTTAACGGAGTTGAAGCTCAAAACCCAGCTGATTGAGGACCGCTATCGCGACAGCGGCGGCGGGCGTCGGATCAACGTCGATCCCGGCTATCTCGATGCGCACAAAGCCGTTCTCGCATCCACCAAAAATGCCAGCCAGAGAATTTATTTGCGCGCTGGCATTTACGCGGAAGCGACGTTGTTCTATGACAATGGACATTTCCACGGCTTGGCTTATACCTATCGAGACTATCTCTGGCCGGAAGCGCTGGCATTTTTTTCCCAGGTGCGTGCCGCTTACTTGAAACAACTGAAGCAGCTCGCATAAATGTTCCCGAGCTGGCGGTCGAGGCCCTACACGGCGCCATAGCATTGCTACGTATAACTCGCCGGTGCTAAGATCATGCCGGTTTGAGAGCGGTAGCCGATGTCAGACATGAGTTATGCGGAAGAATTGCTGCTGTTAACGAGCTCGCTGCGCCGTCATTTACAGCGCGGAGCGCAGGCGGGAGCGAGAGTGGCTGGGGATAACCGAAACGAGAGCAAGGCTCCACCGGGGAAAAGCGCCGGTCCCATCGCCGGTAGTAGCGTTGAGTTGTTCTCTCCGGGCGCGCCATCGCTTTTAGCCAGTAATCTCGAAGAGCTACGCGCTGCGATTGGCGATTGCCGTAGGTGCAAATTATGCTCGGGCCGTACCCACTTAGTTTTCGGCGTGGGAAATCCGCGCGCCAAGCTGATGTTTGTCGGAGAGGGACCCGGGCGCGACGAAGATCTCCAGGGCGAGCCCTTTGTCGGGCGAGCAGGACAACTTTTGACCGACATTATCACCAAGGGGATCGGGATTAGACGCGAGGACGTCTATATCGCCAATGTGGTCAAGTGCCGACCGCCGGACAACCGCAATCCCGAACCGGATGAAGTCGCGTCCTGCGAGCCATTTCTGAAAAAACAAATTGAGCTCATTAGTCCAGAAATCATCGTGGGCTTGGGCAAGTTCGCGGTTCAGACGCTCCTGCAAAGCAAGATGCCGATCACGAAGCTCCGCGGCAACTGGCATACTTATCAGGGCATCAAGTTGATGCCGACATTTCACCCCGCTTATTTGCTACGCAATCCGGCGGACAAAAAGCTGGTTTGGGAAGATATCAAGAAGGTGATCAAAGAGATGCGCCGTGAAGACTCTTAAGCTGTCTTGCCTGATTTTACTTTTGACTCTGGCGTTTTCCGTTATGGCGCAAACCAAGGACGCCGCTGCGCCGCATGTGGATCTGATTTCCATCGATGGCACCATCAATCCTGCAGTCGATGATTTTATTCGCGAGAGCATTGGACGGGCGAAGGCTGGGGGAGCGAAGGCGCTGATCATCCAGTTGGACACACCGGGCGGATTACTCAATTCAACCCGTACCATTGTCAAAGAGATGCTCGGAGCCGAGGTGCCGCTCATGGTTTATGTGGCGCCGAGCGGCGCCGGCGCAGGATCGGCGGGCGTTTTTATCACGATGGCAGCGCACATTGCCGCAATGGCTCCGGGAACGAATATCGGAGCGGCGCATCCGGTAGCCGGTGCGGGACAGGAAGTCAAAGGTGCCATGGGTGAGAAGATCGAGAACTTCACCGCATCCTTTAGCGAAAGCATCGCGCAAAAACGCGGCCGCAATACGGAGTGGGCGATCCAGGCGGTGCGTAAAAGCGTAGCTATCACGGAAAAAGAGGCGCTCAAGAAAAACGTTATCGACATCGTTGCTAGGGACATCGACGACCTGCTCAAACAAGCGGATGGAAGAAAAGTCGATGTCAACGGCAAAGACGTGGTGCTCTCGGTCAAAGGCGCGCAGGTCATCCGTCATGATATGAGCCTCAAACAAAAAGTGCTCAACACTATCGGCGATCCTAATATCGCGTATATCTTGATGATGGCGGGTTTTCTCGGGCTTTACATGGAATTTGCGCATCCCGGCGTTTTCTTCCCGGGTATCGCGGGCGCCATTTGTTTATTGCTCGCGTTTGCCTCGCTACAGGTGCTGCCCATCAATTACACCGGGCTCGCGCTCATTTTGCTGGGCCTGGGTTTGTTGGTTGGCGAGGCGTTTTTCCCCAATTTCGGAGTTTTGGGGATTGGCGGGATCGTGTCTCTGGCGCTCGGGTCGCTCTTGCTCTTTGATACCCCGATTTCCGACTTCGGGGTGGATCGATCGATTGTGTTTACCGCTGTCGGTACCGTAGGGAGTTTTGTTCTTGCGATCAGTTATTTAGTTTTCCGCTCGCAGAAGGCCACGTCGGCGCTCGGCAAAGAAGGTTTGATCGGCCAAATCGGTGAAGTGCGCGGCAAGCTTGCTCCGACCGGCAGAATATTTGTGCATGGTGAGAATTGGAGCGCACAGGCCGATGGGCCGATCGATGTCGGCGAAAAAGTGCGGGTTGTCGGTTACGACGGCATGCAGCTCAAAGTGCGACGATTGTCCGAAGGTGACGCACAGAGCTAGGAGGAAGCAGCTATGTTTGGATTCGGTGCGCCCCTTACATTTTTGATTATTGTCATTGCTCTGATTATTAGCGGCATCAAGATTCTCAAAGAATATGAGCGAGCCGTCGTGTTTCGCCTCGGACGCATGGTTGGCGCTCGCGGCCCCGGTATTACGTATATCATTCCGGGTGTCGAAAAAATGGTCAAAATGGACCTGCGCACGGTAACAATGGATATCCCGCCGCAGGACGTCATAACGCGCGACAACGTATCGGTCAAGGTCAATGCGGTTTTGTATTTTCGCGTCATCGAGCCGACCCGCGCCGTAATCGAGGTGGAAAATTATTTGTTTGCGACTTCGCAGTTGGCGCAGGTGACGCTGAGAAGCGTCTGCGGTCAGGCCGAACTGGACGAGCTGCTCGCTGAACGAGAACGAATCAATAGCCGAATCCAAGAAATCCTCGATCAGCAAACCGACCCCTGGGGCATCAAAGTTGTCCTGGTCGAGCTGAAGTACATCGATCTGCCCCAAGAGATGCAGCGGGCAATGGCCAAACAAGCCGAAGCGGAACGCGAGCGGCGCGCCAAGGTGATCCATGCCGACGGTGAATTTCAAGCAGCGCAGAAACTCGCAGATGCGGCCGAAGTCATCGGGAAGGAACCGATGGCGCTGCAGCTGAGATTTCTGCAAAGTCTTGTCGAAGTTGCCTCAGAAAAGAACTCGACCACGATTTTTCCAGTGCCGATCGACTTGCTAACGCCGTTTTTGAAAAAAAACGAATAGCCACCAAGCTGGCAAAACTCTCACGCCATTTTATACTGCTTGTGAGCGGGGCAGGACGGAGCCATGTCCCTCCCGATTTTTGCATCTATGGATCTGAAGGAATTCGATTATGTCTTACCGGAGTCGTTGATTGCGGCCGTTCCAAGCCGTCGGCGCGAGGGCTCTCGGCTTCTCGTGCTGCAACGGAGCTCCGGTGAGATTACTCACACTGGTTTTTCGGAGCTCAGCGAGTTTCTTAGTGCCGGAGATCTCCTGGTTTTAAATGATACAAAGGTTTTTCCGGCACGGCTTATCGGTCAGAAGGAAAGCGGTGGTCATCTGGAAGTGTTGCTGTTGGAGCGTTTTCCCGAACCTGATCGAACCCTATGGCTTGGATTGATCGATGCAGGCAAAAAACCGC
>Ga0164305_10000531_pt1 | contig 14391 bp, 10 predicted proteins | sample Whisoiple_237_MG_FD_110215 | JGI IMG/M metagenome (GOLD analysis project Ga0164305, IMG submission 110215) | Soil microbial communities amended with pyrogenic organic matter from upstate New York, USA - Whitman soil sample_237_MG | ecosystem: Environmental > Terrestrial > Soil > Agricultural...
TAAGCCGATTGAAAGCCAAAGCTACTACAACCGAAGTTTTTCAACTTCAACAATATCCTTTATTGCCTTTATTAGGAGAAGTCGGATTTGTCTTGCTAAGGGCGGCTGGATTTTTATTCACGGTACTGGCTTTAACCTCAGTCTCTCCTAGCTTAATTTGGCAACTGTTTAGTGCTTTTAGTTTGGCATGGGTATTAGGGCTAGTGGTTCCCGGTGCGCCTGGGGGAATAGGTGTTTTTGAGGCAACGGCGATCGCGCTTTTAAATGGATACTTTCCAACCGCTTTGATTCTCAGTGTTGTGGCTTTATTTCGCTTAATGAGTGTGCTAGCAGAAACAGTCGGGGCTGGGTTAGCAACTCTGAGTGAAAGTCTCCAAAAATAACTCGTCTTTACTTATCTCTAGTTACTAAGGAAGTTATTCAGGACTTACGCAAATCCTGGTAATAAACACCGCCTGTAAGGGCAATCCCCCTTGTCCCCCTTATCCCCCCTGTCTCCCTTGTGCCTTCCCAGCCTTCAATGTAAAAACCTACACCTGTTATCCGTAGTTGCCCCTACTCAAGCTTTTCCTCAATCTCTAAAGTTACCTCTGGCTCATTTATGGACTTTAGTTGAGAGAAAACTCGATAGGCTTCTAGCGCTTCCTCAGATGGCTCATCTGGTATTTTTTCATTCATTTTAATGAGATTATATTGAACATTGTCAGCATAAATTGCAAAGGTAATATTAAAAATCTCCATAAAACCAATCATCCATTGACAGTCTTCTTCCGGATAATGTTGATAGTATTCGATGAGTCCCGCAATACAAGTTTCTAAATGAGTTCGGGAATTTTTACAAATTAAAACTATTTTTAATAATAAAAGAACTAAGGTTAGAGGACTGCCTTTAGAAATCAATAAAATAAATAAACTGGAGGGTTCTTGATAATTTTCTGTTGTTACATATTCAATGATCCGGTTGCAAGTTCTTAGTAATAAAGCACTATCTAAAAGATGATCATCATAATCTTGATACAGAGCATCTAGCTTTTCCGATAACTTTAAATTTAAGGTTTCTACAAATGCGGGGTTTTCAATTGCAAAAATCAAATAATTTTGCAGGCTTTTTTTGAAGTCTTTGTATAAAATATTATTAGTTTGACTTAAAAAAATATTTGCTAAGTTTTTATAACTAAATCTGCCACGCTTAGCAATAATCACTTTAACAACCCTTAATACATCATCTCCTAAATTAGTCGGATTTTTAGGAATAGATTCTTTAGAAATAGCCGACTGAGAGCGAGCCGTATACATTGCCAAATCAAACTTAAAGCGCTCTTTCATTTTTTGAGAAACTGCTCTAGCTGCTTCTCGCTGTTCTACCGGATTACTAAGATCGACATACTGGGGCACTAATAAATAAGAAGTATAACGTTGACTCCAATGAACTTTAGATGGCTCTTCATGACGCAGAGAAAATAACTTAATATCTTGGAAGTCTTTACTATTAACAAAGTTAAATAGCCATTTTCTCAAACGACTTAAGGTAGGAGATAAGGTAGATTGACTAATTTTTAAATCGTTAAATAATTCAACTAAATCTTTAATAGGTTTATAATTTCTGGCGGCATCCCAGTTATTGATCAAAATATAACAAGAACGCTTCAGGGTATTTTTAAACTCTTCTTCATTATTAAAAAAGATAATATTCGAGAGTTCGTGTAACGCAATAGTATTAGTGGCATCCGGCTCATAGTAAATAAACAAACGTTTAAATTCTTGTAAAACGTCTTCCGGAGGCGATTTCTTAACAATATCCAATAAAAAACGATAGATCAGATCCTGAGCATGGTGAACACTTTGTTCTGTTTTTCTTCTTTTGACGATGGACTCAGGTTTATGACCATCCGATAGAACATCTCTGCTCATGAACATACTCAGGACAATTGAGTTCCTGCTATAAAGATAAAAAGGTTAGGAATCCGCCAATATATGTTTCTAAACTATAAAGCAGGCTGATAGGTAGATCTTATGATTGGAAACTAGAAAAAGACAATCTGGGGTGAGTCGGCTTGGGAGTCAGAAAAGGGCAGATTCCTTTTAAAATTCTATAAATTTTCAGATTGTGAACGAATCTGATTGATTTCTTGTTGCAGCTCTTCAATTTGCCGCCGCAGCTTTTCTACCTCATTCGGAGGTGATTCTGCTTTCACATTTACAGAACCCTCAGCAGAGGTGCGTCGATAATTACCCTGACGAATTTGACGGTATTCTTCGGAAGTTGCCCACTCCTGTAAGTAGCGCACTCGCTCAACGGGAAAGGGATGGCTGAGCATCATACCTTGAGCGCCATTGTAAAGGAATAATTTATAAATCTGATTTAAGTTATCTTGATCCAGTTCTTGGTACTGCTCAGACTGGCGGATAAACTCGTCTAGACTGCATTCATGAGCGTATTTGAGACTGCCTCCAGACACTTTCATCATTGAGCGCATGACAATGTTAATGTCATCCATCACTAAGAGGGCGGCTCTATCTGAAGAAAGTTCAGCTTTGCGTCGCCATTCATAAAAGGCATAAATGAGACCGTTACTAACAAGATTTCCTAAACCAAAAGTTAGTTCTCCTAACAGGGAAGCCGCATTCATTGCCCACATTGCCATCTGAATTAAGATTGTATGACCACATTTAATGTGTCCTAATTCATGAGCTAAGACAGAGCGGATTTCATCTTCATTCAGTAAATCTAATAAACCTGTATTGACAACTACATAAGGATGCTCTTGTCCGAGTGCATAACTATTGACTTGCGGGTTTTGATTAACAAACAATGTAGGTTCTGGATGAATATCTAAATCCCGCACACATTCTCGAAACATCCGGTAGAGAGTAGAGTACTGGCGCGGCCCAACTTGGATGCTATTACCGATGAGATAGACAAGTTGGGGACGTTCATAGACAAATTCAACAAATTTGCGAGTTACCAGGTCAAATCCAGGCACACTGCGTAAGGCTTGTTCTGCTTGCTGGTCAAGGGGATGCCGAAAGGCTTCGCTGGAAATTCCAGTATAGGTAGGCATAGTGAGGATTTGGCAGGCGAATAGGAAAAAATATCCTGATATTTTCTCCATCATAGAACTCTGATCACCGACCCTCCTAGTTGAAGGAGGATCAGAATCTGTATCAAAGGCAACAGAAAGCGATCGCACTTGAATCCTTACATTAACTTGCAAGCTGAATCAGGAGGAAGTGCGTGCTGACTGCACTATTGGATGGTTTATTTAATGGCGTTAGTATTGGCGCTGTTTTATTGATATCAGCACTGGGGCTAGCAATCGTTTTTGGCTTAATGGGGGTAATTAACTTAGCCCATGGCGAGTTGATGATGTTAGGAGCCTACACAACCTTCGTAGTGCAAAATGTCTTTAAACTTTTGGGTGAGCCTTGGTCTGAGGCTTATATTTTGGTTGCCTTAGTTTTAGCTTTCCTGGTAGCAGGGGCTGTAGGCTTTCTTTTGGAACGCGGCGTAATTCGCTATCTTTACGGACGACCTTTAGAGACATTACTGGCAACTTGGGGCGTGAGCCTAATTTTGCAACAGTTCGTTCGTAGTGTGAACTGGGTGCTAGTGATTAGTCTGGTTTTATTTTGCTTCTTATTTTTTGGGGCGCTTTGGGCTTTGAGTCGCCGCCAGGATTTTTACCGAATTCGGAATTGGGCGATCGCACTCATCTTACCGCTATCCTTAGGCATTGCCGGGGCAACGGGAGCATTTTTAGGGCAAACCTATCAGTTAGCCGTGACTCAGCCTTGGTTTGGCGCTCAAAATGTGGATGTAACAGCGCCCCGATGGTTGCGGGGAGGATTGCCCCTAGCTGGGTTTCAACTGCCCTATACTCGACTGTTTATTATTACTCTGACTTTAGTTTGCCTTGCTGGGATTTATTTGTTCTTACAACGTTCTGCTTGGGGATTGCGAATTCGTGCTGTCACTCAAAACCGCAGCATGAGTGCTTGCTTGGGAATTCCGACAGAGAAAGTCGATGCCCTAACTTTTGCACTGGGTTCAGGGTTAGCGGGGGTGGCAGGTTGTGCCATTAGTTTATTAGGGTCTGTTGGGCCGAATACGGGGCAGAACTACATTGTGGATACGTTCATGGTGGTAGTAGTTGGCGGGGTTGGCAAGCTGGTGGGGAGTATTGTGGCGGCGATGGCAATTGGTACTGTCACTTACCTGATTGGTTCTAATGCTTTTGCACCCCTGCTAGTTGGGATTAAACCTTTGGCGGCTGTGTTTGAGTTTTTTGCCACCACTAGTATGGCGAAGGTGCTGGTGTTTGCGCTGATTATTGCGTTTCTTCAGGTGCGACCTGGGGGAATCTTTCCCCAAAAAGGACGAACGGTTGATGCTTAGGGGATTTGGTAGGGTTGGTGAGGTTTGAGGGGATGGGGGTAAAAGGATTCTTTTTTAAACGCAGAGTCCGCAAAGGTTAACGCAGAGATACGCAAAGGGTCAAGATTTGCAGCAGTCAGCTGCTAGGCGTGGAGGAATGTTGAATGACAGTGGATGCAGTCCCTAGAATGGTGAGAGTTGAGCGACGTTGGCGGCGATCGCTTTTAATAGAAGGTGCGATTGTTGTGGCGATCGCTCTCATTTTAATCTTCTTAATGCCCCCTTTGCTAGCAGCAGTTGGGCAAGCTTTTCGGATCAACTTATTAGGTAAGTTTTTAGCCCTCGGTATTGTTGCCCTCGGTATTGATTTAATCTGGGGCTACACGGGGATGCTGAGTTTGGGACATGGCATCTTTTTTGCTTTGGGGGGCTATGCCTTAGCGATGCACTTGAAGTTGCAAATTCCCCCGGATGCGAGTATTCAGCTACCCGAATTTATGAGTCTTTACGGGGTGACTGAACTGCCCTTGTTCTGGAAGCCGTTTTATTCTTTAGGGTTTTCGTTGGCAGCAGTGATTTTAATTCCGACGCTGCTAGGGGCATTACTCGGTTATCTAGTGTTTCGCAATCGGATTCGCGGCGTTTACTTTTCGATTCTGACGCAAGCGGCAACGATTGTTTTTTTCAACTTTTTTAATGGTCAGCAGCGATTATTTAACGGAACAAATGGGCTAACGGATTATAAAACGTTGCTAGGGGCAGATGTAAATTCACCTCAGACCCAGTTTGCATTTTATAGCCTGACGGTAATCTTGTTAGCCGCCTCTTATGCCCTTTGTCGCTGGTTAACCAGTGGTCGCTTTGGACGCTTGCTGGTGGCGATTCGGGATGATGAAAGTCGAGTCAGATTTTCTGGCTACAACCCGACGGGTTTTAAAGTTTTGGTGTTTGCCATTTCCGCAGGACTAGCAGGGATTGCTGGGGCAATGTTTACTTTGCAAACGGGGATTATTTCCCCCAAAGCCATGGATATTGCCTTTTCGATTGAAATGGTGATTTGGGTGGCTGTTGGCGGCCGTGCGACTTTAGTCGGTGCTGTCCTGGGAACCTTACTGGTTAACTTTGGGAAAAGTTTGTTAAGTGAGAAGTTTCCCGAAAGCTGGTTATTTTTTCAGGGATTGCTGTTCCTGACTGTAGTTACTGTACTACCAGATGGCTTAATCGGCTGGATGCGATCGCAAGGACTAAATCAACTTCAATCTCTACTCGGACGACGCAAACAAGTCATTACTTATCCCAGCTTAGAAGAAGACCCAGAGGTACAGCGTGAACGCGAAAATCTTGGAAACTGAGAATGTAACCGTTAGTTTTGACGGTTTCAAGGCAATCAATCAACTGAACTTCAGCATGGATGTGGGAGAGTTGCGGGTCGTAATAGGTCCCAATGGGGCGGGTAAAACCACCTTTTTAGATGTGATTACAGGCAAGGTGCAACCCACCAAAGGGCGAGTGCTATATAAAGGCAGAAATATCAAACGATTGGCAGAACACAAAATTGCCCGATTAGGAATTGGTCGTAAATTCCAAACACCGCGAATTTACCTCAACCTAACACCGCGTGAAAATTTAGAAGTTGCCTGCAACCGCAATAAAAATGTTTTTGCCACTTTGTTTCAGCGCCCTTCCGCAGATGAACGGCGTAAAGTTGTCTCTCTTTTAGAAACAGTTGGTTTAATTGCTAAAGCAGATATTCGCGCCGATTTACTATCTCATGGAGAAAAGCAGCGATTAGAAATTGGGATGTTAGTTGCACAGTCTCCCGATTTATTACTAGTTGATGAACCTGTAGCTGGACTCACCGATGAAGAAACCTACAACATTGGCGAGTTACTGTTAGCGTTAGCCCAAAGCCATTCAATTCTAGTGATTGAGCATGATATGGAATTTGTCCGCCAAATTGCTCGCAAAGTAACTGTGCTACATGAGGGTTCAGTTTTATGTGAAGGCACGATGGAAGAAGTTCAGAATGATACTCGCGTAATTCAGGTGTATTTAGGTCAATAAATCGCTTGAGTGTAGATAAAAATTGAGAGTTGTTATAGATGCTGCAAATTTCTGATCTAAATGTTTACTATGGCGAGAGTCATATTCTCCGCAATGTAGATTTGCATGTACCTGGCGGGAAAATGGTTTGTCTGATTGGGCGAAATGGAGTCGGTAAAACCACATTACTGAAGACAATTATCGGGTTAATCAAACCACGTACCGGGACAATTTCCTTTGCGGGCGAATCTATCGTTGGTAAATCTCCCGATAAACGGGCACGATTAGGAATAGGTTATGTTCCCCAAGGACGGGAAATTATCCCCCGCTTGACGGTAAAGGAAAATTTGTTGCTGGGGTTAGAAGCAAGAAGGGAGCAAAATCGCACCCAGAATCCGGAAATTCCAGAGGAAATTTTTACGTTATTCCCGGTGCTGAAATCCATGCAGTCTCGGATGGGTGGCGATTTGAGTGGTGGACAACAACAGCAACTAGCGATCGCGCGTGCTTTAATGGGTAAACCGCAGTTATTAGTTTTAGATGAACCGACTGAAGGGATTCAACCCTCCATTATCTTAGAAATTGAAGCGGCTGTCAGTCGTATTATTGAGGCGACGGGAATTTCAGTTCTCTTAGTTGAGCAACACTTGCATTTTGTGCGCCAAGCAGATTGGTATTATGCAATGCAAAAAGGAGGCATTGTTGCTTCTGGTTCAACGGATGGACTGACTCAAGATATCATTCAAAAGTTTTTAGCAGTTTAATCTGATTGTTACCTTCCCAGATTACCATCCAATTTTATAGCGGCTCATCATTGACTTGTGTTAATTTAAAATAACCGTTTGCGGGACTTTGGTACGATTTCCGAACTCTACTTATGGCGTAGCACTAGCTAGTCGTGCCGCCATTCCCCGAACGGTACTTTTAGTCTGCACCCGACTCTACAACTGTTAATTTATATCAATAGCAGTCGGTTATGGATCATCATTGGAAAAGTCGAGTAGAACAAGTTGCACAAGAAGACTTGGTAATGTTTATCAACGCCTGTCTTGCTTGTACGGGACAGCGTGAGTTCTACGATGATGCCTACGGTCAAAAGGTGTCTCTTGACTTTCTCCATGATTATATTTTAGGCAACTATCGTCTGTTATATGCTCGTAGCCTAGCAGCAGGGATTAATCATTTTAACCAAAGTCAAATTATTCTTAAGTTACTGGCAACCGGGAAAGAAACATTGCCAGAACACCGCCAAGAGGAAGGCGCTTTAATTGCTGCTACCTTGAAAGCTTTACCCCCACAACGCGCTTTTAAGCTATTACAACAACTTCGACAACAAAGAATAAATAACCGTCGCGCACGGGCAATTGCGAAAGAATATTTAGCTAGTCGTACTGAAAGATTAGCCTTTGATGCTGTCAAGTATCGCTCAAAAATTCGGTCTATTGCGGTTCATATTCACCTCAAGTTAGAGGGAGAATTAGGTAATTTCTTATTTGGAAATTGGAAAAAATCTTTCCAAACCGAATTATTTGAGAAGTTCCGACAGGGATATTACAGCGCCAATGCTATATACAATCTGCCGTTTACAGTAGCAGAGGGTTTGGCAATTAAGCATAACATTCCCCGCGAGGTGTTTTTGTCGCGCATTGAGTCGCAAATGACGATTACTGAAAAGTTGCGCCTTCAACAAAGTGGTAAACGTGTTGGTAAAGAAATTGAAGTTGATTTCCATCGCCTTCCCCTGACTCGGTTGGCAATGTATGTGCTGTCTCTATCTTTACAAGAACGACAGCAGCAGTATGACAGTTTACACTCAGCTTTACTGCAATCAGCATTTTCTGCATTACGCCGTTCACCTATGCAGCTAGGACGAGTTGCAGCCGTACTAGATTGTAGCTACTCTAGCTTTGGTTCTTCCGAAAAGCGCCGCCGTCCCTTGGGTGTTGCCTTAGCTGTTTATTATTTACTTTCAACTGCTTCCAAGGAATTTCATTGTTTTTGGACTTCTCCAGTGGATAACCCTTTGCAAGTTATTCCCAAAGGACAAACTAACTTAGCGACTCCTTTACTAGAAGCACTTTCATGGAATCCTGAATTAGTAGTAATTATCTCTGATGGTTGGGAAAATGACCCTCCTGATGGTGCAGCTTTTGTATTGCGACTTTACCGTACCAAGTTAGATCCTACTCGCCAAACTGGAATTGTTCACTGCAACCCAGTCTTTAACGCTGACGATTTCTCTCTACGTGCTATTAGTCCATTAATTCCTACAGTTGGGTTACGAGATGCAGAAGATCTGCCCACAATGCTGAATTTTGCCCGCTTCGCCGAGGGATCTGCACCTTTAGAAGAATTAGAGAAGTATCTTGCTGCTAAAGCACAAAAAATGCTAGCTGAATAGTTCTAAAAACTAAGAATTTACTGATGTCTAAGAAAGCTCATTTAATAGAAAACATCGCCCTTCAAGGTTTAGAAATTGCTCCTTCTCAGGTTTGGGGTGCAATTCGCATAGTGCCACTAATACGACAAAACGTCCGTTATGATTTGAGGCTATCGCGTCGTAATTACGATTCTGATATTACAGTTGTTTCTTTGGAAGGTGAGATGATGGCACCTGGAGTGAAGTATATCTCCTACGTGCCACATGGACTGGTTCTTTCTTGGAGTAATGAGGGTTATCCTGCGGTTGCTCTGGGTGGGCAGTTGATGAGTGAGGGGAAGCGGTTGGCGTGTGGCGCTGTTTCTGTCCAAGTCATGCACCGGATGGCTAAACGGGAAGCAGAGAATCAGTTGCGATTTTTGCCTTTACATTTAGCAATGGAGGGCTTTCTTTCGTTGTTCTTTTCTGGGCCGCAAGTAGCTTGGAGCGAATACTCAAAACAAGCACTGCGTCAGGGATTATCGCCTCGCTATGAAAGTGCGATCGCAGGACGAGATATTTTCGGGTTAGAAGAAGCACTGCGGGTGTTTGAAATCCACTCCCAACAAGTAGGAGTGTTGCTATTTGTTTCTGATGCTTTGGCTTCTGCTTTTGTAGTTCCCACACCAGAAGATTACCGTGCGTTGCATTCTAGTTTGCTATTAGACTTTTACGGAGAATTGCTTTATTACTATGGGCAGCATGGCTCAACTACATTCATGCAACCTTCAATTGATGAGGGAAAAATTGACAGTATCGCATCTCTGAAACAGGCACTAGATAGAATGCGGTCAGAGTGGGGAGAATTTCACGGATTTATGGCAGGAGACTTACTTGGACGTTCTGTGAGTGCCAAGCGAGTTTACACAGCAGGTAATTTTACTTTGCAGCGCTTTATAACAGATTTGCGCTTGAAAACAGAAAATCATATTGGTGAGGCGATCGTCCGAGATAACGGGGAATTGGAATATCTCAAAACTTATCGTTTATCTGAAGCACAAACTCGTCGAGTTTATTTACTCAGTCAATTAGCAGCCCACGATTGGCATTTGGAAGCTACTGCTAAAGCACTCAGAAATACTGTTGAAGAGTTAATTATGCGTCTAGAAAAGGCTAGTTTTGGTTATTTGGTAAATAATCAATTACTTGAGAAAGCGCATAAGCACAACAAGAAGCGCTGAAAACAAAGTTCTTCCAATTGATGCTATAGCAATCCTAAATCCTATCGTGGTCGGTTAATCAGTTATATTATCCTTAACCCTAAACCTTGTAGAGCCATGGTGCATCTCTACATTTCAAATGTATTAATTTCTAGCCTAAAAACTGTAAGGTTGAACTTATATTTTCCTTGGCAAGCTGTTCGCTAAGCCACTGAATTTCAGTTTGGAGAAGTTGCTTAAAATAATCCCAAGCTGCAACTTGATAATGATCACTCACAATGAGTTCTAATTCTCGGCTTTCTAGCCGTAATTTAGAAACCATTAAGCGATGTTCTAGCAACTTAATCCGTTCGGCTGGTTCTAAGTAGCTAAAAAAGAAAAACTTGATAAAGAAGCGAGAACGACCGTTGACCCAACTCTCATGAGGATGTTCTAGCATTTTTTGTCGCCAGCGATCGCGCCCTGAGTTGGTAATGCTATAAATCTTCCGATTTGCCCCCGTTTCAGATTCTTCCTCTAACGTGGCAATCAGTCCAGCCTCTTCTAAGCGCTTTAGCAACGGATAAATCGAACCATAGTTAACGCTAATACAACTACCCATGAACAGTTCTAGCTGCTGCTTCAAGCGGTAGCCATGTAGGGGTTCACCTTGCAGTAAACCTAAAGTTGCGAGTTCCAGCATTTATATCAATTTGATATAATTCAACGATATATTGAATAATGACAAATAATTCTTTACGTTTCTTGATAAATTTTACTCGACTGGCGGCAATTGGGGAGCCAATCACCCAAAAGCATTCTTTTTAAGTGAATAAACCCAGTAACAGCAACTTTGCCCTACAGCAGGAGGGAGAACAGTGGGCTACAAATCCTATCCAGAACAAAAACAAGATGAACTCAACAGAGATGAAGAAATTCTTTCTCCAGTTGAGCCAGCAGAAGAGCAATTAGAAGAGTTTGATTTAGACTCCCCTCATCCCAAAGTTTATGAAAAATCTCAACGTCGCTGGTTACTTCCCCTGCTGCTGGGAATGGGAATCGGGATTGCCTTAGCGGTTGTCGGTTCGCGCGTTACCTCTAAACCTGCGGCTCAACCTGCTCAGCCCAATGCTGTAAAAACTACTCAACCGCCTGCTAGTATTAGCGTCACAGTTGAACCTGTAGCAACAACTCAGGTTGCCCGCACACTAGATGCTACGGGATCTGTTGCTGCTAAAGAACTGTTATCGGTTTATGCCAAGATTACAGGCTTACAAATTAAAGAAGTCTTAGTCAAAGAAGGCGATGCGGTTGTTTTGGGACAAATTATGGCAGTCTTAGATGACTCCATTCTGCAATCCCAACTTCAGCAAGCAAAAGCTCAGGTGGAATCCTCTCAAGCTGTTGTGCGGCAGAAAGAAGCCCTGTTAAATCAAGCACGGGCAACTCTATTAGATGCGGAAAGAACCCTGAAGCGCTTTCAATATTTAGCAGAACGTGGGGCAATTAGTCGCCAAGATTTAGATGTCCGTAGTACTGCGGTAGCAACGGCAACAGAAGCAGTTGGTGTGGCTCGATCGAATATTATTAGCGCTCAAGCAGATGTTCGCAGTAATCAAGCCAAAATTCAACAAATTCAAACCCAGCTAGGACAAACATTAGTGCGTGCGCCAGGTAGCGGGATTGTGGTTGCGCCTCCGGCTCAATCAGGTCCGAATGCAAGCACCTCCTCTACCCCTCCAGATATTGCCCGCGTGGGGGATTTACCATCAGTTACTCAACCCCTATTCTCGATTATTCATAATGGGTTAGAACTGCAAGCGACAGTCACAGAAGCCCAAATTAGAGATATTCGGATCGGGGCACCTGTACGAGTGACTCAGGATAATAATCAGCGCATTGATTTTTCTGGGAGAGTGCGAGAAATTGCTCCTCAAATTAATCAAACTAACCGTTTAGCAACGGTCAAAATTGATCTGCCTACAGATGAGGACTCGTCCTTATTGAGACCTGGGATGTTTCTCAAAGCTGCCATTACCACGACCTTTACGCAAGGATTAACGGTTCCGGCGAAAGCCGTGCTGCCTCAGGTTGATGGGAAAGCGATTGTGTATTTATTAGAAGAAAATGACATCGCTCGTGCCCAAGCAGTTGAGACGGGTACCATTATTGGTGGTGAGAGTGGGCTTGATCGCTCAACAGCCAGAATCGAAATTAAGAACGGTTTGAAAGTGGGCGATCGCGTGATTGTATCCGGTGCAGGTTATCTCAAAGATGGCGATCGCGTCAAAGTCGTGTCCAACCCCAATTTCGCCACCGACGAGAAACCTACTCCTACCACAAAGCCCTAGTTCTTAACACTTAAAAGACTATCTAGTCTTATCCCCCTTATCCCCCTTGTCCCCCTTGTCCTCCTTGTCTTCCTTGTCTTCCCAGTCTCCCTCCGCCCCCTCTGCCCCCTCCGCTCCCTCCGCCTCCTCCGCTCCCTCTGCTCCCTCTGCTCCCTCTACCCTGTCACGGCAAAGGCGATGTCATTCAACATCTCAGCTTGGTCTATTCGGACACCCGTTCCCACCATCATTCTGTTCTTGATTTTGACAATCTTGGGTTGGGCATCTTTTCCATCTTTAGGAATTGATACCGACCCTAATATTGATATCCCTTCTGTCTCCGTTTCTGTGGTGCAACCTGGCGCAGATCCGGCGGAGTTGGAATCCCAAGTTACCAAGAAAGTAGAAGATGCTGTAGCTGGGTTAGGAAATATCGACCATATCATCTCCACTGTGAGTGATGGCGCTTCTAGTACAACCATTAACTTCTTATTGGGCACTAATAGCGATCGCGCCACTAACGATGTGCGAAATGCGGTTGCCCAAGTGCGCCAAAGTCTCCCCCAAGATGTGAATGATCCGGTTGTGCAGCGCGTGGATTTTTCGGGTGGCTCAATTATGTCCTACGCCGTCGTTTCCGAACGACAGTCTGTAGAACAGTTGAGTAACTTAATCGATCAAACGATTAGCCGTTCCTTACTTTCTGTCAAAGGGGTTGCCCAAGTACAACGAATTGGGGGAGTTGAGCGGGAAGTGCGGGTCAACCTGAACCCAGACAGACTCCATTCTCTCGGCATTACAGCGACTCAGGTGAATGACCAAATTCGCAATTTCAACATTAACTTGCCAGGAGGGCGGGCAAATGTAGGGAGTAGCGAACAAAGTGTCAGAACCCTAGGCAGTGCTAATAGTGTGGAGGAACTGCAAAATTACAACATTGTTTTACCTAAAGGCAACTCAGTTCCGCTTTCGACTTTAGGAGAGGTGAGTGATAGCAACGCTGAACCGCGTCAATTGGCACGTTTGAATGGAAAACCCGTCGTTGCTTTTTCCATTCTGCGAAGTACAGGCAGCACGCTAGTTACTGTAGAAGAAGGAGTGCAAGCAGCTGTTAAAGAACTGCAAAAGACCTTACCAAAAGATGTCAAACTCCAACTGATCTATACACAAGCCGACTTTATTCGCGAATCTTATTATGCCTCGATTGATGCCTTAGGTTTAGGCGCAGGCTTAGCGGTACTGACTATTTTAGTGTTTCTCCGGGACTGGCGAGCCACTCTGATTACGGCTGTAGCGTTGCCCCTTTCGGTAATTCCTACTTTTGTAATTTTAAAGCTCATGGGCTATACCCTGAACGGGATGACCCTTTTAGCCTTAGCGCTTGTTGTCGGAATTTTAGTAGATGACGCGATCGTCGAAATTGAGAACATCGAGCGCCACATGCAAATGGGCAAAACGCCCTTTAAAGCCGCTTTAGATGCCTCTGCTGAAATTGGTTTAGCCGTGGTTGCTACCACGATGAGTATTGTGGCAGTCTTTATGCCTGTTGCCTTTATGCCAGGAATTCCGGGTCAGTTTTTTCGACCCTTTGGGATTACTGTAGCCGCCTCCGTTCTATTCTCCTTATTAGTGGCTCGAACAGTTACCCCGATGATGGCAGCTTACCTCCTCAAAGATAAAGGTCATCATCAAGTCAAGCAAACTCTCGAAGAACTGAAAAAAGATCAATTTACTTATCAATATCGACGGTTGCTTACTTGGTCTTTAAAGCATCGTGTTGTCACCCTGATTGTGGCATTCATTTTCTTTGTTGCTAGTTTGCAACTATTACCCCTAATTCCTAAAGGTTTTATTGATAAAAACGATACCGGACTGGCAACAGTCTCGATTGAACTCCCCCCCGGTTCAACGCTTCAAGATACAGATCAGGCAATCCAGCAAGCAACGCACCTATTGCTAAATCATCCGCTCTCCACAGCCATAGAAAGCGTTTTAGCAACAGCTGGTGCCCCGGCAGTGACGAGTAACCGTGGCGGCGGTGGGGGAGGCGCTGGAGGCGTGAATACAGCCACCTTGTACGTCAAA
>Ga0164305_10000532_pt1 | contig 14375 bp, 12 predicted proteins | sample Whisoiple_237_MG_FD_110215 | JGI IMG/M metagenome (GOLD analysis project Ga0164305, IMG submission 110215) | Soil microbial communities amended with pyrogenic organic matter from upstate New York, USA - Whitman soil sample_237_MG | ecosystem: Environmental > Terrestrial > Soil > Agricultural...
AAGGGGTCGCAGGTTCAAATCCTGTCAGCCCGACCATCAGAAAGTACCCCGCCATTCCGGCAACGGAATGGCGGGGTTTTCTGTTTCCCGGCGCAGGCTGGTGGGAGCACTGCCCGCCTCAGGACGCACCTACTTCAAAAAGCGCGACGTCCGCCGGTCCGCCAGGATCTTCCCCTTCGTCTGGCAGCTTGGGCAGTACTGCAGCGCGGTGTCCGCAAAGGAAACCTCGCGCACGGTGTCACCGCAGACCGGGCACGCCTCGCCGGCCCGGCCATGCACCCGCATGTGGCTCCGTTTCGTGTCCTTGAGCTCGCTGGGCGGTTTGCCGGCGGCTTCCGCCAGCGCCGTACCAAGGATGTCGTGGATCGCGTCGTAGAGGCGTTCCACCGCCGCCCGGTCGAGGGAACTGGCAAGGGCGAACGGGGATGTCTTCGCCGCGTGCAGGATCTCGTCGCTGTACGCGTTGCCGATGCCGGCGATGACGCCCTGGCTGCGGAGCACACCCTTGATCTGCTGGGAGCTGGCCGCCAGGATCCCGGCCAGCGCATCGACGTCGAACCCGGGGCTGAATGGGTCCGGGCCGAGCGCGGCAATGCCGGGGACGTCTGCGGGCTTGCGGACCACGTACATCGCCAGGCTCTTCTTCGTGCCGGCCTCGGTCAGGTCCAGGTCGAGCGGGCCGTCCCCGCTCGAAAACGACAGCCGCGCCGCGATGTGCCCGCCACCCATTTTCAACACGGCGCCGGTGGGGGAATCGGTAAAACGGACCCAGCCTGCCCGGGCCAGGTGGAAGACCAGATGCAGCCCGTCGGCGTCGAGATCCACGAACTTGCCGTGCCGCCGCACGCCCGTCACGGTCCTGCCCTCAAGGGCCGAGACGGGAGGATCCGCCGTCTTGAGCACGGCGAATGAGACGAGCTGGATCTTGGCCAGGACGGTTCCGCGCAGGCGCGCGTCCAGGAAGTCCGCCAGGGCCGCCACTTCCGGTAGCTCAGGCATGGGCAAATCCGTCCGGAGCGGGTGCAGGTGCTGCCATGGCCCCATCATGTCAGAGTCCTCCCGGGGGCCGGGCGGATATGCCTATACTTTCAGCGGCGGCCCGATCGATCGGCCGCCGTCGACCTTGGTGATTGACCCGACGAAAGGCCCGCCATGAGCATCATTCCCGAAGAGCTGTCCTACACCGCCGAACACGAATGGGTTTCCGCGCCGAATGCCGACGGCGTCGTGCGCGTGGGGATCACGGATTTTGCCCAGGACGCCCTCGGGGACGTCGTTTATGCGCAGATGCCGGAGGTCGGCACCGACATCAAGGCCAACGACGTCGTCGGGGAAGTGGAGTCCACCAAGAGCGTCAGTGACATCTACGCCCCGGTGAGCGGCGAAGTGGTGGCCCGCAACGAGGCGCTGGACACCGATTCGGCCCTGATCAATTCGGATCCGTACGGCGAGGGCTGGCTGATCGAAATCAAGCTTGCGGAGGCTGACGCCGTGGAGTCGCTGCTCAGTGCATCGGAGTACGAACAGCAGGTAGGCTAATGGGAAGATCTCCCGGCCGTGCTTCTAGGCAGTGCAGTTATTAGGCGCTGCAGCTTTTGGACACAGTGGTTTTGGACACAGTGGCCGGCCAGGGGATTGACTACCGGATCTGCCAGGCTTTTCCGGACGCATGCGTTGTTTGCAGGGGGGACACCTGCAACGAATGAGGAGGACTCAATGGTTGGGCACGGACAGAACGACACCGGTGAATACGGCACGGGTGGAGTGAAAGCCTCGGAGACCACGTCGATCCATCTCACTCCCGTGCGCGATGAGCCCACCATTACCCCGAAGGTCTCGAACGAGGAACGTTCGGCGATTGAGTCGCTGCCCGCCGGGTCTGCCCTGCTGGTGGCCCACAGCGGCCCCAACTCCGGCGCGCGCTTCCTGCTCGACTCGGACGTCACGACGGCGGGCCGCCACCCTGACGCCGACATCTTCCTCGACGACGTCACGGTGTCGCGCCGCCACGTCGAATTCCGCCGCACGGCGCGCAGCTTCGAGGTGGTGGACACCGGGAGCCTGAACGGCACCTACGTCAACCACGACCGTGTCGACAGCGTGGAGCTGAAATCGGGTAACGAGGTGCAGATCGGCAAGTTCCGGCTCACTTTCTACCTCAGCCCTGCCCGTACCGCAGGCAACGTCTGATATCGGGGTAATTGCCGGTGGCCATGGCACAAGCCGAACGGCGCGGACCCCAGGTCCTGAACATCGGGGAGGTCCTGGCTCAACTGAGCGACGACTTCCCCTCCATGACCGCGTCGAAAATCAGGTTCCTTGAGGAAAAGGGCCTCATCAATCCGCAGCGGACCCCCGCCGGCTACCGGCAGTATTCCGAAGGGGACGTCGAACGGCTGCGCTTTGTGTTGTCGCTGCAGCGGGACCAGTACCTGCCGCTGAAGGTGATCAAGGACTATCTCGACGCGATCGACCGCGGCGAACGGCCGGAGAACCTGCCGCCGGGCGTGACGGTGTCGCCGCGGATCGTTTCCGACGAACTCGCCTCCCAGCTGAACAACCGGGTGCGGCTGCTCAGCGAAGAACAGCTCCGCACCGAGTCCGGGGCCAGCGTCCCGCTGCTGGAGTCGCTGTTGAGCTTCGGCCTGATCGGGCACGTCAACGGCAAGTTTGACGACCACGCCCTGCAGGTCGCCCGCGCCTGCGTACAGCTGGAAAGCCACGGCCTCGAGCCCCGGCACCTGCGGCCGTTCCAGGCCGCGGCCGACCGCGAGTTCGGGCTGGTGGAACGCGCGGTAGCCACGCTGACATCCCGCAAGGACGCCGCCTCGCAGGCCCGCGCCGCCGAGGCTGCACGCGAAATCAGCGAACTCTGCCTCTCACTGCACCGCGCCCTGGTGCAGGACCGCATCTCGAGGATGGACAGCTGATGATTGAGGTGGAAATTGTAGGCGTGCGGATCGAACTGCCGTCCAACCAGCCGCTGGTCCTGCTCAAGGAGATTCACGGTGAGCGCCACGTTCCGATCTGGATCGGCACCCCGGAAGCCAGCGCGATTGCCCTGGCACAGCAGGGCGTGGTCCCGCCGCGGCCGATGACGCATGACTTGCTCGTGGACGTCGTCGAGGCGCTGGGCCACTCGATCGTCAGCGTGAACATCGTGGCAGTCGAGGACAACATCTTCTACGGCCAGCTGCAGTTCGAAGACGGCACCACGGTCAGCTCGCGGGCCTCGGACGCCCTCGCCCTTGGCCTGCGCGCGAAGTGCCGGATCTGGTGCGCGGACGCCGTGATGGAGGAAGCCGGTGTGCGGATCACCGAGCACGACGACGGCGAGGAAGCCCAGCCCGGTCCCGCCGTCGACGAGGAGGGGGAGCTGCGCCGCTTCCGGGAGTTCCTGGACGACGTCGAACCCGAGGACTTCGCCGGCTGAAACGGCTTAAAGCTTAAAGTCGAGGTCGAAAGTTTCGACACGCCCCGGCAATAGTCCCAACGTCTTTGACCTTGGCCCCCGGCAGGCCTAACGTCAGAGGTACAAGTTCCCATTGCATACGACAGCCGCGCAAGTCACACTGGAATTCGGCGCGCTGTTGCTGCAAGTTCCCGCGGGAACTCATGACAAGGAGGATCCACGTGAGTCCGAAAGGCGAAGCAGGCGAGCTCAAGCAGACCTCGACGGCAGGCGTTGCTGTGCCCGCGAGCGGTGCTCAGGGCCTGCTCTTCACCGAGGATCTTCCTGTTCTGGACGAGGACGCGGGGTACCGCGGACCGACGGCCTGCAAAGCGGCCGGCATCACCTACCGCCAGCTGGACTACTGGGCCCGCACCGGACTCGTCGAGCCCGCGGTGCGCGGCGCCGCAGGCTCCGGCTCACAGCGGCTCTACGGCTTCCGCGACATTTTGGTCCTCAAAGTCGTCAAACGGCTCCTCGACACCGGCGTTTCGCTGCAGCAGATCCGCACCGCTGTCGAACACCTCCGGGAGCGCGGGGTCGAGGACCTCGCCCAGATCACGCTCATGAGCGACGGCGCCAGCGTTTACGAATGCACCTCCGCGGATGAAGTCATCGACCTGGTCCAGGGCGGACAGGGTGTCTTCGGCATCGCCGTCGGCCGCGTCTGGCGTGAAGTGGAAGGCAGCCTCGCGGCCCTTCCAAGCGAACACGCCGCGGACCAGTCGTTCCCCGACGACGAACTCAGCAAGCGCCGCGCGGCCCGCAAGATCGGCTAGCGCCGCCCGAAAGATTCAACTCAAAAACGCGGGGCCACTTGGTGGCCCCGCGTTTTTTGTGCCGAAGAACCGGTCCAAGCCCGGGTCCCGGGCCCGCTAGCGCTGGCTGCGGCTCCGGACCCTGACCGAGGACGCCGCGTCGCCGTTGGTTGCGCCGCTGTGCATCAGGTTGGCGAGCAGGGAATCGAACAGGGCGGCGGCGGTCTTGGCGGATTCGCCGGGCCAGTGGTGGACGGGATGGGCCGCGCCCTGGATCTGCTGCCAGTTGGCCTGTTCCGGGATGTGAGGGGTCAGCAGCAGCTCGCCAAACATCGACTCCATCTCGGCCAGGCGGAAGCTGTGCTCCGAGGAGCCGGTCCGCACCCGGTTGGCCACGATGCCGGCGGGGGAGAGCCCCGGGGCGAATTCCTGCCGGAACAGCTGGATGGCGCGCATGGTGCGCTCGGTGCCCGCCACGGAGAACAGGCCGGGCTCAGCGACCAGGGTGACCTTGTCGCTGGCCGTCCAGGCCATCCGGGTCAGCCCGTTGAGCGAGGGCGGGCAGTCGATCAGGACCAGCTCGTAGTCCCCGGCGCCCGCGAGCACTGCGGAGAGCCGGCGCAGGTCGCGGCGGCCAAGGTCCGGTCGGTCGTAGATCCCGGTGTAGGCGGAGCCGACGGCAACGTCCAGGACAGGCACGCTGCTGCTGCGGGAGGAACCGTTGCGGGAGGAGCCGTTGCTGTGCTCCATCCAGCCGCTGGGGACCACGTTGTCGGCGAGGCGTGCACGGCGCGGGGATTTGAGCATCCGGCCGATGTCCAGCTGTTCGTCGGGCCGGACGCCGAGGGCCGTACTGGCATCCGCGTGCGGGTCGAGATCGACGACGAGGGTGGGGATGCCGGCTGCGAGTGCTGCCGACGCCAGTCCGGTTGTCACGGATGTCTTGCCGACCCCGCCTTTGAGGCTGCTGATGCTGACTACTTGCACTTGAAAAACCAATACCTAACGCCGGTTGCCGAGACTGGGTCATGCCGGCCCGTGCGTTCCTTCGGACCGGGGCGAGCATGCGCCACCCACCACCTCATCATATGTTGACCGGCCGGCGAATCCCGTCTCATCCGGCCCGGCGGGCACCCGGACGGCCGGGGAACCGCGTGGGAACCCCCGGAACCACGGCGATCTGCCTTCTTCGGTCGAAATGACGCATAATCTTGTGATGGGCGCCACAATGATTTGTGTTTGCGCACACCAGTCTTAGAAACTGTGACGACTTACCGAACCGCCCGCGATGATGCAGGAGAAGTATGTTTTCCAAGATTCTGGTGGCTAACCGCGGCGAAATTGCCATCCGCGCCTTCCGTGCCAGCTATGAGCTGGGTGCCAAGACCGTTGCGGTGTTTCCCACCGAGGACCGCAACTCGATCCACCGCCAGAAGGCGGATGAGGCGTACCTGATCGGCGAGGAGGGCCACCCGGTCCGGGCATACCTCGACGTCGATGAGGTGGTCCGTGTCGCGAAGGAGGCGGGCGCGGACGCGATCTACCCCGGCTACGGCTTCCTCTCGGAGAACCCCAACCTGGCCCGCGCCGCCGCGGCCGCCGGCATTACTTTCGTCGGGCCCCCTGCCGAGGTCCTCGAACTGGCCGGCAACAAGGTCGCCGCGCTCGAGGCCGCGCGCAAGGCCGGCGTCCCGGTGCTCAAGTCCAGCGCCCCGTCCAAGGACCTGGACGAACTCATCGCCGCCGCAGACGAAATCGGCTTCCCGATCTTCGCCAAGGCCGTCGCCGGCGGCGGCGGACGCGGCATGCGCCGGGTCGATACCCGGGAGGCCCTGCCCGAGGCCCTGCAGGCCGCGATGCGCGAGGCTGACGCCGCCTTCGGCGACCCCACCATGTTCCTGGAACAGGCGGTGCTGCGGCCACGGCACATCGAAGTGCAGATCCTCGCGGACGCCGAGGGCAACGTCATGCACCTCTTCGAGCGCGACTGCTCCATCCAGCGCCGCCACCAGAAGGTCATCGAGATTGCGCCCGCGCCCAACCTCGACGAAGGCATCCGGCAGGCCCTCTACCGGGACGCCGTGAAATTCGCCAAGGCCCTGAACTATGTCAATGCCGGCACCGTGGAGTTCCTCGTCGACACCGTGGGCGAGCGGGCCGGCCAGCACGTCTTCATCGAGATGAACCCCCGCATCCAGGTCGAGCACACCGTCACCGAGGAAGTCACCGACGTCGACCTCGTCCAGGCCCAGCTGCGCATCGCCTCGGGGGAGACCCTCGCCGACCTGGGCCTCTCGCAGGAAACCGTCAAGCTCAACGGCGCCGCGCTGCAGTCCCGCATCACCACCGAAGACCCCGCCAACGGCTTCCGGCCCGACGTCGGAAAGATCACCGGCTACCGTTCGGCCGGCGGCGCGGGCGTCCGGCTCGACGGCGGCACCGTGTACTCCGGCGCCGAGATCAGCCCGCACTTCGACTCGATGCTGGTCAAGCTGACCTGCCGCGGCCGCGACTACCCGACCGCTGTCGCCCGGGCCCGGCGCGCCCTCGCCGAGTTCCGGATCCGCGGCGTCTCCACCAACATCTCCTTCCTGCAGGCAGTCCTGGACGATCCGGACTTCGTGGCCGGGAACGTGGCCACCTCGTTCATCGACGAGCGCCCCGAACTCCTCAAGGCCCGCGTCTCCGCGGACCGGGGTACCAAACTGCTGACCTGGCTCGCCGAGGTCACCGTCAACAAGCCCAACGGCGAGCTCACGGTCCACACCGACCCGGCGGACAAGCTGCCCGCCCTGGCGGACGGCGAGGCCCCCGCAGGGTCACGCCAGCGGCTCCTCGAGCTCGGCCCGGAAGGCTTTGCGAAAGCCCTCCGCAACCAGGACGCCGTCGCCGTCACCGACACCACCTTCCGTGACGCCCACCAGTCCCTGCTCGCCACCCGCGTCCGCACCCGCGACCTGGTGGCGGCCGGACCGGCCGTATCCCGGATGCTTCCGGAACTGCTGTCCGTCGAGGCCTGGGGCGGCGCGACCTACGACGTTGCCTTGCGCTTCCTCGGGGAGGACCCCTGGGACCGCCTGGCAGCGCTGCGCAAGGTGCTGCCGAACATCTGCCTGCAGATGCTGCTCCGCGGCCGCAACACCGTCGGCTACACCCCGTACCCGGAAGAGGTGACGGTGGCGTTCGTGAACGAGGCCGCCGCTGCGGGCATCGACATCTTCCGCATCTTCGACGCCCTCAACGACGTCAACCAGATGGCCCCCGCGATCCGCGCCGTGCGCGAGACCGGGACCGCGGTCGCCGAGGTGGCGCTCTGCTACACCGCGGACATGCTCGACCCGGACGAGAAGCTGTACACGCTCGACTACTACCTCGAGCTCGCGCAGAAGATCGTCGACGCCGGCGCGCACATCCTCGCGATCAAGGACATGGCCGGGCTGCTGCGCCCGGCGGCCGCCGCCCGCCTCGTCACGGCCCTGCGGGAGAAGTTCGACCTCCCGGTCCACCTGCACACCCACGACACCGCGGGAGGCCAGCTGGCCACCCTGCTCGCGGCCGTGGACGCCGGGGTGGACGCCGTGGACGTCGCATCGGCGTCGCTGGCCGGCACCACCAGCCAGCCGTCCGCGTCCGCGCTGGTCGCGGCGCTGGCCCACACCCCGCGTGACACCGGCCTGAGCCTGGCCAATGTGTGCGCACTGGAACCCTATTGGGAGGCCGTTCGCCGCGTCTACGCCCCCTTCGAATCGGGACTGCCGGGCCCCACCGGCCGGGTCTACCAGCACGAGATCCCCGGCGGCCAGCTCTCCAACCTGCGCCAGCAGGCCATGGCCCTGGGCCTGGGCGAGCGCTTCGAGGCCATCGAGGACATGTACACCGCGGCCGACCGCATCCTGGGCCGGCTCGTGAAGGTCACCCCGTCGTCCAAGGTGGTGGGCGACCTCGCCCTGCACCTGGTGGGCCTCAACGCCGACCCGGCGGACTTCAACGAGAACCCGCAGAAGTACGACATCCCGGACTCCGTGATCGGCTTCCTCTCCGGGGAACTCGGCGACCCGCCCGGCGGCTGGCCCGAGCCGTTCCGGACCAAGGCCCTCCAGGGCCGCAGCGTCAAGGTCCGCGACGTCGAGCTGAGCGCCGAGGACAGCGCGGCCCTGAAGGGCGATTCCAAGACGGTGCAGCAGACCCTCAACCGGCTGCTCTTCGCCGGGCCCACCAAGGACTACCAGAAGAGCGTCGAGGCGTACGGCAACCTGTCGGTGTTGGATACCCGCGACTACCTCTTCGGGCTGCAGCGCGGTGCGGAACACGAGATTGAGCTCGAGAAGGGCGTGCGCCTGATCGCGTCGCTGGAAGCCGTCTCCGAGCCGGACGAGAAGGGCATGCGCACCGTGATGTGCACGCTGAACGGACAGTCCCGGCCCGTGGTGGTCCGCGACCGTTCGGTGGTCAGCAACGTCAAGGCGGCCGAACGGGCGGACGCATCGCAGCCGGGCCAGGTCGCGGCGCCGTTCGCCGGCGCGGTCACCCTGACGGTCAAGGCCGGCGACGCGGTCAAGGCCGGGGACACCGTCGCGACCATCGAGGCCATGAAGATGGAAGCCTCCATCACGACGCCGGTGGCCGGCACCGTCGCACGCCTCGCCGTCGGCGCCGTGGAACAAGTCCAGGGCGGAGACCTGCTGCTGGTCGTGGAGTAGCGGAGGCGCCCCCGACCAGGGCGCCACAGCACAAAGGGCTCCCCCGGCCGTAAACTACGGCCGGGGGAGCCCTTTGGTGTTGCTGGCGGCGGGAGCCTAAACGTTGGCGCGCTTCGCGGAGTACATCTCTTCGATCACGTTCTCGAAGTCCTTCATCACCTGGGCGCGCTTGACCTTCATGGACGGGGTGAGGTGCCCGGACGCCTCGGTGAAATCGGACGGCACAATCCGGAAGGACTTGATCGCCTCCGCCTGCGAGACGGACTGGTTCGCCCGGTTGATCAGTTCCTGGACCGCCGCCTTCACGGCCGGGCTCTCGGCGGCCTCGACCACCGACGTCGACGCCGGCAGGCCGTGGCGCTGCAGCCAGCCCGGGAGGGCCTCTTCATCGAGGGTCACCAGGGCGCCGATGAAGGGACGGTTGTCGCCGACCACGAGGACCTGCGAGACCAGCGCGTCGGCGCGGATCTGGTCCTCGAGCAACGCCGGGACCACGTTCTTGCCGCCGGCGGTGACGATGATTTCTTTCTTCCGGCCGGTGATGGTCAGGAAGCCCTCCTCATCGAGCTGGCCGATGTCGCCGGTGCGGAACCAGCCGTCCACGAAGGTCTCGGCCGTGAGGTCATCGCGGTTGAAGTAGCCGCGCATCACGCAGACGCCCTTGGCGAGGATTTCGCCGTCGTCGGCGATCTTGACGGCGTTGCCGGGAATCGGTGCGCCCACGGTGCCGATCTTGATCAGCGACGGCGTGTTGACGGTGATCGGGGCGGTCGTTTCGGTCAGGCCGTAGCCTTCGAGGATCTGCAGGCCGATGCCCTGGAAGAAGTGGCCGAGCCGTGCGCCGAGCGGACCGCCGCCGGAGACCGCGTGCGACACCTGGCCGCCCATGGCGGCGCGGAGCTTTCCATAGACAAGCCTGTCGAACAACGCGTGCTTGAGCTTGAGGCCCAGGCCCACCTTGCCGGCCTGCCGGGCCTGCGAGTAGGCGATGGCGGTTTCCGCGGCGCGGTGGAAGATGGCGCCCTTGCCGCCGTCCTCGGCCTTGGTCAGGGCGGAGTTGTAGACCTTTTCGAAGACCCGCGGCACCGCGAGGATGAAGGTCGGCCGGTAGCTCTGCAGGTCCGGCAGCAGGTTCTTGATATCGGGGGTGTGCGCGACGGTCACGCCGGCCGCCACCGCGAGCACCGAGATGAAACGGGCAAAGACGTGCGCCAGGGGCAGGAACATGATGGTCCGGGCGTGCTCGTGGACGGTCTGGCCCAGCGAGGTGGCGAGCACGTTGTCCGACAGTTCCACGAAGTTGCCGTGGGTCAGTTCGCAGCCCTTGGGACGCCCGGTGGTGCCGGAGGTGTAGATGATCGTGGCGAGGTCCGAGAGCGAGGCCAGGCGGCGCCGCTGCTCGAGCTCATCGTCGCTGATCCCGGTGCCGGCGGAGCGAAGCTCGTCGAGGGCGTCGCCTTCGAGCTGCCAGACGTGCCGCAGCGCGGTCAGCCCCTCCGACGTGGCGGCCTGCCGGATGATGTCTTCGTGGTGTGCCGACTCGCCGAAGGCGGCGACGGCGCCCGAGTCGCCAAGGTTCCAGGCCACCTGGGACGGGGAGGAGGTCTCATAGATCGGGACCGAGACGGCTCCGGCGAACCAGATCGCGAAGTCGATGAGGGCCCATTCGTAGCGGGTGCGGGACATGATGCCGACGCGGTCGCCGGCCGCAACGCCGCTGGCCATCAGGCCCTTGGCGAGCAGGGACACATCGGCCAGGAAATCGGTTGCCCGGATGTCCTGCCACTGCCCGGCGGCGTCGAGCCGGGAGAACAGGGCCGGGTTCGATGCCTTGGCGGCCTGGCGCAGCACCAGGTCTGTGATGTTCGTTTCCGGGGGGACGGTGACCAGGGGCGGGACACTGATTTCTCGCACGATAGCTCCTTTGATATCCATAGACCCGCTAGGGGGTACGACTAACAGTAGTATGTGGCCACTGCGGGGTGTGTTCCACTTCACCTACTGGCGAGTAACTTTACGGTGAAGCCGCTTGGCGGCGCCACTTGCGGGAGTGGCCGGATGCCCCGCCGCACCGGTTCGGGCGGGCCTAGAATGGGGAACGATGCATACTCCAACACCCGGTCCGGAACCCCGTTCGCAGCCCGGTCCGCAGCCCAGGACAGCCGGCTGGCGCCGCGGCACACCGGGCCGCCCCGGTTCCGCCCGGGCCGGCCGGCTGCGCGAACACCTGCGCCTTGGCCGCAAGGGGCTGGCGATTGGCGTGGACATCGGCGGCACCAAGGTCGCGGCCGGAGTGGTCGACGCCGAAGGGCGCATCCTTCGCGAGGCCAGGCGGTCGACGCCCGGCAACGACCCGCGCGCCGTCGAACAGGTGATCGTCGAACTCGTCGAGGAACTGGGCCGCGGGCACCGCATCTGGTCGGTCGGCATCGGGGCGGCAGGCTGGATGGACCTCGACGGCGCCACGGTGCTGTTCAGCCCCCATCTTGCCTGGCGCAACGAGCCGCTCCGGGACAACCTGCAACGGCTGCTGCGCCGGCCTGTGCTGCTGACCAACGACGCCGACGCCGCCGGCTGGGCGGAGTGGCGCTTCGGTGCGGGGCGCGGCGAGAGCCGGTTGGTCTGCATCACGCTGGGCACCGGGATCGGCGGCGCCATGGTGATGGACGGACGGCTGGAACGGGGCCGCTTCGGCGTTGCCGGCGAATTCGGCCACCAGATCATCATGCCCGGGGGCCACCGCTGTGAGTGCGGCAACCGCGGCTGCTGGGAACAGTATGCCTCCGGCAATGCGCTCGGACGCGAGGCCAGGGAACTGGCCAGTGCCAACTCGCCGGTGGCCCAGGAACTGCTGAAGGCAGTCGACGGACGTGCCGACCTGATCACCGGCGTGATCGTCACCGAACTTGCCAAGGCCGGCAACGCCACCGCCCGGGAACTCCTGGAGGACGTAGGGGAGTGGCTCGGCCTGGGACTGGCGAACCTGGCCGCGGCCCTGGACCCGGGTACCTTCGTCATCGGCGGCGGCCTCTGCGATGCAGGCGAACTGCTCGTGGCCCCGGCGCGGAAGGCCTTCGCCCGCAACCTGACCGGCCGCGGCTTCCGTCCGGCGGCCGGAATTGAGTTGGCCGCTCTCGGCCCCAATGCCGGCCTGATCGGCGCCGCTGACCTCTCCCGGGTCAGCAGCCGCATGCACAGCTAGCCAAAGCACAGCCGGGTGCGCCACAGCCGTCCGGTCTACAACCGGCTAAACCCTGGCGCCGTCGTCGTGCTCGTCTTTTTCGTGCGGCAGTTTCATGATCAGGAACACCACCGACGCCGCGAAGGCGACCACCATGCCGACCACGGCCAGCAGGGGTGCGGTGCGCCAGAAGATGGCGGACAGGAGCAGGGCGATCGGACCGCCGACAGCCCCCAGCCATGCCAGCACCGTCATCGGGTCCGCCGAAGCCAGGCTGGGCGGTTCTTCCGGGACGAACTCGCCGTCGTCGTCCGCCTCGTAGTCGCGGGGGCCGGCCACGGCGTCCCGGGCGCCGTCGTCGTCCACGCCGGTGTCCGGGGCCGGCCGCGTCCCGGCCGGGGGGCCAAGCGGCGGCGGGGCCGACAGCCCCAGCGGGTCGAAGTCGCGGAACGTCCGCGCGGCGGCGCTCCCGCCACCGGGCGCGGCGGCGGGACCCGAATCGGTGCCCTCCAGCCTGGCCACCAGGTCACGCCAGACGGCGTCGTCCTGGTTGGCGCTGGAGTCCGGGGAATCCGGGTCGGGGGAGCCGGGGTCGGATTTAGTCATCTGCCGTTTCTTTCTGGCTGGCGCCGGCTGCGCCCGGGGTGTGCCCTTCCACAACCGACCGGATGAATTCGGCCGTGCCGCTGAAGATCTGGGGCGCGTCGTTGTCCATGGTAGCCACGTGGTAGCTGTTTTCCAGCCGGATGACCTCCAGCGGGGCGTTGGTCAGGCCGCGGCGCAGGGCCGCCAGACTGGTGTCGGAGACGACATGGTCCACGGTGGAACGGTAAACCCGGACCGGGGCGGTGATCCTCGGCAGCAGCCGCAGGGTGTCTTTGAACATCTTGTTCAGCTCATGGGCCGCCGCAACCGGGGTCCGCGGGTAGGCGCCCTCATCCACTCCCGCCTTGAGGATGTCGTTGGCGATCGCCGGGGTGCTCTTGAGCACGAACCTCAGGATGCCCGCCAGCGGGGCCCGCGGATCATCGATGACCAAGCCGGGGTTCACCAGCACCGCCCCGGCCACCGGACGGGTGGCCGCAAGTCGAAGGGCGAGTGCGCCGCCCATGGACAGTCCCGCCACCACGACGTGGTCGCATTCGGCTGCCAGCTCCAGGTAGGCGGCGTCGAGGCCCGCATGCCAGTCCTGCCAGCGTGTCCGGGCCAGTTCCTGCCAGCTGGTGCCGTGGCCGGGCAGCAGCGGCATCCGCACGGCGTAGCCGGCCCCGGCCAAGGACTCGGCCCACGCCCGCACGCCGTGCGGACTGCCGGTGAAACCATGGGAGACAACAACGCCGGTCCGCGGACCCGATCCGGTGAACGGGCTGCTGAACGGTGAGTGGTCGGGGGCTGTGCTCATGCGTGCTCCGTGTTTCTTGACTGCTCTGGGCCGGCGGGGACGGTGGAGTGGACGGTGTGCGGCGCTGCGTGCCCGGCAAAGAAGCGGGCGGACTGGGCGAAGATCAGGGGCGCGTCGACGTCGAGCGTGGCAACGTGGCCGCTGTCCGGGAGCGGCACCACGGCCAGCTCCCGCGATCCGAGCCGTTCGCGGAGCAGTGCCAGGGACGACGGCGGGACCACCGCGTCGGTGTCGGATTTGAAGACCAGGACAGGAACGTCGACGGCGGGCAGCTCCCGCAGGGTGGCGGTAAACAGCTTCCGCAGCTGATGGACGGCTTTCAGCGGGGTCAGCGAGTAGTCCCCGTCCTGGGTGGGCACCGCCGTGGACTCCGTCTCCCGGAGCGGGACGGTGGTGCGCTGGAGGTACTTGAGCAGCCCGATGTACCGTACCCGGCGGTCGTAGAAGCTCAGTCCCGGATTGACGACGGCGGCCCCGGCGACCCGGTGCCGTGCCGCGGTGCGCAGGGCGATGGTCCCACCCATGGACAGCCCGGCCACGAAACAGGAGCGGGTGCCGGCGGCCAGGTCAAGGTACGCGGCCTCGAAAGCGCCGTACCAGTCCTGCCAGCCGTGCCGGGCGAGGTCGCGCCAGTCGGTTCCATGTCCGGGGAGCAGCGGGACAGAGACCGCGAAGCCCTGTGCGGCGAGGTGCTCGGCCCAGGGCAGCACACTCAGGGGGCTGCCCGTGAAGCCGTGGCAGATCGCCACGCCGGTGGCCGCGTTGGCGCCGTGGCCGGGGAAGGTGAAAGCGGCAGGCGTCATCGGAGTGCTGCTTTCGCTCATGTGCCCATCGTGTCACTGTTCGCGACAAAACTCACTAGAGTAGGGTGTCATTGAAGTCC
>Ga0164305_10000538_pt1 | contig 14292 bp, 13 predicted proteins | sample Whisoiple_237_MG_FD_110215 | JGI IMG/M metagenome (GOLD analysis project Ga0164305, IMG submission 110215) | Soil microbial communities amended with pyrogenic organic matter from upstate New York, USA - Whitman soil sample_237_MG | ecosystem: Environmental > Terrestrial > Soil > Agricultural...
CTTGAGACGTGTAAAAACTGCCTTTTAAGTTCAAGTCAAGCATTGCATCTAAATCAGCCGGTTCTAACTTGTTCCACTGCTTGAGAATTCCGGCACCGGCGGCGTTTACGAGGGCATCAATTTGTCCGAAATTCCCCTCAGCTTTGTGCATCAGCGTCTCGACTTGCGGTAAATCGGTGATATCTGTTGGTACGCACAGTACCTCTGCTGTCGAAAGTTCGCTAGCTAAAGCGTCTAATTTACTGCTGTCTCTGGCGGCGAGAACTAGCCTCGCACCCGCATCAGCAAGTTTGCGGGCCACCGCTGAACCGATGCCGCCAGTCGCACCCACCACAACCACAACTTTGTCCTGCATATCCCTTTACATTTCTTTACGTCCAGATTGTATGATAACTCAAGTTGCTAGTAATGGGGAATTGGGAATTGGGCATGGGGAATTGGGCATGAGGAACAAATAACAAATAACAAATAATATCATGTCTGGTGGCATCGGAATTATGCAGTGCGAGGGTCTTCGCTCGTTCGCTGTGGACGCACGCACGCGACATCATCCAAATATATTATTCTGATGCAACCAGAAACGATATAACTAATAACAAATCACCAATAACCAATAATCAACAACCAATAATTAATAATTAATGAAGGGAAACTTGCCAGCCTTTTTCGGCTTTTTTAAGCTGGAGGGAAGCGCAGGATTGCAAAAATTTAGTAAATTTCCTACCGAGATTAAAATCTTTAATTATTTGGGTAATTTGTTTGCCGTATTGTCGGTGAAATTCGCTGCCTACATTGGAGAGAAATACAGAATTTTCAGGAGAGTTGTCGGTTAAGTCGCCAACGATTTTGACAAGAGCTCTTTCCAAGTCTTCGAGAGAATTAATATCTGTCAAACTTGCAGGTGCTGCCTGGTGGTTATTCAGAATTTCTTGGCTAAGTATTGGCGGTGGGGGCGATAATCTCACTTCAAAAAGAGTGACATAAGTTTGAGAAACTTCGGAGGGTTTGTGAAGGACAAAATCGGTGGGATATTTGAGAAAGATATCCCTAGTTTTAGTACCTAGCAAATGATGGGCAGCAACTTGATTGAGGACTAAGCCGTAATTTTCCCTAAATAAAGCTGAAACAGTAGAAACTTTTATCCACTGAGTTGAGGTGCGTTTTTGCTCTTTTTTGATTAATTCTTTTAGTTGGATAACTAATTGTTCTAGGGGTGTAATTTCCGGTGTGGTTACAAGGGAATGGGTTTCCACTTGTCCGGTTTTGCTGTTTAAAACTATGATTTTATCTATTTGTTTGCGGACTTGAAATACGGTTAATCCGTGGGCTTGCAGTGTGTTGCTGAGGTGAGTGAGGGCTCGATCGGACGAACAGACAAAAATCTCTTTGGCTGTGGGATAATGTACGAAAATCGATGCGCCGACTGTAGCCATTTTTAAGTCGGCGCTGTCTTTGCCGGGGGGGACGTGAATTAGTTGATAGCCGCGCTGGTGAAATTCGGCATCTTTTTTGCCCATGCTGCGCCAGTTGGCAAAGGCAACTTTGATTTGGATGGGATAGTGGCAAATTCCCTCTAGGAATTTTTCGGTTTCGATGGTGAGTTGCAAGTTTTCGACATCTAGCAGCAAGATAGCAATGCCGACAGGAAGTGGGGCTGGTTGATTGGCTGTTGGAGTTGGAGGTTCTGACGAAACTGATTTTTCTGATTTAGCTGGTGCTGTTTGAGATTGGGCTAGCTGCTGAATTTGAGCGCATAATTTGCTGAATTGATGTGAATTAACGAACTCTGGAATCAGCAGAATTTGTAGGTATTTTTTCGCAGTCAGCAGCAAGGAATCTGTATCGCTGGCTACGCTGAAACTTTTTGTCAATTTTCCAATCAAAAGTGACTGAAAATCAGGTTTGGCCCAGGGGGTTTTCCTGTATTTTTCAGTTATCCATTCGGGATGCTGTTGCTGAATGGTAATTAGGGTTTGAGTGATATAGCGACTGATGGCGCTGAATGCGGGAGATGCTTGAGTCGCCAGCAAGGGGGTTCGATCGGGCATGGCCCTCTACAATGCGGAATGCTGTTTCAATTTATCACAATTCTAGTTTTTCGCCGGGAGTCGGACGATCGCGCGCCAAATTAAACCGGCGGCAATTAATGCCAATCCTGTCAGCCAAATTTCCCTCTCCACCCAGAAAGCTAGAAACAGACAATTCCCCAAACCCACCCAAGCCAACCACTGCGGATAAAGCCTTTCGGCGGGGGAAAGTTGCAGCGCCGCGAGGTTGGTGATAGCGTAGTATATCAAAACGCTAAAAGCGCTAAATGACCAAGTGGTTTTGACATCGCCGACGAGGATTAAAAGTGCGATCGTAACTTCCACAACCACCACAGCCATGTAGGGAGTTGTCCCCTCTGGATTCAGGCGCGCCAAGACTCTCGGCATATCCCGACGCCGCCCCATCGCCAGCCAGATGCGCGACAGCCCTAAAATTAAGTTCAGCAAGACTCCCAACATAGCGGTAATGGCGCCGACGGCTAGCAGTTGAGAAACTCCCGGAATTCGGAAACTGCGGGCGATGACTTCCAGAGGTGCAGTCGTACCGCCTATTTGTAACGACAATTTATCTGGTTCCCCCGCGCCCGCGACAACTACTGCTACCCCGACGTAAAGCAGCATTGTCAGCACCAAAGTGAAAATTATGGCTTTGGGAATGGTTTCCCTCGGTTCCCGCACTTCCTCGCTCATTGTGGTGATGCGGGCGTAACCGCTATAAGCGACAAACATCAGGGCGGTGGCCTGGAGGATGGAGCCGATCGAGCTATGATTCTGTAGCGCGGTCATTTCCCACGTTACCTCTGGCAAACCGACAGCAACAAACACCGCTAAGGATAAAAGTGTAACTGAGACTATGGCAGTATTGGCAATATTCGATCGCCTAATTCCCGTCAATACAATTAAAGTGAGGGTGACGAGGGCGACTAAAGCTGTTAGGATCGAGTAAGTGCGATCGGCTACACCAACTGCATTTAAAAAATACCCCGCAAAACCCAAAGCAGCAGTAGCCGCAGAAGCCGTTTTCGCCAACAAAAACATCCAGCCGGCAGTGAAACCCAGCCAAGGATTGAGATATTTGTAGCCATATTCATAAGTACCGCCGCTAACAGGATGATTTGCTGCTAATTGAGCGCTGTTAAGGCCATTGCACACAGCAACAAAAGCCGCAATACCCACAGCCAAAATCACTCCCGGCCCAGCAACTTCCGCAGCAATGCCGATACTCACAAATACTCCGGTACCCACAATTGAGCCCAGGCCCATGAGAGTAGCGCCGAAAATACCCAACTCTCGCTTCAGCAGTGTTGAAGACATAAATATAGCGGTTTTCTGTTCAGTGCCATACTGATATTAGGTTACATCTAGTAATATTTGCAATAATTCCGGCTGGGGTGTAAACCCCCGCATCAAAAATCAAGTCCCCAGCTAGGAGGACTGAAATACTTATTGAGAATCTTGCCAAATCTGAGTCAACACTAAGGGATGAGAATTAAATAAAATCCACTTTTCATGACTGTTGTGGGAAGGCCCATCCCACAAGAAAAAAGGGAAATTATTTAATTGACGATCCTAACTCAAATACTATTACTATTTCATAGTCCTCTTAAGAGGACTTTAACTGTGAGACAGGGACTTAAGTCCCTGTCGGAATATAGCGAATGAAAGAAATGAAAGAACCCTAGTATTAACCGAAACGACCTTGAATGTAATCTCTCGTACTCGAATTGCCCGCAGAAGTAAAAATTTTACTTGTCGGCCCAAATTCCACCATGTGGCCGATGCGGCTTTCATCAGTATTAAAGAAAGCCGTGTAATCAGAAACACGAGCCGCCTGCTGCATATTATGCGTCACAATTACAACTGTTAACTGCTGCCGCAGAGTCTGAAACAACTCCTCAATCTTCATCGTAGAAATCGGATCTAGAGCAGAACAAGGTTCATCCATCAGCAAAATTTTTGGCTTCACAGCCAAAGCGCGAGCAATACAAAGTCGCTGCTGCTGTCCCCCCGAAATCCCCTGAGCCGATTTATTCAAATCGTCTTTGACTTCATCCCAAAGCGCTGCACTTTTAAGTGCAGATTCCACAATTTCATCTAATTCTGCTTTGCTTTTGCGACCAAAAATCCTCACCCCGTAAGCAATATTATCGTAGATGCTCAGTGGAAAAGGATTCGGTCTTTGAAACACCATCCCAATTTGGCGGCGCAAACTATTAATGTTTACTTTCGGGCTGTAAATATCCTGTCCAAAAAACTCTACTCTTCCTTTAATTTGAACCTTTCCCTCCAATTCACCAATCCGGTTGAGAGCTTTGAGAAAGGTAGATTTGCCGCAACCTGAAGGCCCAATAATAGCCGTCACTTGCGGGTGAGGAATATTCATCGATAAATTTTCTAATACTTTGTGAGTTCCGTAATAAAAACTCAAGTCCTGAACCCGTAGTGCTGGCATTGCATTGGGGTCTATTTCCGGGGTGGCATCGTCTAGGAATTGAGCTGTATAGTTTTCGGAGTTCAAGTTAGCTTGAGGTTTCATTATTTGGCTGGTTATATTGTTAATATTTGACTGAGAGATGCACTTTAGTTATTGATTTATCGGTTTTGCAAGCGTTTCCGAGTTACTGTACGGGATGCGACGCTAGCAATCAAAACCATGCCCAAAAGGACAGAGGCAGCAGTCCACGCCAATTCGTTCTGCTCCTTGTAAGGAGAGCTGGCGTAGCTATATATTAATACCGACATAGAAGGAGTCGGGGTCAGCAGTGTTTCGGGAATTTCTTTTAGTTTTGAAATGGTTTCTGCACCTATGGGAGACTGCATTATTTCGCCCAATTTATCAACTAAAGGAGGCCAAAATTGACTCGACAACGCTGTTACAATCAGCGGTGCGGTTTCGCCGGCGGCCCGGGAAGCAGCGAGTAAAATACCTGTGGTAATAGTTGGGAGTGCTGAGGGTATAATAATCCGAAAAATAGTTTGAAAGCGTCCGCCTCCCAAACCAGCAGAAGCGAGGCGGTAAGAAGTAGGCACTAATTTTAATGCTTGTTCTGTTGTCAGAGCAACCACTGGAAGCATGATGATGCCGAGGGCAAAACCGCCTGCTAATGATGAAAATGCTTTGGTAGTAACGACAATTAGGGCGTAGGAAAAGACGCCAACTACGATGGAGGGAACGCTGCTGAGAATGACAGTAATAAAGCGAATACTATTAGCCATTACTTTGTTTTCTCTACCAAACTCAGACAAAAATATTCCCGTCATTACGCCGATAGGCACGCTGATTAATGTCGCAATTCCCACCATTAAAGCAGTGCCGAGAATCGCATTAGCAAAGCCGTTAGGCTGGTCTTCAACTCCGACGGGTGCGGGCAGAGATACTAGCACTTCCCAGCTCAAATGTGTAAGTCCTTCTCCCAATATTTTGTACAAAATAGCAAACAAAGGGAGCAGGGCCAGAGCTGTCAGAGCAAAAGCGATAACTGTCATTCCTCGGCTGAAAATAGTTCGGCTTAGCGACAGGGGGTTGTTGATTTCTGCATCCAGAATACTGTCTAATTTTTGTGCTTGATCCATGTGATTTTAGATGTGAGATTTGAAATTGAAGCAGGGAATAAATCTGGCAGCGCGGCTTGTGACCAAATTGCTTTCGATGATGTTAAGTTTTAGCTTTCTTGACCCCAATTAGCTGAACTAACAATACTGCGATCGCATTTACCAACAAAGTAATCACAAATAGAATTAAGGCTAAATACATCAAAGCGCCGGTGTGCAGCGGTTCGACAGCTTCCCGAAATTGACTTGCCAAAACAGCAGGAATTGAGTAGCTGGGAGCGAGCAGGGATGGGTTAATTTGAATCGAGTTGCCAATTACCATTGTGACTGCCATTGTTTCGCCTAAAGCGCGTCCCAATGCTAATATAGTGGCGCCGATAATCCCTGAACTAGCTGCTGGTAACAACAGCTTAAATATTGTTTCCCAGCGGGTGGCACCGAGGGACATGGAAGCACTTCGCAAATCTACTGGAACTGACATCAATACATCGCGGCTGATGGCGGCTACTGTTGGCAAAATCATAATTGATAACAGTATTCCAGCCGGGAGCATTCCGGGGCCTAAAGGTTCGCTGCTGAACAGGGGAAACCAACTGAAATTATCGAACAATGACTGCTGCAATGGCAACAAAAAGGGAATCAAAACAAAGATTCCCCACAGCCCAACTATCACGCTGGGAATGGCCGAAATTAATTCAACCATGAATCCCAAGGGTGATCGCACCCAAATGGGTAAGAAGTTCTCGCTAGTAACTATAGCTACTGACAGCCCTAAAGGAAGTGCGATGATTATGCCGATCGCAGAACTAATTACAGTACCGTAAATAAACGGCAAAGCCCCAAACTGCAACTCGCCTATATCCCACTTGGGATTCCACAAGAAGGAGAGTCCAAATTTGCTAATAGCAGGCCAAGCATCTTTAAAAATTACCGCACTCATCCAAAACAACGTGCCCGCTGTCGCTAGTGCAAATCCCCATACAAATAGTGTAAATCCTGACTCCATCCATAGACCTTCACCCGCAGTATCTGTCAAATCTACTTCTGTGTTTATTCCTACCGATTTCCGAGTCAATTTTTGCGGTTTTTTTGAAATATTGGTCATACCGGACTTATTGCGTAAAAAGTGAAATATTTGCTTGAAAGACGAGTAATTCTAATGCGCTGGCTGCGCGCTAAGCACATGGTTGGTAAGGTACGCAATGCGTACCTTACGCAGTAAATTTAGCGCAGATTAACCTGATAATTTATGAATTTTGAGTCATCGATTTAACTCGTCAACTCATAACCCCGTGCGATCGCCGGAATTAACCTCTGGCAACCACAGTCTGATTAACTGTTTGAACCACCTTTTGAGCTGTAGCTGAAGGAATTGTAGTAAACTCTAGCTGTTTGTTAATACCTTGACCTGTAGTCATCACCCAATTAACCATCTTTTTAATAGCCTCTGCTTTCGCAGCCGGGTACTCTTTGTAGATTAACAGCCAAGTCAAACCAACAATCGGATAACCGTCGTTAGGATTGCCTTCTACTAAGCGGAAGTCTGCGGGGAATGTTTCCCCTGCTAAAGCTTTCTCTGCTTCAGCCAAGCTAGGATCTACAAACCGGCCAGCTTTATTTTGAATAAATGCTGTTTGGAGATTATTTTGCCGAGCATAAGTATCTTGAACGTAGCCGATCGCACCCGCTGTATTCTTCACCAAAGCAGCTACGCCAGGGTTTCCTTGACCCCTAACAGCGGTGTCTGGCCAACTCGGCTGAGCGGCAGCTTTGATGGTGCTGCCGGTCGCCTGCAAGTGGTTAGAAAAAATAAAGCTAGTACCGCTGCTGTCTGCCCGTACAGCTACTCGAATCGCAGTATTTGGCAAGCCTTTAGCTTGTCCAGAAATTCCGGCTATTTTCGCATCATTCCAGCGGGTAATCTTGCCTTCAAAGATGCCTTTCATAGCATCGTTATTTAGCCTCAGATTCGTCACTCCGGGCAAGTTGTAAACAACTGCAACAGCGCCGCCAGCCGTGGGAACAGCTATTACACCCCGCTTTACTTCGGCTATTTGTGCAGCAGTCATCAGCGCGTCGCTGCCTGCGAAATCAACATTGCCTGCAATTAATGCTTTGATACCAGCACCGCTGCCGGTTCCTTCGTAGTTGACAGTAATTTGATTTGCACTTCTCATCTGAGAGAAGTAGCGATCGTAAAGAGGTTTGGGGAAAGTTGCTCCCGAACCATTTAGGGTAACAGCAGCTACAGCGGAACTAATCAAAGTCAGCGAAAATGCTGCTGCTGCTAGTGTCACTATAAAACTACGTCGCCAACGTCCTGTGAAAAAATTCATATTCCTCCTCTCCCTTAATAGCCGACTTGGCAAATCTCCTCCATAGGATAGACTGAAATCCGCAACGAAAGGGATATAAAAGAATAAGCTTGTTTTAAATTTTGGTTAATAACAGATTAAATAATAAAAGAATAAGCTTGTCTTAAATTTTGGTTAATAACAGATTAAATTTTCAGGTAGAAGACTCGAAAACCTGATTGATTAAATACATCAAGGAGCTGACAGTGCGATCGCCACTTGATAAGTCTTACCATCTTTTTTAACTTTAAAACTTTGGCATGACTGCAAAAAATTAATCACCTTGCTGTCCAAATTCAGCGATTGCAGTTTTTTAGTAATTGGTTGATTGTATAACTTATTAAACTCGCTAGCTACCTGGTTAATCGGAATATAACTACCGGGAGATTGAGCAGTTAATCCTCTGATAATTTTGACTAGAGATGCTTCCAGGGCAGCAGAGGAATGAGTGATTGAAGTGGAGGAATTTTTGGCGATAGCCACTTGATGTTCATGACCAATTAATTTTACTTTAAAAACCCCCGATTCCGACTGCAAATATTTGATCAAACTGGATTTTTTACCCATAATTTTTTTCGCGACTAAATCAGCATGAGATTGATACTTTGCCAAAAAATCTTTCTTGATTTTGACCACAGGAATAGCATCCTGTTTTAATTCAATCTTTGCATCTTCAATTATTGCTACAATTTGAGTCTTAAAAACATCCAGCGACTCAATAGCATTTGAATTGAGACCAGGTATTATTTCGGGCAAATTTGGCTCCGCAACATTTTGATTAACAGCAAAGGTTGCCAAAGAAGTTTCAAGCACCGGGGTAACTTCGTTTTGTGCTGACTCCGCCAGTGCTGCTGGCGAAATTGTAGAAGAGAAAACAACAGTCTGGCGCTCTTTAAAAAGCTCAGCCACACTAGAAAAACGAGCGATTCGCTCCTCCATAGATTTGTGTTCAGCCTTCAACAACTCTGCAACTTGACTAGCCAATTCTTCAAAACTAGGGATTTCCTCTTCCCTTGCCCAAGAATAGTGCTTGCTTTCACCATTCTGACAGTTTTCTACAGACAAAACCGAATTTTGCCGGCGCACCCGAAACACAGTCACTCCCTGATTTTGCAACTGATTGCAAAGATGATTTAACAAACCATCCGAAGAACAGACAAAAACTTGTCGCACATCCCGATATCGATATAAAATAGCAGCGCCAAAAGCAATCATCTTACCATCAGCACTATTAGCACCCCCCGGAACGTGAATTAATTCGTAACCGCGATCGTAAAGTTCAGCATCCAACTTGCCGATACTCGGGTTTTTCCAGTTAGCAAAAGCAATTTTAACTTGCAGGGGATAGTCGCACAAACTGGCTAAAAATTGTTCTGTATTAAGCTTAAGTTTCAGATTTTCTGCATCCAACAGCAAAATCGCAATCCCGCCGGACTCTTTGGTGGTTGCAGACTCGATTCCTTGCGGGATAGCTTCGTTTAACCGTGTTTCGGTGCATTTGGGACTTAAAGAGTGCGGATCGGCGGGCTCAAAAAATTGTTTGCGGCAAGCTTTGCAAATATACCGCTGGTGACCGTTGGGACAGCCGTTTTTACGAACTTGGTCAGATTCGCATCGAGGACATTTCATGTAACTATTATTGCAGCCTCCTCCCTAAGCGGTAAAAAATTACCTATCTTCTTTTTTGTCTTCCTTCGCGCCCTTTGCGTCTTCGCGGTTCATTAAATAGATATCCCTTGAGCAGTTCAGAAGCCGCATAATAGTAAAAGAAACTTAACATTTATTTAAACACAATGGCAAGAGACTTGCGGGGATTCCTAAAACTACTCGAAGAACGGGGACAACTGCGCCGGATTAGCGCCTTAGTCGATTCCGACCTCGAAATTGCCGAAATTTCCAACCAAATGCTGCAAAAAGGCGGCCCTGGACTGCTGTTTGAAAACGTCAAAGGGGCTGAATTCCCCGTCGCCATCAACCTGTTGGGCACAGAAGAGCGCGTTTGCTGGGCCATGAACATGGAAAAGCCGATCGAACTAGAAGAGCTCGGCAAAAAACTGGGAATGCTGCAACAGCCCAAACCGCCCAAAAAGATTTCCCAAGCGATAGAATTCGGCAAAGTGTTGTTCGACGTAGTGAAAGCCAAACCGGGCCGCGACTTTTTCCCAGCTTGTCAGCAAGTGGTAATTGAGGGAGAAGGGCTGGATTTGAACAAAATCCCTATGATTCGCCCCTATCCGGGAGATGCGGGCAAAATTATCACCCTGGGTTTAGTAATTACCAAAGATTGCGAAACGGGTACGCCGAATGTGGGCGTTTATCGGTTGCAGTTGCAGTCAAAAAACACGATGACTGTACACTGGTTATCGGTGCGGGGCGGGGCGCGGCACTTGCGAAAAGCGGCGCAGGCCGGTAAAAAATTGGAAGTTGCGATCGCCCTGGGAGTCGATCCCCTGATTATTCTCGCCGCAGCAACGCCAATTCCTGTAGATTTATCGGAATGGTTATTTGCGGGACTTTACGGCGGTTCCGGCGTGCAATTAGCCAAGTGCAAAACCGTAGATTTGGAAGTACCGGCGGACTCGGAAATTGTGTTAGAAGGAACGATTACGCCGGGGGAAGTTCTGCCCGACGGGCCCTTCGGCGATCACATGGGTTATTACGGCGGCGTGGAGGATTCGCCGCTGGTGCGGTTCAACTGCATGACGCACCGCAAAGACCCGATTTATCTGACCACATTTAGCGGGCGACCGCCGAAAGAAGAAGCAATGATGGCGATCGCGCTTAACCGTATTTATACCCCTATTTTGCGGCAGCAAGTATCGGAAATTGTCGATTTCTTCTTACCGATGGAAGCCCTGAGTTATAAAGCCGCAATTATCTCGATCGATAAAGCATATCCCGGTCAAGCGCGCAGGGCTGCTTTAGCATTTTGGAGTGCATTACCGCAGTTTACTTACACTAAGTTTGTGATTGTTGTGGATAAAAGTATCAACATTCGCGACCCGCGTCAAGTAGTTTGGGCAATTAGTTCTAAAGTCGATCCGGTTCGGGATGTATTTATTCTGCCGAATACGCCTTTTGATACGTTAGATTTTGCCAGTGAAAAGATTGGTTTGGGAGGCAGAATGGGGATTGATGCTACTACGAAGATGCCGCCGGAAACCGATCACGAATGGGGGGAAGTGTTGGAGTCCGATCCGGATGTGGCGGCGATGGTAGAAAGGCGTTGGGCTGAGTATGGTTTGGCAGATTTGAATTTGGGAGAAGTCGATCCTAATTTGTTTGGATATGAGATGAAGTAGGGGAATTAACCGTAAAATCTGACATATCGCACATCCTCGATCGACCTGTAGCGGCGGGTTTTTCCAACCCTTTATGACACAGATAGACAATCTCAAAAACCCGCCCCCACCAAACGAAAAATCGCAAGCTACCTCTTTTTAATGCGATCGGGATTTACGCACTCCGACAAAGAAACCGGGTTTTTACCGAATTTGCGGGCTGCAACGAAGTTTTCTCGTAAAAACCCGGTTTCCGATCGCCCGTTTGGAGTTTGATAAACTTAAAGTAATTAATCAAGATACACCATGACATCACAACTTCAACAAGCCATCAATCTAGCTCAGTCACTTTTATTCACAGAGCAGCTTGAACTCCTAAAAACACTATCCACAATCATTCAACAAACTCATTCTTTAAAAAACCCAATCACCCCCGAAGCAGACACAGACTTTTCAGGAGAAAGCTTTCGCACATCCTGGCGCCAAGCTGTAACCGGATAAACTCTACCCCTTTCTGAACTTTGGGAGGGCATCGAACTGATATCTTGCATTTGTTGCCCGATTCCGGCAGGGGTTTAAACCCCTGCCTCAAAGCGAAAGTCCACTTAAGTGGACTGAAGAAAGGATTGATTAAAAATTTAAAAAAAAGGATTGAAGCGGAGATCGATCGCCTTTTCAGTCGTCTTTAGACGACTTGAGCTTTGAGGCGGGGGTTTCAACCCCCGACGGACTGTTGCAACAATTGCAAAAAGCCGGCGCGAGCGAAGCTATTCAGTTTATTGTTCCAAAATCTCAACTAAATCTTCGATCGCAATATCGAACGCACGAGCCATCTTGTCCAAAGCCGTGTAGTCAACAGTTGCCATACCTGGAGAACTGGCATAGGTGGCGATCGTAGTGTATGGAATACCAGTTCTGTTGGAGACTTCCCTCAAAGTCCAACCCTTCTCTTGAGCAAATTCTCGAACTCGCAGCCTAATTCGTCCCATATTCCCAACGATAAATCAGCCTACTCTTCCAAAATCTCAACTAAATCTTCGATCGCAATATCAAACACGCGAGCCATTTTGTTTAAAGCTGTGTAATCTACCGTTGCCAGCTTGGGAGAATGGGCATAACTTCTAACGGTACTGTAAGGAATGCCCGATCGCTCAGAAACTTCTTTCAAAGTCCAACCCTTCTCCTGGGCTAGTTCTCGAACTCGCAACCGAATTAACCCCATTTTCCCGCTGAAAAATCAGTTTACCGTTCCAAAACCTCAACCAAATCTTCCACCATCACATCGAAGACTTCAGCAAGTTTCTGCAAAGCCGTATAGTCCACCGTTGCCATTTTGGGAGCTTGGGCGTATTTTTTAACCGTGCTGTAGGGAATGCCCGTTCTGTCAGAGACTTCTTTGAGCGTCCAACCCTTTTCCTCAGCGAGTTCTCGAACCCGCAACCGAATTAATCCCATTTATGCTTGACAGCAGCTATGCTCATATCTTTTAATAAAGATAGTTAACAGCGATCGCCCTCCGACCTGAGAAATCAAGGGCGATCGCCTTTCATTCACCACCCACAAAAGTGGGAAGGATTTTCCTATGATACCAAAACAATCGACATATCGCGATCGACTTGTGCCTTGGTGCATAATTCGCCACCTCCCCAACTGTCAGCGGTTAACAGTCGCCCGTTTCAGCCGCCGTCCCGATGCCGAATCTTACCTAAATGCACTGCGCCGTTTAATGCCCGCAGTCCCGCATACAATTGTGTTCGTAAATGCGGTGTCTGTGTTGGGTGAAAATACCGTTCCAATTCAAACACAATTGTTGATCGAAGTTTAATGCGATCGAACTGATATCTTGCATTTGTTGCCAGATTCCGGCGGGGGTTTAAACCCCCGACGGACTAATGTCGCTAAACTATAAATAGACTTGAGTCAAGGAGTTAAATTAATGCCATCTCCCTTTCCCGGTATGGACCCGTATTTAGAACATCCTAACCTATGGCCTGAATTGCATCATTGGTTGATTAGTGAAATCGCCAGATTTTTATCTCCGCAACTGCGTCCTAAATATCGAGTTGCCGTAGAGTTGCGAATGTATGAAACCAGCAGCGAAAATTCAGTGCTTGTCGGTATTCCCGATGTAACTGTACAGCGTTCTGAGACATCAAATAACCCATCCACAAATGTGGCTGTTTTGTCACCTCCAACACAACCAGTGACTGTGACACTTCCTATGCCTGAAATTATCAAGGAAGGTTATTTAGAGATAAGAGGAGTGGAAACCAAAGAAGTAGTCACAACGATCGAAATACTTTCACCTACTAATAAACGACCGGGTAAAGGAAGGCAAGTATACGAGAAGAAACGCGAACAAATACTGGGTAGTCGCACTCATCTGATTGAGATTGATTTGCTGCGGCGCGGTGAACCAATGCCAATTTTTGGCAATAATCTTGATAGTCTATATCGGATTTTGGTTTGTAGGGGAAATCGCCTTCCTTCCGGCGATATGTATGCTTTTGATCTTCAAGATTCAATTCCTGCTTTCCCGATTCCTTTACGTCCCGAAGACTCTGAACCTATTGTTGATTTGCAAATACTTTTCAATCAAGTATACGATATTGCGGGTTACGACATGGAAATAGATTACTGTCGGGAGCCAATACCGCCATTGTCGGAAACAGATGCGACTTGGGCAGATGCTTGGTTGCGCGATCGAGGATTGCGGGAAACTTGCTAAACTGTAAATAGACTTAAGTCAAGGAGTCACATCAATGCCATCTCCCTTTCCTGGTATGGACCCGTATTTAGAGCATCCTGAACTCTGGCCCGCCCTACATCACTTGTTAATTAGTGAAATTTTTAGATTTTTGTCTCCCCAACTTCGTCCTAAGTATTTAGTCTCCTTGGAAGTGAGAATCTATGAAACCGCTGACGACAATTTATCAATTGGCATTCCTGATGTAAACGTAATTCAGCCAAGAACTACAACCGAATTAATAACATCAAACGTAGCCGTTGCAGCGCCACCTACACAACCCTTGACAGTAAATATTCCCATGCCATACC
>Ga0164305_10000539_pt1 | contig 14292 bp, 16 predicted proteins | sample Whisoiple_237_MG_FD_110215 | JGI IMG/M metagenome (GOLD analysis project Ga0164305, IMG submission 110215) | Soil microbial communities amended with pyrogenic organic matter from upstate New York, USA - Whitman soil sample_237_MG | ecosystem: Environmental > Terrestrial > Soil > Agricultural...
CCGCGGCGCGATCACCATCGTCATCGCCGAGGAGGCCGATGACACAGTGCGTCCGTACGCCGATTACCTCATCGAAATCCCCGCGGTGTCAATGCTTTTCCAGCCGCTGCTTTCGACGATTCCACTGCAAGTATTCGCGGCCTCGCTGGCCCAGGCCCAAGGCTACGACGTCGATAAACCCCGCAACCTGGCCAAGTCTGTCACCGTCGAATAATCCGCAACCGCACCCTTCCCTTCCGTCGGTGTTTGTGTACGGCCGCGACCGCACCCGCTGCACTCGGACCGGAATCCGCTGCGGCGGCAGAGTTTCGTGGCAGATCCCCCGAGGGCCGGCCACGGATGGTATCGCGCTCAAGACGCCAGCGTACTGACAGGTAGAGCTGGTACGGGTCTGGGCGCCGACGACGAGCGCGGGCCTCGGGTTCGAGTGTGGCGCACAGCCACTGGATCGCTCCTCGGATACCCTCGGCAATGCCGACCTTGGGCCTCCACCCGAGTTCCTTGGCAGCCTTCGTGGCGTTCAACACGATGGCATTCAACTCATCGCAGGAGTCCTCGTTGGGGCTGGGCGGCGGTGCACCATCGAGAACCGCGGACATCAGACCGTGGATCTCGGTGAGGCTGACGTGCCGCCCTGAACCGATGTTATGTGTGCCGGTATTTCCAGGGGGTGGCGCCGGCCCGCACAAAGGCGTCCACGACGTCGTCGACGTAGGCATAGTCATGGGCAGCACCGTCCCGGTATACCGCGAACGGCCCGCCAGTGACCATCGCGCTGCCGACAACCGCGATCACCCCCGTGGCGCCATGCGCACTCTGATGAGGGCCATACACATTGGCCAAAGCCAGGCAGATCGGTGCCAGACAATACATTTCAGCGTCGGCCCGCAGGTACATCTCGCCGGCGAGCTTGCCCACCGCGTGCGATGACAGAGGATAGACCTGATTGCTTTCGTCCACGGGCCGACACGCCTGCACTCCGTAGCGCGAAACGCCCGATGCCGCATAGACGATTCGTTCAACGCCGGCCTGCCGGGCCGCTTCGCATAGATTCATGGTGCCAAGCACACTGCTGCGTGCGTCGAATTGGGGATCGGACACCGACGTGCAGATGTCGACCTGCGCGGAGAGGTGGAAGATGACGTGAGGTTTGGGCGTCCGCGACAATTGTGATCAGCTCGGGAGCCTGAATATCGGCTATACCAACGTGAATCGGCGTGAGTGCTGGCTGTTATAGCCCCTACACGCGTTCCAGGTTCGCTGTAGTCCTCAATTCCCGCGACTTGGTGACCCTCGTCCACGAGACGGTCGACGAGGGTTGATCCGATGAACCCCGGCGGCGCTGGTTAAACAAAGGTTCGCATGGTCGAAACAACCGGTCAGCCGGCGGAGCCGAGAAATGTTCATCGCCCCCGCCGGCAATCGGGCCGGACCTAGGTGGGGACCGTGGCGAGCTGATGGGCCTGCCACACCATTCCCCTTCGTTTGCAGGTGACCGTCGACTCACAGGTGTGTCATCTTCGCAAACATCTATGAGTTAGCTGCACTGCTGCCTCTTGTCGGACTCTCATCTACGATAGCCACAAGTTACCACCGTCTGATTGCACCTGCAAAGCAAATTTTCCGAAACCTTCGTGTTACTTGTTTTCGGAACAGCTAGGTCAATTAACGACTCTGGCCACCGCCGTCGATATTGCCCAATGTAATGTGTTTCGCCTACCGTCCACCTGTCCATGCTGTGGCGGTTATACTCCTTCCCAGCCGTGCAGAAAGCACGATAGATACCGGGTACAGCAATGTTCCTTCGGTACTGACTGATGTGAAGGCACGCCTGCAGATGATGTTGCGCTACGGAAGAGCATTGATAGTTTCACGCATCGCCGGTCAGCCACTGGCAAACCAGCTGATGCCCCGTGGACCCGCGCATGCCCTTTCCGAATGGCACCGCTCGGGCCGGGCCGCTCTCAACGCAGCCGGCGGGCAGGTTAGGACCTCGGTTAGGAAAGTGACATTGTGTGCGAAGTTAGCGACGGCATTTGGAAAGCGTCCGGTGACGGCGAAGAAGCCTACGGACCGGCATGCGACAGCGATGGCGAACGACCCGCGCCCCCACGAATCGTCGTCGCTCCGGAATCCAAAGAGCGGCAATGTCATCCGCTTATCTCTCTCGGGACGACAGCGCATTGGCTCGCCAGCCACGTCGACCTCGAGCACCTGCCGAGCTTCGAGGTCGACGTGCAGCGGGTCTGGCCGTCCGTCGACCGCTACAATACTGCGGGCAAACGCGGCGCACGGCCCCCGTGATGCCGTCGAGCAATCCCGGCCCGCTATCGGAAACTGGAACGTTAGAGGCGTGACCTGACTCGTCGGCACTACTCATCTTTGGAGGGGCACATGGACCAGTACGGCGCATCCCGCCTGACGGCGCGTGCGCGTTACAAGATCAAGCGGGAATTCCTGCGTGCCCCGATCGTCAGGCCGTGGTCCGATAACCGTTACCACACCCGCCTCGGACTGCACGCAGAGAACCTGCCGTGGATCGCCAGCGACAGATTCGACATCTTCGCGGAATTGAGGGATCACGGTATCGCCGTCCGGGACGCGACGACGATGATTCCCGCGGCTGTGCTCGAGGTCGCCGATCGTTTTGTCGACCGTTTGGGCGATACCACGCAGAAGTCGGTGCAAATCACCTCGCGGCCCCGTATGCCCGAAATCACCTTGCCGACCGATATGCCCGATATGCCGGCCGATTCTGCGCCACCCTACGAGTGGGGGCTGGCGGAGGAGAACATCGACTTGGCCGAACGCTACATCGGCCTCCCCGTATTTTTCCTCGGCGTGGCGATAAGGCGGGAGCGGGCTGACGGGGACGCTGGATACCATACCCGGCGATGGCACATGGACATCGATGACCGCCGGATGCTGAAGATCATCGTTTACCTCAACGATGTCGGCGACGGCTGTGGGCCGTTCGAGTACCTCACCCGTAATGCGAGCGACCACGCATCTCGCATTTTCAGATATTCAGCCGGCCATATATCCGACGCCGCGATGGCGCGAGTAGTACCGGAAGCAGACTGGGTTCAGGTCACCGGCCCGCGCTTAACGGCGATGTTCGTCGACCCCAAGCGTGTTTTCCACCGCGTCCAGCCGCCGACAGAAGCCGACCGATACTCGTTGACGTACACCTATACGAGCACGAGGCCTCTCTATGAGACTTTTCCGGAATGCAGGCTGAGTCCCACGGCGCTTGCCGGCCTTTCCAATGAGCTCACACCGCGCCAGCGGCGGGCCGCGATGGTTGAGTGATACTGCGAGTCGGCAGGACGTTCGAGCCAAGCCGGTCAGCCTGCCTGACCTTGCGAGCCATCCGGGGGCTGGCTGACGGCGGTCTGGGCTGAGCTCGGCCTGGCAGCTGTGCGGCCGGTAACCGCGCCGACGGCGGACACTGTGTTCGTCGGCGGGGGAACATCCACCCGTGCTCGGCGGCGCTCAGCTTGCCGCCGCGCACAACACCTTCGGCCTGAGCCACGGTGGCCGAGATCACCACCGAGGCGAACCCGAAGCCGACATCGCCGGAACTGTTCGACGGGCTGCTCGTCGCCGGCTACGCCGGGTGTGGCTGGGCATGCAGATCGCGCCTCGGGTGCTCGCGGTGCTGGACCGGGTGCATTCACCCGGCCGGGCGGTGGCCGCCGCCCGCGAGGCCAGGCGGCCGGTTTCGACCGCCCCAACCTCGACCTGATCTACGGGACGCCGGAGGCAGAGCGACGACGACCTGATGCGTTTGGCCGGCGCGGCGATCGGCTCGGACACCGGCGATATCTCGGCCTGCGCGCTCGTCGTCGAGGACGGCAACCGGGCTGGCCCGCCCAGGTCCGGCGGGCACAGATCTGGTGGTGGAATGTCAAGCATCCCAACACTTATGCGGAGCACGTGGCCACGGGGACGCGGCCCGTTTCCGGCTGCGAGCGACTGCTTCATGGCGATCTTGCATCTCTTTCAATGTCATTTCGTATAGTAAAAACACAACACCAAAAACATCAGCGCTCGTAGTTGTGGTCAAGCTGAACAAATGTGGTGATCCATTGAAGAGCCATAGTAAAATAAGGTACGACAATCGTGAGAATTGTCCGACGATCCCAAACATACCACGGCGTGTCGATGTCTCGTTTGCATTGACTCGCGAAGGGTCACCTGTTTCAATGCGTGATCTTTGTCTAGCTGTCGGGAAACCTAACAAACCTCGACCAGGATCTGCGATTGATCGGTAGGATAGTTGACTGTGCTTATAAGCAGCAAGCCCGTGCCTAGGCCAGGCTACGGAGTTGTACAAGAACCAGCTCACATTCACGACCGCACATCCAGGATGAAACTAGATATTCTCCTCTGCGAACAGGGCAATTATTTCACCTAACTAATACTCCTAAGCTTCTTTCAAGAATTCGTATTGGGAGCAATCGCCGCGATGGTGCGTCTTCCACTAAGTCGGAAGATTGTTTCGGTCAGGGAGACGTACGTTTTTGGTAAAGCCTCGGAGCGAACGACGATCCCTGGACGAATCGGGAGAGCGACTGGTTACCTGTTCCCGTCTCATGACCCTGAACTATGCGCCAAGGACATCTATCAAGACATCTTCTCTTCAGGACGGTTTAAATAAGGCTACCATAGGCAAAATGGGCAAGATATGTTCCTGAACCGGTGGTTCTTCACGGATCGCGGACCTAGCTTCTTCATTGACGTCGGCGCATTCAACGGAGTTCTTGGGAGCAATAGAGCCTACTTTGAGAAACAGCTGAAAAGGAAAGGTGTTGCGTTCGAGCCCGGTAACGACTCCGGGAAGGTCAACATCATAGGGCTTGAGCAAAGCGGCAGATTCCCGGAAGTCTACCGGCTACTGACTACATCATGCTTCGAGTATCAGGGCCTACTTTTCTTCGACGAATTCTTTGTCCACAAACATCCCTGCTACTCCTGGGATGTCTCAACGCAGATCCGTTGATACTTGCTGGTAACTCGCTGGCGATGCCGCCGGCACCAACGCGGTCAGCTATAGCTCTCCGGCACCCGCGTGGCTAACTACCTTGGCCCTATAACAGCTCGACTCCGCAGACATTGGCGGCATTGCCGCTGGCGGTGCTGTCACGGTTCCGAAGGGCCCGGACGTGGTGCCAGCAAGTCAGTATCCGGTTCCAGGCTAGCAGGCTGGCTCGTTTGTCGGCGCGGTTGTAATCGTCGTCCCCTGGCCTGTCATCGGTGCGACAGGAACTTAGCTGTAATGGATTGGAGAGACCGCAGCGGTAGAGTAAAGTCCCGCTCCAGCAAGAGCGTGCAGACTCGGCGGCGTGCCTCGAAACACGTCTGCTTGTTGAAGGCGGGCAGCGCGATTAAGGCAGTCGCCGCCCCAATGGCGAACGAGGCACACACGTATGAGCACAAGTGAATCAACGTATGACGCCATCGTTGTCGGCTCCGGAGCCTCGGGTTCGTGGGCAGTCAAGGAGCTGACAGAAGGCGGCCTGCACGTCGTCCTGCTCGAGGCGGGCCGAAACTTGGACATCGCCAACGACTTTCCTGCCGACGAAGAGGGCAGGATGGGTATGGTCGGGCGCGTCAAATCGGCGATTCAGGGCCAGCAGGTTCAGGCTCGATGCCCCGGCTTCTCCGAGATCACCAAACGGTTCTACGTCAACGACAGGCAGAATCCGTACACGACACCTCGAGGACAGACTTTCCTGTGGTTCAGAGGCCGGCAGCTCGGCGGCCGACTTCATACATGGTCCAGACATGTACCTCGCATGTCGAATTACGAACTCAAAGCCGCAAGCATCCGGGGAAACGGCATCGATTGGCCGTTGTCATATGAAGACCTGGCGCCATACTACGACCTCGTCGAGCAGACACTCGGGGTCTACGGTGCACCCGCAGGCATTCCGAATTGTCCGGACGGACAGTTTATCGGCCCCCCGAAAACGACAAAGATCGAAGAGGCTTTCCTGACCAATATTGGGGAGCGACTTCCCGACGTCCCCGTCACGTATGGGAGAAACGTCAAGTACGACAACGTCAAAGTTCCGCTTCCGATCAGGCTCGCGGTGGCAACCGGCCGCCTCGACGTGCGCACAGACGCCATCGTGAGCCGATTGCTGATCGACGCTCGCTCGGGGAAAGCACGCGGGGTCGAATATGTCGATCGATTGACAAAGAATACACATGCTGTTTACGGAAAGGTTGTCGTGCTCTGCGCGTCGGCGATCGAAAGTGTGCGGATTCTCCTTAACTCTGAATGCGCACAGCATCCGTCAGGTGTCGGCGGATCGTCCGGCAATCTCGGTCGCTATCTGTGCGACCACGTTGCTTACGCGCATACGGGCAACGTGTCCGACGGGGATGTCGAGCCAGCTCCAAACGAGGATGCGTTCGATTTCGCGGCGACCGGTCTCTACATTCCGAGCTTCTGCGAAAAGGAATCGAAGAACTTTCCTGGCAGCTACGGCATTCAGGTCGGGATTGGCCGTGGCAAGCCGACGTGGAGCATGTTCGCACTCGGCGAAATGCAGCCACGATACTCAAATCACGTGTCGCTCGACCCGAGGGTCAAGGACGCGTGGGGAATACCGGTTCCCAGAATCGAGTGCAGCTATTCCCTGGAGGAAATCAATATGGTTGCGCACATGAAGCGGAAAGTTCGAGAGATTGCCGCCGCAGGCGGCCTGCAGGTCGACGACAATCTCGATCTCGGTCGCGGGAGTTTCGTCTTCCGCATCCTTCGATCCAGAGTCTTTGCCGACTACGGCGCCTACTGGCCCGGGGGAGCCATTCATGAGACCGGCGGTGCGCGCATGGGCGACAGACCGGAGAATTCGGTGCTGAATTCGTATTGTCAGTGCTGGGACGCCGACAACGTGTTCGTGACCGACGGCGCGTGCTTTACCTCCTCAGGATTCCAGAATCACACGCTCACGCTGATGGCCGTCACGGCTCGGGCGTGTCAGTTCATCGTTCGCGAATATGCGAATAGCCCGAACTGAATGTACTACGGGAAGGTTGCCGGGATCGACAAGCCAGTCACCCGAATCGTCTTCGGCACCGACCGATTGCCGGGACGGCGACGATCATGGCTGCCCGATCGAAGGCTTGAGCAACAAGCCTTCTCGCTCTTGGATCGGTCATTGGGGCTCGGATGCAACTCGTTCGACACGGCGCGCATCTATCGGGACAGCGAGCGGACGCTGGGGACCTGGCTCCGGGAACGCCGGAACCGCGACGAGGTCGTGATCATCACCAAGGGCTGTCACCCGGACGGCCGTGGACATCCGCAGCTTTCATCTAACGTGACGCGTGACCTTCACGCGTCCCTCGATGCGCTGAGTACTGATTTCATCGATGTGCATCTGCTCCACTACGACCACTCCGCCGCGCACGTCGAACCGGTCATGGCACAGCTCAACCGTCGCATTGACAAAGACAAGATCGACGCGATCGGGGCGTCGAACTGGTCTCACGAGCGAATCTCGAGCGCCAACACTTTTGCCGTCAGCAACGGTCTGCAATCATTCCCCGCATCGAGCGTTTAGTTCAGCCTTGCTGACTGGAAGGGTTCTCCGTGGCCCGGCGCTGTCACGGTTGGAGGGGACGGCCAGCGCACCGCAAGAGAGTGGTATTCCGCGCGCGGGCTGCCCGTCCTCGCGTGGTCTAGCCTCGCTCGTGGATTCTTCTCAAGTGACTACGATCCGAAGAATCCAGACGACGACGCCGTGAGCCATTGGTGTGCAACGTATTTCGGCACCGAAGAGAACGTCCAACGGCTGGCATGCACACACATGTTCGCGCGTCGGCACCGCGTCACCGACGCGCAGGTTACGCTCGCGTACGCTGTGCCACCCGCTCAATGTGTTTGCTGTGGTCGGTTGCATGAGGCACGACAAGTTCGCGGAGGACGTGGGCGGCTGCTCTCTCAACCTGGATGAAGCGACGCTCCATTGGCTCGCTACAGAATCAGTAGTCGCTCAACGGTTAGCGGATTTGCAGGTGGTAGCTTGCTGCGCGGTACAGTTGCTTGCTGCGCGGTACAGTCTGGTCATGTCCGAGAAGATGCGACGTCCGTCGCTCGTGATGTCACGCACCGATGGGCCTTCGCAGATAGGGCCTCCGACAAGTGATGGAGCACATCTGCGGCTCTTCCATCCCGTCATACACGATGAGGCGATAGTTGGCGTGACAGACGCGCTTCGATCGGGATGGATCGGATGCGGACCTCGGACGAACGAGTTCGAGCAGGCGTTCGCAACAATGGTTGGCGCGCGCTACTGCGTTGCGCTCAACTCGTGCACGACCGCGCTGCAGCTCGCGCTCCGCGTTCTCGATCTGCCAGCGGGCACCGAGGTCGTGACTTCCCCGCTGACGTTCGTCTCTGCGAACCAGGCGATCCTCGAGGAGTCGCTGACGCCGGTCTTCGCGGACGTGGAGCCCAACACCGGCTCGATCGATCCACAGTCGATCGCCGAGACCATCACGGAGCGGACCGGGGCGCTGATAGTTATGCACTACGGCGGCACGCCCTGTGATCTCGACGAGATCTACCGCCTCGCACGCGAGCACGACCTTGCGGTGATCGAGGATTGCGCTCATGCCTGCGGTGCCTCATATCGCGGGCAGCCGATCGGCTCGCACGATGGCATGCAGGCGTTCTCCTTTCAGGCGGTGAAGAACTTGACGCTCGGCGATGGAGGTGCGCTGACCGTTGCGTCTGCAGGCGTCGACGCGCGGCTTCGCCGGCTCCGCTGGTCCGGTATCGACCGTTCGACGTTCGAGCGGAGCGCGGGGGCGGCCTATCACTGGGAGTACGAGGTCACCGAGGTCGGGATGAAAGGAGCGATGAACGACATCGCAGCAGCGATCGGACTCGGCCAACTGCCCCACCTCGAGGCCGACAACCGGCGCCGCCGAGAGATCGCGGCACTCTACCGGGCAGGACTTTCTGGCACCCCGGGTATTGAGCTCCTCCGCGAGCACGATGACCGCGTTTCGAGCGGGTATCTATTCTGTGCGCTGGCCGACGACCGCGAACGGCTCGTTGAATCGCTCGCCGCATCCGGGATCGACGTTGGAGTCCACTACCGGCCGAACTACCTTTACCCGATGTTCAGCGGTGGGCCACTGCCAGGTGTTGAGTCTTTCTGGCGTCGCGCCGTGTCGCTACCGGTTCATCTCGCGTTGACGGACGATGACGTCGCACGCGTTATCGACTCGATCCGGGCTGGCTGGTGACCTCTAGTAGAGCAAGGTGACGAAGAACCGCAAGCTTTTCTATTGCATACCACCCCGCGGGACAAGGCGCGGACCGGCCGCGCGGGTCTAACTGTGGCACCGTTGTGGACTTCGTAGACAAGGCAATTACGCCCCGCGAGGAGTTCCTGTCAAGACCATGAACGCGATACGCAGCCGTCGTCGCTTTCGACGTGTGGTCGTATCCGTCTGTCTGTTTCTGATCGTCGCAGCGATCACGGGTCTGCCGGTATACGTGCTACCCCAGGTCGATCAGCCGCGCCACGCAGACGCAATATTCATCCTCGGCGGCCCCGACCATCGCCGGTACTCGTACGGCTTTGAGCTCGGTGCGCAAGGATGGGCGCCCAACGTGGTGGTGTCGAACCCGAATGGGGCAGATGACCCATGGCTGACACGCTATTGCGCCACCCCGAACCGCGAGTTCGACCTGTATTGCTTTGCCCCGGACCCCCCTACGACGAAGGGCGAAGGGCGAGAGCTACGTCGTTTGGCTTCGCAAAAAGGGTGGCGGTCAGTCATGGTTGTCACCTTGCGGCCGCATATTTCCCGTGCCCGTTTCATCCTCGAGAAGTGCTTCAACGGTGAGCTGATGATGGTGCCCATCCCGACTCAACTACCGCTTCCGATATGGGCGTTCCATTACGTCTACCAGACCGCCGGTTACGCGCGGGCGGTGCTGCAGCCTGGTTGTTAAGGAGACTTGCCAGCCCGGGCCTTATGATCGGTCGATGGCGCGCGACGGACGGACGGTGCTCCTGAAGTTCGCGCGAATCTGGGCGTATCCGTTGTGGTGCAGCGTTATCCGCTCCGATGCGGCGGATACGGTCGCCGAGGACGTCGATTGGTGGATGCGCTGCATCGGCGACAAGGACCTGATTGCACTCGACCAGTACTCGCGATTTGCATATTTGAGCGGCGCCTTGACCGAGTTCCGTACCCTCGTTCACTTCCGTCTCCGGTCGGCCCCGTTTCCGCTGCGTCTTCTGCTTCGCAGGCTGTACCGGCCTGCGGCGACACTGACGCTCGAAGCCGATCGGATCGGCCCCGCACTGTTCATCCAGCACGGCGTCGGGACAATCATCACCGCGGAGTCCATCGGAGCGTACTGCTGGATCAACCAGCAGGTCACCATCGGATATAACGCCAAGGGCCGACCCACGCTGCATGACCGCGTCCGAGTCGGGGCCGGGGCAATTGTCATCGGTCCGATCACCGTGCACGACGGTGCGACAGTCGGCGCGAACGCGTTGGTAATCCGTGATGTGGCAGCCGGAACCACCGTCCTCGCTCCGGAGGCCACAGTCCTCAACCGACGGCGAGAGGACGGCGACGCACCAGCCTAGGCACCCAGACGAGGTCGGGAAGAACCTGCGCGGCAAAGATCGCCAGAGCAGACGCATACGCAACACCGACCGCGCCGAACCGGATGGCCGCCATACATCCAAGACCGATGCTGATCACGGCCATCGCCATCGCCCAAAGTGCTTGCCATCGCGCTTCATTGGGTCTGGTGAGCAACACCGAGGCCGGTAGGTGCACGGACTGCCCGACCAGCAAGACTCCGAACGCCAGCGCCAGCGCCGGTGATATGTCGATTCGTCCCCCCGACAGCAAGGTGGCTGCCCACGGTCCGAGCGGCACAAGGCCCAGCATGGCGACCACTGCCACCGCGGCGAACATCCAGGTGAGTTGCCACCACATTCGAACGGTCTGTTCGGTGGCTGCCCTCCTCTTCACGAAGACCGGCCAATAGGCCAACGCGGCGGTGGACAACACCTGCCAACAGACGGCGTAAAGCTGCGCCATCAACGCGTAGCGGGACAGCTCCGCGGGAGTTGACAGATGCGCGAGCAGAACTCGCCCGGCCTGTGAACCCACCGGCAGCCCAACCCCCACGAGGAATAGCCACATGCTGCCGGCAAGCAACCGGTGCCCGGTCCGAGAAGGGGACACGCGCGCAAAGGCCGACCAGCCGAGTCCCGATAGGCGCAGCGCCAGCACCGTGCCGATGGCCTGTCCGATGAGCAGGCCGCCCAGTGCTGAGACCGCATACCAGATTCCGGTCGCGCCGCTGACATACAGCAGCAGCGTCAATCCGAGACCGAACGCCGGACAGGTCATCAACACCAACGTGGCCAACGGATTTCGGTCGATACCGACGAGGATGCGAGGCCCGACGCCGGCCGGAATCGTGAGCGCGAAGAGGCATGCCGCGACGGTGATCGCCCAACGATCGTCGGGCCCGCTCGAGAAACCGACGATCGCGCTCCAGCCGTCGAGCGCCATGACACAAAGGGCGACTACAACCAACACCCCGGCCACAGCGAACAATACGCGGTAGGCGCGACGAATGACGTCGGGGGCATCGGGATCGGGGGTCGGCCCGCTCAACTGTGCGCTGGCGCTGATCACGGTGGCACCGATGCCGAGGTCCGCGAAGGGGAACAGCAGCGTGATCGTCGCGATCAGGGACACCAGACCAAATACGGCCTCACCGGTTTCGCGTACGACGATGGCTGTGTTCGCGAGGCTCAGCAAAGCGACAATGGGCATACCGAGGATGCGATAGACCGGCCCGTAGAGGAGCGCGCGACGCTCCTCGGGCGCGAGTTGGCCCTGTTTCATCGTCATTGGCGGATGGACGTTTCCGCCCGACGCACGACTAGCCTGGCCGCATTGAGCGTCGCATACGCCAACGCGAAGGGGCCGGGCCGGCCATGTCGTAGCGCCGACCACACCGCGCGTCGCAACCCACCCAACGATCCGGCGGAAACGGCCGCGCTGACCGGGCTGGTACACAGATAGTCGCCGAGCAGGCGCGGCGACTCCCTTTCCAGATATTCCAATCCCCATCCGATGTAGGTGTCGGTACGGTCGGACAGGTCGCGAGACACGGACGGGTCATGGACGTTGTAGATGCTGAGCATCTCGGGCAGTTGAACAACGTGCAGGTCCGGGGTCGTTCGCTGGACCCGGATCAGTCAACTCGGCTCATCGTGCGGCGCATCCGAAGCACCGCCCCACCGAACAGAACGGCCAAGATCGGTGGGAAAGCACAACGTGGAGGTCTGCAGATTGCCGTTACCGAACCCGAGTCTATTGAAGCGAAACAGATACTCCGCCACCGACTCTCCGGGTTTGATGAGCCGCCGCGGCCACGTCCGTTGACGGGTGCCCGGTCCCAGCACCAACATCCGCGACGAGACGATCCAATGGTCACTATCCACCGAATCGACGGCCGCAAGTTGGCGTGCCAGTTTAGTAGGGGACCAGACGTCGTCGTCATCGAGCAGCGCGATAACGGAGCCGCTCGCGGCATCGATGCCCAACTGCCTGCACCGGGCGGAACCGACACCGACACCGCTCCGCAGCAATACAATTCGGTCGTCAGCCGGAACGGACACCTGCACATCGGTGTCCGCGACGACAATGATCTCCTTGACCGGATAAGTCTGGTCTAGAACCGAATGCACCGCGCGCGTGAGGGACGGCCGCCCGATTGTGGGGATCACCGTCGTCACGCTGGGCTTCATCGCCAGGTCTGAGGCTCGGGTCCCGGCCCACGAAAATGCATGGCCAAGAACAACAACGCAATGCAGGCGAACGTCGGAATCATGTTGTATTGCCACGGGCCATACATGAGGTCCCAGATCCCTTGCAGAGCCACCGTTACGCCGAGCGGCGCCCACCGTCCGAGTCGCGTGAAATTCCAGACAATCCCGAGGCAGGCTACCAACAGCGAGGCCGGCAGGAGCACAGCCAGGACACCGCCTTCGGCCCAGGAGCCCAAGAGGATCGAGTGCATCGCAGAGTAGTCGGTGGGCGGCAGCCTCCAGATGAGGTCAAACGGGAACGTTGGGCTGAACCCCATCCGAATCGCGAGATGCTCCGCCTGGGTGTACACGTCGGGCGTCAGCTTCATCGCACTCCCCCAGCCCAGAAGCGGGCGTTCGAGGATCGCAGTGATGGACATCGGCGGTTCCGACCGGCCGGCCAGCAGCAGCGGCACGTTGATCGCGTCCTGGGTGACCATCTTACGCTGGAGGGCAGATCCGAACAGTCCGGCCTCAGCGACGGCCGGCATCACGTACGAAAAGACCAGTCCGACCATGACGAGCCCCGCGAACTGCCACCCACGCCGGATCCGGGAACCCAGGGCGTAGTTGATGAACAGGATGGCCGAGGCGAGAACGCAGACCAGAGCATGCGACCGGTAATTGAGGCCGAGGCTTGCCAGCCCTAGGACCGCCAGCGCAGTCGGGTACACCAGAGCAGGTACCCGCCCCTTCGTCAGCCCGAACATGATGAGGATCGTCACCGCAGAGGCGATGCCGTATTTCCAGAGGTCGGGGAAACTCCCGGTGTGGGTGAGTTCGATGCCCTCAGTTAGGAAGAAGACGACGGTGCCTGCGGCAAGGCCCGCGAGAACTGACGCGATGGACTCCACCGCGCGCCCGGTAAGCACCGTCAGCCCCAACAGATACAGCCCGAAGGCCGCAGGCGCGACCGCGTTCGGCCACAGTACGCTCACGCCGTTGACCGCACAGGACGCGAGGAAGGAGATCCAGCCCAAGGCTGCCAGCACCAATGGCACCAAGTCGACTCCGCGGTGCGTCATGAGCAGCCAGCCAGGAACGAGGAGCAAGCAAACGACCGACAGCGCCGTCACGGTCACGTTCGCAACCTGGATGGCCGACGTTGCACCGATCGCAAAGACGACGCCGTGCCCTACGGAGACCGAATGCGCGCGGCGCCTCTCCCGGAGAAAGCCGACGGGTGCGAACCCGGTATCTGTCACGTCGTCACCCTCTCAATCGGCCGATGCTCGCAAACTCAAACGATAGCTGTTTGTGCGGATTGATGTGAAGTTGGCGTAGTCTCGCTAGCATTATTCTTGTCCGAGTCTCTTTGCTAGCGGAGGTGGGTGTGTCGGGTGAACGATCGAACCGATCGTTGGCCGCACGGCGTGGCCGGCCATACGACAAGGGCCGCGGATTC
>Ga0164305_10000542_pt1 | contig 14281 bp, 16 predicted proteins | sample Whisoiple_237_MG_FD_110215 | JGI IMG/M metagenome (GOLD analysis project Ga0164305, IMG submission 110215) | Soil microbial communities amended with pyrogenic organic matter from upstate New York, USA - Whitman soil sample_237_MG | ecosystem: Environmental > Terrestrial > Soil > Agricultural...
AAGGAAGCACTGAAGTGGGCGGAATGATGCTGAACCATATGGTTCAGTGTGAGGGGTCGACTCGGCTCGTGCAAGAGGCATCCGCTTGCCGATCGAAACGGGCATCCTTCGGCTGATGCGACCGTCGCGTGTCGATCTCGTTGCCCCACCGTCGTCGTCCAGGCATACCCACCGGAGAACGCCCATGAAATACCTCGGCCTCGCCTACTTCACCCCGGAAAAGTTCGCCGCGCTGGCGCCGGACGACGTCAAGGCCTTGGTCAGCCAGTGCCCCGCCTTGGACGAGCAGATGCGCGCGACCGGCAAATTGCTCGTGTCGGCCTCGCTCGGCGACCTGGAGCACTGGCGCACGCTGCGTCCGGACGCGGGCAGGACCCGTGTCACCGATGGGCCGTACGCCGAGTCGAAGGAAGTGGTGGGAGGGCTGTTCATCATCGAGGCGGACAGCCACGAGGAAGCGCTGCGCATCGCGTCCATGCATCCGGCGGCGAGCATCGGCGAAGAGGGCGGCTGGGCGGTGGAACTGATTCCGCTGGATTTCTACCTGGCCGGCTGATGAGGGGGGCGAGCGAAGGACGACATCCTGGTTCCTGCCGTCCTGTTGGCAGGTTCTGTTTTTCTGGGCGCCTTGATCGTTCTTCGCCAGCAAATGGAAAAGCCGGCTTTCGCCGGCCTTTCCATGGGTCGCGTCATAGCTCAATCCGAGGGCGGCAGCTCAGGTTCTTCCCCGTCCTTCGCGCAGTAGGGCAGGTCGCGATAGCGGTTCACCCAGCGGTGGATCCACATGTCCAGCGTGGCACCGGTATAGCCCATCTCGCAGATGTTCCTGCACCAGGTCAATTTGGTGCTGGTGTAGCCCTCGCTGGCGCAGGTGGTGGGCGCGTACGTCACCACGTTCAAGGTCCAGCCACCGGCAATGCTCCCGCTGTCCTCAGTGGCCTGGTCGGTCACGAACAGCGACCACGTGCCGTTCGCGGCGGTGCCGTCGAACACGTTCAGGTCGACGTTTCCGGTAACGGCAGGCGCTGGCGCGGGGAAGGGTTCGGATGAGATGTAGGCCGGCAGGTAGGTGCCCGATACGCTGGGAACAACGGGCGACGCTGCGTTCGCGTTGAAGGTCAGGGTGACGTTGTTGGCAGCACTGCTCTCGATGAGCCGGCCCATCAGCATGACCTGCTGCCCTCCGGGACCCACGAGCATGATGCCGAGGTCGCCCGGGAACGAATGGCTGAAGCCATTCAACGTGACGCTGACGTCCGTGATGGTCCCGGTCGCGCCCGCGATGTTGATGGTCGTGCCATACGGCGAGGAAGGATGCCCAACCGGATCGATCACGGGTGCATCCGGGATCTGGATGGCGGTCGTGTTGCTCAGGGTGTAGTTGCCTGCGCTGGCGGCGACGCTGGCGGTGGCAAGCGCAAGCACGCTCAACACCATGGCGTAACGGCGAGTCTTCATGAAATTGCTCCTACCGCCGCAGGATGCGACTTGGTGGTGACTCTATCCCCCCGATTCGCCCGCGGATATCCGCCATTCGGCAGAGCTTCCGAACGGGTTGCGTGCTTCCGGATCGCCTGTCTGGAGCGCGGCGTCGCATCCCCGTCTTCTTGTCGGAAGACGGTCCAAGTCGCATCACTAGCCATTAATCGTCGCCCGATGGACGGGACTCATCGCCCTCTTCCATCGTGACCTGCGGGAGCAGGCACCGGACGCCGCCAAGCGCTACTTCAATTGCCGATCACGCTGCACGCTGTTCAGCGCTTGGCTTTTTTCCTCGTCCACTTCCGCCCAGCAACACCACCAGCGCGATACCGCCAAGAATCGCCGCCGATGCCGCCAGCAAGCGCGGCGTCAGCGGTTCGCCGAGCAGGAACACGCCGCCGAGCGCCGCGATCACCGGCACGGCCAGTTGCACGGTCGCAGCGGTCAGCGATTTGAGGAACGGCAGCGCGGTGTACCAGATCGCATAACCCACGCCCGAGGCGAGCGCGCCGGAGAGCACCGCGTAGCCGAGTCCGGTGCTGTCCGGCGACGCCTGTCTGTACAGCAGCAAGCCCAGCACTGCGGCCATCGGCACCGCACGCAGGAAGTTGCCGGCGGTGACCCGCAACGGATCGCCCGCACCGCGCCCGCGCAACGAGTACACGCCCCAGGCGATGCCGGCGGTGATCATCAACAGCGCTGCCCCCAGTGGCGGCGCGGACAGGCCCGGCAACACCAGTCCGACCAGTCCGCTGCAGGCGAGCACCAGTCCGCCAAGTTGCAGCGGGCGCAGCCGTTCGCCCGACCACAGGCCATGCGCGATCATGGTGGCCTGCACGGCGCCGAACAGCAGCAACGCACCCGCCGCCGCGGTGAGCTCCACGTAGGCGAACGAGAACGCCGCGGCGTAGGCGAACAGCGCGAGTGCGGACCGCCAGTTGCCGCGCCCGTTGCCACTGCCCCGACGCATCCACGCCAGCAAACCCAGCACCACCGCGCCGGACAGCAGGCGCACCAGGGTGAAGCTGGCTGCGTCGATCGCGGTGTGCGCCAGCGCGGCGCGGCACAGCAGCGAGTTGCCCGCGAACGCGACCAAGGCCAACAGCGTCAACGTGGCGATGCGGACAGGCGACATCACGGGCTTTCCTGTGGCGCGCGGCGATGGCGGCAATGTACGGCAGGCACGGGAACGGCGGCAGGGACAAGTTTGGTTTAATGCAGGCCGCCCACAGCGGGCCTGCTGAAGCAGCCCCGCCATCACCACGCCAGGGAGCACGCAGTGACAACCACGCATCGCCCGTACGTTCGTGCATCAATCCCTTGCGCGCTCGCCATCGTCCTGTCCTTCGGCACGGCAGCAGCCCAGGACGCCGCTTCGAACGTCTCCACCCCCGACGACATCGCGAAAGACTTCGCATCCGTCCCCTGCGACGACACGGAGCGCCTGGCCGCGGTCAGGGCGCTGTACGAACGTGCCGGCGCGTCCGCATCCGACATCACGATGGACCAGCACGACAACGTCGAGAACCTCGTCGTGACCAAGAAGGGCGCATCGCCCGAGAAGATCGTCATCGGCGCGCACTACGACAAGACCCCGGAGGGCTGCGGCGCCGTCGACAACTGGACCGGCCAGGTCGCGCTGACCCATCTCTACCGGACGCTGAAGGACATCCCGCTGAAGAAGACCCTGGTGTTCGTCGCGTTCGGGCGCGAGGAAAAGGGCCTTATCGGCTCGCGCGCGATGACCCGCGACATCGACGCGACGCAGGCCGCAGGCTACTGCGCGATGATCAATATCGACAGCCTGGGCCTGGGCCCGCCGCAGGTCGCCGACAACATGTCGAGCAAGAAGCTGGCGCGCTTCACCGGCGAGCTGGCGAAGGAGATGGAGATCCCGTTCGCGCACGCCAGCATCGGCCGTGCCAATTCGGATTCCAGCTCGTTCGTCGCGAAGAAGATCCCGGCGGTGACGATCCACGGCTTGAACAACCACTGGTCGACGATCCTGCACAGCAAGTCCGACCAGGCCGAAAAAGTGAATGCCGCCAGCGTCTACCTGGGCTATCGGCTGGCGCTGGCGATGATCGTGAAGCTGGACGCGTCGACCTGCGACGCGTACCGGCAGTAGCCAGGATGGCAACGTACCCGCGCACGCAACGGCGCGGGGCCCGCGACGTGTGACGCCGCATCAGGCCCCGACGGGCGGGCCCATCTCCGCGGCCAATGCCGCATCGAGTTCGCCGGCGCGGATCACCGCCGGGTGCGCGGATACGCGTTCGATGTAGGCCAGGATCACCGGCCGCTTGGGCACGATGCCGAACTCGGTCGTCCAGCGCAGGCCGGTGCCCCAGAGCAAGTCGGCGGCGGTGAGAGTGTCGCCGAGCAGGTAATCGCCGCGTCCGAGTTGGGCCACGAGAGTTTCGATGACGGTGTCATAGTCGCGATACGGCGACGTCGCGGGATCCAGCGGCGCGCGCTGGAACGCGTGGTCCACCAGCGCCGGCTCGAAGCAGGCTGCGTAGAACGCCAACCAGCGCAGGTAAGGCCCGCGCAAGGGATCGTCGATGGCGGGCGCCAGACCGGCGGCCGGGAAACGATCGGCGAGGTAGATCGTGATCGCGACCTGCTCGGTGATCACCGCCTCGTCGTGCACCAGGGTCGGCAACTTGCCGAGCGGATTGATCGCCAGGAACTCGGGGGTGCGATTCTGGCCGTTGCCGAAGTCGATGGTCCTGACCTCGTACGGCACGCCGATGGCTTCCAGCAGCACGCGCGCGCTGGCCGAACGGGACTTGGGGTTGTGGTACACGGTGAGCGTGGTCATGGCGGTGTCCTGCAGTGGCGATGTGTGCCGCCACGGTAGCCCCCATTGCGGACAGTTCCTGTCCTCGATAGTCTGCGCCGATGCTCTCGACGTCGGCCCGCCTGTTGCGCCTTGCCACGCTGCTGCAATCGCGGCGGCATTGGCCGGGTGCAGCACTCTCGGAGGAGCTCGGCGTCGATGCGCGCACCGTTCGCCGCGACGTCGATCGCCTGCGCGAACTCGGCTATCCCGTGGAAGCGTCGTCTGGCGTCGGCGGTGGCTATGCGCTGGGTCGCGGCGCCGATCTGCCGCCATTGGTGCTGGATGACGAAGAGGCGGTCGCACTCGCGATCGCCCTGCGCGCGGCGGGCGCCACGGTGGGCGGCATCGAAGCGACCTCGCTGCGATTGCTGGGCAAGCTCGACCAGCTGATGCCCACGCGCCTGCGCCGTCGCGCCACCGCGTTGCATGCGGTGACGTTGTCGCTGCGCGGCGGCATGCCGCCCCTGGTGGATGCCGGCATGCTCAGCGAGATCGCCACCGCCTGCCGCGATGCGTACGTGCTGCGCTTCGGTTATCGCAGCCATGCCGGCGACCCCAGCCAGCGCCATGTGCAGCCGCTGCGGCTCGCGAACTACGGGCGCCGCTGGTACCTGATCGCCTGGGACATCGACCGCAGCGACTGGCGCAGCTTCCGGGTGGACCGCATGGACAAGGCGCGCGCCACCGGCGACAGCTTCCTGCCGCGGCCGGTGCCGGTGGACGTCGCGACGCGGCTGGAACGCGGGATCGCCTACGAACCCTTCGCCTGCCGCATCACCGTGCGCCTGCACGGTCGCGTCGAAGAACTGCAGGGCGTGCTGCCGGTGTGGTGCGGCGTGCTGGAACCCGAGACGGCGACGCACAGCCTGCTGCACGTGGGCGCCGAGTCGCCCGAACACCTGTTGGCACAGGTGTTGATGATTGGCCAGGACGTGGAACTGGTGGAGGGCGAGGCGATGACGCCGGAGCTGCGCAAGGTGCTGTCGCGTATGGGTGCGCTGTTCGCAGTGGAGCCGGTTGCACCCGTCTAGCGGATACACGTCGATCTACCTGATACGGTTGCTCCAGCAACCCCGGGGAGTCGTCCATGTCATCTGCGCAGAGCGCCAGTCTTTCGCTTGCCTTGCTGTTCGCCACCGCACCCGCCCTGGCGGCGGACGCGCCGATCGACCCCACGCTCGAGGCGCGCATCATCGCGATGGGCAAGGTCAACAGCGCCAGCGCGGCGCAGTACTCGCCCGATGGCACGCAGATCGCCTACATCACCACCCTCAGCGGCTCGCCGCAGGCCTGGATCATCCCCGCGCAGGGCGGTACGCCGCGGCAGGTGACCAAGGGCAGCGATCCGGTGTCGGGGCTGCGCTGGTCGCCGGACGGCACGCTGGCTTATGCGGTGTCGCCGGGCGGTGGTTACAACGCGCAGCTGTTCATCGCCAGGCCCGATGGCACGCAAGCCACGCGCATCAACCAAGGCGAGGCCAACACCTTCCCCGGCGATTTCGCGCCGGACGGTCGCTACTACTTCCGCAGCAATGCGCGCAGCGCCAACAGCACCGACACCTGGCTGTACGACCCCGCCACCGGCAAGGCCAAGCTCGCCATCGAAATGGAGACAGTCGGCAACATCGACGACATGCTCGGCCACCTCGCGGTGGTGAACCGGCTGGTGACACGCGGCAACAATAACCTGTGGCTGGAAGACCTGCGCACTCATCGCAGCATGTTGCTGACGCCGCACCAGGGCGCGGCGCAAAGCTCGGGCCTGTTCGGCACCGACACCAATACCGTGTACATCACCCACAACATCGGGCGCGATCGCATGGCGTTGGCGCGCGTCGACATTTCCGCCGACGGCCGCAGCTTCAAGCGCACCGAACTCGTTGAACGCGACGATGCCGAGCTGGACGACGTCATCCTCAACGACGCCAAGACGCAGGCGCTGCTGACCTGGAACGTGGCCGGCCGCAACGAACTGGAACTGCTCGACCTAGCCAGCAACACCCGACACCGACTGCCCGATGCGCCGAGCGAACTGGTGGGCAGCAGCGATTTCTCGCCCGACGGCAAACGCGTGGTGCTGGCGTTGAGTGGCGCGGCCGCGCCGTCCGACCTGTGGCAACTGGACCTCGCCAGTGGCGCGTACACTCGCCTTACCGTGAGTCCCGCTGAGGGCGTGGACCTGGCGACACTGGTGAAACCCGAGCTGCGCACGTTCAAGGCGCACGACGGGCTGGCACTGTCGGGCTGGCTGTACCTGCCGAACGGCTTCAAGGCGCCCGGCCCGGTGGTGCTGAGTTTCCATGGTGGCCCCGAAGGCCAGGAACGTCCTGCCTTCCGCGCCGAGTACCAGGCGCTGCTGGCCAGTGGCATCGCGGTGTTCGCGCCGAACATCCGCGGCTCGTCCGGCTTCGGCAAGGCGTTCATGGGCCTGGACAACCATGCCGGTCGCTTCGATGCCAACAAGGACATCAAGGCCGCGGCGGATTATCTGGTCGCGGCACGCATCGGCGCGAAGGGCCGCCTGGGCATCGTCGGAGGCAGCTATGGCGGCTACGTGGTGATGGTTGCCGTCACCGATTACCCCGACACCTTCGCCGCCGGCGCCAACCTGTTCGGCATGGTCAACTTCGAAACCTTCTTCGCCCAGAGCACGCCGTGGATGGGCGCGATCAGCACCGGCGAATACGGCGATCCCAAGACCCAACTGCAACTGCTGCGCGATCTCTCGCCGATCCACAAGCTCGATCGGGTGAAGACCCCATTGCTGGTGATGCACGGCGCCAATGACACCAACGTGCCGGTGGTCGAGGCCGAGCAGGTCGTCGCCGCGTTGAAGAAGCGCGGTGTGCCGGTGGAGTACGTGCTGTTCCCCGACGAAGGACACGGCTGGCGCAAGCAGGCGAACCGGGTGCGCTCGACCGTGGAGATGACCGCGTTCTTCGTGAAGCACCTGAATTGATGCCCTCGCCGGGATCGCGCGACGGTGGTCGCGGCTGCGTGGCGCAGCAGGCGTTCGTCACGCGCGACGTCCTACGCTGGCAGCCCGTCCCGAGGAACACCGGCCATGCCTGATGACGCGCAACACAAGGTCTCGCCCAACAATCCCTGCCCGTTCCTGCGTTCGCTGGTCGCCGAGGGACTGCTGGACGACCGCGGTGCGACCATCGGCGACGCCACCGAGGTGATCGAGCGGGTGGCGGCCACTGGCGAGGGCGCCCCGCACCTGCCTTCGCTTGCGTTGCGCGTGATTGCGCTGCTCGCGAACGGACTTGGCCCCGCCGCGTTGCTGGAGAACGCGGTGGATGGCGTGCGCCTCAACAAGCTGCGCAATGGCCCCTTCGACAAGCAGGGCAACGGCTCGCGGATCCTGGATGCACGGGCGCGCGTGAGGCCCGCCGAACTCGATCGGCTCAAGGACTTCGCGAGCATGAAAACGACGCCTGGTGGTGGCCGCGAACCCGGGCTGGATGCGGCGGAACTGGAAACGATGATGGATGCCAATGCCACGCGCGCCGGCGACCAGCTGCGCCTGGTCGATCCGCAGCTGATGCGTGGCGAGTGGCCACCCTTGCTGGAGGTGATGGGCAAGGAGGGCGCGGACGGTCGATACCTGAGCCTGCGCGAACTTCGCGTGTTGTTCGAGGAGCGTCGGTTGCCTGCGAGGATGCTCAAGCGGTTGCCGCGCAAGCGAGGCGCCTAGCGCTCACGTCACCGCCGCACGCTTCGCCATCGGCAACGCCGCGCGGATCACCGCGTTGTAACCGACGGCGAGCACCCCGAAGCCGGCCTCGGTGGGATGGATCTCGTCGTACCAGAACGCCGGATCGTCGGCTTCGGCGACCTGGCTGAAATCGGCGTACGAAAACAGCGTCGGGAAATCCGCCTTGCTTGGGGCGAGCACGCGGTCGCGGAAGCCATCGACCAACAACAGGTCGGCGAAGCGCCTGGCTTCCGCCTTCGTGCCCAGCGCACCCTTCATCGCCGGCCACAACCACGGACCGACATTGCCGATCAGCGGCGATACCAGGCCGAGGTTCTTGATGCTGGTCTTGCCGGGGTCGCCGATCCTGTTGAGGCGGGCATAGCCGTGCCCGACCACGCGGAAACCGCCGCCAACCTTGGCCAGTTCCGATAGCACCAGCTGGTAGCGGTCGCGCAAGATCGCGAACACGCGCGCATCCAGCAGGCGCTGGAAGGCGTCGTCGGCATCCATGCGCGGCGCGCCGTCGAACAGCGCCGACAGGCGTGCGCCCAGCGCATCGTTGCCACCGATGCTGAGGCACACGAGGTCGAACTCGCGCGACTTGAGACGCTCGGCCTGTTCGCGGCAGTTGGCCGGCGTGAGCATCTTCGCCGCCGTCAGCCCGGGACCACCCAGCCGCAACGAGATCCCGTCGATGCGCGCAAAGCTGTTCCAGTAAAGATTCTTGTACAGCGGGGTGCTGAACCAGGAATCGCCCCAGTAGGCGATCGCCGGGCGCGTTTCCAGGACGTCACGCCAGACCTTGCGCTTGCGGCTGCTCGGCGTGCCGGTGGCATCCTTGACCGCGTCCCAATTCGAATAAATGCGCTGCAGGGCCATGCCTGCCCTCCCGGTTTCCGCCGTCCTCCTGTGCAACGCGATGGCGCGGGGAAACGGGACGCCGGGCAAAGGTTTCCTGGCCGATGCCCGGCGTCCGCCCCCTTGCAACCTATTGCTTGGTCGGCTGCAGGCTCTCGGTGTGGGCGACGCACTTCCAGTCGCCGCCGGACTTCAGCCAGGTCGACGAATCGACCGCCCGCATGTTCGTGCGCATGCCGTCGTACTCCACCGTCTGGTCGACCTTGTAGGTGGCGATCGCGACGTCGTCGCTGGGGAACAGCACGTCGAGGTCGGACAGCGTGAAGTCGAGCAGCTTGTGGGAGGGATCCCGCTGCATCTTGGTGTAGCCGGCATGGTCGAAGGCCATCGCGCCGTGCCCGCTGACCATCAGCGCACGCTCGGCGAGCAGGCCGGTCGCGACCTTGGGCGTGTTGTCGACCATGGATTGCCAGAAGGCATGTTCCAGCTGTTCGATGTGGCGTTTGGCGTCGGTCATCGCACGCTCCGATTGAGGGGGGAGGGTGCATCGTTCGCCGGGTTCGGTCGTGCGAGGGTGAATAACGTTTCATTCACCGGGCTGACTGGGCATCGCGATGCCGTGTTGACACCGCGTGGCCGACACTCCGGCATCGAGTCATCATCCGGAGCCATGCATGGACACCACCGAAAGCAACATGACCAACCTGTTCCTGCAGCTGGGCCTGCCCGCTGGCAAGGACGAGATCGCCGACTTCATCCGCGACCACCAGTTGCCGGAGGATGTGCGTGTGTCCGAAGCGGAGTTCCTGAGCGACGGGCAACGCCAGTTCCTGCGCGAGCAGTGGGTGGTCGATGCGGACTGGGCGATCGTGGTGGACGAGCTCAACCAGGCATTGCACGCGGACGCCGTGGTCGAACGCGCGGCGTAACGCCCCGGGTGAGGCCGGTATCAGCGCTTGCCGGGGTCGATGCCCTTGCCGGTGGCGGCCCACCACAGAGCGCCGTACAGGTGGTCGAGGTACGCACGATCTTCATAGGCCGCAGGCGGATGGCCCAGCGCGGTGACGAACACGCGTCCGCCGTCGTAGGCGTGATACCAGGCCACCGGGTGCTCTGCGCCCATGCCGCGCGCGACCTGGCCGGGCCAGATGCGGCTGGGGTCGTAGCTGGCTTCGTCCACCGACAGCACGGTGCGCAGGCCCGGCACAAGCGGCTCGCCGAATTCGTACCACTCGTCGCTCCAGATCCAGCGCGCGGGTAATCCGAACGTCGCAGGGAATGCCGGATCCCGCACGGACACGGTCGCGGTCTGCACCATCGGATGGATGCGGAATGGGCGTCCGATGAGTTTCTCGAACCAGGGCCAGTCGCCGGCCGGATTGAAGATCAGCGCGCGATGCACGGCGACAATGCCCCCACCGGCGCGCACGTAGGCCTGCAACTTCTCGCGCTGTGGCTTCAGCAGCGCATCGCCGGGCGTGTTGAGCAGGACGATGGCGGCATAGCGCGACAGGTCGCTGTCGAAGGCGCTGTTGTTCCAGGCCCAGTCCAGGTCGAAGCCATGCTGCCGCGACATTCGTTCGAGCTGCGGCTTGGCGACCACGGTGTAATCGTGGTGGTACTGGTTCGGGATGGCCACCACCAGCACCTTGAACTGGCCCTGCGCGAACGCGGGCAGGCAGGCGAGGAACAGGAGCAGCAGGCAGGGCAGCAGGCGTTTCATGGGTCGATGCTAGCCGGTCGCCGGGACGATTTCGAACCGGCGGCGAACGGCGTTATCGTGCGCGCATGACCGAGCCCGCCACGATCCGATTCAAGGCCACGCTCCGACGCCCAGCACAGCCGAAGGGTGCGACGTGGCGGTTCCTGGTCTTGCCCGCAGCCGCCAGCGCGAAGCTGCCGACCCGCAGCATGGTGAGCGTGGAAGGCACGCTGGCCGGGCAGGCGTTCCAGGCCACGCTGGAGCCGGACGGCGAAGGCAGTCACTGGTTGAAGGTCGAGAAGACGCTGCACGAAGCCGCGGGCATTGCGCCCGGCGAGGCGGTGACGCTCGAGATCGCGCCGATGACGAAGGAGCCGGAACCGAAGGTGCCCGCCGACCTGCGCGACGCACTGGCCGCGAATGCGGCGGCAAGGGCAACGTGGAAGGACGTCACCACGGTCGCGCGGCGCGACTGGATCCACTGGATCACGTCCGGCAAGAAAGCGGAGACGCGGGTGAAGCGGATCGACGTGGCCATCGACAAGCTGGCCTGCGGCAATCGCCGCGCCTGCTGCTTCGACCGGTCGGGCAGATTCAGCCGGGGCAACATGGGTCCGCCGGAAGCCGCACCCGACTGATCAGTCGGGCGTTGGCACCACGCGTCGCATCCGCGAGAAGGGGTAGCCGTTGCAGCCGGTCTTAGGCGTATCGCGGCGAGCGATGTCAGTGGCTTCGGCCTGCGCCTGCGTGGCTGCGTCCCAGGCGCTGAGGCAGAACGCCCACTCGTACGGCGGCATCCCCGGCAACGCGATCCAGTCGATGCGCGTCCACTTGCCGGGATCGGCGCGGTTGCCGGCATCGTTGCGCGCGACCAGGTACTGCGCGTCGGGATGCCACGCGACCACGCGGTAGCGCGTCTCGGGACGCTGCAGCCATTCCGCTGAGCCGACTCGATGGCCGATGCCGTAATCGTCGACGAAGTCGCCGAGCAGCATCGCGGGTGGCGCGCCGAGCGGTGGATCGCGAGTCGCATCCGCATGCAGTGCACAGCCGGCCAGCCACGCGAGCACCGGCATCAGCAGGAGGTGGGCGAGGCGCATCGTCTCGGCATCGATCCAGCAAGGCAATGGTGGCCATTAAAGCGCGTATCAAGCGCGACTTCCGGCACCTTGCGGGTCGCCCCGTGCCGCTTAGACTCCGCGCCATCCCCACGCACCGGAGTTCGCGATGAGCCAGTGGTACCTGCACGACACCGCCAGCAACAACCGCCTCGGCCCGATGGACCTGGACGCGGCGCGTGCGCAGGCCGCGCGCAACCCCGCGCTGCTGGCATGGAAGGACGGCATGGGCGACTGGTTGCCGGTGCGCAATATCGCCGAACTGGTCGATGGCGTGCCGGGCGATCCGGCCTCGGCACCGCCGCCGCCGCCGCGCAATGGGGGCAAGGGCCGCGCCGACGACATCGACTTCCGCATCCATGGCCAGGAAATGCAGTTCGTCGAGATCGAACTGGATCCGGGCGAGTCGGCCATCGCCGAAGCGGGCTCGCTGATGTTCAAGGATTCGTCGGTGCAGATGGACACTGTGTTCGGCGACGGCTCGGCCAGCGGCCAGGGCGGCGGCTTCATGGACAAGCTGCTGTCCGCCGGCAAGCGCGTGATCACCGGCGAGAGCCTGTTCACCACCATGTACACGCAGACCGGCAGCGGCAAGGCCAAGGTCGCGTTCGCGGCGCCGTACCCCGGCACGGTAATGGCGATGAAGCTGGACGAGCATGGCGGCCAGGTCATCTGCCAGAAGGACAGCTTCCTGGCCGGCGCGCGTGGCGTGCAGGTCGGCATCCACCTGCAGCGCAAGATCCTCACCGGCCTGTTCGGCGGCGAAGGTTTCATCATGCAGAAGCTGGAAGGCGACGGCTGGGTGTTCATCCATGCCGGCGGCTGCGTGGTCGAACGCGACCTCGCGGCCGGCGAACGCATCGACGTCGATACCGGCTGCGTGGTCGGCTACCACGCCACCGTCAACATGGATGTGCAGCGGGTGGCCGGCCTGAAGAGTATGTTCTTCGGCGGCGAAGGCGTGTTCCTGGCCACGCTCACCGGTCCGGGCAAGGTGTGGCTGCAGTCGCTGCCGTTCTCGCGCCTTGCCGGTCGCATGCTTGCTGCCGCGCCGCAGAACGGTGGCGCGCGCGGCGAAGGCTCGGTGCTCGGCGGCCTGGGCCGCATCCTCGACGGCGACAACTCGTTCTGAGTCTTCGCATCCGCGGCGCGGGGAACCGGGCGTGCCTGGTTCCCTTCCCGCGTTGCGTCAGTGCCGATCCAGCGCCCGCGCGCCGACCAGGATCATCCGCACCATCTGCGAGAGTTGCTCGACCACTTCGCCGTCGCGTTCGGCGGGGCGGTCCAGCGCGGCGGCGCCCATCGCGAAGGCCAGCCGGGTAATCGCCTTGGCGGCCAGCGCCGGTTCGTGCAGGGTCACCCCGTCGGCCTTGGCGAAACGGATCAGGTCGATCCGCAGCTCTTCCTCGAAGAAGCCGAGTTCGCGGTCGACCGCGCTCTTGAACGCATCCGAGCCGACCGTGCCCTCGCGCAGCAACACGTGCAGCAGGCGGTCGTCGGCGCGCAGTTGTTCCATGAACGCCTCGACCGAGCCATGCACCAGGCTGCGCCCGCTGGCGGCGCGATGGCGGGCGGCACCCACGATCCGGCGCAGCGATTGCCCCGCCAGGTCGATCAGCGCGACCGCGAGTTCGTCGATGTCGCGGAACTGCCGATAGAAGCTGTTCGGGGCGATGCCGGCCTCGCGCGCGACCTCGCGCAGGCTCAGGCTGGACACGCTGCGGTGCGGGCCGATCAGGCGCAGCGCCGCGGCCAGCAGGTCCTCGCGGGAAATCGCGGCCTTGCGACCGACGTGGCCGCTGTCGTCGCTGGTGTCGGGGATGGCGGTTTGGGTCAAGACGGGAGTCGCGAAAGGCAGTGCCGGATCATATCGGCATTCGCTAATGCACAACTGTATAGACATATGTGCATGCACGTGTATATTGCTCGCCATGAGCACCGCAATGACCGCCCCAATCCGCCCCGTCCGCCGCCTTGCGCGTGGCTTCGCGAGGGGCTTCGCCGACGTCATCGCGCCGCCGCAGGCGCTGGCGTTCTGGGCCAGCCGGTTGGCGCCCGGCATGGATGGCGGGCGCGCCCGCGTGCTGGAACGCCACCAGGAATCCGCCGACACGGTCACCCTGGTGTTGCAGCCCGGCCGTGGCTGGGGCGGGGTCGAGCCCGGCCAGCACGTCAGCATCGGCGCCGAGATCGACGGCCGCCGGGTGCGGCGCAGCTACAGCCCGACCGGGATCCCGCGTGCGGACGGACGCATCGCGATCACCGTGAAGCGGGTGGCGGGCGGCAAGCTCAGCGAATATCTCTGCGATGCAGTTGCTGTCGGGGCATGGCTCGACATCGGGCCGGCGTTTGGCGAGATGACCCTGCTTGCGCAGGCGGATGGACCGTTGTTGTTCCTGGCCGCCGGCAGCGGCATCACCCCGCTGATATCGATGACGCGCGCGCACGCCGCGCGAGGCATGCCGGTGCCGCTGACGCTGCTGTACTGGGCGCGACGCCGCGACGCGCTGTGCTTCGTCGATGAGCTGCGCGGGCTCGCGCGGGAACACGCCGACTTCAACGTCCAATTCCTG
>Ga0164305_10000543_pt1 | contig 14269 bp, 14 predicted proteins | sample Whisoiple_237_MG_FD_110215 | JGI IMG/M metagenome (GOLD analysis project Ga0164305, IMG submission 110215) | Soil microbial communities amended with pyrogenic organic matter from upstate New York, USA - Whitman soil sample_237_MG | ecosystem: Environmental > Terrestrial > Soil > Agricultural...
TAATAAGTGCGGCTGTTTATGTAACTCTTCGGTTTCTGATTTAAAGAAGTCAATCGATTTTAGATTTGAGATTTGAGATTAAAGAATTGAAGCATTGACCCCACAGATCAATTCGGGGGGAAAGTTTCATCGGATACAGGTTTTTTATTTCTGGACGCTCAAGGGGTGACAAGAGGGCTGCAAATCAGGTAGAATAAGGGTTTGAGCCAAGCGTCACCCAAAAAAATTGGGGGTCGCTGCGACCCCCACACAAAATATATGTTCCCTCAATTATACCAAAAAGTTTTCGAGACCCATCTAAATCCTCGCCAGTATCTAACGCTACAATTGTTAGTGTTAATGTTACAAAGCTATCGAGATGTCAGCTTATCTACTTTAGCCAACAAGTTTCCACAACCGATAAAGTATGAAAGTCGAGTGAGAAATCTGCAACGGTTTTTAGACTTACCTCAACTGACAGCCAAGCTGTTGTGGTTTCCACTCATCAAACAGCTCCTCAAACAAGAGTTTCGCCGTCAACCGAGCAATCGACAACAACGAAGACGAGTCGAAAAACTCCAACTCATTCATCAAGGATATCTGTTTTTAATGGTCGATCGAACGCAATGGCAAGAGCGAAATTTAATCGTGTTAAGTTTAGCCTGGGGGAAGCATGCCATTCCCGTTTATTGGGAAATATTACCCAAAAAAGGAAGTAGTAGCTTGCGCGAACAAAAAAAAGTTTTAACTCCAGTATTGCGGCTGTTGAAGCCTTATCCAGTTCTGGTCTTAGCCGACCGCGAATTTCACAGCGTCCAACTGGCTTCTTGGCGAGCGGCAAAGGAAGATAGACTTCGCTTTGCGACAGAAAAAGGGCACTTGCATTGCCGATGATGGTGTCGTTTATCGAGCGCTCAAAGACTTAAATATTAAACCGGGAAACTCCCGATTTTATGCCAATATTTATTGTACAAAAGCTCATCAGCTTGGAGACTTTAATTTAGCGGCGTACTGGAAACGAAAATATCGAGGTAGAGGTCCAAAAGAACCTTGGTATATTCTGACCAGTTTGAAAAGTTTACCTCGGACTCTTTCCGTTTATGCCGCTCGATGGGGCATCGAAACAATGTTTCGAGATTTAAAAACCGGAGGCTATAATCTGGAAAATACAAAAGTCAACGAGCGGCGGTTAATGGCGCTCGTTTTAGTCATTTCTATCGCTTATACTCTAGCCACTTTACAAGGTGCTTCTTTACAGCATCGAACTGTTGCTGAGTATATTTGTCGTCCCACTGAAACCGGACGTTCAACCGAACGCTATAGCACTTTTTGGATGGGATTGCACGCTCCCGATTGGGGTCAATCTTTCCAGAATTGGTCGGATTTAGCCGCCGTACTGATGAATCTCAAACCCCACAAACGACTCAATTTTCAACAAGGGCTTCATGCTTTATCCCTGCTCCAGAGTGCTTTGTAGCCTTGTTGTCACCCCTTGAGACGCTTGGGTTAAAACTGTTTATTCCCCGGAGATCCCCCTAAATCCCCCTTAAGAAGGGGGACTTTGAGTAACTTCTTGTCCCCCCCTTAGTAGGGGCGGTGCCCCCGTGCCCGCCCTTGGCTAGGGGGGATCGGGCTTACTTAACTGAACCATATTGACTTATACCAAATCCTGCCTCAATTTTCTTAGTCTCTTACAGAGTGACTTCGTTTGTCTAGTAGCGGTTTCAACCGCCGACTCTTAACTTTCTGCCATCCAAATAAGCCTTAACTTCCGCAAACATTAAGCGGTTTGCATCAAAAGTAATCCGTTTAACAGCTTCCTCAAAAGAAAGCCAAGCAGAATTTTGAACTTCCTCCTCTTGCAAAACAACTTCCATCGAATTGACAAAACCTAAAAAATAAGTCACAGTCTTTTCAATCGGCTCCCCATCCTTAACAAAAGAATAGTGTTCCGTAAAAGTCGGCTCATCCAGCATTTCAAAATCTGATATACCAGTTTCCTCCTCAAATTCCCGCCTAGCCGTTTCCGCTGGAGATTCCCCCGGATTTGCGTGACCTTTCGGAAACGCCCAATGTCCCGCTTGATGTTGAATCAACAAAAACAAAGCATCAGCTTCCTTTCCAAAAATCGGCACAATCCCAAAACATTCATCTTTCATTTTTATTTTCTTTCCTATTAACTATCAGGTTCTTAGAGTCCGCGAAGGCGGACTTTGTTTGTGTAGACGCGATTTCCAATCGCCGGGAATTGGTGGTTTCAACTAAAATTCCCACCCTAACCGAGTCTGCTGTTCATAAACACGCTTCAAAGTATTAACATCCCTCGCAGAAATAGGCGGAGGATTTCTCACCTGAGAAAAAAAAAGCACATCAGTTTCCATCAAACTGTGGCCCCAAATTCCCAAAGCGTGACCCAACTCGTGCCGCGCCGTCGCCGGAACATACTTACCCACTTGATTCGGATTCAAATAAACCGAAAACCGATGAGATAACACAGTTTTATCTCCATCCCGACGCGCGTACAATTCATAGGTAGCCTCTCCAGAGCGCGATCGCAAAACCCCTTGACGCAAAGGCGGCGCCCGACGTAAAATCCTAATATCAGCCACCTCCGAACTATCCACTACTTCCAAAGGCAAATAAACCCCCCATTCCCGGACAACATCCAACACAGCCGCCACCCATTCTTCAGACTTATTAGCATCAACTGGACGCTCAACATAAACCTGAATCGGAAACTTAGACCACAACAAATGACCGAAACTCGGTGGCTTAACCTGGTCAAAATAATCACCGCTATCGGTGGAATCTTGCCAATTGGCCAGCGTTGGCGGCAAAGGATGAACCTGTGGAGGCGGAAAACTATTGGGGAGAGAAGAAAGATTTGCAGCCGGAGTATTAACCTGACTAAAAATTATCAGGCTAAAACAACATACAGCCAATGAAAAGACTGCCAGCGATCGAGCTTTTATCGTAACTTTCCACAACCGCATTTTTTAACCGCACTTAAATTACATCTTTAGGGCGGGCTAGAAGCCCACCCCACAATATTTATTTATGTGGCACGGGCGTCTCGCCCGTGAGCTCATGTGGCACGGGCGTCTCGCCCGCGAGCTCATGTGGCACGGGCGTCTCGCCCGCGAGCTATCTGCGGTTAAAAATCCGAATTTTATAACTTAGGCGCCAACCAACCAGCACTCAAAATCACAGTCAAACCCATAAAAACAATAGACAGACCCCAAGTAATCCGGTTCAGACTTGTTTCTGCACTCTTGGCGCTGGTAAACAATTGAGCTTGTCCGCCAATCCCTCCAATGCCATCGCCTTTAGGACTGTGCAGCAACACAAAAACCACAAGTCCTAAAGCAGACAAAGACCAAATAACTTGTAAAACAGAAACAATATTCATAATCAGCCGTAATGGGTAATAAGTAATCAGTAATCAATCATCATATCAAATGCGGTCGATCGCACACAATTTATGCAGAGACACTCCAAGAGCCCATAGGTGTCAACTTAACGTCAAACCCGCAGTCCGGCAGGGAATGAATTCCCTGCCTCAAAGCGAAAGTCCTCTTAAGAGGACTGAAAAGAAGAATTTTTGGTACTGCTGAATTCAAGTATGATTTTGCCTGATGGGGTAATTCTAAGTGCTTACGCTGTCAGCGGTGGGGCAACCACGGGGGGATTTCCCCTACAAATTTCATACCCCAATTCAGCAACGCCGAATTTTTAAACTGATTAGTCCTATGCAAGAGGACTTTCGCTATTAGACAGGGAATTCATTCCCTGGCGGACTACCGGATGGGCGGGAGGACTGGGCGGATGACAGCTTAAGTTGACACCAATGCACGACGCCTTTGTCCCTAATGCTGCGTCCCTACTACAATCGGACTCGCACCGGAGTGCGGTTGGCGCGAACTTCAAACTCAGCCGATCGAATCATAGAACGTCCCGTCATCTCCGGGGGCTGAGGCAACCTCAACAGCTCCAGAATTGTCGGCGCAATATCCGCCAAACAACCATCCGCCCTCAGAGGAACATCCGTTCCGTGACCCGGAATCTTCAGACCTTCGCCTTCTACCAGAATAAACGGCACCGGGTTAGTAGTGTGAGCCGTCCAAGGATTCCCGTCCTCGTCAAACATCTGCTCAGCATTGCCGTGGTCAGCAATAATAATTGCCGTACCTCTAGCTTTACTAATCGCCGCCAACAGCCGCCCCAAACATTTATCCACAGTTTCGATCGCAATTATCGTCGCATCCATCCTCCCCGTATGACCAACCATATCCGGGTTAGCATAGTTAATCACCACAAACGAATAGATGCCTTTTTCCAAAGCCGTCACCACCCCATCCGTCACTTCGGCCGCCGACATCTGGGGCGCCTCATCGTAAGTCGCCACCATCGGGCTCTGCACCAACTCGCGGTCTTCCCCTGCAAAAGGCTCTTCCAGACCCCCATTAAAAAAATAAGTCACATGAGCGTACTTTTCAGTTTCCGCCGTCCGCAACTGCCGCAAACCGTGCTTAGAAATCACCTCGCCCAGAATATTGTTCAAATTCTGCGGTTCAAAAGCCACCATTACCGAGAGTTTCGGGTCGTACTGAGTAAAAGTCGCAAACGCCAGGGGTTCAATTAACTGCCGTTCAAACCCCTTAAAATCGGGAGATACAAAAGCCTGAGTCAATTCTCTAGCCCTGTCCGGGCGAAAATTGAAGAAAATTACCCCATCGCCGGATGCCACTGCTCCCCGCGCAATCCGAGTCGGAACTGCAAACTCGTCGGTCACTCCTTCAGCATAGGAGGCCTGCAACACATCCATAGCCGATCGACCGTCAGGAGCACCCTCAGTCGTCATCACCTCGTAAGCGCGCTGCACCCGATCCCAGCGCTTGTCCCTGTCCATCGCGTAGTAGCGGCCGCTGATGGTCGCAATCCGACCGACCCCTACCTCTGCGATATAACTTTCAATCTTGCCTAGAGCTTCGACACCCTCTTTCGGAGTAGTATCGCGACCGTCAGTAATCGCGTGAATGCAAACCTCAGAAATTCCCCGTGCCTTTGCTAATTGCAGCAAACCCTTAATATGACTGAGATGGGAATGAACCCCACCTTCTGAACAAAGACCCGTTAGGTGCAGCTTGCCGCCCGCGGCGCGGACTTTCTCGCAAAGCTCAACCAGCGCGCGGTTGTTGAGCAAAGAACCATCTTCCACTGCATCCGAGATCCGCACCAACTCTTGAGGAACCACGCGGCCTGCGCCCAGATTCAAGTGACCAACCTCTGAGTTACCCATTTGCCCGTCAGGCAGCCCTACCGCCCGACCCGATGTTTTAATCAGGGTTCTGGGATAAGCGGCCCAGAGACTGTCCATCACGGGTGTTTTTGCAGCGGCGATCGCATTTCCCTCTTTTTCTTCACGATAACCCCAGCCGTCTAGAATAATCAGCACTACAGGAGATACAGACGCTTGTGCCATGTGAATACCTTATTTACAATAATTAATTTCTCGATCGTCATGATTTCCGATTTTGCGGAACATCTGCCGCTAATCAGTTTACATATTTTTTAGGCTCCGGCTGAACAAAGCCCACCAAAATTCCCTCAGCCACAGCATTTTGGGAACTTATTTCGACCTGCTTTGGGAATTGTTTAATTGATTGCCTTGCCCTGTACTGTGAATCCACAGTCGGAGGCTGTTACCTATCTCACCAACAGCGACCCTGCTTTTGCCGCCGCATTTTCACCAATTGTTCAACGGTAGGTTGCTATTGAAACACTAAGAAGATTACCACAGATTGCCGATTTTTACTACTGCCTTAAGGAATAGATTAAACAGCTTTGACTGGGCAGGGAATAACTTTAAACCAGTTGAGCAAAAATCGGTTTCCGAATCGGCTCACTTTCAGCGGACATAAAATTCTACAACATCTTTTTTAATTTTGACATCGTAATTGCCAAAGAAATCGTGACCGAGCAGACCTATTGGCATTTGTTTCGCGATCGCCACTTCGACATTTTGGATCGCAGCACCCCCAACCCGAATCGATCGCACCAGACCGATCTGGAACTCGACAACGCTACCGTCAGCGATCCCCGCTCTCACGGTACGCACAGGCCTCACTCCCAGTGCAGTAGCCATCCGCTGAGAAATCAAAGTGCCGCTTGCCCCGGTATCGAGAATCATTTCAAAAGTCTTATTGCCGTTAAATACCACATCAATCACCGGCGTCCCGCCTGCGCGGCGCTTGATTTTAGCTTGAAATACCTGTGGATTCCCCTGTGGCTTCGCCGGTTGATTTGCTGGGGGTTTGGCACCACGATTGGATGGGTTCCAAAACTGAGAGTACAATTTGCCAGTTGTGAATCCAGATCCCGTGATAGTGCGATTCCCTACCCTTCGGGAACCCCTACGGGGAACGGGATAGCTCCGCTTCACGATCTGCTGGGAACTCACATCAGACACCAATGTCATCACCTTGGTTTCAGGCTGATGTGAATTAGAATGCACCTCGCCGCCCCCCACCGATCCCACACCCACCAAAACGGTCGCAAAAACAAAGCCCGATCGCCAAATCCGCTTGAGAATCACTTTTGCCATTATCTAAATACCTTGATTGCTTCAATATTTCCCACAACGACCGCCATTGATATCCTAACTTGATCCACAAAACCCAGCGCCCGAAGAACCCGATCAGATCATCACGAAAACTTGGCAATTTTCAAGCGATCGCATAACATCGAACACAGATAAACTGATAAACGGCAACAGGCTTTAATTGCAGAGCCTTGTTGGAGATCTTGAAATTAAGCATTTGGGGACGATCGGCAATGCACAAACTTTTATATTTTGCAACTATAGGACTACTAGCTTTCTCGATCGCAGGCTGCGGTGGCGAGGGCAGCAACACAGCCAGCCCCAGCCCCAGCCCCAGTGCAGCCTCTCCGTCTCCGGCAGCCTCTGCCAGCCCCACCCCAGGAACTCAGACATTCCAGTCTCCAGTAGTAGCGGCCCAGCCTCCAGGGTTAATTCGATCGACTAACCCAGACGAACGAGCCAGACAGGCTCAAACAAATATCGGCGACAAAAAGGACAGGAATCCAACGCTTCCGCTTCAGCCAGTGCCCCAAGGCCCTTTGACAGCCAATCCTTCTCAGTTAGACCCCTTTGGGCCGCTGCCGCCGATCGCGGTTCAAAACCCTCCGGGAGTTGGCGATGTCCCGGGCGGAATCCCTGCAGGGCCGATGACAGTCAATCCGTTGCCCAAACTGCCACAGCGACAGGTGGCCATGATACCTAAACTGCCAGAACTATCCCGCCCAGTCCAAATTGGAGGAACTAAGCTTAAAGGCCCGGCCGCTCCCCAAATCAATCTCAGCCCGACAGCAAGAGGCGTGGTCAGCGAATTCAGGACGCTTCAGGCTTTGCTAGACGACACCACACAAAACTCTGAGTACAGTACAGATCTGCGTACATTGGTTACTACTATTTACGGAAGAGAAGGAGAAAAGAATTCAACCAGACGAGAGTTACTCCTAACTAACCGACCATTCTTCAGAAGAATAGAAAAGGCCCTAGGTGAATATGTGACAGCCTCAAACTTGTGGGATATTTACGGAGAAAAATCGCCTCCTGATGCTCTCCGGTGTTCCATAGTGCCGGAAATTGCCGAGGCAATTGAGGTATATCGACCGCCGACAGTAAGAAGGGGGGAACTGTCCTGCGTGACGCGAATCAATATGCTGCAAGCAGTTTGGCGGCAGGGCAAGAACAGAGTGGATGCAGCCCTCCGCGATCAAGACTATGAGGGGCGAACTATCGCAAAAGCGCCTCTTCTGCCAGTTCTATCCGAAACTCGGACAAATCGTCAGCCAGAAGGCGAGAAAGCCCTGGGTCGGCAATTAGCTTCGTTGCCAGAAGTGCCGGGGCTAAGCCCCCCGCCATTAGGGCGCCGCCTAGCGGGCCCCGGAGATCCTTCTCTGCCGGGAGGCGAAGGCGCGCAAGTTGGCTCGCCCCGCCAAGTTCCGGGACTCAATGCGCCTCAATTGGGCAGTCGCCCCGGACAGCCTGGTTTTCCAGGAGGCGAAGGCGCACAAGTTGGCTCCCCGCGCCAAGTTCCGGGGCTGAATACGCCTCAAGTGGGCGGCCGTCCAACTTCATCACCAACTACCGGTAGGAATCCGCGCCGTCCAGCACCCCCGCGCCCGCCCCAGCCAATTGCAGCTAGACCCATAGGAGTGCCGGATCTGCCGGAACTGCCAGTAGACAAGCGGCCGCCCCAGTGGAGAGACCCCAATCCCCCACCCCCTCCGCAGATACCCGTAGTTCCAGCACCACCGCCACCGCCTTCTACTGACCTCGCTACAGGTACTGAAGTTAGCGGGGTGGTAAAAGTCGGGAACGAGACGCAAGTGATTGTCAAAGTACCGAATGAACCAACAAGTCGATATGTCAAAGTAGGGCAGCGGTTGTCTAACGGGCAAGTGTTGGTCAAGCGGGTGGATATCAAGCCCGGAGCCGATCCAGTTGTAATCCTAGAGGAAAACGGCGTTGAGGTTGCCAAAGGTGTGGGCGAAAAACCTGCAAGTCGCGAACAAAAACCCGCCAATGCAGTTATTAGCCGTCTGTTAAATCCGAATAGCTCAACGCGGCGCTGAAAATTGACATTCAAGCATGAAAAATGCTAAGGGCAAAAACTCAAATTTTTGCCCTTAGCATTTATGGCTGATATCGAATCTGAAGGTAAAATTAACATAGAGTGAGTTAGTCGCTTCTGGGAAGAAACATTAGGGATTAAAAAATAGAAGACTTTTCAGCGAGTCTTAGCTTTTGTAAAAGCTCTATCACTAATAGAAGTCAAAGGAGATTTCCCATGCTCAGTTCAATTCAAAAATTAGGGATGGTGATATTAGTTGCTTCTTGTATCGGAAGCGCCACTAATCTCTTGAATCCCCAGCCATTAATCGCTCAACCAAAACCAGAGCCAAAACCAGAGGCAAAACCCGAAGAAGGAAAACGCCCTCCCTTCTGCCAAGGAAACCCTCCGACGGGGAGAGTGAAATGCAATTACGAGGGAGGCGATAACTACGAGGGAAATTTCGTCAACGGCCTGCCCGACGGCAATGGAGTCTACGTGTACGCTAATGGCGATCGCTACGAAGGACAATTTCGGAAAGGAGTGCCAGATGGTAGAGGGACATTCATTTTTAAAGATGATGCCCGCTACACAGGCGTGTTCCAAGACGGCACGATGAGATCGGGGACGGTCGTTTTCCCCAACGGCGAGCGCTACGTCGGAGAGTTTGCAGTCGTCAGGAACGTTCAGACTGATGCCATTAGCAGCCAACCTGCAGGGCGGGGTCAATTTTTTTACTCCAATGGCGATCGCTATGAAGGACAATTCTTTGCAGGTTCGCCCTTTGGCCCAGGGGTATTAGTACGCAAAGACGGCACTCGCTGTTCAGGCAGATTTTTTAATCAAGAACTTGACGCTAGTGTCACCTGCACTTTCCCGAACGGTACGCGCTATGAAGGAGAATTGCGAAAGGGAGTGCCTCACGGTGTCGGAACGATGATCGATGCTAGCGGCAGGCGCTTTCCGGGGGTATATCGCAACGGCAAACGCGGATTTTCGTAAAGCATAATATTGAGGTTTTCAGGCCACTTTTGACCAGAAATCGGACAAAAGACAAATGACGAAGCAAAATAATATCCAGAAGCGTATAGGAGAGACTTAGTTAATGATTTCCCGTTTTAAAACCAGTGGAATCGCTCTATTAGTTACATCTGTGTTGGGAATTGGTAGTTACGCGACTTATCCCTTGCCATCAATGGCGCAAGGAACAGGAGCTAAAACCGGTCGCTGCGTGCCAGCTATCCCTACAGGTAGAGTTAGGTGCGATTACGACGATGGCGATAGCTACATCGGAGACTTCGTTAACGGTTTGCCGAGTGGCACGGGGGTATACGTATATTCCAGCGGCGATCGCTATGAGGGGCAATTCCGTCTCGGCCAGCCAAACGGTCGAGGACAATTTATATTTAAGGACGACGCCCGCGTCGAGGGCATATTCCGAGATGGCAAAATTAGCTCCGGGACAGCTATTTTTACTAATGGCGATCGCTATATAGGGCCGTTTTCTCTGGATTGGAAAGTGGGTACGCCGACTGGACAGGGACAATTCATTTTTGCTAACGGCGATCGCTTTGTCGGTCAATTTTTGGGGGGCAAGCCTTTAGGTGCGGGAGTGTTCACCCGCGCTGACGGTACCCGGTGTTCGGGACAGTTCTTTAATCAAGAACTCGATGCTAGGGGTAGCTGCGCGTTTTCTAACGGTATCCGCTATCAGGGAGAGTTCCGTAAGGGATTACCTCACGGCAAAGGCACAATTATCGATACCAGTGGCCGGCGGTTTCCGGGAGTGTTCCGCGACGGCCAGCGCCTCGAACGATAAACTGGGAATAAGTGCGATCTATTAGTAAGGGCAGGTTGAGGGCTAATATTTTTTGCACCAAACCTGCCATTGCTGGGTTTTAAAGTCAAAACTATTGATAATTTACGATCGGCTTTTTCTCAACGAATTGCTAATGTTAAATATCCACTTAATGGAGTTAATGGAGGCGTTTTGATATGACAACTACTGCTTCTGCTTCCGGGCGCACCGGCCAGTTTCCCTTCGACTTTGCGCCGCAGCGGACTCAAGATGCTGATTTGTTGCGACAACTCAATTTTGTGCCCGGTTTGAAGGAAGTCTTGACTTTGCGTCAAGTTCATGCTTTGGAACACGCTACGGTTTGGGTACTAAGCCAATCGCTTGGTGCGACCACAGCAAGAGCCGATAATGAGTTATTGGGCGGGATGTCCACAGACCAAGGGTTTTATCTTTATGGCCACGTTAACATTGCACAGTTGCGTCAGGCAGTGCGCGAGGCTTTGCAGCGGATTGCCAGCGGAGAGTGGGATTTAGCTGTACATCCCCGCTGTGGCACGAATTTGTCGGTGGCAATGCTGCTGACGGCAGGACTTGCTGTCGGCATCCATTTAGCCCTGCCTCGGGGGCCCATTCTGCAACTGTTAGGTTTGGGTGCAGCGGCGGCTGCGGCTGCTCAGTTAGCTCCTGATGTGGGATCTCTGGCTCAGCGTTACGTCACAACTGCTATTCCGTTTAATTTGAGTGTGGTTGATATTACTGTAAGTCACGACTTCTGGGGACGCGAAGCTCATTTTGTTCGGGTGCGTTGGGTTGAATAGTTGCACAGTATCAAGCGCGATCGATAGATCTAACTCATCTGCGTTTATCTGTGTTTATCTGCCTGTATCTGCGGTTAAAAAAAGAGAATTTTGCAACCGCCGATGACAATGGGTGAACGCGGATTCACGCAGAGGTCGAGCATAGATATCTGAATAATTCCGATGCAGCGCGGATTTGATATAACTAATAACAATTAACTCATGAATTCTGGGTCGTCCAAGCTCCTAAATGCGATCTGGATCTACTCCTAATTCTCGCAACCTCACCGCCAATCTTTCAGCCCGTTGGCCCTGCTCATCAGCCCGTTGGCGCTGCTCATCAGCTTGCTGCTCAAGTTCCTGGAACCGAGCTTGTTCTGCTTTAATCAACCCTTCAACTAATGGCGGAGACAGTATTTCACTCACTGATAATGTCAGATTGGGAAATACTACAGACACCATTTGTTGCCCCGGCACAAAATCTGTTTGTGTATAGATGTCTTCACCTTCAGGAAAGGCTAAAACTCGCACCAGTTCTTTGTTAGGTGTAGGGTCAACAATTACATATTCAGGCACGTTAGCTAGTTCGTACTCAGCTCGTTTAATCACATAATCGGCGCGCCGATTTTGACTCACTACCTCTATGACTAACAGGGGCTTTTCCTCAAAATCAAGGATACCAGAACCTGGTCTAGCGGCAGCTTGTTCCAAAAGACTTTGAGTGCAAACAACTACATCAGGAATCCGAGAGGTATCTTCTTCTGTTCTTACTCCCAGGCCTGTTTTTGCTACTAAGTCAAGATTGTGTTCCGCTAGGTAACGCTGCAATTTGTAAACTAAATATTCGCAAATTTTGATATGTAAAACTGTTGCGGTTGGCATCGGAATTAATTTGCCTTTGTACAGTTCATATTGTAGCTCGGAATCAGTTTGATAAAATCGGTATTCTTCAAAGGTCAAGGTGGGTGAAGTATCAATTTGCTTTGATTCAACAACTGGCACTACAGATTGAGACATATCTTTTCACCGATGTCGATATAATTCTATTATATTCAATCTGCCTCGTTCTGGGTGCATTTGCGGTTCAATATTCCCAATTATCGATCGCACTCGCCACCAGAATTGTCAGAGAATAGTTGAATAGTGTAAAATCCACTTTGCGATCGCCCCGACAACTCGACCTCACCCTTCCGTACACCATCCTAGTTCCTATGTCAATCAAAAAAATTCTTTCCATAGCGCTGTTAATTTTTATCCCCATTTCCATCGCCGCTGAGTATTTGCACTGGGGTTCCCTGGCAGTTTTCATCACATCCGCTTTAGGCATTATACCTCTGGCGATTTGGTTGAGCACAGCAACAGAAGAAGTGGCGATCGTTACAGGCCCCTCCATAGGCGGCTTATTAAATGCAGTCTTCGGCAATGCTACGGAATTAATTATTGCCATAGTTGCCCTGAAAGCCGGCTTAATTGACATTGTGAAAGCCAGCATAACCGGCACAATTATCAGTAACTTACTCTTAGTCATGGGATTTTCCATGCTGTTAGGAGGAATCCGCTACAAAGAACAGGAATTTAAGCCAATAATCGCGCGGGTTAACGGTTCAACAATGACTCTAGCAGTGATTGCCATCCTGCTGCCGACAATGGTAATTTACACCTCCAATGGAGTCGAACCCGCAGCCATTCAGAATCTTTCCTTAATAACTGCGATCGTCCTAATTGCAGTTTACGCTTTAACTCTGCTATTTTCCTTAAAAACCCACAGCTATCTTTACGAAGTCGGCTTAGTAGAACTAGAGTCAGAAAATCCTCAAAATACCAAAGAGGAATCTACTACGCACAAACCGAATTTGTGGCTGTGGCTAGGAGTGCTAGTTGCCTCAACTGTTGCCGTTGCTTTTGAATCAGAAATTTTCGTGGGTGTTGTCGAAGAAACTACCAAAGGATTGGGATTGACGCCGCTGTTTACAGGGGTAATTCTGTTGCCGATTGTTGGCGGCGCGGCTGAATATGTAACTGCGGTGGGAGTTGCGATGAAAAACAATATGGATTTGTCAGTTTCTGTCGCGATGGGTTCGAGTTTGCTAGTTGCTTTGCTGGTAGCGCCCGTGTTGGTGATTATCGGATTAGTGATTCATCAGCCGATGGATTTAAACTTCAATCCCTTTGAAGTAGTTGCAGTTGCCATCGCAGTGACAATTGCCAATCTAATCAGTATCGACGGGCGCTCTAATTGGCTCGAAGGAGTGCTGCTTTTAGCAACATATATCGTGTTAGGAGCAGCATTTTACTTTCACCCCATTACTTGATTCTCGCGGCACAGGCACTCCGGCCTGTTCCACAAAAACTCAATTTTCTTAACTGGTTCCTAGGCTGTGCCTGGGAACCGATGTAAGCGAGGCTCTGCCTCGTTTGCTTCCATGAAAATTGGAGGCAGAGCCTCCGGATCTGCGTTACCAGGTAGAGCCTGGGAACCGATGTAAGCGAGGCTCTGCCTCGTTTGGAGGCAGAGCCTCCGGATCTGCGTTACCAGGTAGAGCCTGGGAACGAGTAATTCCGAATCTCACAAGAGCACTAAACTGCTAAATAGCATCCGGGTCTATTCCCATCTCCCGCAAGCGCGCCGCTAGTCTATCAGCTTGCTGTAATCGAGATTGTTCTTGTCTGATTAAATCTTCGACAAGTGGGGGAGATAGAATTTGATCCACCGATAAAACTAAATCGGGAAACTGTAAAGACACGATGTTTTGCCCGGGGAAAAAATTCGCTTGCTCGTAAGCAGTCTCATTTTCCGGCAAAGTTACAACTCTGACCCTAGTCCGGTTAGGTTTAGGGTCTGCCATCCAATATTCCGGCACTCCAGCATTTTCGTATTCTGCTCTTTTTGTCACGTAATCTTGACGCTCGTTTTGGCTGACAACTTCAACAATTATAGTCATTTCAAATAAAAAAGAGACACTATTGAGCGCAGTAGTCACAGATGAGTTCATCTAAAGATGTCCCAGGAGGAGCATACATTCTGGCTCGCTTTAAGGCACTAAAATCGTGTTCAA
>Ga0164305_10000544_pt1 | contig 14260 bp, 15 predicted proteins | sample Whisoiple_237_MG_FD_110215 | JGI IMG/M metagenome (GOLD analysis project Ga0164305, IMG submission 110215) | Soil microbial communities amended with pyrogenic organic matter from upstate New York, USA - Whitman soil sample_237_MG | ecosystem: Environmental > Terrestrial > Soil > Agricultural...
GAACGCAAGCGCCAGCTCGCGGGATCGATGAGCGGCGGCGAGCAGCAGATGCTGGCGCTCGCCCGCGCGCTGATGGCAAGCCCGCGCATTCTGCTGGTCGACGAGCCCTCGGTCGGCCTCGCGCCTATTCTCGTTGCGCGCATGATCGATAAGATCGCGGAACTTAAGGCCGCGCTCGGTCTCACCGTGTTGATGGCGGAACAGAATTTCGAGCAGGCGACGCGCATCGCCGATCGCGGCTATGTGCTCGTCCACGGCCAGGTGGCGCTCGCCGCCAATAACATCGCGGACCTGCGCGAAAGCGACGTCGTGCGCAAGCTGTATCTGGGGCTGGACTAACGCAAGCAGAGTCGAACGGAAGCAAGGTCATGGATATCAAAGTCGGCCGCGCGGCCATTGCCGAAGCCAGCAAAAAACTCTCGAATTGGGGCCGCTGGGGCAAAGACGACCAAATCGGCACGCTGAACCATGTCGCGGCGGCGCAGGTCTATAACGCCGCGAAACTCGTGAAGAAGGGCCGCGTCTTCGGCATGGGCATCCCGCTCGATTCACACGGGCCGCAGAGTGGTCTCTTCGGCGGACGCTGGAATCCGATCCACACCATGCTCGCGACCGGCACCGACTCGATCGCAGGCCGCTTCGGCGGGCGCCTCGAATATGCCGATGATGCGCTGAACATGCCGGTCCAGGCGGCGACGCATTGGGATTCGCTCGGCCACATCTTCTATGAAGGCAAGACCTATAACGGCCACAGCGCAGCGCGCGTCGATGGCGGCGGCGTCAACGTGCTCGGCATCGAGCATACGCGCGACAAGATGGTCGGCCGCGGCGTGCTGCTCGACGTCGCGCGCACCAAAGGCGTCGATTGGCTCGAGGACGGTTATGGCATTTCGAATGACGAACTCGACGCCACCGCCGAGAAGCAGGGCGTGCGCGTCGAGGCGGGCGACTTCGTCATTCTTCGCACCGGCCAGATGGAGCGCTGCCTTACCGAGAAGAAATGGGGCGGCTATGCCGGCGGCGATGCGCCGGGCGTAAAATTCGAGAATTGCTATTGGTGCCAGGAAAAGCAGATCGCGGCGATCTGCTCCGACACGTGGGGCGTCGAGGTCCGGCCGAACGAGACCGACGAGGTGAACCAGCCCTGGCATTGGGTGGTCATCCCCGCTTTAGGGCTCACCATGGGCGAGATGTTTTTTGTCAAAGAGCTCGCCGAGGATTGTGCCGCCGACGGCACTTACGAATTCATGTTCTGCGGGCCGCCGCTGGTCATCACCGGCGGCACCGGCTCTCCGATCAATCCGCTGGCGATCAAGTAGCCACATTCCCGGCCTCGCGAAGCGAGAGCCGGGATCCAGGGGCAACCGGCTCCATGTGGAGCGTTTGCCCTGGACCCCGGATGCGGCTACGCCGCTCCGGGGAGGTGGCAGGGTCCCGGCCAAGCTTCACGGCTTCCCTGCAATGGCCTCTTAAGCACCTTCCGCTCTAATGCCGCCCCATGCGGGTCCTCGGCGCCTTCCTCTTCAACACGCTGTGCAATTTCGGCATCGGCCTGATCGTCGCCAAGTTTTTGGGGCCGGCCGAATATGGCCGCTTCGCCTTGGCGCTCGTGCGCCGCCTTTCTGTTCGCGTCGGCGCCCATGGCACTGATCGGCGGCATCTTGAGCCTCGCCGGCTCCATCCTGACCGCCTGGGCGGCCATGGCCGACCAAGGCGCCGAGACCTCACAGGCGCGCCTTTCGACCGCGCAACAATTGCTCGCCTACAGCCTGCCGATCGTCGCCGCGAACCTGCTCTACACGGCGATCCCGCTCGCCAATCGCGCGCTGATCACGCACCTCTACGGTTTTGCCGAGACCGGACAATTCTCCCTCGCTTACGATCTCGGATTGCGGGCGGTTCTCGCCCTCGGCTCCGCCATGGACGTGCTCCTCTTCCAGATGGCGGTGCGGGCGCATGAGACGCACGGGCTCGATCGCGCCAAGGCGCAGATCGCGCGAAACATGATCGCCGTGCTCTGCTAGCCTGCGCCGGCATTTGGGCGACCTTGCCAAGCATCGAGCAGCTGATCGTGCCGTTGCAATATCGCGGGCCCTTCGCGCACTTCTTGGCGCTTCTGCTGCCGGGGCTTTGCGCGACCGGCATGATCCATTTCGCCGTCAATCCGATTTTTCAGATCGGCAAGAAGACGGCGCCCGTGATCGGCGCCGCCTTGATCGGCGGCGCCATGAACGGCGTGTTGGTGCTGTTGCTCGCCGGCGGCGCCGATGCGTCGGGCTTTGCGATCGCGCAGAGCGGCGCTGGGATCGCCTCGCTTGCTGCGCTGCTTGCATTCGCGGCGCGGACACGGCCGCACTGGCCGGTTTTGCGCGATCTCGCGGCAATCGCGATCAGCACGGGTGCAATGGTTCTGGTTCTCCTGCCGCTGCACAAGGCCACACCCGGTATGCTGACGCTCGCAGCCGAAATCGTGGTCGGTATTGCGGTGTTTGCAACGCTGACGCTGGCTTTCGATGCGATCGGACTGCGGCAGCTGCTCATCGCCCGTCTGTTCGCGAAGCCCGCCGAAGCGCGCTGATACTAATCAGCCCGAATATCCGAATTCGATCGCAAGAAGCGGAGCGCATTTGCTCATGCGCATCCCTATTCTCTCCGTCAAGAATTCAAATACGGGCGACGGAGCGATTTACGATGCACGTGACCAGCGAACCGGCAATCCTCTATCTCGGCACACCGGTCGTGTTGATCAGCACGACCAACGCAGACGGATCGTACAATTTGGCGCCGATGTCATCGGCGTTCTGGCTCGGCTGGCGCTGCATGCTGGGCCTGGCGGCGGAGTCGAAGACGACGGAAAACATGAAGCGCACCGGCGAGTGCGTGCTCAATCTGCCCTCGGTCGATCTCGTTGCCGCGGTCGATCGGCTGGCGCGCACTACCGGCTCGAACCCGGTGCCCGCCCGAAAAATTCAACGCGGCTATCGCTTCGAGCGGGATAAATTCAGCATCGCCGAATTGACTCCAATGGAGTCGGAGACGGTTTGGCCGCCGCGCGTGAAGGAATGCCAAGTGCAGTTCGAGGCAGTGGTGGAGGCGGTGCATCACTTGGCCGAAGATGATCCCAAACTGAAAGGCCGCACCAACATTGTCGAGGTTCGCATTCAGCGCGTGCATGTCGAGGAGTCGATCCTGGCGGCAGGCGAGCGGAACCGCATCGATCCCGACAAATGGCGGCCGCTGATCATGAGTTTCCAGAAATTCTACGGACTTGGCACGGAAGTGCACGCCTCAACGCTCGCACAGATTCCCGAGGCGCTGTACCGCAGTCCCGACGTCGACCGCGCCCGGCAAGCGGTGTCCTACCCGCAAAAAAGTGTGCGTGATCAATGCACCAATTCCCGCATGGCGCCGTCGAGCCCTTCGAGCGTCAGCGGGAACATACGGTTGGAAAACAGCCGCTGCACTAGTCGGATCGACTGCGTGTAATCCCACTGGTTCTGCGGCACGGGATTGAGCCAGACGCTGTGCGGATAAGTACGCGTGACGCGCTCGAGCCACACTGCGCCCGGCTCCTCGTTCATATGCTCGACCGAGCCGCCGGGCATGGTGATCTCGTACGGCGACATCGATGCGTCACCGACGAAGATCACTTTGTAATCGTGCGGATAGGTGTGCAGGATGTCCCAGGTCGGCGAGCGATCGGTGAAGCGGCGGCGGTTCTCCTTCCACACGCCTTCGTAGAGGCAATTGTGGAAGTAGAAATGCTCCATGTGCTTGAACTCGCTCTTCGCCGCCGAGAACAACTCCTCGACCTGCTGGATGTGCCAATCCATCGAGCCGCCGATGTCGAAGAAAAGCAGCACTTTCACCGCGTTGCGGCGCTCAGGCCGCATCTTCACGTCGAGATAGCCCTGCCGCGCGGTCTCTTTGATCGTCGTGTCGAGATCGAGCTCGTCCGGCGCGCCGGTGCGCGCGAATTTACGCAGGCGGCGTAATGCCAGTTTGATGTTGCGAATGCCGAGCTCAGTCTCGCCGTCGAGATCCCTGAACTCGCGCTTGTCCCAGACCTTCACGGCGCGGAAATTGCGGTTGCCGTCCTGGCCGATGCGGATGCCTTCGGGATTGTAGCCGTAGGCGCCGTAGGGCGAGGTGCCGGCGGTGCCGATCCATTTGCTGCCGCCCTGGTGTCGACCTTTCTGCTCCTTCAGCCGCTCGCGCAACGTTTCCATGAGCTTGTCCCAGCCCATCGCCTCGATCTGCTGCTTTTCTTCGTCGGTGAGGTATTTTTCGGCGAGTTTTTTCAGCCATTCAGCGGGAATTTCGGCGGTCTCCATCGCCTGGAGCAGGCTTTCGAGACCTTGGAACGTCGCGCCGAAGACGCGGTCGAACTTGTCGAGGTTACGCTCGTCCTTCACCAGCGTCGTGCGCGCGAGATAGTAGAAATCGTCGACCGACGTGCCGGCGAGATCGGAATCGAGCGCTTCCATGAGCGTCAGGTATTCGCGCAGCGTGACCGGGACCTGCGCCTCGCGCAGTGCGGTGAAGAAGTTGAGGAACATGTTTCTTGATGTCGCGCCTGCCGCCGCGGGCGTCAAGCCGCCGCCAGCGTCCCCCAAACCCGACCCCGCGATCCTAGGCCGGCGCGGCGGGACTGCCGAAGATGCCGAGCGGAAGCCGCGCTTTCCACTGCAGCCACTTCACCCGCCACCCGCGTTTCCAGAAAAGCCAGCGCAGGCTGAAATCGTCCTTCGGCAGGTAAGCCATGGCGCGTTCGGCCATCTCGTAGACGACCACGTCCGGCCGCGCCCGCTCGATGTAACGCCAATCGAGATCGTACGATCATATGAACTCGACCTCCTTGGCGGTCTCGGCGAGCATGGCGGTCAAGGACTCGACGCCCTGCGAAGAGAAAGAATCTCCAAAGATCAAAATCTTTTTGTCAGCGACCGCTGGATTTCTATTCTTGAAGGCGACATGAGAGCCGCCAAATGTCGCCGGAGTACCGGTCAGCCCCTCCAGATATTGCGTAATCGAATTGCGGTAATAACGGGTGGCGTTCTTTGTAAAATCGTAGAACTTGAACCATTCGCCGAGCGGCGGATCAAGCTTTGCGCCCAAATCGAATACGGCGTGATAATCGACGTGCTTGCGCGAAAGCATATCGAGATCGGGATTGAGGCCGATCCGCTCGCACAGAAGCTTGTAGCCCAGAAACGCCCCTTCGGGGTTCCAATGCGAATCAGTCTTGCCGTATAGTTGGCGGTCATCGCGCGCGGCATGCAAGGCGGGGATAATATCCAACCAAACATGCGCATAAGGCGAGCGCTGCAACAGCTCTCCCAAGCGCAAGGCGGGTGAAAGCCGCCAATCCGCGACCGGCGCATTTAGCTCGTTATCATAGATCGTCAGCTTTTCCGGAGCCGGCATGTGCACGTATTGGATGCCCATCTGTTCCAGACGAGCGGCCCGCGTCTCGATCACGCTCACCCACTGCCGCAATTTGGCGTCCGGAAGCGAAGTGGAGTTGCAACCATAAAGCGTGACAAGCGCGCCGGTGAGAAACAGCCAGCCGTTCTTGCCTTCGTGAACATCGCTATCCATTCAATCTCAGCCCGAAAACGCTTCCGCTGCGGACCGACGCCGCCCGCGGCTTGCGTCAAGACCGAAGGTCCTCCGTGGCAAAGCGCTCCTGTAGGCGCCGTGGACTCCTCCCCGCGCGCCTTCGCTCTTGTTTGAAGCGGATGATGCGCTGCTCCGCTCTTCCATAACGGACATAATGCAAAAGCGGATCAAGCCCGGTCGGCAACACGTCCCAATAGAGATGGGTATAGAACTGCGCGTCAAACTGCTTCTTGGAAAGGCGACGTACTTCCAGATTTTCGGCGATCGACGACAGAAATCGCGTGCGGCGATTTATGGCCCAGCCGATCAGAGGCGACGTCGTGTGGCGATCCCTGATCATGCGCCGCACGCGAGACGCCAATTTGGGATGCCGTCTTTGACGCAAATGCTCGGCGACGATGGCGAGATATTGCCGCGATTGCTTGCGGTTCTTTCTTAGCTCTGAGCGCTGAAGTGGATTGCCAGTCAGCGCGTTCAGGCTGACTTGCTTCAGCAGGCCGACTTCCAGCAGATAGAAAACCACGGCGTGGCCGGCATAGGACAAAAGAATCTCGACGTAACGCTCGGCCGGTATGATCGACCTCAATCTTTCCGCATGCATTTTGTCGTACAAATCCTTGTTGTCGTAAACAACGAAGAATTTGCATGCGTCGGCGATTGTTTCGGCGGAAATCGGGTACACCCATTCGATGTTTTCGACGTGACCGGCAAATCGCGGATCGGACTGGATGGTGATTTCGTTTTGCGGGGAATAGGCAAGCGCCGTGTCACATCGCAGATACTTGGAAAAGGCGATCGCCGCGTATCCCCCCATCGAGGAACCCATTGCGACCCGCTGCTCTTAAATCCTGAGCGCTATCGATCTTCGCTATGGCGGCAAAGACGTCCGCGGGGACGCTCTGAAACCAACCATTTCTGCTCGAGTTGAAATTGATGACGTCGAAGCCGTTCTCGATCAGATAATCTCCGCCGTTTATGTTTTGATTTAAAATCTTGCTGCCGAGCGAGCTGAATACAAAGGCAAGACGTTTGTTTTGCCGTTCCGGCGTGTAGTAATATTCGATCCACAGCGTGTCGGACCGATACAACGCTTCACTCAAAACCATCGCGCGCGCACCTGAAACGCTTCCAACGCTGTAACAATGCCTTGATAAGGTTTAGAAATCGCAATCGATTGTGTTATCTAAGGAGGCTTGGCTGTGGCCGCGCCGCCGCAGCGAAGAGGATGCTCACGGGGCGGCCTGCGCCGCGCGCATCGCCGCCCGGATCTTGCGGTAGATGACGGCGCGGAACATGAGATACTGCACGCCGAAGGCGAGGACCTTGGCGCCGACGGCGCCGACCGAGATGAACCACGCCCACAATTGCATGTCGCCGGTGGCGGCGATCGCGATATTGGCAAGGCCGAGCGCCACCATCAGCGCCGCCCAACAATAGCCTGCCGCGATGACGGCGTTTGCCGATACGTTCTCCTTCACGATGGGCGGCAGGTAGCGCAGCATCCAGCCGCGCCGCAGCATCACCGCGGCGATGGCGAAATGCGCAATGCTCGGCTTCATCATGACGAAGCGCGGATCGTGGGTGAGGATGGTGGCGCCGCCGAGCACCAGGACGAGCCCGAGGCTTGCCCAGTTCATCACGTCGAGCGTCCGGCCTTGGTGGCGCGCCAGGATGAACTGACCGATCGCGCCGACGATCGCCACGCCCGTTGCGGCGTAGATGTTGCCGGTGGTCAGGTAGATCGCGAGGAAGACGATGGTGGAAAAGAAATCGGCGAAGAGCTGTTTGAAAACGTCGCGCATGTCGTCACCGATGGTACGGGCCGATATGTAAAGAGGATTAACATCGCCGCGGCGCGCCTGACAAGCCGCCTCGCCTTGAAGGGGCGCCCGCCCGCCGCTAGCTTCGCGCGCGATGCGAAACCGAGATCGAGGGCCGAAAACGCCCGCCGCCGACGCGACCCGCGTGTGGTTTCGCCTCCTCAGGCTCGAGAGCCGGATCAGCACGGCGCTCGGCTCGCGCCTGCGAGCGCTCGGCCTCACCGCCCCGCAATGCGACGTGCTGACGACCTTGACCGAACGCGAGGGGGTGAGCCAGCAGGAGCTCGCCGAGCGCCTCTACGTCACCAAAGGCAATATTTCCGGCCTGATCGACCGGCTGGTCTCTGGCGGCCTCGTCGAGCGCCGCACCATTGCCGGCGACCGGCGCTCGCATGCGATCTACCTGACGCCGGCCGGGGCGCGCCGTGCGCAGGAGGCGATCGCCATGCAGCGCGAATTCGTCGCCCAAACCTTCGGCCAGCTGCCGCCGGAGAAGCTCATCGCCTTCGAGGAATTGTTGATCCTCACCCGCGACCTCGTTCGCGCCCAGGCGAGCGAAGCGAATCCCGCCGAAGAGGCGCTCGAAACGACTGCAGCGCTGGAATCCTCGACCGCATGAAGGCTCGAGCCGCGGTTGGTTTGGCGCTCGGCGGGCTCGTTCTGTCGCTATCCTCGGTGCCAAACCTTTCCGCGGCGGCGCGCGTATACCGTTCCTTCGATGACTCGCAACGGGCGCAATCGGCGCGCTCGCGCCAGGGAGTCGGCCGCACCAGCCGCGCGCTTCGCCCCATGCCGGCGAAGGTCCCCTTGCCGCCACATCGCCCGCCGGAATTGGCCGCGCCTAAGGAGCCGGGCGGAGAAGCCGCTCCGATTGAAGCGGCGGCGCCGCCACCTCCTGGCGACGACGTAAAAACCTGCGCAGCAATTCTCGCCAGCGGAAACGTCGTTGCGGAGCGCCAGCCGCCGATCCATTCCGGCTTTTGCCGCATCGAAAATCCGCTGATGCTCGAGGCGATCGTCCTCGGCGACAAAAAACACATTCCGCTCGAGCCGCCCGTCGCGGTGCGCTGCCGCCTCGCTGGTGCGATTGCGCAATGGATCATCGAGGATGTCGCCCCGGCGGTTGCCGCGTCAGGCCAGCCGCTCGCGGCGCTCAGCGGCGTCGGCGGCTATGAATGCCGCGGCCGCAATGGCGTTGCCGGGGCGAAGCTCAGCGAACACGCAATCGGCAACGCCATGGATATAGCCGGTCTGAAGCTCGCCGATGGAAAGATCATCAACGTGCAACAGAACGACATGCCCATTTTATTCGAGAAAATCCGGACTAGCGCCTGCGCGCGTTTCGCGACCGTGCTCGGCCCCGGCGCCGACGCCTCGCACAAGACGCACCTGCATGTCGACCTGCAAGAACGGCGGCACGGCTACAAAATGTGTCAATGGGACGTTGCGCCGTCGAAAGCGGCGCCGGCGACATCCGCAAAGAAAAACTGATTTGCAGAATGCGTGGCTCGCGCGCCTCTGCTAAGGAACGATACGCATGAAACCCGCCGCCTTCTCGCTTCTGACCATCTGCGGCATCGAAGAGCTCGAGACGCACGCCGAGCGCCGCGTCACCGACGTGCTGTCGCTGCTCGATCCCGGCGCGCCGGAGCCGAGTGCATTCGATGCCTATAACGAGCATCATCGCGTCACGTTGCGCTTCCACGATATCATCGGCCCGCAGCTCGGGCTCACCCCGCCCGAGCGAAAGGACGTCGAGACGATCCTCAAATTCGGCAAAGAGCTCGAAGGCCAGGAAGTCTATAGCGGCGAACGCCATCTGCTCATCCATTGTCACATGGGCATTTCCCGCTCGACCGCGGCCATGGCAATGCTGCTCGCGCAGGCGCATCCCGAGCAGGAGGAAGAAGCGATCGCGCAACGTCTCACATCCATACGGCCGAAAGCATGGCCGAACTCACGGATGATCGCGTTCGCCGATGAGATTCTGGGACGTGAGGGCCGCCTGACGCTCGCCGCGCGAAAAATGTACGGCCGCCTGCTCGCGCTGCAGCCGCATCTCGCGGATGTCATGCGCCGGCTCGGTCGCGACCGCGAAGTGGAGGCGGCGATCGCGCCCTTAGTGCGAGATCAAATCTCGATCTCCGCGCCCATCTCGACGACGAGCAGCGGCGGGATGCCGAAATAGGTGGCGGAGCGCTCGGAATTGCGCTGAATGAAGGCGAAAAGCGTTTCCCGCCAGCGTGGCATGCGCCCCGGGCGCGCCGCGGGAATGACCGTCTCGCGGCCGATATAATAGGAGAATTCGTAAAGCTTGAGATCGGTGCCAAGCTTGCCCTGCCGGATGGCAAGCGCAATCGCGTCGGGCACGTTCGGCCGCTCGGTGAAGGCATAGTGGACGATGATGCGGGTTATGCCGTCGACGAGCGGGATGATCTCGACGCGTTTTTCCCTGGGAACGTGCGGCGTTTCCTTGAACTCGACGGTGAGAAGAAACACACGCTCGTGAAGTGCGTGATTGTGCCGCAGGAAGTTCGACAGCGGCAACGGCACGCCGTTTCGCGACGAGCTTAGGAATATCGCGGTGCCCGGCAGACGGATCGGGGGATTGGTAACGAGCTTTTGTAGAAGCTTCTCTTCCGGGCTCCGCATCCCTGCGCGGACCTTTTCGAGCAGTATCTGTCCGCGGCGCCAGGTGAGCATGATGAAGGCCATGACGAAGGCAAGCAGCAGCGGGAACCACCCACCTTCGAAAAACTTCAGCGAATTAGCCGCGAAGAAAATGAGGTCGATTGCCAGAAAGAAGCCGTTTACCGCAAAGACGGCGATCGGATTGTAGCCCCACTGCAAGGCGACGAGCGCCGCGAGCAGCGTGGTAATGGCCATCAAGAGCGAAACGGCGATGCCATAAGCGCCGGCGAGCGCATCGGATGAGCCGAAAGCAATGACCGCCGCGATGGTGGCGATGGCAAGCAGCCAATTGACGGTCGGCATGTAGATCTGCCCGATCGACGAGCTCGCCGTGTGCTTGACCTGCATGCGCGGCAGGAAATCGAGCTGCATCGCTTGCTGCGTCAGGGAATAGGCGCCGGAAATGATCGCCTGCGACGCGATGATGGTCGCAAGCGTCGCGAATACGACAAGCGGATAATGCGCCCAATCGGGCGAAAGCTGATAGAACGGATTTTCGATCGCGGCCGGATGGGTGATCAACAGCGCGCCCTGGCCGAAATAGTTCAATGCCAGACTCGGCAGGACGATCGCGAACCAGGCGATACGGATCGGCCAGCGGCCGAAATGACCGAGATCGGCATACATCGCCTCGCCGCCGGTCACGGAAAGAAATGCCGCGCCAAGCATAAGAAAGCCGAGATGCAGTCCCGCATGCATGCCTTTGCTGAGCAAATATGTGATCGCGGCGAATGGATTGAGCGCGGCGAGAATTTGCGGCGCGAGCAGGATGCCTTTGATGCCGAGAATTGCGAGCGCGAGGAACCACAGCACCATGACCGGACCGAAAATCCGGCCGATAAATCCAGTGCCGTTCCGCTGCACGGCAAACAGTCCGATCAATATCAGAACGGTGAGCGGAACCACGAAGGGCGCAAGCTGCGGCGCATCGACCTTCACGCCTTCGATGGCGCTCAAGACGGAAATCGCCGGCGTGATCGCGCCGTCGCCGTAAAGCAAGGCGGCGCCAATCAACCCGATAATGAGAAGCATCGATCGCCATGAGCGGCGGGGCGCATGGCGCGCCCCAAGCAGTGCGAGCATCGCGACGATGCCGCCTTCGCCGCGATTGTCGGCGCGTAGAATGAGGATCGCATATTTGAGCGACACGACGAGGATCAGCGACCACAAGATCATCGAAACAGAGCCGATGACCGCGGCCTCGGAAAGCGCTTCGCCGCCGCTCGCGGCTTTGGCGGTTTCCTTCAATGCGTAAAGAGGGCTCGTGCCGATGTCGCCGTAGACGACACCAAGCGCACCGAGCGCGGTAAAGGCGGCCGCGGGTTTTTCGACGCGGTGTCCGGGTGCGCCGGCGGCAGCTTGCGCTTCGACTGTCATTCGGGATCCGGCAGGCTCACTTCGAAGACTGCACCGGAAAGTTCCGAATTGTCACTCTCCTCGAGAAGCCGGATTTGGCCGCCATGCGCCCGCACGATATCGGCGGCGATTGCCAGGCCAAGACCGGATCCGCCGGCGCGCACGGAGCCGCGGAACGGCTCGAACAACCGCTCGCGCGCCGCCGCAGGCAATCCGGGGCCGTTATCTGCGACATGGATTAAGACGTTGCCCCGGTCACGGCGCGCCGAAATCCGGATGCGCGGCGCGCGGTTCAGTGTTTCGCGTGCGCCCTCAAGCGCTTCGATGGCATTGCGGCAGAGATTTAGCAGCACGCGCGACATCTGCTCCTTGTCGGCGCTGATCTTCATGTCGGGCGGAACGTCGTTGATTGCCTCAACGCCGCTTTGCTCCGGCACTGCGGCCTCGATCGCTTCGCCCGCCAATGCATGCAGTAAGACGCGCCGCTTCTTCGGCTCTTCCTCTACGGCGCGGCCATAGGCGAGCGTCGCCTGGCAAAAACGGATCGCCCGGTCGAGCGTTCCGATGAGCTTCGGTGCCAATCTTTTCGCCAGCGGATCGTCGAGATCGGCGAGACGATCGGAAAGCAATTGCGCGGAGGCGAGCATGTTGCGCAGCTCGTGGCTGATCTTGGCGACGGCCAGACCCAGCGCGGCGAGATGCTTCTTCTCCTTGAGCTCGCGAGCAAGCGCCGATTCCATCGCCGCCAGCGCCTTTTCGGCCTGGCCGATCTCATGCGTGCGACGCGACGGCACGATGATCCGCGAGGCGTCTTCCGGCCGCTCGGCGAAAGCCATTAGATTGGAGGTGAGGCGGCGGACCGGACGCAGCACCATCATGTGGATCGCCAGCGCGGCGCAGATCGCGACGATGGCGGAGATGAAGAGGGAAACGAGCAGGATATTTTCGGAATAATCCCGCATCGCCGCCTTGAGCGGCGCCTCGTCCATGGCGATTTCGATGAAATCTGCCCCCATCGGTGCGGGGCCCTTCACGTCGATGATGCGGCCGGGGGGCGCGACCAGCGTCTCCAGCGCCGCCATGATTGAGTTCCAGGCCGAATAGCTGCGCAGATCGGCGTTCTCGTCGATTGCCGGCGGCATGTCGGACACGGCGAGGAGATGGCGGGCATCCCCCATCTGCAGCACGATCATGCGGGCGCCGACGCTGTCCAGGAGTTCGCGCTTCAGTTCGGCCGGGACCATGCCCTTCGGCGCGGCTTCCAGGACAAGCGCGGCCGTATAGGCGGCCGATAGCCGCGTCAGCAGCCAGTTGGTGCGGAAATTGGCGAGGAACGGCACGTAGATCCCGATCTCGGCGAGGATCACAAACCCGACGAGCAGCGCCAGCACGCGGCTCGTCAGTCCCAGCCCGCGCGCGCGGCTCGATTCCTCGCTCATCCCGGCAGGCATCGGCCGCATCGTATTCATCGTCGAATGCTACCCAGTAGCTTGCCGATCAAGCGGTGCTCAGCGCGGACAAGCCAAGTCAATGTTGACTTATTCGATGCTTCAAAGCTATACCGCGCGCGCAAAACGTCGGCTTTCGAAGCCGACGTTTTCTTTTGCCGAGACGGGACGCACAGTCGAGCTGGCGAGACAAATCCAGCAATCCCCTCCATCGATCAGCGGAGCCGTATTTTGAAACGCACCTATCAGCCCAGCAAGCTCGTGCGCAAGCGCCGGCACGGTTTCCGCGCCCGCATGGCGACGACAGGCGGCCGCAAGGTCGTCGCGGCGCGGCGGGCCCGCGGCAGGAAGCGCCTGTCGGCCTGAGTGCTTGCGGAGACGCTTCGGCACGGCCGGCTGACCCGGCGCTCCGAATTTCTCGAGGCCGCCAAAGGCTTACGCGTCAATGCGCGGGCCTTCTCGCTGCAAGCAGCGACCCGTGCCAGTCCTGGTGAAGCGCGTTTCGGCTTCACCGCCACCAAAAAGACCGGAAACGCCGTCGAGCGCGCGCGGATGCGCCGCCGCCTGAAAGAAGCGATCCGAACCACCAAAGGCCTTCCCGTTCGCGATGGTCACGACTATGTGTTCGTCGCCCGCCGAGAGGCCCTCAGCCTTCCGTTTGCCGAGCTTTCCGCAGAGATCGCCCGGGCGCTTGCCGAAATCGGCAAGAAGCTCGAGCGGAAGTCGCGCGAGCCAAAGAAAAGTGAAACTGGCCAATTTTCCGATGAAAGCCGCTGATCGCCGATGAATCAGGACCCGAAAAACCTCATCCTGGCGATCGGATTGTCGCTGCTCGTCATCATCGGCTGGCAGTATTTTTACGCCGGCCCGCAGATGGAAAAACAGCGTCAGGCGCAACCGCAGCTGCAGCAGCCCGCGCCGAAACCCCCGTCGGGTGCGCCGACGCCGACCCCGAACGCCGCCGGGCAGGGACCCGTGCCCGGCGCGGCGCCACCGCCGAATGCCGGTATCCAGCCGACCTCGCCCGAGGCGATCCGCACGCGCGAGCAGGCGCTCGCGCAAAGTCCGCGTATTCGCGTGAACACGAAGAGCCTGTCCGGCTCCATCGCGTTGAAGGGCGGCCGCATCGACGACGTCGTGCTCAAGGGCTATCGCGAGACGACCGATCCGACGAGCCCCAACATCGTGCTTCTGTCGCCGTCCGGATCGCCGCAGCCCTATTACGCCGAATGGGGCTTCGTGCCGCAGCCCGGCCAGAACATCGAGTTGCCGAAGAGCGATACGCTGTGGAAAGCGGATTCGACGGTGCTGACCGCGGAAAAA
>Ga0164305_10000546_pt1 | contig 14220 bp, 11 predicted proteins | sample Whisoiple_237_MG_FD_110215 | JGI IMG/M metagenome (GOLD analysis project Ga0164305, IMG submission 110215) | Soil microbial communities amended with pyrogenic organic matter from upstate New York, USA - Whitman soil sample_237_MG | ecosystem: Environmental > Terrestrial > Soil > Agricultural...
AGTCCTCTTCAGAGGACTTTAGCTATTAGACAGGGAATTCATTCCCTGGCGGACTGTCGGGCTGGCTACTGTATTTCTGCTATTTATTGTTCATGCCCAACCAAAAGAGCATAAGATCCTCCCAGCTTTTGCAACTCCTCATGAGTGCCTCTTTGAACAACTTTTCCCCCTGCGAGCATAATAATTTCATCGCAATCTCGAATCGTGCTCAAACGGTGAGCAACCACAATACAAGAAGTACCGCGACGCCTCAAATTGCGATCGATAATTAACTCTGTTTCAGCATCCAGAGCACTTGTTGCTTCATCCAGCACCAACACCGCTGGATTCCTCACTAATGCCCTGGCAATTTCCAAGCGCTGCCGCTGTCCGCCACTCATATTTGTCCCCCCTTCATTGAGTTGAGCATCGTATCCTCCCGGCATATTCAAAATAAGTTCGTGAATTGCCGCATCAATGCACGCTTGCACTAAATCTGATTCCGGTACTGTCGGGTCCCACAGCGTGAGATTTTCCCGAACAGTGCCGGCAAATAGAAATATCTCTTGTTCGACCATTGCCAGCGAATTTGCTAGGATAGAACGGGGAATCAAATTGCGGGGAACCCCGTCAAATAAAATTTCGCCATTCATTGGTTCGTAAAGCCCGGTAACAAGTTTGGCAATAGTAGATTTGCCAGAACCGCTACCCCCCACTAACGCTACCCGCTGACCTGGTTTTACGGTTAAGTTCAAGTTTTCAATTAGCGGCGCTTCCAAGCGGCTGTAGCCAAAACTGACACCGCGCAATTCAATGCTTCCTTGCAGGTGAAAAGCATCTGGTGCGATGGCGCTGCGGCTGTCTCCACTATTAAAAGAATCGCGGTCGGCTTCTGGATCGATAGGGTTTTGCAGAACGTCATCAAGGCGATTTAAATCGGCTTCTAATTCTTGCAGAGTGCTGCCAAAGTTGACGAGATTGTTGACTGGTCGGAGGAATTGTTGAGTGAGACTTTGATAGGCAATTAACATCCCGATACTCAAACCGCCGTTCATCACTCGCAAGCCTCCAACAACTAAGATAGCAGTTGCAGCTAATGCCGTTAAAAATGCTGGTAATATTGACAATATTTGAGTGGGCAAAGCCAATTCTTGCTGGGCGTTGCTCATTTTGGCATAGTACCCGGCAAACTTAGAAAATAAATCGAATTCTAAACCGCTAGCTTTGACAGTTTCTATAGATTGAATGCCTGCAATTGCAGCACCGCCCACCTTACCTGTTTCCTGAGCTAATCTGGTGTTAGCATCGACGCGGCTGCGGGATAAAGATTGCAGGGCCAAAAAGTTTAAGGCTGCAAAAACAGCGGCTACACTGGTCAATACCCAGTCGTACATCACCATAATTATCGCATAGAAAACCATCATTACCGCGTCGATCGCAGTTGCAGCAAGTTTCCCCGATAAAATTTCAGCAACCTTATCATTAACTTGGCAGCGGCTGCTAATTTCACCTGCAAACCGCTGGGCGTAAAATCCCACAGGCAAGCGCAAAGTATGCCAGAGAAACTGTCCCGACATCGAAATCGAAAGTTTGTTTGCCAGCCGCCGCAAATAGAAAAGCCGCATCCGCGCTAGCAGCCCTTGAATAGCGGCGGCAAACAGCATTCCCAATATTAAAGGACGCAGCCATTCGTGACGGTTTTCGACGAGAATTTCATCTACAAAAATTTGGGTAAATGCCGCGCCAGCCAAACGGGGAACAGTCAGTAATAAACCAGCAATTAAACAAAATGCGATCGCCCAACGGGAACTTTGCAATCGGGAATCTAAAGCACGGGCAATACTCGGTTTTTTCCCACCCTTTTTAAACTCCGGCCCAGGCTCAAAAGTCAAAACAACGCCAGTATAAGCAGACTTAAATTCTTCTAGAGAAACAGTCCTCGGCCCCGATGCGGGGTCGTTGAGGTAAACGCGCTTTTTCTTCATCCCCTCAACCACCAAAAAGTGATTGAAATTCCAAAAAACAATAAAAGGTGGCGGTACAGTTTTCAACTCTTCGACAGTTTTTTTAAACCCTTTAGCATCTAAGCCGTAAATTCTGGCTGCTTTAAGAATATTAGAAGCTTTACTGCCATCGCGAGAAACGCCGCACTCGCTCCGCAATTGGGCTAAAGGTACTGGGTGTTCGTAGTAACTCAAAATAATTCCTAAAGCAGCAGCACCGCATTCTACTGCTTCCATTTGCAGCAGGGTGGGAGTGCGAACTCGCCTTAATTTGCGCGGTGTAAAAAACTTGTCAATCCAGGGAATTTTCATCTGTTATAAGGCTAAAATTCATAATAAACTTTGCTTGTAGTCGAGTCTATATCCCCCTAAATCCCCCTTAAGAAGGGGGACTTTGACTGCTCTTGTCCCCCCCTTATTAAGGGGGGTTAGGGGGGATCGAGACTTCGATATAAACAAGAGAAACGGTCGGTGTAACGTATTTGTTGTCAGCAATTATCTCTCCCCATGGACGAAAAAAAACTGACTAATAACGGTTAGTAAACTCCTGTCAAAGACCTAAAAATAGGAAGTACGTAAGAAATCGGCGCTAACTGCCCGATTTGAACCCGAACTAGCGCCGTAGTACCGGGGGAAATCTTGAGAGGAGGCCCGTTCGATGAAGACCATTTGTAACCGCTGATAGTGTTCGGATCTTGTTGCAATTCGACAAAAACTTGCACGGGAGCACCGCCGCCAGCGATGCTTTTTGCGATGCTGTCAGCTAAATTTTCATTGCCGATAATTGCCGACATATCTTGATTTGTTACCGGAAAAGGAGAAACTTGGGTTACTTTGCCGACAATGCCGCCGTAGCGTTCCCGCTTGACGACGCTAGGGGTAACTTGTACAGTCATTCCCGGTTTAATTTGCTTGCCGTCTCTGTCAGCAAAATAAACAAGACTGACCATTTTTTCGCGAGAATTCTCAGATTCAACTGTCCCGATTCTTGTACCGATGTTCAGCATTTGACCGGCAACAGCGCTAACTTCTAAAACGCGACCGTCGTATTGGCTGGTAATTTTGCTGTCGGTCATCAACTGATTCTGCAAGTGAGCAATCTTGCGTTTAACTTCCTGAATTTGATTTGTTTGGGCGATCGACTTCTCTAAATCTTGTTGAGCGAGTTTAACCGCTTGGGTTTCCATGTCTTTAATCTTAGTTTTGATTTCATCAATTTTGTTGAGGTTTTGCAGGTAATCTCGTTCGGCGTTACTTTTCTGAACTTTAAGTTCTTGGAGGTTGTTTTTAATTTCGTTAAGGCGGTTGAGATTTTGCAGGTACTCTCGTTCGGTATTCGTAGCTTCTACCTTGAGTTGCTGCCTGCTGTTTTTGAGGTCGTCAATTTTATTGAGATTTTGCAGGAATTCGCGATCGCTATTGGTTTTCTGAACGTCGAGTTCCTTTAACTGGGTTTCAATATCCGCCAGTTGCATCTGAGAGTCCGCGAATTCCTGTCTCGCTTGCAGCATTACATCCTCGCTGATCGCCCTCTCTTGTTCGTAAAGAACGCGGCGAGTTTCAAACCGCTGCTGCAAAGTTTCTACCAAAGAAGTGATGTGCTGCTTTCGCTGCAAAAGACTGTCGCGTTTTTTGGCGATCGCGGCCAGAGTTTGCTGCCGCAATATCGGCGCCACTTGTTCTCGACGCAAACTTTCTTCCAAACTTTGGCGTTTTTCTGCTAAGGCTGTCAGAGTTTGCTGCCGCAGTACCGGCGCAATTTGTTCGCGGCGTAAACTTTCTTCCAAACTTTGGCGTTTTTGCTCTAATGCGGCCATACTTTGCTGGTGCAATATCGGTGCGACTGATTCCCTATTCAAGCTTTCTTGAAGGTCTTTTTGCTGCTGTTCGAGGGTTTTTAATTCCAGGGCAATTTGCTGTTTTTGCAGCTTATTAGTATCTTGCTTTTGCCCTTGCAGTTCAGCTAATTTTGCTTTTTCTTGCTCTAACTGCTGCTTGAGGTCTAGTTTATCAATTCTACCTATTTCCTGACCCCGTTTGACAGCATCTCCCGGCTTGATATTGAGCTTTACTAATTGACCGGAACTAGCAGCTTGAAATTGCACGACGCGGCGGGGCAGAAGCAACACGCCTTGACCGGAAACAGTCAGCGGAATTCGCCCGATCGCACTCCAAACCCCCGCAGCCGCAACTAAACAGCCAATTGCAGTTAGTGGCAGCCACGATCGAGGACTAACCACCTGCATCATTTGGTCGAGGCGTTCCGGTGAAGATAAGCGATCGATCGCTTCAGTAGTGAAAAGTTTGTTTTGTTTTACCTGCATCAGCTATTCCTTTCGAGAGTGCGATCGCGGCTGTAAGCAGGGGTGTATTTGAAGGGGAAATTCCTTGCAAGTCAATTGAGGCACAAACAATTTCCCAACAAACGTTCAAAGCTTCCGTACACTTACTTGAATGTTCTCACTCCTGTTTGCAGCTTGCCTGTAAATTCACTTTACGGCAATTAACCCTCGTAAGACCTAACTAACAGTAGAGTTTTCAGCTAACAAAAAGACCAGCTTGCAGCCAGTCTTCAGACGGGGGAACGACCCGAACTTTCGGCTAGGTATCGCCCGCAGCCAGTGCCTGCACATTGTAACCAGTTAAGCTAAAAACACTTTTGTCAATGAGTAGAATTACTCTAAGGTATCGAAGTAGCAACTTAAAATTTGGTGCAATTTGTTCAAAGAGGTGGGAATAAAAACTGTTCAGAACTTCGTTGAGTAGGAGGAAAAGGGGAAGGAATTAGCCGATTTTTAGGTTTTTGCGATCGCTGGACTATTCCTAAATCCAGATTGTGGGGTTCAGTAAAATACTCAACTGGGTCTAAAGCTAATTGTTTTTGTTCAGCTACATAGCAAATTTAAATCATTTGTGAATTTCTTACTCCCTCCCCGCGAGTTCGGGGAGGGTTGGGGTGGGGTACAACATTTACGATTCATTGAGGATTGCTATATAGTTGAATTTTGGACAAGATTACTCAACCAGCCCTAGTGCAACAAAAGGTTATAGTTTTGCTTGTGTTTCTCTAATTTATACGCAGTAAACCGGGGGAAAAAAATCTTTTTTTCAAAAGCTTACTCTACACTAAATCTGCCTTTTGTCAATTGTGGAAGTTCAATGTAATTGGTGATTGGTAATTGTAGGTTGGGTAGAACGAAGTGAAAACCAATCAACAGTCAACAGTCAACAGTCAACAGTCAACAGTTAATTGTTAACTGTTGACTGTTGACTGTTAAACTGAATGCCTGTGCCGAACTCGCTAGAAACTGCCGGAATGGCTGTTCATTATCTCGATTTAGAACTTTTGGATGGCTTACCCTCAAAAGGTTGAACTCCACTATTTGGATAGTTGTCATCGCTGGGGCTAAAAATCCGCACCGCTGCTTCCGAAACGTAACGCATCGCGTTTGTCAAAGATTTAGAAAGATTCATAGAATCTGCCTCTCTTGTCTGAGTTCTGATACTTTTAATATTACTCTGGTTTTTGGGCTGTGAATGAGTTTAGCAATATTTATTTGAATTACTTATTGGTCTGCAACATCGAAGCAAGCTGAAGCTTTGAGAAATTACGCATTTTTGGACGATCGACCTTTTGCTGGTAGATTTTTCCTTGCTCAACTCAAGCACTCGCGATCGCCCTCCCGACGCTCAGAAACCGCGTTGTCTAAATCTATTCAAGGGCTGCAAGGAAATATTTTCGCCAAAAACCCGGAACGCTTGAGTGTTTGTGGTTAATTCCTGCCTGAGTTTGTTAAATTCAGTATTTATATTGATCTTACCATAATATTAATGTACAAATTAACCGAAATCCGGTATCACAGGGCATAATCAGCGAACTTTTCCGACAAATATCTGCAATATTTATCAAAAATTTACACAAAGATATGGTGTTTGTCACTATAATTAAGAAAAAGAAGTTTGTCCGGGGTTTTTCTTATGAAAACTACCACAGAAAGCCTGCAGCTCACAGGTTTTGACGAAATCTTAGAAGACCGGGAACTGACGGTTTCTTCAGCAGATTACAGCCTGTTGACCGATCTCTACCAGCTAACGATGGCCGCTTGTTACGTCGGGGAAGGGCTCGACGGGCGGGCCGCGAGTTTTGAATTATTCGCGCGCAGGCTGCCAGAGGGTTTTGGCTACGCGATCGCGATGGGTTTGGCGCAAGTGCTCGATTATTTGGAAAAATTTCGGTTTTCGCCGGCGCAAATTGAGGCTTTGCAGTCCACTGGCATTTTTGCAGGTGCGCCGGAGCGATTTTGGACTTTACTCGCCACAGCCCGCTTTACTGGCGATGTTTGGGCGGTGTCGGAGGGGACGGCGGTGTTTGCCAACGAGCCTCTGCTGCGAATTGAGGCTCCTCTGTGGCAGGCTCAGTTGGTGGAAACTTATTTGTTGAATGCCATAAATTATCAAACTTCGATCGCGACGCGGGCAGCGCGGCTGCGGGATGCGGCGGGCCCGGAGGCTAAGTTGCTGGAATTCGGGACGCGCAGGGCTTTTGGGCCTCAAGCTGCTGTTTGGGCGGCTAGGGCTGCCCTGGCTGCGGGATTCGACGGAACTTCTAATGTTTTGGCTGCTTTGAAGTTGGGCCGCAAACCTGTAGGTACTATGGCCCATGCTTTGGTAATGGCTGTGGCTGCCCTCGAAGGCAGCGAGAATCAGGCGTTTGCAGCTTTTCACCGCTATTTTCCGGGGGCGCCGCTGCTGATCGATACTTATGATACTGTGGCGGCGGCGCGGATGTTGGCCGATCGAATAAACAGTGGTGAAATGCAGTTGGAAGGCGTGCGGCTGGATTCGGGCGATTTGGCGGTGCTGTCTCGGGAAGTTCGATCGCTCCTTCCGGGCGTTCCAATTTTTGCTAGCGGCGATTTGGACGATCGAGAAATTGCTAAATTAAAAAGTAGCGGTGCTTGCATTGACGGTTACGGTTTGGGAACCAAGTTGGTCAGCGGTTCCCCTGTCAACGGTGTTTATAAGTTGGTGGAAATTGACGGAATTCCGGTGATGAAAGAGGCAAGCGGCAAGGTAACATATCCAGGAAGAAAGCAAATTTTTAGACATATTGAAAATGGGCAAATTCTCGGAGATTGTTTGGGATTGTCAGGAGAAAGTATTCACAATTGCGATTCTTACTTACCATTAATGGAGTTGGTTGTCAAGGACGGCAAACGAGTGCAAAAGCCGGAAAGTTTGGACGATATCGCCAAACGAACTGCTGCTTCTGTCGCCAGTCTTCGACCAGAAACTCGCCAACTTGACAACCCGATTTCGCCGTCAGTGGAAATTTCTACAGATTTGCAGAGTCTTATCCAAAAAACGAAAAAGAGTCAGTAGTCAACAGTCAACAATCAACAATCAACAGTCAACAATCAACAGTCAACAATTCCCAATTACCGATTCCCTATGCAGAAGATTGCTCTTTTTGGAACCAGTGCCGATCCGCCCACAGCAGGACATAAAACAATTCTGAGTTGGCTTTCCCAACATTTTGATTGGGTAGCAGTTTGGGCGTCGGACAATCCTTTTAAGTCGCACCAAACTTCTCTAGAACACCGCTCGGCAATGCTGCTGTTAATGATTCAAGAAATTAATGCGCCCAGACACAATCTTTGCTTGCATCCAGAACTCAGCAGTCCGAGGACGTTGGAAACTGTGGAACAAGCAAGATTGCTGTGGCCGAATGCAGATTTGACGCTGGTAATAGGTTCGGACTTGGTGGGGCAATTGTCTCGCTGGTACAAATTTGAACAATTATTAAAACAAGTAGAGTTGCTGATAGTACCGCGACCGGGTTATCCATCAGAACAGTTAGATTTGTGGCAGTTGAGGCGGATGGGTGCAAAAGTGGCGATCGCATCTTTGAGTGCTCCCAATGTTTCTTCTACTTCCTATCGGGAAACAGGAGACAGGGAAGCTCTGACTCCGACCATCGAAGATTACATCCATAGGGAGCATTTGTACGCATGGCACGAGGCACAAAAAAGAGCGAGGGTTGCTCATTAGCTGACTTTAAAGTAGGAGTAGATAATGTTATTTTTTCCGTCGATACCGTGCAGAACCGCTTGTTGGTGCTGTTGGTAATGCGGCAAGACGAACCGTTTATCGATTCTTGGAGTCTTCCCGGTACTTTGGTGCGTCAGGGCGAGTCTCTTGAAAATGCGGCTTACCGAATTTTGTCTGAGAAAATTCGGGTAAAAAATTTGTATCTGGAGCAATTGTATACTTTCGGAGAACCGGGGCGCGATCCTCGGGAACTTACCAGGGGCGAACGTTATCTTTCGGTTAGTTATTTTGCTTTGGTTCGCTTTGAGGAAGCTGAGTTAATTGCTGGGAGTGTAGTCGCGGGTGTGGGGCACCGTGTCGGCGGAATTGCTTGGTATCCCGTGCAACAAGTTCCAAAGCTAGCCTTCGATCACACTCAAATTCTCGAATACGGATATCGGCGACTGCGTAACAAACTTGAATACAGCCCGGTAGCTTTTGAAGTTTTGCCGGAACTTTTTACTTTGAGCGATTTGTATCAACTTTATACAACTATTTTGGGGGAAAGTTTTTCTGATTATTCTAATTTTAGAGCTCGATTGTTGAAATTGGGTTTTTTGTGCGATACCGGTGTTAAGGTTTCGCGCGGGGCTGGCCGCCCTGCTAGTTTGTACCGCTTTGATGCGGCAGCTTTTGCTCCTTTCAAAAATAAGCCACTGGTGTTTATCTAGCTGTTTCTTGGATGACATTCGGGGAGCAATTTAGTAACATTAGAATAGAAGCTATTAAGGAGTGCAGACTATGAAAGACCCTGATGAATGCGCTAATATTCACGAAGTTCGGGAGGAAATTGATATCATCGATCGAGAAGTGATCGAGGCTTTGAGCAAGAGATTTCAATACGTCATCGCTGCAGCAAGGTTCAAAACGAGTGAAGCTAGTGTTCGATCGTTCGATCGCTTTCACGATATGTTACAGCAGCGGCGCGAGTGGGCTCAAGAATCGGGTTTGAATCCTGATGTGGTTGAAAATATTTACCGGGATTTGGTAAATTATTATATTGAGGAAGAGTTGAAACATTACAAATCCGAGTAATTTTTCGCTACATTCAAATCTAGGACTATAGGAAAGTGAGTCCGCGCGGGCGGATTGTTAGCCATATTTATTAAGTGATTGGGTGATATGAAAATTGCGATCGCACAACTCAACCCTACTATTGGTGATATCTTTGGCAACTCCAACCTAATTCTGGAGGCTGCGAAAAAAGCTGAGGTTGAGGGCGCAAACTTATTGCTAACACCGGAACTTTCCCTGATCGGTTATCCGCCGCGCGATTTGTTAATCAATCCGACTTTCATTGCAGATGCAAGTGCACAGTTGCTGCAACTGGCGCAAGCTTTGCCGCCGGAGTTGGCAGTCATAGCAGGCACTGCCTTACCTAATGCTAATGCTGTTAAACTCGGCGGAAAATCATTGTTTAATAGTGCTGTTTTGTTGCAAAATGGCGCCGTCAAACAAGTTTTTCATAAACGCTTGTTGCCTACTTATGATGTATTTGATGAAGATAGATATTTTGAACCGGGAGAAAACAGCAATTACTTTTCTATTGGCGAAGTCAAAATCGGCGTGACAATTTGTGAAGATTTGTGGAACAATGAGGAATTTTGGGGTAAACGCAGTTACGCGGGCGATCCTGTTTCCGATTTGGCAAAATTGGGTGTAGATTTAGTGGTGAATTTGTCGGCATCGCCTTACTGTTCCGGGAAGCGGGGAGTGCGATCGGCGATGTTGCAGCACAGTGTCATCCGCTGCGGGATACCGATTATTTACGCTAATCAAATAGGGGGAAATGACGATATTATTTTTGACGGCAGCAGTTTGGCTGTGAATCGAAAGGGTGATTTGATTCAGGTATTAGCTTCTTTTGAAACGGATTTTGCGGTGCTGGAATATGACGCAGCTAAACAAGATTTAGTGGGCAGCAGGAACGGGCATCTTGCCCGTTCCACAACAGATTTGAGTTTTCATCCGGCAGAAGGAGATGCCGAAATTTGGGAGGCTTTGGTGTTGGGAGTGCGAGATTATGTTCGCAAGTGCGGTTTTTCTAAGGTGGTACTCGGTTTGAGTGGGGGGATAGATTCGGCTTTGGTGGCGGCGATCGCCAGTTGCGCGATCGGGCCCGAAAATGTTCTAGGGGTGCTGATGCCTTCTCCTTACAGTTCGGATCATTCGGTTAATGATGCTTTGGAATTAGCCCGAAATCTGGGCATCGCGATCGAACTATTGCCGATCGGCGATTTGATGAAAACTTACGATCGCACTCTCGACAATTTGTTTGTCAACACAACTTTCGGGATTGCTGAGGAAAATATTCAATCGCGGATTCGAGGCAATCTGTTGATGGCAATTTCTAATAAGTTCGGGCATTTGCTACTTTCGACGGGAAATAAGTCGGAAATGGCCGTGGGTTACTGCACTCTCTACGGCGATATGAATGGGGGATTGGCGGTGATTTCTGATGTGCCGAAAACTCGCGTTTATTCGCTTTGTCGGTGGCTGAATTCTGGCGGATATGTAGGGGCGGTGTCCCCGTGCCCGCCCCTGGGAAAGAAAATTATTCCAGTTAATATTATTACTAAAGCGCCGAGTGCTGAACTGAAACCTGGCCAAATTGACCGAGATTCTTTGCCGGATTACGATGTTTTGGATGACATCTTGCAGCGGTTGATCGAACATCACGAATCTGCCCAACAAATTGTCGCTGCCGGACACGATGAAGCCGTGGTTAAACGTGTAGTAAAATTAGTGAGGCAAGCGGAGTTTAAACGGCGGCAAGCAGCCCCGGGTTTGAAAATTAGCGATCGAGCTTTTGGTACGGGTTGGCGGATGCCGATCGCCAAATCTTCCTTCTATTAAACGCATCATTAAACGCAAAATGGTTAACATCGACGGTACTTTCGGCTTTGATTTTCTCCTGGGAAGTCTCAGCAACGATACGATTAGAGGATTTGCAGGTAATGATACTGTTCAAGGTTTGGGGGGAAATGACCGAATTTTTGGCGATCGGGATAATGATTTGCTGGCCGGAAATGAAGGCGCTGATACGCTGTCTGGCGGGCAGGGAAGCGATACCATCTATGGAGGACAAGACTCCGATTGGATTTTTGGCGATCGGGGTCACGATTTGCTAATAGGCGGCGAAGGCAAGGATATCTTGACAGGAGGCGCAGGCGATGATTTATTTGTGATGGAAAAAACCGCCGCCGCATCTACTATTACTGAAGCCGACATAATTACAGATTTTGGCAACGGCAATGATAAAATTGTCTTGACAGAAGGCATGAAGTTTAGCGATTTAGATCTTTCTGTTTCCGACAACCAAACTATTATGAAAGATAAAAACTCTGGTAATTATTTAGGAGTTGTTTCGGGAAACCCTAATCTGACTGAATCCAACTTTATATCGCTGTTTGGCGGACTAGATAGGGGTCAGCTTTTGCCAATTTCTGTTAACACGATTATAGCCGATCGCGCGATCGGACTGGAAGTGGCGCAAACTCCCCAAGAACAAGCCACAGGTTTAATGTTTCGCACAGAATTACCGGATGACAGGGGAATGTTTTTCCCGATCGAACCCGCGCGAAATGTGCGTTTTTGGATGAAAAACGTGTTGATTGAACTCGATATGGTTTTTCTGCGGGAAGGCGTAGTGCAGGCGATAATTCCTAACGTACCGCCGTGTTTGAGCGAAACTTGCCCCAACTACGGCCCGGATGTTCCCGTTGACGGAGTTATTGAACTCCGAGGCGGAAGGGCGGCCCAATTGGGACTCAAAGTTGGCGATCGGATTCCCAATTTACCCTAAAAGGTATATGATTTTATCGCAGCATTCAACATTTGTGCATCCAATGAATCCTATTGAATTAAAAATAATCCCCAATCAAACTCAAGACGGTTTAGCTTACCAACATTTGCGCTTACGAATTACAACTCAAGACGGTATCATCACACCACATGATTTACAAGGTTTGAAACTTCCTCAAGACGTTCAATTGAGCCAAGGAATTGTCATTGAAGGTAGAGCAGCAATTTGGCTGTACGGGTATTTAGTGCACGAATGTCATCCTGCGGCTTGGGTTGGATGTTACGATCCGCGATTAGAAGGTGCCGTGGTAGTAGCGACGCACAAGCACGAGGTATCAGTTGGACAGGTATTAAAATTGAGTTTACCAAGCGATTAAGCCTCTCCTGAGTTTGAGGTGATAATAAATAAAAATAAAACTTCCCGTGGTGGCGGAAGCTTAAAATCCAGGAGAGTCGCGATTAAATTAGAGCGTTTTGGGCCAATCGTCCCGACTATTGGACACCAGACTATCCAGCTATGAATGCAGCACGCTGCAGAATTGCTGTGGGAGGAATTGATATAAATGGCAGGATAGATGAATTCTCTAACCGTGCAGGTTCCACACCTGTGGATTACGTAGTTGCACCGGGAGTAGATATCTTTTCTACAACTCGCTATCACGCCTACGAAACCTACATCGACACATCGATCGCAACCCCTCACATAGCGGGTGTAGCGGCTTGGGTTTTGAATTCCAATCCGACTCTTACTCCGGCTCAAGTTGAGTATATCTTGACGACAACAGCCAACCCAAATGGGATAATAGCCTAGAAATAATAGGCAGCAACTATTCAGAAACATTAGTCGATCGCCATACAAGCGCGCGAATCTTTTTTGTCTGAAGCTTCGGGCGATCGACAAAAAAGATTCGTCAATTTATCAAACTTGCAATTTTAGTGTGAGGACTTATGACTATTACTCGTGTCTCTGTAGACTCAGCAGGCAATCAGGCGAACGGCTTCTCCAACGCTTACTCCATCTCAGCCAACGGGCGGTTTGTGGCGTTTCAATCTCAGGCATCCAACCTCGTGCCGGGAGACACCAACAATAAAAACGACATCTTCGTGCGGGACTTGTCAACCAATACTACCACCCGCATCTCTGCAGACTCAGCAAGCAATCAGGGAAACAACGACTCCTTCAATCCCTCAATCTCAGCCGACGGGCGGTTTGTGGCGTTTGCATCTTTTTCCAACCTAGTGCCGGAGGATACTAACAATCAAAGCGACATCTTCGTGCGCGACTTGTCAACCAATACCACCACCCGCGTCTCTGTAGACTCAGCAGGCAATCAGGGGAACAGCGACTCCAACAATTCCGCCATCTCAGCCGACGGGCGGTTTGTGGCGTTTCAATCTTATGCCTCCAACCTAGTGCCGGGAGACACGAACAATCGGTTCGAAATCTTCGTGCGAGACTTGTCAACCAATACCACCACCCGCGCCTCTGTAGACTCAGCAGGCAATCAGGGGAACAGCGACTCCCTCACCCCCTCCATCTCAGCCGACGGGCGGTTTGTGGCGTTTACTTCTTTTGCCTCCAACCGATTGGGAGAGACGAACAATCGCGACGACATCTTCGTGCGGGACTTGTTAACCAATACCACCACCCGCGTCTCTGTAGACTCAGCAGGCAATCCGGGGAACAGCGACTCCTCCAGTCCATCAATCTCAGCCGACGGGCGGTTTGTGGCGTTTGAATCTCAGGCATCCAACCTAGTGCCGGGAGACACTAACAATTTTTTTAACCAAGCTAAAATCTTCGTGCGGGACTTATCAACTAATACTACCACCCGCGTCTCTGTAAACTCAGCAGGCATTCAGGGGGACGAAAACTCCTTCAACCCCTCCATCTCCGCCGACGGGCGGTTTGTGGCGTTTACTTCTCGTGCATCCAACCTCGTGCCGGGAGACACTAACAATAAACAGGACATCTTCGTGCGGGACTTGTCAACCAATACTACCACCCGCGTCTCTGTAGATTCAGCAGGCGATCGGGGGCAGGATGACGACGCCTTATTTGGGCCCTTAATATCAGCCGACGGGCGGTTTGTGGCGTTTGCATCTGGTGCATCCAACCTCGTGCCGGGGGATACCAACAATACCACCGACATCTTTGTTTCTGACATCGGCAGCACTTCAGGCGGCATCAATAACCCTCCAAACGTCATCAACGGCACTCCCGGCAACGACGTGATCACTGGCACTCCCGGCAACGACACCATCAACGGTTTGGCAGGCGATGACGTGCTGAGTGGTTTGCGGGCCAACGATATCATCAATGGTGGCGACGGCAGCGATAACC
>Ga0164305_10000548_pt1 | contig 14216 bp, 17 predicted proteins | sample Whisoiple_237_MG_FD_110215 | JGI IMG/M metagenome (GOLD analysis project Ga0164305, IMG submission 110215) | Soil microbial communities amended with pyrogenic organic matter from upstate New York, USA - Whitman soil sample_237_MG | ecosystem: Environmental > Terrestrial > Soil > Agricultural...
AGTTTGGCCTAATAGAGGTTTTTGCACTACTCTGCTGAGTATTTAGTATAGTCATTTAGAATATACAGATTAGGGGTTCTACAATACTCCTAATAGTTTACAAGAAATCTTTAGTTGTAAATAACTTTGCTGACGTATAAATGACTTCAAGACAGCCGCATTAAAAGAAGTATCAGTGTCTAGCTTATATTATAAGATTAGTACTCGGTTAATTTGTATACGGAAATTTATAAGGATAGAGTATCAGAAGCACTCCCGTTATATATGCAAACTTTTTTACGCAATGAATGAAGTAAATAAATCAGCTATGACAAAAATTAATGGCGAAATTATCACGGGCATTGCGTTAATCTTTCTTGCTTTGCTCTTTATATCCGCTGCAGCAGTGAATAGCCTTTGGAAAATGATTCTGCCTGCAGATTTTCTTCTTATTGCATTGGGTGTAGCTTTTGTTGTTTTGGGATTGTGGGGGCTAAAAAAATTCCGAAAGAAGTCTATACAAAAGCATTAGTGCGAATTCTCATACCCATTTAAACGGTACTGCAGATTCTGCATTCCAATTGGTGCCTGATGAGGACAAATGTAAGAGCTTTAGGATTGAACTTTTGGAAGATTTGAATACCTTTTCAATGTCATGACTGAAAGCATTTGAAGTAATTGACTGTCAGAACTTAACTGCTGAATTAATCTACGTATATTCAGTAATCAATTCTTAATGTCGGAAATGGTAAAATTTAATCTGCGCGATATATTCGAAAAAATATATCTCGATACACGCTTTTCAACTTTGCTAAAAGCCCATGTCATTTTCCATTGCTATGCCCTAACTTTTTTTGGCATCAAAATTGAATCGAATTTGCGAAAGCTTGGCAATCTGACCAGGGACATATTATCTTTATCCACTTAAAGATTATTTATAGCTCAATAGACTAGAGAGAACCGGTACATTTTTAGTACTCGCTATCAGGACAGTATACAGATTGATTGATCAGATCGACTATACTGGAAAAGTGTATGTTTATAATAGTGGTCTCTCTCAGGAGATGGTTATTTTAAGCAAGCAGAAGCTCAATGAATACGGTGTAAATTCTGATGATATTCAAATAATTGATGTTCCTGAAGGCGTTCCCGAAGGTAGTATTTTGGTAACAATATGGCCGCATTACCTTTCGGTGGCCAAGGTTAAACACGTCAGAGACGGTTCGATATATGCTCCACAGCTCTTTAATATCAACATATAGTAGAGCATAAAAGCAATACTCATTAAGGAATTTATAGTACAAAGTCTAATGTAACATTAGAATTGCATTTGACTTTTTTTTGTAAAAGGGGAAGACATTCAGAATGTCCCATAGATTGGCCAGTTGAAGGCTATGGAGGTGCTACCCACGATTGTTCGTTTGACGTCGTTTTGGTAAAATGTACCTGTGAATGTCACACACCTTGAGCATTAAGCAGTTATTGGCTTTCTCATTTCCAATTACCCTATAGATTTTAGAAATTTGTAAATTGCAATATGCTTTAATCTAGATCATTTTCTCATATCAAATCGCTTTCATATGTGACTTGCGGCGAATTAATTATTTAAGGAAATGGGATTTTATGTCAAGAAATTTTCTTTAGCCAGTTCAATTCTGCTAACGAAAAATTTCAAAGAGGGAATTTTGGATCAGACATATGACGATTAATCATGAGTTTTTCTTTGTCATCTAGCCACCGTATCATCATTTCCGCCATTAGACAGTAATGTCAAATCGGGTCAATAAATCTTTGGCCACAGTCTGAATTTTTGGGCATATCCTGGTCAAAACCAAGCCCTCATTAGGTTGACCATATGCAAGAACGGATCTCTTCGGAAGAAAGGCAAATAATGGGATTGCTAGGAGATCTTCTTCTCCGTCGACTAGTATCTTGACACGACTTCCATTTTGAATGGATCTTATAATTATCCCATAGGCTTCGTCAGATATAGATCCAGCCGGATTTTTGCATCGTAATTCAGCAATCCGGTCATCAACTAAGTAATTTATCAGTGAGTCGTATTTTCGATTTTTGGATGTTCTAATCATTTTGCGCATTGTCTTGCCATCGGTAATAGAAATAGTTGGAATTATTCCAAAAGTCAATAATACATTCGTTGTTTCATCTCCTACCGAAGCAACGGATCGGCAATTTCCTAAGAATTTAACGATACTGCTTCTTGTAATCTTACCTTGCGGTACTAGTACGCCAAATGGCTTCTTTAATGCATTTCTCTCAGTTTCAGTGAAACGCATTATACTAGAGTACTGCTCTATGTGGTCGCAGATACCTTTCCGGCTGTTTCTGCCTCTTGTTGGGATTTCAATTCATTCGCAATTATGCTTATTCTGCCAGCCGTCTGTCTTGCAATCTTGTCAATAATCTGCGCTTGATCTGAATTTGGACTTATCAATGGAATCGGATTGCCACTGTCACTATTTGCCATTATATCAGGGTTGAGTGGAATAGAACCGATAAAAGGTATGTCGAATTTTTCACTAACTTTCTTGCCACCACCAATCCCAAATATGGTCATGTGTTCCTTGCATTTAGGACATTCCAAATAACTCATATTCTCTATAACACCGACAATTGGTATATTTAATTTGTTGAACATTCCGATGGCTTTAATAGCGACATTCATGGCAACATCTTGAGGGGTTGTAACAATTAAAATGCCAGTAATTGGGATAGTTTGAGCCATCGTTAAAGGTGCATCACCTGTCCCCGGCGGTAGATCTATTATTAGATAATCTAGCTCAGCCCAATTTACATCGGTGATAAATTGTTTAACAATACCTGAAACGATTGGCCCTCTATAAATACCAGCTTGTTGGGATTGCTCATAGAAAAATCCCATAGAGATCACTTTTACCCCGTTGGTAATTACTGGTTGAATTTTTCCATCAATGACTTCTGGCGTTTCCTTAATGCCCATGAACAGAGGGACACTCGGGCCATAAATGTCGGCATCCAAGAGTCCTACTTTAGCGCCAGTTTTAGAAAGTGCTACGGCAAGATTAACAGCCACAGTAGTTTTGCCTACTCCGCCTTTGCCGCTTGCGACGGCAATAATATTTTTGACTCCGGGCAAAAGTTCATCCATAGATACTGCTCTGCCTTCTGTGACTCGGGCTGTGACTCTTAAGTCTAGATCTTTTATACCTATCTCAGCCATACGATTACGAACATCCTCTTCGATTTCGCTATTAAACGGACAAGCAGGCGTAGTCAATTCTAAAGTAAAAGCTACTTTTCCGCCTTCAATTGAGAGATCTTTGATCATCCCCATGGAGACAATATCCCTATGAAGTTCAGGATCAACAACTTGCTTCAGTGTTGACATAACTTGATCCACATGAACCATCTTTACTATCAAAAATTCGGCCTAGCGCTATTTAAATTGTGTAGGTTTGTTCAATGATCCCGCTTGTATATGTGTGATTTTGATGAATGGCACTTACACTTTGACATTTTATGTGAAGACAAAATTTCAGATTTTATGTCTACTTGGTAGGAAGCGTTGAATCTCTTCTGCCAGCTGAGATTGCCCGACATGAGAACTGAGATATTATGATCTAGTTTATTATCAGGCTCCTTGAAAGCCTATCTATTCAGCACTTGTCTCATAAAACTTCTGATGCTAGGTCCGATACAATAACGCGGTCATTCAGGTTTGACCAGGAGTTATCTAAGGTTTTAGACGAGGAGGCAGAACGCATGGGTGTGTCAGTAAACTCCGTTGTAGGAATTATACTAAGAAGATTTGCAGAATTTACGAGATTCCTGTCTAAAATCGACATGGTAATAGTTAACAGAGAGCTGTTGACCACATTAATAGATTCATTAGATGAAGATAATATCTCTGTATTAGGAGCCAAGTTAGGAGGTTCTGTACCCAAAGATACTATTGTTTTTTGGAGGAAGGACTTGACTAACGAGAATGTATTTGAATATATTGAGAAAATAATGTGTCGTTATGGCCATCTTGGTACGTATGACGAAGTGAAACGGCCAACTGGAAGAACGATTGTAGTAAGACATCGACTAGGGAGAAAAGGCTCAAAATTCTTTGAAAGCTTTTTCCGATCCATGTTCAGGACTACGATCGATATGGATTCTAGCTATGAATTGACAGACGCATCGATAAAGCTTGAAGTTGTATATTAGATGCTTTAATCAATTGTGAGCAGAATTCTTTCAAATCGGCCAAAGGTTAATAAATTCATATTTGATGACAATTCCTACAGATGTTTCTTATAATCCATATGAACGATGTTGTCAGGATTCCTCCTAACAGATTGACAAGTTCCTTAAAAAATACTGCTATTACTATTTTGAAGGAGAAATATGAGAGTATGATTAGTCCGGAATTGGGATACGTCATTATGATAGTCGACGCTTCAGCAAATGCTGTTGGCAAGCTGGTGGCTGGCGACGGCTCGACGTACCATAAGGTCCAATTTAAAGCTCTTACCTTTTATCCCAAATTACAGGAAGTCGTAGAGGGAGAGATAGTTGAAATAACTGATTTTGGCGCCTTTGTTAGAGTTGGTCCCACAGATGCACTTCTGCATTTATCTCAAATTACAGATGACTATCTAAAGAGCGACGTTAAACAAGGTATAATTATTGCTAATCAGACCGCAAAATCCTTGAAAATTGGTTCAAAGATTAGAGCAAGAGTCACTGCGATTAGCCTTGGAAAAGGTACTGGTATGGGAAAAATCGGAATCACCTGCAGACAACCATTCCTGGGATCAAATGAATGGATTGAACAGGAAATAAAGAAAGCGAGACAAGCTCAAACCATACCTCCTGGAAAGGAGAAAAAGGGCGGAGGTACTAAATAGGTGCCTAGAGAGCTAGCCTGTAAAAAATGCAGGGCGATTACCTATGGCAAAATCTGCTCTGTGTGTAAATCTACTGAGCTATCTCCAGACTGGTCTGGAATAATTCTAGTCTTTCAACCATCAAATTCCAAAATTGCTGCAGCATTGAATATCACTGTTGCTCACAAATATGCGCAGAAAGTCGCATAGGAGTTGAGAGTCCATACATTCCTAAGAACGAGGCACATACTTTCGAATTTTCTTCGTGAGGATATTGGGTCCGGAGATATAACAACGAATAGCCTTGACGCAAGGAATCTAAATGTACGTGCACAAATAATTGCCAAGTCAGATGAGGCCGTAGTAGCCGGAGCGGAAGAGGCTGTGATCATCTTTGATATATGTGGATGCGATGCACGGAGCTTGATTGACGACGGCTCGTTGGTCAAGAAACATCAAGTTATTCTAGACATCGAGGGCAAAGCAAAGGACATTCTTAAAGGAGAAAGAACCGCGCTAAATTTGCTAATGCGTATGAGCGGGATCGCGACGGAGACTAGAATCTTGATAAATACTGTTAGAGATGTAGGTAGTAATGCAGAAATTAGTAGCACCAGGAAAACATGCCCAGGATTGCGAATATTTGATAAGAAAGCCGTCAGAATTGGAGGGGGAACCATGCATAGACAGCGACTTGATGACATGGCCCTAATTAAGAGTAACCACATTTACATATCGGGATCTGTTGCCCGTTGTATACGGGAACTAAAAGAAAAATGTGGCTCCAGCATCAAAATTGAATGTGAGGTAACAAATAAACAAGATTTGATAACTGCAATAAGAGAAGGGGCAGATGTCGTGATGTTAGATAATTTTGATCCCGCTGCTGCAAAGGATGCAATTAATACCATAATTAAGATGGGACTAAGGGAAAGATCTAAAATAGAAATCTCTGGTGGGGTTAGGTTCACAAATATCAGAAGCTACGCTGAAGCGAACCCGGACAGGATATCTGTTGGCTATCTCACACACTCGGCTAAGGCAGCAGATTATAGCTTGAAGATTGTCAATCGCGATGAATTCTAACCGTCCTGTATGCCACTTTTTCTCTTCCAAATTTTTTGAAGTCTGCTTCATATCATCCAAGCAGCGAATATGAATCTAATTTAGTTGTAGCATTCGTTCAATGGCTAATCTTGCCCGGTCTGCAATTTTCTGAGGTACCTTGACACGATAAATGTTCTTGGTGAGTGAATCATAAACCTTTTGCACTGTTATCATTTTCATGTATTTGCAAATTGCGTTCTCCTTGATAGGAATGAACGTTTTTGACGGATTTTGCTTAGTCATTCTGTGCAATATCCCAACCTCTGTAGCAACCAGGTATTTCGATGCATTCGACGCCCTAGCATGATTCATCATCCCTTCTGTTGACAAAATGTAAGGCCTTTTTAAAATATCACCATTTGAACTATTATATAGAGTAGAAGAAGTACAACCACATTCTGGATGAATAAGAAAGTCAGCATCTTTGAATTTCGATAACATCTTATTAACATCTTCAGCTCTGATACCCGCATGTACATGACACTCCCCTGGCCAGATGAACATATTCTTTCGCCTAGTCATATCCGCCACATACGCTCCTAGAAACATATCTGGGAGAAAAAGGACTTCCCGATCTTTGGGTATACTGTTTACTACCTTCACAGCATTACTCGATGTACAACAATAATCAGACATGGCCTTAATCTCTGCACTAGTATTGACATAGCTTACTACCACTGCATCTGCATGTTCAGATTTCCATGCTTTTAGCTGTGCACTGTCAATGGTCGAGGCTAGAGAGCATCCTGCTTCTAAATCGGGTATTAAGACCACCTTATCTGGGCAAATGATTGATGCCGTTTCTGCCATAAAATGTACCCCACAGAATACTATAGTTTCTTGCTCAGTTCTAGCTGCATTAGTAGAGAGGCCTAATGAATCACCTACATAATCAGCAATATCCTGAACATCTGGCAACTGATAATTGTGAGCTAAAATAGTTGCTCCCAGCTTCTTTTTCAGCTCTGTGATTTTGAGTTTATATTCATCGGTGACAACAGACATCTTCTAGATGGAAGTATTTAGTTGTGAACAGCATTTAAATTAATACAATCTAACGATACGTTGCCTATTTTGATCGTGTATTTGGCAACGTTTGCCCCTTGTTCTGATTAAGCTTGCTATTGGCAGAGCCGTAATATATATTAGCCATAGATTGATAGTCTTTAAAGATAATACATGCCAACTCATGGCTCGCTAACAAAGGCAGGAAAGGTTCGAGGTCAGACTCCAAAGATCCAGGGTAAAACACGATTGCATCCTGTTTCTAGATTACGCAACAAGAGCAACTTCGAAAAACGCTTCGAAAAGAGAAGGTTACCCGGACAGAGGAAGCCCGAAAGAGGCGGAAGAGGCGGAAGAGGCGGAAGAAGGTAATATTTCTTTATCGACATGATTCGTCAGATGATCGGCCCATTGATAGCATTCGTACTGTTGTAAAAAGGCCTTTTACAGTTATATCATTGAATATCGTAATTTAAGAGTAGGGTATTGAAAAGAGTAGGGATAATTGGTTGTGGTTCTATAGGTACTCAAGTGGCATTAGCCATAGATAATGCAAAAATAAGCGATACTGTTCTAGAATTCTTGTTTGATAGCGATAGTGACGCTACAAAAAATCTTACGGGTAAACTGAAGAGTAGTACAGCACTCTGTTTTTCAGACTTTTCAGATTTAATTTCATCAACTCAGTTCAAGGCGTCTAATCTAGTGTTGGAGAGTGCTTCTCAAGCTGCTGTCAGGTTATTCGCAAAGAGGGTGCTTGAATTGGGAAAGGATCTGATAATAATGAGTGTCGGCGCATTGGCCGATGATCACTTATTATCGGATCTTCTAGCTTCTTCAGATAAATATGGTACAAATCTATTATTGCCAACAGGAGCGATAGCTGGTATAGATGCGATAAGAAGTGCCAAGGGAGCTTTAGACTCTGTCGAGCTTATCACAACCAAGAATCCAAAGGCATTAGAGGGCGCTCCTTTTTTCGAAAAAAACGGAATTAGGCTAGATTCGATAACCCAGAAGACGACTATCTACCAAGGAACTGCTGCAGATGCTATTTTGAATTTTCCTTCAAATGTGAATGTTGCATCAATCCTTGCTATAGCAGGAGTGGGGATGGAAAGAACCAAGGTCACGATAGTGGCAGATCCTGCACTTCGCTACAATCAACATCAGATCATAGCCGAGGGAACGTTTGGGAAGTTAGATATTAAACTCATGAATTATCAGGCAGAAGGCAATCCTAAAACAAGCTTCCTGGCAATCCTTTCGGCAATCGAGACAGTGCGATCAGCCTCGCGGAAGAATTTTAGGATAGGCACTTAGTGTTGATTTGACACTCTTTGAGTCTGTTACGGTTTATATATGGTGATGGCTTTGACGTATTCTAGCAATGAGTTACGGAGGTTTTAGAAGGAACGACAATTTCGGACCTAAACCAGTGGAAACTGGAAAGGAGTATGACGTCCAAATCACCGAGATTAGTCGCAAGGGGGACGGTATAGCTAGGATACAAGGATTTGTAATCTTTGTGAAAAACGGAAAGGTAGGCCAGAATGCGAAGATACGTGTGATTCAGGTAGGGAATAGATTTGCCACCGCTGAAATAGTCGATGGTAGTTCCGGTTCGACTGAAGATATGACCACATCATCAGCTGCACCGGCATCAGAGCAGTCTAGTTCCTGAGCTAGATCAGACCATCATCGTCGAATATTTTTATTTACTTAGAATATTTTTATTTACTTAGAATTTCCCTCATCAATATAGAAAATGCGTTCACTATACTCAGCCGGGCTAGTTATCAAATTTATTATCGATTTTTTTAGCTTTGCTTCATCAGGCTGCCGACCTTCTATGTTGCCAGCTAGGACCAAAAAGGATTTTATAGAAGAGTCCAGAACGTCTGATAGTTCCTGATTTATAGTTGTAATGAGAGGCCTTAGAGCTCCCTTAAAGACCTCAGATCGTGCCCTTACCAGTCCAGAAACTTTTCCTGTAGGGGCATCAGGACCCACAATTACAATTGCCCCCACCGAAGATTTGAATTTGGACGGATCCTCAGCTGAACCCTCGACGGACATCGAATTGACTGCTCCCTTAATTAACAAATAAGGTATATTTATATACGTGTCAACTAGCGACTGCCATTCATGCCCTTGTAAAGATAATATCTGGCGGCTATAATCAAACTCTCCGGTAAAGTGGATCAAGGCGAAAATTTGGCCGAATTTTGATTTGACCAAACGCATTAGCCGATCGACTTCTTTGTCTTTCAGATACTCTATCGGGTGCGTATGAAATTCCTTTAATTCAGCGTGATTTGTTGAGGACAGTATAACAATCTGTTTTACTCCGTATTCTAACAATGCCGATGCAAGCGCACGAACTCGAAAAATCTCCTTTTCTTGCTTCGAATTCGTAGTTATCACTATGACTTTGTCTTTCAAGTCCACCTGATTTTTGCTCTCAGGCACAAATGATCCAATTACTGGTCTAACTGGATAGAATACGCGATCGTTTGGTATAACTCTACTATTCAACAGTTTACTCATTTTGTCATCTGCAAGGCATAATACCATTTCTCCTACCTGTTCCTGAGTTAGGAATTCTCCATCAGAAATCATCTTTCTGGTATTATTCTGAATCTTTTCGGCGATCTCTCGCGTCTTATTTAGTAATCCTGATAACGAGTCTCTTAAAGATTCCTGATCTCCTGAACTATCCTTTCTAGCCTTCAGGATCTCTAAACTTAAATCCTTTATGCCGGACGTTACCACTTCTTCTGACTCGCCCATAAGTGAAAAAAACCAATCCGCATAATTGCCGATCTCTCGCGGAGTTAAACCAGGATAACCGCTTATCCTTAAAAACTCCATTGCAGCTTTCGGATAAACCGTCTTGTAAATTCTATCAGAATGCACGGGGCCAGGATTAGTAACGATTGAAGTAATTCCTTTGTCTACCAATTCCCATCCCAACGCTTCGCCCAGTCTATTCTTCGCACCTTGGGCAGCTGTATAAGGGGTTCTGAATCTGTAGGGCCTTTGTTCAAATCGATTCTCCTCCGTAAAAAATGTTGAAATTGTAATTATCTTCCCGCCCTTTTGCATGATTGGAATTGCGTACTGTGATGTCCAAAAACTTCCTGACAGGTGGATTGAAACACAATCTCGAAACTCCTCAAATCTCGAACTAGGAAAAATCTTAACGGGTCCAGATACGCCCGCATTGTTAATGACAATGTCAATCTTCCCCAGCTGATTCTTGACATCAGCAAACATTTCCTTAATGCCGAACTCATCAGATACATCTATGCCAGGAAATGATAGTACTCTGGATCCCGGAGAAGAAGATTTAAATATCTTTTCTAAAATTCCCGCGGTGAAATCGAGAGGTTCCTTTCTCCTTCCCATTATGATAATGTTTGCACCTTCTTCTGCAAATTTTCGCGCGATGGTTTGTCCAATTCCTGTCCCACTACCTGTAATCAAAACATTCTTACCTGCGAATTTTAGTGATGATATCGACTGTAAATCCATAACCTAGGCTTAAACACAAGGTAATTAAAGTTAGCGTAGTGTAACTTGCAGTATATCGATAATGTAAACAAGAGCTACCAAATTAAGAGAGTCTGTGTGTGCCTTTCGAGTCACAATTGGTATAAATAAATTAACTGTTATTGCACATGGATTTGAGTGGCTTTCAGAGAGAGGGACTTACTTTTAATACTGGCAATCTTATACGACTCCTATTCCACATAAATTTGGCAAACTATAGGTACATATTGTGATTAATTCCACAAGAAAATTTTTCATACTAAGATGGATCGTTCGAATGGCCATTGATATAATTTAAGCCCGCCACCATTCGAATCCCACATACACTACATTTTTTTTGTTCAAGTTCGGAATAGCTAGAATGAATTGTTTTTTTACAGTTGTGGCTAATCTACCTGCCAGAACTATTCCGGTCGCTGTAATCATGTCCTTCCTCTTGTATACCTCGATTAAGAATGGCGCGTGATCAATCCCAGGTCCACGCTCATAGACTGCGAAATCACAACCGAATTTAATTCCTGGCGAAACAACATATCCTCTATCACGAAGATCCTTAAAGACTATGTATTTTCTATCGAAATCGGAATATACTTTCCTACAAATTGCCTTTATACTCTTAGTTGATACCGTCTGGCGTGATCCTGTTTTCACAACGAGGTCGGTATGTTGCATAAGATAATAGCTCTCTATTAGATCCAATACGAGAGGACTCTCGAACTCTATTCCTTTCGGTTTTGGGATTCCCATAGGCTTTCCGAAATAGCCCTTGGAATACAATTTTCTGGAAGAGTCAATATCCCAAACTACTATCCTGTTTTCAACAAGGTACCCCTCTGGTTGCATTGTTCAACTTGTCACTCCCTAAACCTTAAGATATCAACTGACCTGACATTCCCCCGAGAGCGTTCGCTTGCAGATTCTGGATTGTACCTAGAATCTTTAGGAGTGTAATTTTTTTATCCATAGTGATATTATCTAATTCGACGTTTGCCTTACTTATAGAGAAAAAGATTAGAAATGGAAACCTTGACCAGCTCATCGATAAAAGTGGCTGAGCTTTAAGCAGTGACAGTACCACAGTTATGACGCATTCACGATAAAACAGAAGGCCAACCGATTTTATTACTTCCCCTGTCATCATCGTCCTTAGGACTTTTACGTCAACTCCCAAAATCGCCGCTTTGATAGTATATTTCATGCTTTCCTGATTAGCTTTACCTTCAGACCCTTTTTGAGAATTCAATTCTCTAATAGAATTTAAAATCCTGTCAACTTCGTCACTCATAATAGTCAAAGCCTTTCGGTCGATTTGGACTTCCAATTCCCCGTCATGCATTTATTTTAACTTCAATGGCTATGCTATTAATTCTTTCCACAAATAACGTAAAGCAGAATTACTACTGATTCCACAGAATCTTGCGTCGGAAATTGGAATTTATTCTTAGCACACAACTCATAAAGACTCATAAAGGCTCATAAAGGGGTATCACTTAACTAAGGTTGATTTAATTTAATTCACATAGTGCTTTTGGCTATTGATTCTCTAATTTCTATCAGATCTCTGATTATAGAACTAGCAGTCTCCATACCACCTGCTCCACGCCCAATTACAGTTTTATCTCCCGAGTACTCTGAGCAGAATGTTACTGCGTTGAGAGTGCCATTCACACATATAGGATCAATCTTTTGAATCATTATGGGTTTCACTTCAAGATGTTTGTTATCACAATAGGCTACTAACTTTATTGAAGTCATTTTTACTGAAGCTTTCTGAACGTCGGCTAAATCCATGCCAGTAATTCCTTCTCTTTTAACATCTCTAATAGTTACTTTCAGTCCCATTATCCAATTAGCCATGATAACGAGCTTAGCTGCCGCGTCATAGCCTTCGAGATCAAGCAGCGGCATTGCCTCTGCATAGCCTTTTTCCTTGGCATCAGCGAGAGCATCATGAAAGCTTAGGCCTTCCTCCATTCTCGTTAAGATATAATTCGTGGTACCATTCAAAATTCCCTTAAATGAGATAATGCGTTCTCCATTCAAACATTTCTTGGCGAACTCTAATATTGGCGTTCCTCCTCCGACTGTTCCACTAAATCGGAACCTAATATTATTATAATCGGCCAATTCTACTAGTGAAGGGAAAGCTAGCGCGAGTGGTCCCTTATTTACTGTTATAATATGCTTACCAGCTCGCATACCAGATATAATGTTCGTAAGCCCAGGTTCTGCATCATCAAAATTTGTCGGTGTCATTTCTATAAGTAGCTCTGCTTCAATGTTTTCCATGATACCAGTTAAAGATGATTGGGATTGACTCGTGTCATAGGCAGCTACTGTGCCTTTTGATAGTTTAGCTTCTAATAGTCGATGCAAATCGAGTCCAGCCTGAGAAACAGCTGAGCCTTTACTATCCAAACATGCTACAATCTTGGGGTTGATTCCATACAAGGTATACAGATCGCTTGCCCGTGAAAGCAGTATTCTTGCAAGGCTTTGTCCAACAACGCCAAACCCCACTACGATTAGTCGCAAATTAAGGTTTGATTGCAAAGCTCGCTTTAATATGTTTACAACGAATCCTGCCGACGACCTAGATGTTAAGGGTAGGGCAACATCTTGTGTCTGGTCCCCGTCACAAAACTTTTTCCTATATGTGGACGACGGATATAATAATATAATACCTTTATATATGAAGCCGGGTCGATTAGCACTGATTTAAGATTTGACTTACGAAAATTTTCGTCTATCATTCTTCCAGGAATAGGTGCGATAATTCTTTATTGCATTGAGATGTGGAATAATTGTTAGAAGAAATTGTTGTAATGGTTGTTATAGGGATGTTTGCAGGAATAATAGGCGCAATGGTGGGGATCGGGGGAGGTATCATAGTCTCTCCTGCACTGACATTTATGGGTCTTATGCCGGCGCAAATAGCAAGTACAAGTCTTATACCAGTATCGTTCACTTCTCTATCTTCTGTAGTCGCATATTATAGACAACATAAAATAAAGTACGGTCTGGGGGTACGAATGGCGTTATTTGCCGTTCCCGGCGCTGCCGTTGGAGCCATATTGTCGTCAATTTTACCCTTGGGACAATTTAAGTTGTATTTTGCAATCATATTGTTTCTAACTGGGGTATATCTTTGGACTAGAAATAAGATTGGCAGGAAAGGAATGGATAGTAAAGCACACGTTATGAAAAATAAAAGAACTAGAGAATTAGTTTTGAGCATTGGTTGTCTAGGAGCTGGCTTGATCTCAAGCTTATTTGGGATAGGAGGAGGAATAGTTTTCGTTCCGCTCATGCTTGTGATTTTAGAATTAACAATGAGTACTGCGGCTGCTACATCACAGCTATCTCTGCTCATAACGTCGATAGTTGGAAATCTTGTGCACATCTCGTTAGGTCATCCCGAATATCTGCCTGCCATATTCCTCTCGATAGGGTCTATTATGGGAGCACAGATAGGTGCAAACTTATCGAAATATGTTGGCGAAAAGATCTTAATTAGACTATTTTCCATCTCAGTGATGGCGATTTCAGCGAAGCTATTGATCGACAGTCTGACATCAGAATTCTTTAGATGATCGAGTTTCGGTCTTACATAAAATCAAGTATATTCTCACATTGACCGCACTCAAAGGGTCGAATCCGTGATATCGCAATTCTATTAAAATAAGGGATCAGAAT